>Ga0105099_10002706_pt1 | contig 10441 bp, 7 predicted proteins | sample PPLLak3cmMay2015_2_FD_79138 | JGI IMG/M metagenome (GOLD analysis project Ga0105099, IMG submission 79138) | Freshwater sediment microbial communities from Prairie Pothole Lake near Jamestown, North Dakota, USA - PPLs Lake P8 Core (1) Depth... | ecosystem: Environmental > Aquatic > Freshwater >...
AAGGAGCTTGCCATTCTCCGGGGGCTCTCCCATGATGAGTGCGAGATCGTGCGACATGCATCGCCTCTCCATGATGTGGGCAAGATCGGCATTCCGGACCGGATTCTTCTCAAGCCCGGGAAGCTCGATGCGGAGGAATTTCAGTTGATGAAGATGCATGCCGCCATCGGCGCGAAAATTCTCGACAACGGCGATAAATTCCCCGTTATCAGGGCAGGCAGAATCATTGCCCTGCAGCATCATGAAAGATGGGACGGCAAGGGCTACCCCCATGGGCTTGCCGGTGCTGATATTCATATCTACGGTCGTATTGTCATGATTGCGGATGTCTTTGATGCCCTGACTTCTGAGCGCCCCTACAAGAAGCCTTTTCCCCTTGAAAAGACCTTTGAAATAATGCAGGGTGACAGGGGAGTTTTCTTTGACCCGGAACTTCTCGACCTGTTTCTGGTTAATCGCACCAGGTTTGTCCGCATCAAGGAGGAGTACGGAGAAAATACCACGCTGAATGATTCTTCTGGTCATAATGACAAGCTCCTCTTTGCAGAGTGTGTCGCCGGCTGATTTTCCTTTTTTCAAAGATTTATCGTGAATTTTCTTTCCGCTACTCTTGTTATGAAAGGCACTGTGCAACCATGAGCGGTTTCCGCCACAGATATGGCCTTTTTCTTCTCCTCTGCTGCATTGCCTTTGCCACGTTTTTCTGCTCCTATTTGCGTATTCCCGTACTTCCCCTCTTTGCCGTCTCACTGGGCGCCGGACCGGTTCAGGTTGGTATCATCAACGGAGCCTTTATGCTGGCAACGGGCATTCTTTCCATTCCTGCCGGCCTTCTCGCCGACAGGATCGGGCCGCGCATTCCTGCTGTTGGGGGGATTCTGGCGGCAGCGGTTTCTTCTTTCCTTGTTACCCAATGCACAACACCGGGTCAGATGGCAGTGGCTTACCTCCTCTTCGGTGTCGGGCTTGCGGCCTTTATCCCGAGCATGCTTTCCCAGGTTGCGGACAGTTTCCCGGTGGAGAAGCTCGGGCAGGCCTACGGCTGGTACAGCACCGCCATGTATGTTGCCATCACCTTGGGGCCGGCTACCGGCGGTTACCTAGGCAAACATCTTGGCCTTCGTCAGGTATTTTATCTGTCGGCGGGGCTGCTTCTGCTGGTCGCACTTCTGTCATTGGCATTCCTGCCGCGCTCATCTGCCTTGCGGAAGAGAGAGCCCCAGGCGGTTCTGGCGGCAAGCCTCTCCCTGTTCCGCAATCGAGCGCTGGTTGCCTGCCTGCTGGTAACCTGGGGCGCGGCCATGGGCTTTGGTATCTTTATCTCCTTTTTCCCCCTTTATGCTGCGGGCAAGGGCCTCGACCCCGCCCAGGTGGGGCTTGTTTTTGCCGCGCAGGCCATTACCAATGTCTTCTGCAGGATTCCGGTTGGCATAGCCGCTGATCGTTTTGATCGTCGCAGGATTGTTGCTGTCGGGATACTCTTTTTTGCCGCCGGCCTTGCCCTGCTTGGGTTTTTCCGGTATACAGCGAGCCTGTCACTGTGCGCCGTGGTGCTGGGTATCGGCATGGCTCTTACCTTCACCGCTGTTGGCGCCCTCATTGCCGAGTCGGTTCCACCCCTGCAACGGGGTCTGGCCATGGGGATGTACAACAGCTCGGTGTATCTTGCCATGATGGCCGGATCGACAATCTTCGGGCTTTGCATCAGCGCCGTCGGATATCCCGCCGGATTCGGTCTGGGTGGAATTGCCGCCTTGGCAGGACTTTTTGCTTTTCTTCAGGTTTTACGGCTTCGTCCTCAGCCCTCACAAGTCAAATAACGTTCCAGGCTTACCGGGGAATACGCTGTTATACTGTCTGCGTCCACCGGGTGCTACCAGTTCAGAGGGAACAGAAGGTTTGGAATGAAGAGGGGATTATTCCAATCTTGCCGATGGACCAGGCGGGGGAAAGCATTCTACGAAAGCAAAGGGCGTAAGCAATAGGGCAGCAATCAGGATTAAACCACCGTTGGAATGATTTCCTGGGAATAACGCTCGTCGATTATTTCCAGCACTTCTTTCTGGACCAGGTCAAGCAGGTACGAAACCATGGTGGGGTCGAGAATGCCGTTGGGGCCGAGGATATGGCAGAGTTGGTAGTAGGTGCTCCCCTCGCTGATGAGAATTCTGCCATAGAACGGTTCTTCCCGCAGATAAAGATTGTAGGAGATTTCGGCGACATTGGCCAGAATCTCAATGTCATCGGGGCACTCAATCTGCAGGTCGACCATGAAAAAGAGACTGTTGTTATTGTACAGAACCCCTGTGGTCAGATCCTGTTCATTCTCGTCGACATCAACAAAAATTGAGTAGTTGAGGAAATGTGCGTCAATTTCCCTGGCCTGGATATACCTTTTGGTGAGCTCTTCCCTGACCAAAGTCAGGGGTTTTTTGCCAATTCCTTCCCACGCATGGGGCATTCGGTTTCGGTATCCTTTCTTGCCGAGATACGTCTCAAGTACTTTGCCGCAGTAATTCAGGTGGCTAGCAGGTCTGACGAAGAGACGTGTGGATACCATTATAGGATATTGGATCTGAAAAGCCACCGGGATCTTCAGCAGGCTGATCCGATAGGTGAGCTTTTCCTTCTTTGTGGTAAGAAATTCCTCCGCTCTTCGCACTGGACTCTTGTCCCGTTCATAGTCAATGGCAAGAGGGATGTGACTGTCGGAATAGTTATTTCTGTTCGCATCCTCTGACATGGCGATTTCCTGTGTCTTTCCAGAGGTTGCCAAAGGGTTCTGCTCTCCGGGTGACAGTGAGGATGCCTTGGCAGGATCGTCTACAAAGGAAGGCTCCTGCGTTTGGGTGAAGTTTTTTGGTGATCTGACCTCTTGAGCTGAATTTTCGGCCTTCACCCCTCCTTTGCTGTGGTGCGGAGCCCCTTGTTGGTACCGTGTCGTAGCGTCCGGTTCTGCCCTTCCAATTTTGAGTAAAGGCGTTGCATCGGCACTTTTGAAGGTGACAAGTATCGCGGAACGTGGCTGAACCGGAGCACTGAATGTACGTGGGCCTGATAGCATCAGGACGGACATGACAAGCAGGTGGGCCAGGAGTGAAAGCAGGACAAAAAATGCCATTGCATATTTTTTGTTTAAACAATCCTTCATATCACGATTAGCAGGCTCTCTTTTTGCCAGTTTATTTGGCGATTATTGGCCAACAACTCGGGCTTCCTGCAGATAGCAAAACCCCCCACTTCATGGATAAGCGAGGGGTTTTGTGGGGAATAATTACTGCCTCTGAATAACTGCCCGGCTACCCGTGCAGTTTCCGATTACGGGCGCGTTGCAACTCCGGTTATCGGGTCGGCTCCTAACCATAGGACTGCCTCAGGGAAGTCGATGCGGGCCTGTAATGGCAGAGTTAGTGTGCCATCTAGTACCTTCGCTCCAACAAGGGGTACAGGTTCCATCATCCATTCAATGGAGTCAAAGATCAGCCTCTTAATGTAGAACCTGTTATGCACATAGGCACATGGTTCATCAGCATTGATTTTACCGTTCTGATATGCGCGGTAGGCGTTGTCCTCCACAATTGTGGGAATTTCGGCATTTTTGAAAGGGTCACCTGTATCTGGGTTAATTACCGCTGAATTAGCATTCAGGTTTACGTCGAGGTAGTTTGTATAGCCGGTAAGATTTGATACATAGTTGTTAAGAATGGTGGATGCCTGGGCATAACCGCTCTTTTCTTCATCCAGTATGGTCGGTGTGATTTCGCGTGAGCCACCCGGCGTATGGCAGGTGTTGCAAAGTGCCTGGTTTGTTATGGCGGTAATAACGCCACCGCTCTCGGTAACGGCTGCAAAAGAGTGGCTAGGTTTACCGTCAGAAGCCGCGGGACCCATATGGCAGGAAGCACAAGGTCCAGATGCATTCAAGCCGATCTCATCATGGGCGAAGAATATCGGATTTGCATAGTTCCGCCCAGGATATTCGAAGCCGATGTGGGTCTGTTCGCTGTAAAGGAAACCGGCGGTAGGCGCGTGGTGACCATTGAAACGGGTGCTGCGGGATTCAATTTCCTCCCCGGCGCTACCGCGTCCACCGTGGCATACGATGCAAGCCGTTGAATTACCGGCGCCTGTAATGATAATTGGATTCTCGTTGGGGTCGGTGAAGGTGAGAATCGCCTGGCTGGTGTTGCGCAGGGAACCGGTTCCAGCGTTGCTGTGGCAGCCCCAGCAGTAAAGAAGCTCGTTTTGTGGTGACCCACCAACTTGATTCCAGCCTGAAAGGTGTGAAAAGTTGTTGTTCAACCCATTCAGATTGTAACCAGTCAGGTCAGTAGTCTGTTGAGTCAGGTAGTTAGATATTCCGGTTGAGCTATGGCATGCCTGGCAGGATCCGCGGTCATTTGTAAGATCAGCCTTCAAAGTCGAATCCCAATTATAATGAACCCAACCATCGCCTGTATCTGAGGTTACGCCGGCATCCATAACTGCATTAACCTGTATGTGGCCTGTTGTAGTGTTCTCAACACTTCCCCTGGATCCGGTGACAGGATTCGCAGTTGCCGCAGCATATTTGACGGTTAAGAGTTTACCGGCGTGACCTGACTGGGCCCAGTCACTGTAAATAGTTGTATCTGCAGGCGTGGTGCCTGCCGTACGGGTGTTGGTTTTTGCTTCATGATTGTGGCAGTCAAAACACGGATTGGCACCAGTTGTGCGCACTGCGTAGCCTTCGATTGCTGTTGTCGTTGTTGGGTTGTCGTAGTGAGTTGTCGCTATTGCCCTGTACCATGATGTGTCATGATGGCCAACTAGAACGGTTTCGAGGCCGAGGTCGGTAGTGGTTCCAGAGCCGGCTATGATGCCATCCCGGTTGATGTAGGTATGGCACTGGGTGCAGAGTCTGTACTGCATGTATTGGCCATTAGTATATGCGGGTGCAGGCGTGCCAACAACGGTTGCGGGATTCCAGGTTGCATCAACACGAAGTTCCTGCGGCTTATGCGTCACATGGCAGGTATTGCACTTGATCGGCTGAGCAGCATTGTCTCCCGTAACAGGGAGATCACCTGGGGCGAGGCCGAGTAGTGAGCCTTCCAATTCGTCGCCGTCACCGGTATAACCGAATATTGCCGCCACAACGGCGCCTTGGTGGGTGTGGCAGCGATTGCAAACCTCTGCTTCTTCGATCTGTACATTGTAATGCTTTGATTCAGTATACGCGGTAACAAGACCATCGCTGTCATGACAGCTTTTGCACTGCTCGTGGTTAGGCTTAGGGTAGGGAAGCGGGCCGACACCGTTATGCATGGCGCCGCCGCCGTGGCAGTCCTGGCAGCCAACAAAGTTTAGAGCGTGCACGGATGCCTGATAGTTTACAACAATTGGATCTCCACTCAGAGATTCATTTACTGGGCCGCCGCCGCCGCTGTGGCAACCAACGCAAAGGCTCTCAGCAACCTTTGCAACATCCCCCGCCGACGAACCTCCTTCCTTGTTGCCGGACCCGCAGGCGGTAAGAGCTGCCGCTAACAACCACAAGGCTAGCGTGGCTAAAATACGTTTTGATATTTTACTCATGCTGTCTCCTCCTTCATTCGTGTGGCTTGTCGGTCAGTAGGTCCCTGGCAGGTGGCACTTGGTGCACACTCTGCTGCCTGCTCTGTCTTTATAGTTGTCCTTGATGCTGCCCCAATTCCTGGGGTGCGGGTTGGTTAGGCCACTTCTGTGGCATTGAATACAGGCGTCTCCATCCGGATGACATGACTGACACGACTGCAGGTTTCGACGTGCCTCTGTTGCGTGTTCCTGGGCGCTTGATACGTTGTAACCTTGGTGATTCGGGCCAAGCATCAAATGGGATTTTATTTTGAGCGATCCCTTCGGGAAACGGCTGTGGCACGAGTTGCAGTAGGATGGTTCGTGGCAGCGATTACAGCTCTGGGGATTGTCCTGGGCCTTGACCGGGTGAATGGAGAGAAAGTCGGTGCGGTGGCTTTTCGGCACATAATCGCGCTGGTAATTTCGGATACTCAGGTCCGGATCGATTCCGCCACCGGAATGGCAGTCGAGACAGAAGGACTGCTCGTGGCACTGTGAGCAGTTGCTTCCGGCCTTGCCGGCCACCATTCGGTGACCTCGAACCCAGGCTCCATCATGGTTGGGCGCAACGCCTTCTCCCTTGTGGCACTCGCTGCATTCCGAGATCTTCATTTCCGCGTAGTCTTTATGGGATTCTTTTGCGGACTGGCTTGCAGTCTCCTTTTGAGGCTCGTTCTCCGTCGCTTTCTCGGCGAGGGCAAGATGAGAAACAAAAGTCGATAGAGCAAGAAGCATAAAGATAAAAAATGTTTTTTTCAAAGCTCCCTCTCCTTTCTAGAAATCGTAGTTAAAGACGAAACGTCCTTGCACGTCGTTAGAGTATCTCTCGTTGGAGTTGTCCTCTATCCGGAGAGATGCAGTCATATTCTTTGCAATCCGATATTTGCCACCGAGCCAGAAGAGGCGGGCGGTACCGTCACTTAACACAATGTCACGCGTATAGACGTCGTAACCCATGCCTGCTGCCAGCTGCAAGGACTTGGTCAGGTCGTAGTATGCATCAAGAAGGAAGCCGTTGGTCTTGCCGTTGTAGCCCTGGTTGTTGTCGTACTCAAGGTTGATCAGCAGTGATTCGATTGGCCGAAGGCTGCAGCCCAGATGGAAGATGTGTCCCTTGCCGCCTTCCCCGAACCACTGGGAAGTATAGCCGCCGTTGAGGGTGATCATACTGTTGATGCTGTAATCTGCGCGGAACACCGCCTCCTGATATTGGTCGACCGCGAACACGGAATAGAAGGAGGTAGCATCGAAGGTGGGGTAGCTCTGATAGTATTCGCCGGTCAGAACAAGGTTTGACATGGGGAAGTATTTTACGCCGCCCAGTAGTTCATTGAAGGTTTCCGAGGCCAGATCAAAGCGGGTATTGCCGTAGACCTTCAGGCTGTTTAGGAAATTCTGTTTAAACGTTGCCCCGATTGTATCCCTGGCAACGTCCCATTGGTCCCATTTACGGAACCAGCTGATTTCCAGGTCCGTATGTCGGAAGCCGTGCAGGTAGGCGCTCAAGGCGAGAGCGAGATCTCCTCCGTGACCAGCTTCTCCACCATCAATGTCGAAGAAAACGTTTCTTCCGAAGGCCGCCGAGAAAGCGACCGGGCCGACATTCTTCAGCGTTACCTGGCCACCGTCGATGATCGCGGTTCCCGCGGCATAGTTGACAAACTGTCGACCGAGGCGCATATCCACCTTGTCAAACAGGTCGCGATATTCGCCGTACAGGTAGTAAAGCCTTGCGTTGAAACCTTCACCGTTGTTCAGATCCTGATTCACCCGTCCGTAGCCGTAAATGGAAAATTTCCCCGCCTTATCAATATTCGTAATTGATACACGCAGGTACTGACCAATTTCTACTTGTCGCTGGTCGTTGAAATCGTTATTAAACCATTCCAACTGGGTTGAACTCCTCCCGTGAATTTCAACGGACCAGGCAGTTGCCGGCAAAAGAAGTGTTAAGGGCAACAACAGCCGAGGAACCCATTTTGCTCCCATCAGGCAACCCTCCCTTTTAGTGAATTACAAGCTTTGAGAAAGAACAGCGCCAAACTACTCCAAAGATTCAAGTGTTTCGACCTCCCCCGTCAGGTCATTTTGCAGCAAAAAAGCCGGTGTCACCAGCCCGGTTTCTTCTGAGATGATTGATGGGTTTAGGGGAGGATAAATTCTCTGATTTGGTTTATAGTAAAAAAGTATGTGAAATAAATATAAGTGTCCATATTGTAGGCTATCTAAAAAACAGTATGTGTCAATTCAAAATGCAAAGGATTGTATTGTTTTCTGCCAAAAAATGTAATTAATTAGAGTGACTTGTGATGTTTTCCTGTTAAGGAAATCGCTAATTGCTTGAGGTGAATTTCAGTTGTTTCCCGGAAGGGAAAGCATTGCCTGCGTGGCGAAATGGAGAACTTATGAAGGTTATCGGCCTGACTGGCGGCATTGCTTCGGGAAAGAGTTCCGTTGCGCATATCCTTGAGAAATGCGGCGCAGTGGTTGTTGATGCTGATCTGCTTGCCCGTGAAGTTGTGGCACCGGGAGAGCCTGCGTATCATGCCATTGTTGAAGCATTTGGGAAGACGGTCGTAAGGCCGGATGGGACGCTGGATAGAGCGGCGTTGGGAAAGCTGGTTTTTGCCGATGTGTCGGCACGGAAGGTTTTGGAAGAAATAACGCATCCACGCATCGCGGAACGAGCTGCCCGAAGGATTGAGGATGAGCGGCTGAGGGGGACCAAGGTGCTGTTTTACATCGTTCCGCTTTTGATCGAGGCAGGGCTTGCCTCAACGGTCGATGCAATTTGGCTGGTTATGGTGGACAAAGAGGTGCAGATCAATCGTTTGATGACGCGCGATGCAATCTCCAGGGATGAGGCCTTGCGCAAGATTAGCACCCAGATGCCGTTACAGGAAAAGGCCGCGTATGCCGATGTAATTATCGACAATAACGGCCTTCCTGATGAAACGGCTCGTTGTGTTACAAATGAGTGGGAACGATTGTTGGTGAGGATCTCCACCTCTGGCTGTTGACTGTTGCCGTTTCCGTCCGGAAACTCCGGATGTGAAACTAGCGGTTTCCAATTTGGAAACGAGGATTTTTTTGTCCTGGCAAGGAAGGCAAGGGATTGTGCGGAGACGTACTCCTGTACGTCGCACAAACAAGACCGCTGATTGACGCTGTCAGGGCGAAAAAGGACCGTTTCCGGATGGAAACTATTTATGATACCCGAGTTTCGCAGAGATCTCGTCGGCCGCTTTAATTGCCAGTGGGATGAGCTCTTTTTCCAGTCGCTCCAGCGAGAGCCTCATGGCTGGTCCCGAGATACTGAGGGCGCCGACAATCCTTCGGGTATAGTCCCGTATCGGGGCGCTGACGCAGCGAACGCCTACGTCCAGTTCTTCATCGTCAATGGCATAGCCCTGCTCGGCCACCTGTTTGAGTTGTTTCTTCAACTCTTCCCGGTCCGTTATTGTGTTCGCGGTCAACGGCTTCAACTCTTTTGTCGGGAAATATTCGTCGATCTCTTCTTCGGAGAGGTTGGCGATCTGGACTTTGCCTGCGGCAGTACAGTAGGAAGGAAGCCGTGAACCTACTCGCGGGACAACGCGAACCGTCAGGTCGGTTTCCACCACGTCCAGATAGATAATGTTGAAATCCTTCAGTATTGCCACGTAGGACGTCTCGTTGCATTCTCGAACGACCTCTTCAAGTATCGGGCGTGATTGCCGGAGTAACCCCATCTGGTTGACAAAAGTCTGACCCAGTTCCAAAGTTTTCAGGCCCAGTCGATAGTTTTCCGTTACCTTGTTCTGTTCAATGTAGCCTCGGGACTCAAGAGTGGCCAGCAGTCGAAAAACATTGTTTTTGTGGAGTTGCAGCCGTTTGCTCAGTTCAGTTACACCCAGTTCGTCCACTTCATCATGGAACTGTTCGAGCAGGTCGAGGGCGTGTGATACCGATTGAATGAGATACTCGGATTTTTCTTTTTTTGCCATGTGAGTTACCTTGAAAGGGGCAGTTGCTGAAGAACGCTCAAAGGAAATGAAGTGAGCTGCTCTGTGGAAGGGCCGAAGAGGTGCTTCAGGTGCCGTATCTATTTCGTTATAATTTCTTTGGATTTGCACTGCGCTGATCGCAGCAGTGGTGTTTTATATGTGATCGGAAGTCCGTACTATTGAAAATCAATTTCAAAGACACACGTAGAAAAATGCGTTACAATAGGCAGGCAAAAGGCACTATTTATATAGATAGAATATTGTTTTACTGTTGTCAAGTTGGAAAAATGCTTTTTACTTGGCTGAGGGGATTCTTTTTCCCTGGCGCACTCCCTGTTGATGATGATAAATGTCTGGAGACGTGAGTTACCAATCGTGCGTTTTTAGTATTTCCCGTAGTACTGTTGTTGCGTAAACGCCCCGGGGGAGAGAGAAGTTCAGGCTTAGTCCATCGTCGTCCATGGCCGTAGACAGGTTTTGGATGGGCACCCGCAGAGGCCGTCGTTCCCCTTCCATCCGGAGGCCCCCCGGCAGGTTGAATTCCGCGAGTGTCAGAGACTCCTCCCGCAGAACTTTTTCTTCAGCCTCTCGAGGGTTTCCTTCCGGCAGTTTCATCTTGCAGCCGAACATGGGCCCGGAGGGAGAAATCTCGAACTCCTGGGCTCTTTTTTTCTCTGCCTCACTATCTTCGACAAGAAAACAGGCACCATTGTCGTGGCGGTAGGCGAGGTCGCCCTCTTCGACCAGGTCGAAAGTGTTCAGGCGCTGCTCCAGAACCCTGTCAAAAAGAGAGGACTGATAGGCCGACAGGTAGAGTTTTTTCAAGCGAGGAGTAACGGCGTCAAGGGCACGTTCGA
>Ga0105099_10002707_pt1 | contig 10440 bp, 9 predicted proteins | sample PPLLak3cmMay2015_2_FD_79138 | JGI IMG/M metagenome (GOLD analysis project Ga0105099, IMG submission 79138) | Freshwater sediment microbial communities from Prairie Pothole Lake near Jamestown, North Dakota, USA - PPLs Lake P8 Core (1) Depth... | ecosystem: Environmental > Aquatic > Freshwater >...
CAAGCCCAGGCGAGTCATGGACCATTCCGAACTGTTCTGCACCAAGCTTTTGTCGTAGCCATAAGCGCTGCGGTTTGATTTGGCTTTTTTGTGACGAGTGTGCTGGCCAAAGCGGTGGGAAAGATCTAAATTAAAAACGAAAAATAAACAGTCATTAAGGGTGAATGGGGGAGAATTTTCGAACAGATTGGGATCAGAGTGCTTCAGATGAAGTGATTGGTTGGCAATTGGGCATATTCAGGCCGAGCTTCGGCAAGGGAAAGCAAAATTATTACACGCGCCAAAAACTAAAAACTTGTGCCTGTCCCCTGGTTTCCCAGTCCCCTGGTTTCCCAGTATGTTATGAGGTGTGTGAAATGAGTACAAGGATTTGATAAAATAAACATGAAGTGATATTCAACTAGTGTTTACTCTAAGGTTACAGTTTCAGAATGAGGAGGCTTTGATGAGGGTATTGGTACTTGGGGCGGGTATGGTGGGCCGGGCCATAGCACTGGATCTGAAAGATCAGTTTGATGTGAAGGTGGCCGATATCAGTGACGATAAACTGCGAGTGTTGAATGTGGAGCACGGGATCAAGGTTGAACAGGCAGATCTGAGAAATCAGCAGCGATTAAAGACCCTGCTGTTGGATTGTGACCTTGTGGTCGGTGCCGTACCCGGATTCATGGGGTACAGCACCTTGAAAACGGTCATTGAGAGTGGCCAAAATGTGGTGGATATTTCCTTTTTTCCACAGGATTCTCTGCAGCTGGACGACTTGGCCAGGTCAAAAGGAGTGGTGGCTGTTTGTGATATGGGGGTGGCCCCAGGCATGTGCAATGTGATTCTGGGCTATCACCATCAGCGTATGAAGGTGAATTCATACCTTTGTCTGGTGGGAGGACTGCCCCGGGAGCGACTTTGGCCCTGGGAATACAAGGCACCGTTTTCGCCCTGTGATGTCATTGAGGAGTACGTTCGCCCGGCCCGGTACCGGGAAAACGGCGCCCTGGTGGTCAGGCCTGCCTTGTCCGACCCTGAGCTCATTGATTTCGACCAGATAGGGACATTGGAGGCCTGGAACAGTGATGGCCTGCGTTCTCTACTGGTGACCATGGCCGATGTGCCCGATATGAAAGAGAAGACCATGCGCTACCCGGGACACATCGAAAAAATAAGGATCCTGCGGGAAACGGGTTTTTTTTCGTCCGAGCTGATGGATTTCGGAGGCTTTGGCCTGTCACCCCTACAGATGACGGAGCGGGTGCTTTTTTGCGATTGTAATTGGAAGCTTGGCGAGGGTCAGCCGGAGTTTACCGTCATGCGGGTTGTGATCAGTGGTGAAGAAGATGGCAAGTATAAACAATATACCTATGATCTTTTTGATGAGACCGACCAGCTTAGTCGGATATCGTCGATGGCCCGTACTACCGGCTATGCGTGCACTGCGGCAGTCCGGCAACTGGCAGACGGGTGTTTTGACCGTATTGGACTGAGCCCGGCGGAAAGGCTGGGTGAAGACGAGGCATGCTTTCGAAAAATGCTGGCCTATCAGAATGACCGGAAAGTGGTCTACCGGTGCAGTGATTCAGATTAGATTGCCGGAAATTCTTTTCAGGCTGAACCATTTCTCTTGTGACGGCGCGTCATGAGTGGTACAATTTCCTTTGTAGGATTGCCAGCCGATTCGAGTTGAGGGTAACATGAAGCGAGTGACACTTTTTTTTCTTTTATTTTTTTCATTGATAGCGATTTCCATTTTTGCCCAATCAGAAAAAGACCAAATCAAACGTCTTCCACCCCAATACCAGAATTGGTTAAGCCGGGATGTGGTGTATATCATCACCCCTTTGGAGCGGGAAGTATTTCTTAAGCTGGAAACCGATCGGGAACGGGAGGTTTTCATCAGTGCCTTTTGGAAACAACGGGATCCCAATCCGAATTTTCCTGAAAACGCCTATAAAAAAGAGCATTACAGACGCCTGGAGTATGCCGACAAGTTTTTTGGCAAGGATTCCCCCGGGCCAGGATGGCGTACCGATCAGGGGCGGATTTATATCACTTTGGGAGAGCCCAAAAGTACTGAACAATTTATTAATGAGACGGAGCTTTGTCCGACCATTATCTGGTTTTACCAGGGCATGGGCGCTTATGGCCTGCCCGATTCCTTCAGTGTTGTTTTTTTCAAGGAAGATGGGGTGGGTGAATTTATTCTGTACACACCTGTTCGCTTTGGGCCGGCCACCTTGCTGCGCAATTATGAAGGCGACCGGGCTTTAAGCAGAGATGCCTACAATCAATTGGTTGAAGTTCAACCCAAAGTCGCCGAAATATCCCTGACTCTGATTCCCGGAGAACCGTTGGGGCAACCATCTATAACTTCGGAAATGCTGGTGCGTGAAAAGATTCCTCAGGCTCCCCAGAAAAAAGTCAACAATATTTATGCCGCAAAATTTCTGAAATACCGGGGTGTTGTGGAAATCGAATATGCTGATAATTATGTGGATAACAGCAGTCAGTTCAATGTCTTCCAGGACCGGTCGGGTCATTTTTTCCTTCACTATCTGATTGAGCCGAAACGCCTGTCTTTTGATCACTATGAAAATGAATACTTTACCAATCTGGATTTGTCGGGCAATATCTCAGATAAAAAGGGGAAGATGATCACTCAGATCAAACGCAAATTGCCCCTGCGCCTGTCGAAGGATATGATGGAGAAAATTAAGGATAAGTTGTTCAGTCTGCAAGACGTCATCCCGGTTGTGCCTGGGGACTATCGTTTGTCCCTGATTGTCAAGAATTCAGCGGGAATGGAATTCACCTCAGTTGAGAAGGATATTTTGATCAGTCAGCCGCTGCAACCGTCATTGTCGCCTCTGCTTTTGGGGAATCGCAAGACTGTTTTGGAGAATGCAGCCCTGACCAAAGCCTATAGTTTCAACAGCATTCAGATCTTGCCATCGCCGCGAAATGATTTTCTGACGAGTGATGATCTGAATCTGTTTTTTCAGGTCTATGCAGATCGCAGGGTTCTTAAAGATGGTTTTGTCGAGTTTTCTCTGCTCAGCAAAGAGACCCAGGTCTGGTCACAGATGAAGCCGTTGCAGGAATACCCTGCCTTGCCCGATGTCCTGGAGACGATACCTTTAAAAGACTTTTCTCATGCCTACTTTACGGTTAAAGTCCGTCTGCTGGACAAGGATAAAAAAGAGCTTGCGGCCGGGCAGGAACAGTTTTACATCACCCCCCAGGCACAGCTGCCCCGACCTTGGGTGGTGTCCCAGCCCATTGCCGGTTACGGCGCAATTCTCTATGAACTGGCCAGACAGAATTTTGAAATTGGCAAACAGGCTCAGTCACGGGTTTTGTTTGAAGAAGCCATTAAAATGGATGGAAATAATGCGCCCTTGGTGCTTGATTTTTGCAAATTGCTGATGCAGATGAAGGACGATGCCCGGGCGACGGAGCTGGCCCTGCCGATGTTGAAGGATAAGCAGCGCACCGAATTCGCCTTGATTCTGGGGCAACTGAGTCAGAAAAGGGAGGCATATGATGAAGCCATATCGTATTATGCTGACTTTTTGACCCATTTTGGTGCTCAGCCGGAAATATTCAATCGCATCGCTGAATGTTATATTGGCTTGGAACTTCCCGAAGAAGCCCTCAAGGCCTGGAAAAAATCATTGGAAACAGACCCTCGCCAGACGGAAGTTAAAAAGAGAGTCAGTCAATTGGAAGCAAAGAAGAAGTAAGTGGCATGCCCGGAGTGTCAAGGAGGATCGAAAAGTGAAAAAGTTTAACAAATTGAGTGTTATTATCAGCGTCATTTTTATGATGTGTTCAACCCTGGTCATGGGACAGGCGGGTTTCGGGAAAGCCAGACTGGGTGGTACGGTGCTGGATGAAAAAGAGAATCCCATGGTCGGTGTTACGGTCAAAATTGAATTTCTAAAATTTACCCGGATTGATGAGACCATCACCAATGAAAAAGGCCAGTGGTCTTTTTCCAACCTGGGATCCGGTGATATTAAGGTTATTATCACTGTGCCGGGTTATCTGCCTGAAACGCGCATGGTAACGGTTTCCCAGGTGGCGCCCAATCCGCCGATGAAGAGTGTGCTCGCTGTGGACCCTGCTGTTGCCATCCGGGCTAAGGCCGAGGCGGAAATGAAACAGTCCATTGAGGCTTTGGATATGGGCAACAAACTGGTCAGTGAAGGAAAACTGGACGAAGCTCTGACGCACTTTCAGGATTTTGCCCAAAACAATCCCGAAGTCATTATCATTCACTTCAATATCGGTGATGTGTATCGGCAGAAAAAAGAATATGATATGGCCCGTGAGCACTATCAGAAGGTGCTTGATTTTGCCAAAGAAAGAAATGATCTGGTCATGCAGGCCAAGGCCATTGCTTCATTCGGTGACCTGGCACTGCGCCAGAAAAATATGCAGGAAGCTCAGAAATACTTTGCTGAATCCATCGCCCTCAATCCATCTGATGAGATTCTGGCCTATAATGTGGCCGAGATATATTTTGGCACCAATGAGGTGGACAAGGCCATCGAATACTACCAGAAGGCAGCTCAGATCAAGCCGAGCTGGAGTGAACCGTATATGAAGATTGCCTATGCTTATCTCAACAAAGGCGATATTCCCAATGCCATAAAAGGCTTCGAAGACTTTCTGAAATATGAACCGGAAGGAACCGAACAGGCCGCCATCGCCCGCGATCTGATTAAATCACTCAAGTAAAATCGGTATGATACATTATTTGCAGGGCTTAATTGGTGCTCCTGTGCATTGAGATCATTTTAAAAAAGATTCAGTAAAAGAAAAGGGGCGGGATTGGCATCCCGCCCCTTTTTAATCAGATTCGACTAGGCTTATTCCGGTTCCCAGCATTTGGGACTTGTGGATGGTGTGGGTGGGCAAGGGCAGGTGACCAATTTACATGTGGGATAGTTAGGTCCCGTGTAACAGGCCCAGGGTCTGGAGATGCAGTTGTCGTTGTTGGCGCAACCAGTGTTGGTGCCAGCCATTCCCAAAATGTCTTTCATTTCGGCATTTGCCAGACTCGAGACAGTTTCTTTTTTCAGAGTCAGTTTTTTCATAATCATTTCTCCTTGTCGTATTTCCATTTGTTGCAACAGTAATGGTCGTTCTTCATTTTTGTTCGCCGAATAATTCATCTGAACATTATTTAGCTGCAATTTGAATGCCAAAAATAAGTTGTAAAAAAAGATCCTTGATATAGGTGGTTTTTGAAAAAAAGATATATCTTGAACCCTGGGTTTGCATTGGGCGGATTCTTCGGGCGGGACTTCAAGTCCGTCAGGCGCGAATTACTCCTCATTGAGGCGGTTGCGGATGAGGAATTTCATAAAGGATTTGTATTCGTCAGGGGACAGGTTAAAGAGGGGCAGGCAGTTGATGTATTTATGCTTACAGCGTGCCAGGGCCTCGCTGAGGAATGATTTGACATCGTTGCGGGAGAGCTCGCGTTCCAGAAAGGGGGCTTTGATGACCTGCCAGAAATCTTCACCCTTGTTAAATTTCTGCCACATCAGTTCGTTGTTTGATACCCTTGGGGATGGCGTGTCACCTGCCTCTGCATAGGCCAAAGGCGATTTTATTTCATCTGCAAGGATCCTTTTCAGGTCTTCTCCGCTTATGGGGGAATCGCACAAAACACCGACGCGCTTGATAACGGTTTTGAGTTCGCGGATGTTTCCCGGCCAGCGGTGATTTTTCAGAGTCTGCCAGAAGCCCTCTCCAGGCTCTTTCCCTTTAAGAAAGTGATTGTACTCCAATACTAGGCGCTCAATTTCCTCAATTCGCTCCCGCAAGGGGGGCAGGTGGATGCTGAAGATGTTGAGGCGGTAATACAGATCCTCACGGAAGGCTTTTTCGGCCACCATCTGCCTGAGATCCCGGTTGGTGGCGGCCAGAAGACGAACATCGGCTTCATATTCCTCAGGATCACCCAGAATGCGGTATTTTTTTGTTTCAATGAAGCGCAGCAAACGAACCTGGAAGGATAGGGGGACTTCGGCTATCTCATCAAGAAAAAGGGTCCCTTTATGGGCCATATCCACCAGACCCCGCTTGTCTTTTACGGCGCCGGTGAAGGCCCCTTTCCTGTGGCCGAAAAGCTCACTTTCCAGCAACTCCTGACTGAGGGTGGTGGTGTCGCACACCACAAAAGGGCCTCTGCGTCCCGAATGAAAATGTATTTTTTCAGCCAGGTGGGTCTTGCCTGAGCCCGTCTCACCGGTCAGAAGAACACAATCCTCCTCGATGGCGAAGCGCAGCAGGAGGTGACGAACCTGATCGTTGATGGTGCCCATATCACTTGTGGCGCTGCTGGCAGAATCCAGCCCGATGATCTGGCGAAATGTTTTTTGCAGCAAAGCCGCCAGGAAACGGATGCGATCCACTTCGGAGTCGCAAAAGCTCATCATACTGCCGCTGTCGATATACAAGAAGACGCCGTCCACCGGGCAGATTAAAATATGGCGGATCATCATCTTGCGTGCTGATTCGCTGATGCTGCCCCCGTCGAAAAAAATCAGCTGATCGGTTTCATTGACTGCTTGTTGATTGGTGATGGCCTGACGGATCAAGCCTGATGGAAAACCATGGTCGGAGAATACGTTGTCACCACTGATGGATCGACCCCGATGCCAGAGGATGCGTCCGTCTTTCTGGCAAAACATGACCAGGGATACCTGCTTGTCATCCAGTATAGTCAGCAGCTCATTTTTAAGTATTTCCAGCATAACTGATATATTTTATGGATTTTGGGCTGACTCTGCAAGAGCTTATAGCTGTTTCCCTTCTGGATTGAGGCTGGGACGTAACGTCACACGCTAAAAACTTGATTGTACAGCCATGAGTTGGTGTAAATAATGTGTGAGTATGAGCCAGTTTCCATGTTCTGATTTACAGCGATCTCTTCGTTTTTTTGGGGGGTGAGGGGCTCCAGCCCCACACTCCGCTACACTCAAGAGATCGCCGTAAAGCAAAATTTTGCATCTGGCTCTCTATAAAGATTATAATAAATTGCTATAATTTGATCAAAAAACGACGTATAAATGAAGATATGAGAAGGTTACTGTAAAAATGAATGCACGCTTGCGTCAGCTGAATAGCATGATAATCATGAGTCTGTTGATTGCAAATGTTTTTATTCAAGCACAAGGTCCTGATAAGACAAGTGAGGATCGTAAACAGATAGCGGCTCTTCGCCAGAAGATCGCTGTTTTGTCAGGGGCAGAACTAATTCCTGCGCTTAATGACTTGAGCGTATTACTCATCGAAGTGGATGTAGAGCAAGCCGATTCGGAGAACAGAAAAGCGATTGAGTTATTGAAAGGGTCATCGGACAGGGACATGATGGGGTATGTCTGGCTGATTAAGGCGCAAATTTTATACAAGAAAGGCCATTATGAAAAAGCCCTCACTTTACTGGAACAAGCCAGAAAAAACTTTGTTAAAACTGCCAACAAAGATGGCCTTTTTCTTTGTTTCTATCATGTTGGTCGCACGGCTTTGGCCAAAAACGATAACGCCTTGGCCATCGACTCCCTGCAAAATGCGTTGCGTATGGAAAACATGTTTAGGTACCATCCTGATGAAGTGCTGTTCAGCTACATTAAACTGTCCATTCTGTATTGCCGCCAAAAAGATTGGCATATGGCCCAAAGGATTGTTGATGAAGGGATCAGATTGGCAACGGGGACAGGCAGTTTAAAGCATCTTGGTTACCTTTTTAATCAGGCAGGTTTGGTGGCCGGTGCAATGAAAAATCCCCAAAAAGAAATCCAAATGTATAAGATAGCTCGGGAGCATTTTGAAAAAATCAATTTTACCAATGAGATTCTCAGTATAGAGCACAATATTGGTACCATCTATAAGGAACTTGGGCAGTTCAATTTGGCAGAAAAACATCTGAAAGAGGCTTATGTCGGATTTATTCAAAATAACAGCCAAACGGATTGTTTGAAATCACTGATTCATCTGGGGCAACTGTATTCACTGATGGGCAAAAAACAAGAAGCTGATCTTATGTTTCAACAAGCCCTGAGCCTGATTGATGGACAGAGTACTTTTGATCAACTCTGGGTTATAAAAGCCTATGCCGATCATTGTTTTGAGACGGGGCAGTATCAGGAATCAAGCCGTTATTACAGACGATCAGCAGCGCTCAACGAGATTTTATACAACCAGCGGAAAGAGGAACAGATTGCCTTATTGAGAGAGTCATTCGATGCCGACAGAAGGGAACATCGAATCGGGATTCTTGAAAGAGATCAGAAAATAGCAAGAATTACCAGGAATTTTCTCATTGTCTTGTTGTTATTGATTATCTTCGTTATGTGGGTCCTGATGAGAAAGTACAGACATTTGTTCATGTTTTGGAAAAAGCAGAAATTTATCGGTCAATACTGTATCTCTGGTGTCATTGCCAGCGGGGGGATGGGGACGGTATATCAGGCGTACCCCATCAAGGAAAAAAAACGAACTGTGGCCATAAAAGTACTCAAAGAAGGAGTGGATGAGCGCCCGGATTTCATCAAACGCTTCAAACGGGAGGGGGAGATTATTGATCGTCTGGACCACCCGAATATTGTCAAAATTTTAGAACGTGGCAGCCATAATGAAAGACCATATATTGTCATGGAGTATCTGTCTGGGAAAACCTTGGAGCAGTATTTACAGGAAAATAAGCTGTCTGTACTCGAAAAATTGCTGATTATGTTGCAAATCAGCCAGGCCATTGAACAGATGCACAAACAGAAAATAATGCACTGTGATATCAAAGGTCAAAACATCATGGTGTGTAAGAATCCCATGTCAACTTCCGTGATTGTTAAAATCCTGGATTTTGGATTGGCCAAGATGGGTCATCACTCCCGCCTGACTACGGTTGGTATGATCATGGGGACCCTGAATCATACGGCACCAGAGCTGTTTTATGAGCCCAGTCCAACACTTCAAGCCGATATTTATTCACTGGGCGTGGTCTTCTACTCCATCCTGACAGGTAATCTGCCTTTCGAAAATGATTCAGAAGCGATACTCTTGAAACAGATTCTTCACCAAGAGCCCAAGGCTCCTGGTTCCTTTTCGTCAGGCATATCATCGCAGATAAATATTCTGATTCTTCAAATGCTGGACAAGCACCCTTCAAGCCGACCCGATGCCGAACAAGTCATTTCTGCTTTGAAAAACGAGATTAAGATAACACTGGCAAAGGAAGACCAAAGGCTAAGAAATGACTGCTGATTATGGGTATATATAGCAACTGGTTTTGCCCGAGCCATGGCAGAACTCAATGGAAAATTTTGGATTACACTGGAGTCCCGACATACCGCCCCGTACCTGATCCATGGATTCAACAACCAATCGGGTGATGGTCACTTTTTTTAATTTCAAGGGATTGTCTCTTTTCATTTCTTTCATTTTATATCTCCTTTGACATAGGGACAGGAAGTTAACCGAAACTCAGCATGTCCATGCCAGGTAAGTTAGCTGCAATAAAGATGCCAAATATGTGATTGAAAATTATCCGATATTTATCCTGTGTTTTCCATTCGGCAGGCATTTTTTGTGCCTGCAGTTCCCTTTGAGGGGATTTAAAGTCCTTTTTCATTGGGCTTTTTGCCGGGCGAAGAGGGCCCGCAGGGGGTTGAAGAGGCGGGTCAATAAGCGGATGTCGTCGGTGATGATCTCCGCCTGACCACTGAGTTCCTGATTGAAGGGCAGGTCTTTGCCGTAATTGGTGTGCAAGCCTTGAGGCAATTCAATATCCACCGTGTAATAACCTTCGGCGCTGATCAGAGATTTGCTTTTGACAATTCCAGACACGGACCCATATTCAATATGAGGGAAATCGGAGAAACGCAAATTCACCCGCTGCCCGGGCTTGACCTTGCCAGCCCCTTCAAGGGGCAGTGCCGCTTTGCCAATGAGGCTGGGGGCCGATGGTGGAACGATACTGAGAACGATTTCGCCGGCCTTGATCTGCTGGCTGCTGCTCCAATAGCGATTCAGACTGACGCGGCCGTTGATTGGGGTGCGCAGGACAAAGAGTTGATCCCATTGGGCCAATTGCCCGCTCAGACTGCGTCGGGCCAGTTGCAGCTGGCGCAGCAGTTGTGCCTGGCGTTCACGCTCCTGCAGGGTGAGATCCAACAGTTCTCCATCGATTTGTTCAATCCGCAGACGGGCCTCGCTGAGGGATGTCTGCCCGGAATGCAGGGTGTACTCTTTTTGCAGCAGCAGCACCTGGGCATTTTCCATATCCTGCGGGGTGATGACTCCGGAGCTGAGAAGTGCTTCGTTGCGGTTGTGCTGTTTCTGCATCAGAGAGAATTCCTCTTCCAGAACCCGTAACTGCCTGGCCAGATTTCCTGCGATGAGCACGTAAGTTGCCCGCTGACCACTCAGTGTCGC
>Ga0105099_10002709_pt1 | contig 10437 bp, 7 predicted proteins | sample PPLLak3cmMay2015_2_FD_79138 | JGI IMG/M metagenome (GOLD analysis project Ga0105099, IMG submission 79138) | Freshwater sediment microbial communities from Prairie Pothole Lake near Jamestown, North Dakota, USA - PPLs Lake P8 Core (1) Depth... | ecosystem: Environmental > Aquatic > Freshwater >...
AAATTGACTTGCCTGTTCCGCATAAGAGCCTCTGAAGAACTTGAAACCGGCTGCTTCAAGGTCTTTATAGTCTACCTTATAGTGAGCGAGCACTTTTCGAAAAACCCATTCATCAGAAGTCCCTGTAGGAGAAATAGCCATACGGAGCGCCTTTTTCTGTTTGAACACTTCGTCCATTGTTTTGATCTGGCTATCAGCAGCCACATAGAAATGGAAGAAATTGAGGCTCATTCCACCCGCAATAGCGCGTAGGTTTGAATGCTTTTTATCGTAAGGATCCTCGCCGTTCCATGCAGCCACATTCAGGAAAGGAAGCCCCCATCCCAATTCACAATCCCCCTTGTCAACTAACCTGGGGTTTACCGTGCCACCTCCTGGAATGACTTTGACCGTGATCCCTCCTGATTTTTCATTGACGATGTTTGAGATGCCCCCAGCGATGGTATACCATCCACCGCCAACTCCCCCCGCTGTCCAGGTCAGGGTCTGGGCTTGGGCAAAAGAACAGACAAATATCATGAGTCCAATGATCCCAAAAGTGAGTATTTTTTTCATCTGTCTCCCTCCTTCTAAGTATTTTTGGGTTCTAATTTGTTTAGACAACGTTACTATATACTCCAGGTTTTATAAAAGTAAAGAAAAATATTTTCTCTTTTCCCTGTTCTTTTAAATATGTTATGAAGGAATTAGTTCCGTCACAAACTCAAGAAAATCTTTTAGATGAGGCGATTCCATGATCGGTATCCTTTTGTTAGACACTTCTTTCCCTCGGCTCATAGGGGATGTGGGCAACCCCAAGACATTTCCGTTTCCGGTCCTTTATGAGAGGGTGGAAGGGGCTGTCCCTCTCAGGGTCGTTAAGGAAAGGGATGGACAATTCCTCCCCTCGTTCATCGAAGGAGCAAAAGTTTTACAGAGGCGTGGAGCGAAGGCTATTACAACCAGTTGTGGTTTTCTTGCGATTTGGCAGAAAGAAATTACCTCTGCTTTAAAGATCCCTATCTTTACATCCAGTCTCCTGCAGGTGCCTTGGGCCTATCAAATCACAGGGAGGCGCGGTCGGATCGGCATCCTTACGGTGGATGCATCGTCTCTGACTGAGGCTCATTTCAAAGGGGCAGGGGCCACAGGGATTCCCATGGCTGTGCGTGGCATGAGGCCGGAGGGTGAGTTTTATAGAGTTTATATTGGAAATAGTCCGAATATTGATGTCTCCAAGGCTGGTCATGAGATGGTTGCTGAAGTCTCAGCTCTGGTGAATGAGCATCCGGATATTTCAGGACTTGTTTTGGAGTGTGCCAACATGCCCGTTTTTGGAAAAGCAGTGAGAGATACCGTGAAGGTCCCAGTCTTCGACATCGTCACCCTTACCTGTTTCATCTGGTCCAGTATCTTCAGAGGAGGCTCTGATTAACATTTAATGGTTATGGATTTAAAAGCATTGGAGGAGGTATGGAAAAAACGGCAGAGGTAGTCATCATCGGAGGCGGTGTCATTGGTGTTAGCATTGCCTATCATCTTGCCATGAAGAAGGCAGGCCAGATCGTTCTCTTTGAGAAAGGACAGTTAGGAGAAGGTTCAACCAGCCGTTGTGTGGGAGGGATTCGAACCCAATTTTCTACAGAAATCAACATTCGTTTCTCACTGGAGTCATTGAAGACATTTGAGCGATTCGAAGAGGAATTCGGAGTCAATCCAGAATTTAAAAGAATCGGATATCTCTTTCTGGCAACAACGGAATCGGAGATGGAGGTCTTCAAGGAGAATGTGAGCCTTCAAAAAAAATTTAATATTCCCGTAGAACTCTTAAATCCTGATGAAATCAGGGTGCGCTGGCCCTATTTGAGAATGCACGATATCCTGGGAGGAACATTCTGCCCGTGGGATGGATATGCAGGCCCCAGTGAAGTCCTCTCCGGGTTTGCCACTGGTGCGAGGAGGGCAGGAGTGAAGATATATGAAGGGGTAGAGGTGACAAGCATTTCGTTAACAAAAGGAAGGGTGAAGGGTATCAAAACAAAGGACGATGAGATAGCCGCTCCCGTCATCATCAATGCAGCGGGTCCCTATGCTGCGTCTGTCGGTGAAATAGTAGGCGTTAAGATCCCGGTTAAACCTCTGCGAAGACAGATCTTTATCACAGCACCTTTTCATCTCACAGACCGACCCATCCCCCTAACGATCGATTTTAATCGGGGATGGTATTTCCGCCAGGAAGTGGATGGATTACTTATCTCCGGCCCTTTAGATACAGAGCCGAGCTTTAATCTCAATATTGATTATGGAGCCATGGCAGAGGCTTCGGAGAATGCCATGTACCGGGTTCCGATTCTTGAAAAAGCTCGTATTGCCAGGGGGTGGGCAGGGCTTTACGAAATCTCTCCGGATCATCATGCCATCCTCGGAAAAGTTCCTGAGGTAGATGGGTTCATCCTGGCCAATGGTTTCAGCGGACATGGATTTCAACATAGTCCTGCAGTGGGTAAAGTGATTGCCGAGTTGATTTTAGATGGTAAAGCCAATACCATCGACATCTCCTCTCTTTCCATCGAGCGATTTGGAAAGGGAGATTTGATTTTAGAGCCCATGACCGCCTTTAAAGAATAACCCCCCAATTCTATCTTCATTTATTAAGAATACTTCTGGAAGAATGATTCTTTAATGTTTTCCAAATGTTAAATTATGGTAGTTAATGTAAAATCATGTCAACTGACGTCAAATAATGTTAAAAAATGATATATATTTTGGGGAGTTATATATTCATTGAATATTTTAATATTGAGTTTTTATTAAATTCTTTATATAATAACAGAGAATTTTGGCATTTATTTTAATTCCATTAAGAAAGGGGTGATGATTACAATGGAAGACAATATGTTTGGTCTGGAAAATGAGAGGCGATCTTTCGTGTCCTCTTCAAGTATTGGCGGGATGGAATCCATTAAATCTAAAATAGATTTTCTATCCAATGAGCAAAATTCACCCTTCCTGTCCTCCTTTTTTATTGAATTAATCGACCGAATTAAAAACACTCTCAACTCCATCAAAGGTTTTACACAGATTTCTCGCGGTAAATTTAGCGATAGAGAATTTGGAGAGTATTTTTATCGAGCAGTGACCGGGGATATTGAGAAGATGGATATGGTGCTAAATGGTCTTGTCAATTATGTGAAACTCAATACCCCTATTCGGAAAACAGACACCGTCCATCATTTTATCGAAGAGGTATTGGGGAAACACCAGGCTAAATTGGAAGAGAAAGGAATCAAGTTATTTAAGAAATATGAAAAGGAGCTTCCTGAAACCATCGTCCCGGATGAACAGTTGAGATATATTTTAAGCTCTGTTTTCCAATACGCTATTGGTTCGATGCCTTCTCATGGGAGCATGGGTCTTTCGACAAGGTCCTTTATGATTGAAAAGGAAATAGATGAGGCTCCAGATTTTTTCAAGAAGGATGGCCGATATATTGAGATCTCGATCGTTTTTGTAGTTGACAGAAAGCAAATGGAACAGAGAATGGAGACTCCAGCGGATCGAAAAGAAGAACCCTTGGGTCTCATCCTCCGTTTTGTGAAAGAGGTCGTTCAGCGAAATCGTGGAATGATGAGAATTGAAACAGATGAAAAGAGGACCAAGACCTTTATCTTCTTGAGGTTTCCCGTAGAAAGAAGAACAGTCGTTTATTATCAGCCGGTCAATTAACCCCGTTGTTGCAAAAAGGGATGGTTGAATAAGCCGCATACCACCATAAAAAGGCGGTTTCCGCCGCTTCGGTGATACCTTTTGACCATCACGATTGGATTGATCCAGTGGATCACATTTATTTATCGGCTGTGCCTTTTTGTGGGTAATGGTTTGATAGAATCCAAGCGCCGAATTTAATAACGGGGTTAATCAAAGGGTACGACTTACTTCTTTTAAACCTTTCTTGCATTGTCTACCGAATTGGGTTAATATGGTTTTAATTTAATTTTGAGGTTAGATTATGGCAAAAGTTTGTGACGTCTGTGGAAAAGGGCCTGTTTTTGGCCACAATGTTAGTCATGCCAATAATAAGACCCGGAGAGTATGGTACCCCAACCTCCATAAGATAAAGACCTTCAAAGAAGGAAGAACTATTCGAATGAAGGTCTGCTCCCGATGCCTTCGCTCAGGGTCCATCACCAAAGCCGCTTAGTCTTGTAGTCTTGTAGTTTTCAGACTAAGCGACTACAAGACCAACAGCTATATGACTTTTTAAGCTTCAGCCTGTGCTTCCACTCTCGTTCTTTCTACTCGATGGATCCCCTTAATCTTTCCGAGAGCCCTGATCACTTTGTTGAGGTGGTTTAAATCTCGAATTTCAATCTCAAACGTGCTGATGGCTCTCTTGTCTTCTGCCGTATCCACCCTGGCATTCTTGATATTGGCCGCGTGGGAGGAGATGGAGTTGCTGATTTCAGCCAGCAATCCTTTCTTGTCCTCAGAATAGATACGAATCCGCACTGGATAACTGTATTCCTTGGTCGAATTCCATTCCACCTCGACCTTGCGATGAGGATCATCGTCCATCGCATTCTGACAATCAACGGTATGAATCGTTACCCCTCTGCCCCGAGTGATGAATCCCACCACCTTATCTCCAGGGACAGGATTGCAGCACCCTGCATAGCGCACCATGACATTGTCAATCCCTTTGATCAGAAGGGCATCTTTGGGGGTGCGGGTGATTTTCTGAATGAGGTGCTTGAAGCGCCCTTCCTTGAGTTCTTCTTTTTGTTGCTCCAACTTCTCCTGAGGAAGAATCTTTCCAATAATTTGATTGACCGTTAACTTCCCATAACCGACCGCTGCGATAAGATCTTCAACCCCCTGGAAGCTAAATTCGCTCGCCACCCTGGCCAAGTCACCTGACTTAATTAATTTGGCCTGCTGGAGGTCAAATTTTCGAAGTTCTTTATCCAAGATCTCTTTCCCGAGGATGATGGATTTTTCTCTTTCTTCTGCTGTGAACCATTGGCGGATTTTCGTTTTAGCACGTGAGGTTTTGACGAATTTAAGCCAATCCTTGCTGGGTTTCTGATTGGGAGAAGTCATGATCTCCGCCGTATCCCCGCTTCTAAATTCATATTTTAAGGGGACAATCTTGCCGTTGACCTTTGCTCCCACACAATGATTTCCGATATCGGAATGAATGCTGTAGGCAAAATCGATAGGTGTTGAACCGATGGGGAACTGTTTGACCTCTCCCTTGGGGGTGAAGATATAGACCTCGTTGGGGAAGAGGTCTACCTTTACACTCTCGATAAATTCTCGATCATCTTTTAAATCTCGTTGCCATTCCAGGAGCTGCCTCAGCCAAGTGAAACGTTTATCATCGGCCTCTTCCAAAATCTTTCCTTCTTTGTATTTCCAATGGGCAGCGATGCCTTCCTCTGCAATCCGATGCATTTCATATGTTCGAATCTGGATCTCGATGCGTTCCCCATAAGGACCGATGACAGCGGTGTGGAGGGATTGGTACATATTTTCTTTGGGAAGGCCGATATAATCCTTGAATTTTCCAGGGATGGGTTTCCAGAGAGAGTGGATGATGCCCAGCACGTCGTAGCACTCTTTCATGGAATGAACGACCACCCGGAAAGCGGTAATGTCGTAGACCTGATCAAAATCGATGTTTTGGTCTTTCATTTTTAAGTAGATGCTATAAGTCTGTTTTAAACGTCCGGTCACCTCCCCTTCGATTCGATTTTCATAAAGTTTCTTCATCAAGATTCGCTTCACTTCATCAATATAGCGCTCTCTTTCCCTTTCCTTTTTCGCGATCTTCCGCCGAATCTCTTCGTAGAGTTCCGGATAGATGTGTTGGAAAGCCAGGTTTTCCAACTCTGATTTTATCCAGTCAATTCCGAGCCGATGAGCTAATGGAGCATAGATGTCGAGGGTTTCCTGGGCGATCTCCAATTGTTTTTCAGGAGTGTGATATTTGAGGGTTCGCATATTGTGGAGGCGATCAGCGAGTTTAATCAGGATGACTCGAATGTCCTTTACCATCGCGAGAATCATCTTGCGGAAATTCTCCGCCTGGTGCTCTTCAGAGGACCGGAGAGAGATCTGGCTGATTTTGGTCAAACCGTCCACCATCTGGGCGATTTCGTCCCCGAAGTTTTCCTGGATCTCTTTGCGGGTGGTCAGGGTGTCCTCCACCGTGTCGTGGAGGAATCCGGTTGCTACGCTGGCAACATCGAGTTTCAGTTGAGTTAAAATTCCTGCAACTTCCAAGGGATGATTCAGATAGGTTTCTCCAGAAAGGCGGACCTGTCCTAAATGAACTTTAGCAGAAAAGACGTAAGCCTTTCTGAGGAGGTCCGTATCGGCATTGGGATTATACGAAGTGAGCCTTTCAAGGATGTCATTGAATCTTAACATTTCAAAATTATCTTACTTGTAAGGATCAGAAAATTCAAGTGGGTTTTCTTTTTTAGGTATGAAAAGTTTTGACAGTGAATTAAATAGAATCTATAATGTTTTACTTGAAGTTTGAGGAGAAAGTGTGAGATGAAAAGGATTTTACTGATTGTCATCCTTGCTTTGGTCATTGCTGGTCTTCTCTATTATTTCTTCACACGAGATAAAAAGGAAGGGAATGACTTTATCAAGGTTTCTGGAAATATTGAAACCACAGAGGTGGGGATGGGGTTCAAGATTTCTGGAAGAATTATGAGCCTCTCGGTTCAGGAAGGGGATTGGGTCGACAAAGGGAAGGTTCTGGCAAAATTAGATGACGAAGATCTTCGCCACCGTTTCGAGTTGGCGAGGGCCATATTAAATTCGGCCCAAGCCAAATTGAGCAAGTTGTTGGCAGGGTCGAGGCCGGGGGAAATCAGGGAAGCAGAAGCGGTCCTTTTTCAGGCCAAGTCCGATCTGGAGAATAAGCAAGCTCATTATGAGCGAATGAAGCCACTTTTCGGGAGAGGAATTATACCCAAGGAAACCCTGGATAATGCAGAAGCGGGTTATAAGATTGCCAAGGCATCTTTCCAGAAGGCAACGGAGAATTATCTATTAGTCAAGGAGGGGCCCAGAAAAGAGGATATCGAAGATGCCAGGGCACAGGTGGAGCAAGCTCGAGTCTCTCTTAAACTAACAGAAACCCAGCTCAGCTACGCTATTCTCTATTCCCCCCATTCAGGGGTTGTTTTAGTCAAAGCGAGTGAAATAGGCGAAGTGGTCAATCCGGGAACTTCCGTCCTCACCTTAGCCGACCTTGAAAATGTCTGGTTAAAAGCGTATATCCCGGAGACTGACCTCAGTAGAATCAAGTGGGGTCAGGAAGTCATCGTGACCACAGATCTTCAACCGAAAAAAGAATACAAAGGGAAGATTTCTTTTATCTCCTCCCAGGCTGAGTTTACTCCCAAAAGCATTCAGACGGAAAAAGAGAGAGTGACATTGGTTTATCGCATCAAAGTGGACATCCCAAATCCAGACCGGGAATTGAAGCCGGGGATGCCCGCCGATGGTAAGATACTTTTGACTTCATTCTCACCACAAAAACAATAGATGCTATCCATTCAAACCACCCACCTTAGCAAATCTTTCGAATCATTGAACGCCGTCAAAGACCTGAACCTGGAAGTGAAGACAGGGGAGATTTTCGGTCTGGTGGGTCCGGATGCATCGGGGAAAACCACTACGCTTCGGATGCTATGCGGCATTCTTCCTCCGGATGGGGGAGAGGCAAAGGTCGCGGGATGTGACATTCGGAAAGAGGCCGAATCTTTGAAAGAAAAGGTAGGTTATCTTCCCCAACGTTTTGGACTCTATGGGGATCTCACGGTTCTTGAAAACATCCATTTTTATGCGGATCTCTATCAAGTTCCAAAAAAGAGCAGGGCGGAAAGGATAGAAAGGCTTCTTCAATTTGCTAATCTGAAGCCTTTTGGAAAGCGAAAAGCTCAGGATCTATCAGGAGGAATGAAACAAAAATTGGGTCTGACTTGCGCGTTGATCCATACACCTCAAATCCTCTTCCTCGATGAACCAACCACTGGAGTGGACCCTCTTTCACGAAGAGATTTCTGGATCATTCTCTATGATTTGTTGAAAGAGGGAGTGACGATACTCTTTTCGACCTCTTATCTGGACGAGGCGGAACGATGCAGTCGCATTGGAATGATATATCAGGGGGAACTTTTAGTTGCAGATACCCCCTCCTCGGTAAAGGCTAAAATAAGAGGAGAGATTTTAGAACTCCGGACAGAGAGTAATCAGAGAAGCCTCAGAATGCTGGAAGGGATTGAATCGCTCCAAGGCTTCGTCTTGTCTGGAGATAAAATTCATATCCTCGTCGATGATTCGAAAGAAGGTGAAAGGGCCATTCGTAATGTTTTAAAGGCAAAAGGGGTGAGTGTTTTAGACCTCATCGTGGTCAGACCTTCCCTTGAAGATGCCTTTGTAGCGATGGTGAAAGAGAAAGAAAAATAATTAAGGGAACCTATAATAATTCCAAATTTGTCACTCCCGCCCCGTATCAAGTACGGGGTAAACTCCGGCGGGAGTCCAGTTATTTTAAAGGCTTATGGATTCCTGCTTTCGCAGGAATGACATTTTAGAAGTAGCCTTGAGAATAGTGAATTAACTCATAACTCATAACTCTGAACTCATCACTCATGACGATGACAAATTTTGCGGTTGAAGTGGAAAACCTGGTCAAGACCTTCGGAGACTTCGTCGCTGTCGATCATATTAGTTTTCAGGTGAAGAGGGGAGAGATCTTTGGTTTTTTAGGACCCAATGGGGCAGGGAAGTCCACAACCATCCGAATGCTCTGTGGCCTTTTAATCCCTACTGCCGGGAAAGGGAAGGTGGCGGGTTTCGATCTCACGAATGAGCCAGAGAAGGTTAAGCAGATGATCGGTTATATGTCTCAAAAATTCTCGCTTTACGAAGACTTGACGGTAACGGAAAATCTTCATTTTTTTGGAGGGATTTATGGCCTCTCGGGTGGTCTTCAGAAAGAAAAAGAGGATCAGGTTTTAGACATGATTGAGCTCAAGGAGTTCCGGGATCGAATGACCCGAACGCTGGCCGTTGGATGGAAACAGAAACTGGCATTGGGTTGCTCGGTCCTTCACGAGCCTTCCATCCTTTTCCTGGATGAACCCACTTCTGGAGTCGATCCGATTTCAAGAAGGAATTTTTGGAGCCTCATTCAACAAATGGGGGAAAGAGGGGTGACCACCTTTGTCACCACCCACTATATGGATGAGGCAGAATATTGCGACCGATTGGCCTTGATTTATGAAGGAAGGATCATTGCCTTGGGAACCCCTTCTGAACTTAAAGGGAAGACCATTGCCCAAGGGGTCCTGGAAGTCGAGTGTGATTCACTCATCTCTGCTCTGGACCTATTGAAGCAGGAGCCCTGGGTCTCTGAATCGGCGGTATTTGGTGACTCTCTTCACGTGATTGGCAAAGAGGGAATGGATCCAGAACGAGAGATCAAGTTTCTCTTCCAGAGGCGAGGAATTCGTCTGAAAAGGATGGAGCGCATCAGACCCTCTCTGGAGGATGTCTTCGTTTCACTCATCGCTAAAGAAGGAAGAGGATGAAATTTTCTCGTACATGGGCTATCGCCAGAAAAGAATGGTTTCATATCTTTCGAGATTGGAGAAGTCTGGGATTAGTCATCCTGATGCCGGTCCTGTTGATGCTCCTTTTTGGTTATGCGGTCTCCCTTGATGTGAAGAAGGTGCCGATGGGTGTTTTGGACCGAGACAGGAGCCAGGAGAGCCTCTCTTTTATCCATCGGTTTAGCGCCTCTCCCTACTTCCATCTCCGCTTTTTTGCACAGGATGAAAAAGAGATTGGAAGGTTCATTGATCGGGGAGAGGTGAAGATGGGATTGGTTCTCCCCTGGGATTTTTCGAAGAAGATCAAGGCCGGGAGAAAGGCGACCGTTCAAGTATTGCTGGATGGGTCGGATTCCAATACAGCCAATATCATTCTGACTTATGTCCAAGGGATTGCCCGAGAATATAATTTAGAGAAGACCTTCTTAAAGATAGAACGGTTAGGCGGACAAAAGCCAAAGCCGCCCGTTGAAGGTCGTCCAAGGATCTGGTTTAACGAAGAGCTGGAATCGAAGAATTATTTTATCCCCGGACTGGTGGCAGTGATCATGTCGATCATTGGAGTCCTTTTAACCGGCCAGGTGATCGTTCGGGAATGGGAACGGGGAACAATGGAACTTCTTATCTCCACACCGGTTCGAAAAGAGGAGTTGATCATTGGGAAATTGTTTCCATACTTTTTGTTGGGCCTTCTTGATTTGTTATTGGCCGTTTTGATGGGGACATGGGTCTTCGAGGTTCCGTTTAGAGGCAGCCTCGCCCTACTTTTTCTCCTCTCTTGCATCTATATCATCGTCGCCCTGGCCCTTGGCATGACCAT
>Ga0105099_10002712_pt1 | contig 10428 bp, 7 predicted proteins | sample PPLLak3cmMay2015_2_FD_79138 | JGI IMG/M metagenome (GOLD analysis project Ga0105099, IMG submission 79138) | Freshwater sediment microbial communities from Prairie Pothole Lake near Jamestown, North Dakota, USA - PPLs Lake P8 Core (1) Depth... | ecosystem: Environmental > Aquatic > Freshwater >...
CGCAATTTATTAAATATTCATAAAGCGGATAAATGTCGTCATGGTAGAAACAATAATCCGGGGCCGGGCTTTCGCCGCATGATTGGCAGGGGAGAATTTTGAGCTCATTCAGATCCACCTTGCGGTTTTCATATAATTGCTCCGATTTTTCCAGAATTCCTGCGGCCAACTGATCCAGCAGGATAGAGGTCGAACTTCCCTTGACAGGGCTGGCATTAAGCGTCAGGATTTTCAGCATCGATTTTCTTCAACTCGTCGAATTTGGCTAATAATCGCAGCAGTTCTTCTTCGATCCGCGACCTCTCTTTTGAAGCTGCCGCCAGTTTTTCCCAATCAGATTTCGGAATATTGTGATCTATATCTTTTTCCAACTGAATCAGGGTTGCCTCGTGATCCTTAATCCTGGATTCGGTCGCGCGCAACTCTTTTTTAAACCGTCCTTTGGATCGCGACTGCCTTTTGAAATCTTTGTATTCCCTGATTCTGTTTGGGTCGGTGATATTTTTTTTCGGCGGCTCAATACTTAGTTCCTTTTTCTCCCTGTAATAACTATAATTGCCCAAATAGATATTAGCCGCTCCGTTTTCGACGGCGATAATTTTTCCAGCCACCCGGTCGAGGAAATATCGGTCATGGCTGACGACCAAAAAAGTGCCATTGTAATTATTCAAAGCTTCTTCAAGAGCCTGCCGAGAGTCAATATCGAGATGATTGGTCGGTTCATCGAATATTAAAAAATTAGCCGGAAGAAACAGCAATTTTGCCAAAACCAGCTTGGTTTTTTCACCGCCGGAGAGAATTGACACTTTTTTAAAGACATCTTCGCCTCGAAATCCAAATCGAGCCAGAAAGGAGCGCATCCGTCCGGCCTCGGCCAAAAAATCCACCTGCCATAATTCATCCAGAATGGTATTGTCTTCGTTCAGGCCGGAGAGTTCCTGATCAAAATAGGCAACCTCGACTTTATCACCCATTTCAACCGAACCGGCAAGCGGCTCGATCGTCTTCAAAATAGTCTTCAATATCGTAGTTTTGCCGGAGCCGTTTATACCTATAAGACCGATTCGGTCGCCCCTGTTAATATTTATGTCAACATCCTTGATAAGAGTGCGATGGCCATAGCCAAACGATGCCTGCTTGAGCGACAAAACCAGATTATGTGATCTCAGACCGCTTTCCACTGCGAATGACGGGCCGTCACGCTCCGATTCGGGCAATTCGATTCTTTCCATTCGGTTAAGCATTTTTTGTTTGGATTGAGCCGCCTTGGTTTTTTGTCCGGCCATATTTTTCCGGATAAAATACTCAATCCTTCTGATTTCTTCCTGCTGGTGCCTGTAATAGTGCTGCTGCAGCCGCCTCCGTTCGTCGCGCTCAGTCAGATAGTTTTCAAATCCATTATAATACTGCTCAATCTTCTTCGATGAAATCTCCCATACCTTGTTGACTGTATTGGTCAGAAAAGTTCTGTCGTGCGAGACGATTATATACGCCTTCTTTAAACCTTTCAGATACTCCTCCAGCCATATGGTTGACTCGATATCAAGATGGTTGGTCGGCTCATCCAATAGCAGCAGGTTGCTTTGCCCTATCAGTAATTTTGCCAGCGAAGCCCGGTTTTTTTCTCCCCCGGAAAAACTGCTCAATCGATTCTGGAATCGACTTTCCGGGAAACCAAGTCCGACCAGGACTATTTTTATCTCGGCTTCGATATCGTACCCGCCCATAGCCTCAAAACGATGCTGCAACTCGCCCAGTTTTTCGATAATTTTAATTGAGTCGGGATTTTTCTCCAGATCCATCGCAATCAGGTCAATCTCGTCTCTCATTTCAGTCAAATCACTTCGCGCCATGGAGACAAAATCAAAAAGAGTGGTGTTGTCAATTCCCGTTATCTCCTGCTCCACATAACCAATAGCACAATTTTTGGGTTTGATGATTCGGCCAAGATCAGGGGTTATCTTTCCGACCATCATCTCAAACAGGGTGGTTTTTCCGATACCATTGGGACCCACCAAACCGATCCGATCCTCGGCCCCGACTGAAAATGAAAGGTCCTCGAATATCTTATAATCGCTGTACTGCTTTAATATATTTTCGCCTGCAAGGAGAGTCATTTCTATTCTTCCGCCGCCGATTTTTCTCGTGAGAATACCATTTCAACCACCAATAAAATCACCGCCGCCCATAAAAATATTTGCCAGAGTTCACGGCCGTAACGAGACTCTGATATAAATTTATCGGAGTCTGAGTCAAAAGGAATAGTTTTGAGCCGCTTTATCCCCAGCGAGGCGGCCAGCTGTTCGAATGAAGCCGCCTGAAGATTTCCCTCGTCAGGGGAGAGATTAGCCGCAAATATATCTATCGGACGATTGCCGCTGGCAAGCTGATACAGGCCCGGAAGATTGACGGGGCGGCAGTCAAAGGAAATCTGCCCCGGTTTTTGAATTCCGGTTAACTGAAAAATCTGATTATCGGGAGTTGTCATTTCCGCAGTATTTTGCAAATTGCCCTTATCGGAAACATTTCTCATGATATTCTGACCGACAAAAATCCCTACATCGTAAGATGAAACATCGGTGGCCAGATATTCGGCGGTGCGGATTATAAACGGGACAAAAAATGAATGTCCCGCCAAATCGGTAAATCGCGGCAGAATCGGGGAACCCAATATAATAATATTCCCGAGTCCGAATCTGCCTTCAATCAGGGCCGGATTTCCATTCGAAAAATACCCCAGACTCAGTCCTTCAGTATTTTTCCGAATATTGGCCAAACCATAAAATTTCAGGCCGGGCATCTCATTCTTGTGCATTTCCGCAAACGGTTCGAAGATTGGATGACTATAATCGAGCCGCTCAAGCGCAAAATATCCGGCCCCGCTTATATATTCGGGCACGGGCGACAGCATTTCTACTCCAAGTTTTTGGCCGAATTCGCGATTGAAATAGCTCTGGTCGGTTTTTTCACCGAGGATAAAAAGCAATCCCCCGCCTGCATCGATAAATTCAAACAGGCGCCGGGTTTCGGCAATGCCTGTCGTCACCGGACCGGAAAGAATCACCAGATCATAGTCTCTGAAATTGATTGAGGCCAGATTCTGCGAATCTGTTTTTTTAACCGACCAATGCCGGGCTGCCTCCTCCGAAGGAATCAGCGCCAATCGGACTATTTCTCCGCCGCCGTCATCATCAACAATCAGGACATTGAATTTCTCCGGGATGTCAAAAGAAAAGTAATGTCGATTATCAAGGCGAAAATCATCATCGGATATCTCAATCCAACCGCTATGAAACCCCGAGTTCATGACCTCATAGCTTAATTGCACCGACTGCTGATCTTCCGCCTTTATCTCAAACTCTTTCTGCATAACGCAGATCCCGTCAATGAAAAGAGAAGCCAATTGTTCAGTCTTTGGCTGGGAATCATAATTTTTAATGGTAACCCTGATATTCAGGTCCGAACCGATCTCGATTAATTGACCGCCCATATTTATACCGGTAATGCCGCAATTGCCGTCAATGTCTATCGGGAGATCAATCAGATAATATGCAATATCATCGCTTGAGCTACCGGTTGAATCGGGCAGTGAATTTAACTGGCGGTCCGAAATAAGATACATCTCTTTATTCAGGTTGCCTGCGGCATTAAGCAGTTCCTGTCCCTTTCTGAAGGCCTTGCCCAGATCGGCCCGGTCATATCCGGGACCGGTTTCCCCCAAAATTTCATTGGCCAGTTCGACGGAATAGAAATTTTCACCGAAAGGGAATAAAATTTCCCGATCGAAGGGAATCAGCAGAACTTCGTCGGATTGCCCGAAACTGTTTAATATTTCCTTTATTTTTCGACCGCCCAGTTCATAAAGCAATCCGTCTTTTACCTGGCGTTGCATCGAAGCCGAATGGTCAAAAAGAACAACCGCGGAGACTCCGGCATGAGAGCCAATATAGCCGCCTTTGGTGGCCGGCCTGGCAAAGGCCAGGACCGCAACCAGAATTATCAGCATCCTCAAAATCAGAAGCAATAATTGTCTTATTTTAATCCGACGAACCTGACGTTTCTGCATCTCTTTTAGATATTTAAGCGAGGAAAACGTCACTACCTTGGCTTTCCGCCGAGAAAAAAGATGAATCAGCAGAGGAATTAAAGCCGCCGCGGCCGCTATCAATACCGCCGAATTCAGAAAATTAAACATTTACATCCCTGGAAATTATTCGCTGAATGGTTTATCTATGTACTGTCGGCAGAGTTCCTGATGCCGGGCCGATGCTTTTCCGGCCAGGCACTCCTGATAAAACCTGAGGGCTGCATCCCGGTTGCCAAGTTTATCATTGACCTTACCTCGCTCAAGCAATATATGTCCCAAAAAGTAGGTCCGGTGTTCGGTGAACCAGGCCAATTCAAGATAATCGTCGGCTTCTTTGTACTGACCTAATCCCTCATTTGCCAGCCCGGCGCGAAACTTAAAAGCCGGGTCATTCGGCGCTTTGGCTATCATTTCTTGGCACCATGCCAGAGCATCGGAGAAAGCTCTGTGGGCCGCCAGCGAATCATAATAGGCTCCCCTGGTCTTACGCAGTTCCCCAATTAATAGGAGAAATTCTATTTTGGCCGGAACCGATGTCTCAATATTGTAATACTTTTCGGCCATCTCAATGGCATTGGCCAGGTCACCCCTGTTGCTTAGAATTTCCGCCTGAAGCAGCTTTGCCGAGGCCAGGGTAGTGTCGAGAGAAAAGGCCGAATCAAAGGCTTGCCAGGCTTTTTCAATCTCGCCGATAATTAAATTCAGATTGCCTATAATCTGCCAATAAATCGAAAGCGAAGAATCAATTCTGACGAGGTCGCGATAACCTTTTTCAGCATCATAATACCGACCGCTCTGGTAATAAATCATATAAAGTTTCTTGCGGGTGTCAATCGAATCAGCGCGGGAATCATCCAATTTCAGCATATTTTCATAATATTCAATCTGCGTGCGGCTGTCAAAAAGAGCTCCGGCCCTGGCGGCGTAATAATCAAAAACATTTCGAGTTAATGACACTGTGTCAAGGTAGTGGACCCATTCATTTTCCAGCGAATCAAGCGATTTGCCGAATAAGTTTTCGATATTCTTTTGTAGCGTTAAATCATCGGATATTCGATATAGCTCCTTCACCCTTCCGATATTATAATGGTCCGCAAGATACTTAAAGAATGATCCAGAAATGGTGTTGGCGACCAAAGGATCGGTTGCATAATAACCCGAAGTTGTCATCAACCGGCTCAAATGCGGAAATTCGCCTCCTCCGATAAGCTTCTTTGCCTCATAATTATTAAATTCGAAATAACCTGATAATCCGTCAAGCACGAAAGGCGGTGCATGACCCCAGAACCTGAGTAACAGTAAGGCGTTTGTCACCACTGCTTCGGATGAAATAAAATCTCGTGAATAAATCGCATAAATCTTAAAACGCCCCGGGTCGATTGCATATCCGAATCGCTTGTCCCATTTTACCGAATTAAGCGGACAGGGTGGTAAATAGTAGGCAATTTTATTCGTGACTGAAAGATCAAACGCATTTCTGAATTGGAGGAAATCGGCTTCAAGATAACTCTTTATGATATTCCAGTTAAAATCGGCCAGCGAATTGGGAAGAAAGTAATAATCAAAATTGGCCGATGGGCTGCTCCGGAATTGACTTCCCGAATCGGTCGCAAATGGGCATGATTCGTTGTCCATGCTTACCGGTTTTCGAGGACTGATCAGCAACTGATAGATTGATTCGTTTTTTCCCGGGATATTCGTTATGCGGGCCGGAAGATTATACTCGGCCTTAAATCTGCGGGCAATATTAAATGGGTTCTGCCCGATTGTGGTCAGATGACACACGAATTCTGCCGAAAGCGAGTCAACCTTGTCCACCTGAATATCCAGACTCATATTTACAATCATCATATACAGGCTGGAACCGACCATAATGTCGGCTGTGTCCCGCATTATTTCGACATAATTATCGTGATTTGCCGGCTTTTGCCGTACGATGAGTTCAAATTGAACCGCATCCGCGGCCAAAAGTCCTGCCGGCAACATCTGGAATATTGAAAGGCAGACTATAATCGGGAATAAAATTTTATATTTGCAGGGCACCTTTGGTTCTCGATAAGATATTTTAATTATTTGGATTCTTCATAAAGAATTATGCGGCTGTCCCTCAAAATCGGCCTGACCGGTATTGAATCAGCCTGGGCAGCCAGCTCCACATCCTTTCCGAATCCGATTTTCTTAAGGAATCGGCCGTGTTCACCCTGAGAAATTGTCTCCTTCAGCGCCCTGCTGTTTGAGCGGTACAGCAGAAGAGCCAGCGAAGCCGCGTCGTTCAGCTCCAGAGACAGTTTTTCATCTGTCAACAACTTGTGAATCAGCATCCCCCCGCAGATGGTATCCTCGATTGAGAAATGGCCCATCTCTCCGGCGCACAAAATAGCCAGTTCCTTTCCTTCCCGTGCCACCATCGACGCCACTGCCGAAATATTGACTATCGCGCCGGTTATGATAGTACAGGAACTGGCGGCACGGCTGTATACTCTCGTGCCGTTAGAGGTCGTCAATATTATATCCTTCCCGGCGACTACCTCCTCGGTATATTCAAGCGGGGAATTGCCCAGATCGAAATTTTCTATTTTGACGCCGTTGCGTTCGCCGCATAGAAGAGAGTTCCCGATTCCGATTTTGGTACGAAGCTCGGCCGCTTCGCCCGGCTCGCTAATAGGTATAACCGATTTGGCTCCGGCCTTAAGGGCGCAACAGATAGTTGTCGAAGCCCTTAAAATATCGATTACCACGAGAGTCTTGTCGGTTAGCCCTTTTTCTTTGAGCGGGCCGGGGACCATATAAAGATCGGCATGCATCAGCGGTGTGAACCCTCCTTGTAAAACGGCGGTTTGACCACTCGTGCCGGGAAGAGCTTATCTCTTATCTTGACTTCAACATTATTACCAATTTTAGTCATTGCCAGCGGCAGATAGCCCATCGCTATTGGCTTGTTGAGCGATGGGGAAAAGGTTCCGGATGTTACCTTACCGACCACTTTATCATCATGAATCAAATCATAGCCGGTTCGTGGAAAGGCTTTGCCTTCCAGTTCAAGACAGATCAATCGGCGCGTCGGCTTTTCATTTTTCTGTTTTTCAATAATGTCAAAACCGACGAACTTGCCTTTTTCCGTCTTTACGATCCAGCCCAATCCGGCCTCTATAGGCGTTGTCGTTTTATCAATATCGTTTCCATACAAGGTCATCTTCATTTCCAGCCTTAATGAGTCGCGGGCGCCCAATCCGATCAATTGAATGTCAAACTTTTTTCCGGCTTCAATGACGGTACGCCAGATATCATCGGCCTTATCCGGCGGAATATATATTTCAAAGCCATCTTCGCCGGTGTAGCCGGTTCGGGAAAATAAGAGCGTATGATTGCCGATCCTGGCGACGGCGGAACTGTAATATGGCATCGATTCAAAATCAAACGATGAAATCGCCTCCATCACTTTTTGCGAATTGGGTCCTTGAACCGCCAGCAAACCATATTGATCTGACAGATCCTTCAACTTCACATTTTCATTAAGATGCGACCGGAGCCAGTCAAAATCCTTCTTGATATTGGAGGCATTTACCACCAGCATATACCGGTCACCCATATGGTAAACCAGAAGATCATCGACAATCCCGCCATTATCATAGCACATGCAGCTATACTGGATCTGGCCGAGTTTTAGATTTGAAACATCATTGGTGGTCATCTTCTGCAGAAAACCAAGGGCGGCAGGACCGCAAACCTCAAATTCGCCCATGTGTGACAGGGGAAAAAGACCGACATTATTTCGCACGGCCAGATGCTCCGCCGTGATTCCACCGTACTGGATAGGCATCATATACCCGGCGAACGGTACCATCTTGGCCCCGGCTTCAATATGATATTTATAAAACGGTGTCCTTTTTGCCTGATCGGAAGATTTTGATTCCTCCATATTATTTCCCTCCGGCGCGAGTGAAATTCAATAAGCCGCCGGCCTTGATGATCTCTCGCTGCCGTCTGGTCAGGCTGATTTTGACACTGTATTTATGGCCATTGGTCTTATTGATAATTTCAATACTGTCTGAATCAGAGACCGATTTCTTCAATTCCGGAATTTCGAATTTATCGCCCTGCGAGATGTCATCATAATCAGACGGATTCGAAAAGGTAACCGGCAAAATCCCAAAATTGATCAGGTTGGCCAGATGTATTCGTGCGAATGATTTCACCAGCACCATCTTGATCCCAAGATACATCGGCGCCAGGGCAGCATGTTCACGCGATGACCCCTGACCGTAGTTGTCGCCGCCGACAATAAATCCGCCGCCGCTTTCCTTGGCTCTGGACGCAAAATTCGGATCTACCTGGAAATAAACAAATTCCGAAATCTTGGGAATATTGGAGCGAAGCGGGAGAATTTTCGCCCCGGCCGGCATAATACGGTCGGTTGTTATATTATCACCGACTTTCAACAGTACCTCGCCCTCCACCGCATCAGCCATTTCCTTATTGATTGGGAGCGGCGCAATATTGGGGCCGCGTAATACCTCCACTTTGGCCGGAGTTTTTGATGGCGGGATAATACCGGAATCATCAATTTTAATACTTTTTGGCAATACCAGTTTGGGATATTTCCCCAGTTTTTTCGGATCGGTAATTTCACCGGTTAAAGCCGCTGCCACACATGTCTCCGGCGAGGCCAGATATACATTGGCATCTTTGGTGCCCGAGCGACCCGGGAAATTGCGATTAAACGATCTGATAGAAACGCCGGCCGATGACGGTGCCTGGCCCATCCCTATACAGGGACCGCAGGCCGCCTCAATAATTCGAGCACCCGACGAGATAATATCCGTTAAAGCGCCGCTTCTTGAAATTTCTTCAAATACCTGCTTGGAACCGGGGGTGACTGTCATTGAAACATCGGCATGGACTTTTTTCCCTTTAAGCAGGCTGGCGGTTACCATCAGATCAGATAACGATGAGTTGGTGCAACTGCCGACACAAACCTGGCAAACCTTCACATTCTTAAGTTTCTTCACTTCAATGACATTGTCCGGAGAGTGCGGTTGCGCAATAAGCGGCTCCAGCTTATCAAGGTTAATTTCGACAACTCGAGCATACTTCGCATCTGGGTCGGCTTCAAGTTTGCGATAAACCTTTACCCGTTTCTGCAGTTGCAGGAATTGTTTGGTATTTTCATCCGACGGGAAAATCGAACAGGTGGCGCCCAATTCCGCACCCATATTGGTGATGGTTGCTCGCTGCGGAACCGAAAGCGATTTTACTCCGGGGCCGCCATATTCGATAACCCGGCCGACGCCGCCCTTCACTGTCAATTTTCTCAAGACTTCCAGAATAATATCTTTGGCCGTCACAAACGACTGAAGCTTTCCGGTCAGATATATATTTACGACTTCCGGCATTTTGAGATAAAATGCCCCGCCTCCCATGGCCACGGCTACATCAAGACCGCCCGCGCCAATGGCCAGGCTGCCGATACCGCCGCTGGTGGGTGTATGCGAATCGGAGCCAAGCAACGTTTTCCCCGGGGCGCCAAATCGCTCCAGATGAACCTGATGACAGATGCCATTGCCGGGCCGCGAAAAATAAATACCGTATTTGGATGCCACCGACTGAAGATAGCGGTGATCGTCGGCATTCTCGAATCCCGATTGAAGCATATTGTGGTCAACGTATGAAACCGAAAGTTCTGTCTTGACTTTCTTAAGTCCCAGCGCTTCAAATTGAAGGTAGGCCATCGTTCCGGTGGCGTCCTGAGTAAGCGTCTGATCGATTTTTATGGCAATATCCTCGCCCGGTACCATTTTCCCCGAAACGAGATGTTCCCCGATTATCTTTTCTGTTAATGTTTGACCCATATTTACAACTCCTTTATACGCTAAACAGTTTGAAACGATAAGAAAATCAATCCCCTCAAAAAGTCAATATTTTATTGGGGGAGAAGGAGGAAAGTTCATTGTTTGGGACATAAACTGAATATCTTTCTTGTTTTATCCAGCTTTGAGCCGGGCAGAACCATCCCCGTTATTCATCCCGCTCCAGCCAATTTTCAATCCCGAATTGATTTAGCTCCTTTCAAGCATCCGATATTTCTCTTTAAACACCTCATTATTACCTTCGTCATTAAATTTGTTGAGAAAAAAACGCATCACCTATTAGAGGGAGTATTTAGATGAAGACGCAAATTCCAATAGTAATCGCCATCATTTTCACGTTATGCAATTCAGCCTTTTCTGCCTCCGAAGGAATCCCCGATCGGCCGGTGGAAATCGACCAGATTAATGATCACCTATACGTTATAACCGTAACCGGAGGCGAGGAGTACGGTTTGCCCCCTTTTGGATCGAAAC
>Ga0105099_10002714_pt1 | contig 10426 bp, 18 predicted proteins | sample PPLLak3cmMay2015_2_FD_79138 | JGI IMG/M metagenome (GOLD analysis project Ga0105099, IMG submission 79138) | Freshwater sediment microbial communities from Prairie Pothole Lake near Jamestown, North Dakota, USA - PPLs Lake P8 Core (1) Depth... | ecosystem: Environmental > Aquatic > Freshwater >...
CTTCTGGAACTTCTTGCCAATCATCTTTTATAGCTTTTACATATTCTATTGTAGGTAATGACCATTCTGAAATCTTTTGATCCTCATAATATATTTTTCCAGGAATGAAGCCCTCACCCCAATTTTTAGCATCTTCTTTTAACTTATAATATTTCATCTTAATTTGTGTATATCATTCATAAATCTAATTCCTATTCCAAATAGTATAACAAGTCCTACAGGGATCATCTTTCCCCATACAGCAGTCTCAGTATGAAATACTGTTATTGCAAATAAAATACCTAGTATAAAAATAAATACCAGATACTTCCAGAGTATAACTCTTTCCTTGAGTTTTCTAGCAATTTTAAGTGTTTTGGTTTGTGTCATATAATTAAGTTTTTATTTAGTCCATATTTTAGTTATTACTGGATCAACTTTCATAGGTATTGAGTGACAAAATATTTTACCTGCTTTTACCATACAGTCTACTACAACCTCAGCCACTTCTTCAGCTAATTCTTCAATAGATTCTACAACTAGTTCATCATGTACTAGATTTACAACCCATACTTTATCTTCCCAACCTCTAGCTGTAATTTCATTATCTACAAAGATGTGTGACATTTTAGTCATCAATGCGCCCGTCAATTATGTTATCCTACAAGCTCTTTATCTTGTAGTTCAATAGCTTTTGTTTCGCTATTGTTCAGACTATATCTTATAATATTTCTACTAAACTTTACTAACTCTTCTAAAGTAGCATTACTTTTCATAGTATTTGCTTTTTTAGAAATAACTCTAACATTTCCTTTTATATACCCCCGTGTATTATCTATCCTATCCAATGATGGAGAATAATCATAGTTATTCTTAGTACCAAATTTTAAAGGACATTCTAATATTGGACAAATTTCAGGTATAAAAATATCTTCAGGTGTTAAGTTAAACTCTAAATTTAATTGTTTGGCTCTTTTTTCAGCGTTATATAAAAGAATACGCTTAAAATTCCTCCGCCTGCTTTCTGTACTAGCCGCTGTAATTTTCTTTTTAAAAGCCAAATCGACTCTTCTTCTGAGTATAGTAAATCTGTGACTGTTATTTGTTGTAGGCACTAATCTTGTTTCAAAACATTCTTCACATAAAAATTTAACTTTTTCTGTAGAATGCCTATTTAATCTGAATCTAGTTATAGGAAGATTTCTTTCACATACAGGACAATATTTCATTTCTAAAGGGTCTATATGAATATTTTTTCTCAGCCTGCTGTTGCAGCCTTTACATAAATTTATATATCCATCCTTCGTAATAGAACTTTTTACCATATGGATAAGTTCCTTCTCTTCTTGGCAATGCTTACATTTTTTAGTCATTTGTTGTTTAGTTTTTTAAAATATTACCCCCCTTTTCGTGGTAACTCATAGAGTGTTCTACTCCGTACTTACTAGTCGTTGAACCTGTTAATCATTCCTGATTAAATTGGCTGCTGATTGGCGTTACAGCGTTCCAGCAATTTAGCGGGTTTAGACAGAACCATCGATTCTGTATCCTATTATTCTGTGCAAATCGTTCCAAAGCTCCTCTAACTTTATAGTACTCACTATTCTCAGACTTACTTCTAAGTTCATAGGGAATTTCACTAAGCTCTAGGTATCTAGGGTATTTGTCAAAATGAGTTCTACTTCTAAAGACATCTTCAGATATGATATACCCATGTTTCTTAACAAAACCTTGCCATTTTTTAAAATACTCCTGCTTCTTTGGAGTTTTAGATTCAATGAGTTTAAACATTGTTTCACATTCTTTTACACTTATTCCAAGATCTGGAGCTGTGGTGAATGCGCTTTTGCCATCGTAGTGTTATCCTAAAGGCTCTTTATCCTTTAGTTCTTATAGTTTTCCATCCTATAAGACCAGACTATATCATCATCCTCGTGGGATGTTGGGCGTTCGTGGGAGAGATTATTGTTAGGCTCACTCTCCTAGTCGTTGAACCTTCCTAACTCTTTTAACCTAAGTTAGGCTTGGCTGCTGATTTCCTCTGTAATAAATGGAAGGGTTCCAGCAATTAACCCAATGTTTTTTACCTTGAATTGCTTCAAAGCTGACCTATATTTATCTCTTTTTCTAGCTAAAAATACAGTGCTATCTTTATAAAGTAAATTGTAAAATAAAAATCTACCATCTCCTTTAACTCTGACATCATAACATTTTGGTTTCGTTTTGTCTTTTAAGGACAAAACTGTCTCAATATGGTAAGAGTCTAAAAATTCTCGTACTTGCATGCAAAAATCCAAACTACTACATGTAAATTTTGGTATTCCTTGTGAAATAGAACCATCTCCATCAAAATATCCTCTTAGGATGTGACTATTTAGTGGAATACTTAGTTTTAAATCATGTGATTTATTACTAGTAACTCCTATAGACATGAGATAATTCTTTACTTCGTGGTTACCAAAAACTATATTGTGTTTAATACCTGTAGCACTCTTGGTTTGCTTAATGTCAACTTTATTTTCCAATAAAGAAGCATATCCCTTAAAATGTTCTGGATCAAACATTGTACATATTCCCACTGAATTTTTATGTGTACTAATCCAACCATCCGCCAAAAAATAACCCAACCAGTAATCAGATTCTTCTGTTTTTAATACAAAAGGATTGGTTTTAATATTTTGTTCTTGGTAGGCCCTTAAAATGGGAATTCTTCCAGATCTTTTAATTAATAATCTTGCAGTACTTTTTGTTAAATTGAGTTGTTCTGAGATTTGTTTAATTTGGTATCCCAAATCAAATAAATTAATAGCTTTTTCCTCAGTTTCTTTTGAATAACTGTATTTCATTTTAGGTTTAATATTGGTATGTTTCAAAGATACAAAATATTAACCTAAATACCAAAAATAAGGTTCATAAATATTACTTAAGTCCCTACCTAAGTTGATGGTTTTACCCACATCTCTGATTCTTTTACCTATAGAAGGTACAAATGGATTATTCTTTTTTGTTACTGTAACATGTTCTCCTAGTAAATACTCAGAGATCATGGTTGAAATAAAGCTGTGTGAATCTCCATCACCATTTAGAATAAAGTCTAATAGGTATGGATCTTGGCAGTAATGAGCTGTTACTTTAGGTTCTTGCTGGCTGAAATCCGCAACTATCAGAGTATTACCTTCTTCTGCAATGAAACATCCTCTTAAAGGGTGAGTATTACCTTCATCATCACTTGCTGGTATATTTTGTAAATTTGGATTGTTTTGGCTAATTCTTGATGTTTCTAATATTTGAAACATTTCTGGATGTATTCTTCCTGTAACTGGATTAAGATTATTTTTAATAAACTCTTCTCCATATGTTGTAATTTCTTTCTGTAATTCCTTATACTTTATATATATTGGTAAAATTGGGAACTTATGAGCTTGTTTCTTAAGGTGTTTAATATCAACTGAATCTTTATCTCCTCCTTTTTCTTTATCTCTGACTGTAGTATCCACTCCAAGATCCTGGAATAGAGGTAACACCTGTTTAGATGATGTCCATTTAATACTACATACTATACCAAATAATTGTCTATCAATGTATTTATGTAAGTTATTGTTTATAATATAGTCAGATAGTTCTTGCTCATATGTTACTAATTTTCTCGAATTGTCTTCTTTAACTTGTAGCCACTTTAAAGGATCCACTTTAAATCCTCTATATGCAACCTTGGCTAAGGCTAATGCATATCTATTCTCAAACCTGAGATACTCTGTTGAGTTAATTTTATCAATTTCTATTAATTGTTTCTCACGTATAGCATTCATATGCTGTACATCTTTTGCGGCATATCTTATAACTGTATCATCCAGACCCCTCCAATGGATCTGCCCTCTAACTTCTTTACTTAACGTGACTCCTAAATATCTATCAGCCATAGATTCTAAGCCTCTATAGCCTTTAGGAACATCTTTTCCCTTGACAATAATACATTCTGCTAGGAATATATCATGAATGTTCTTAACTTTGAAACCCCAATGATATAAAAATCTTAAGTCAAATGCAGCATTACAAAAAATCTTTAGTTTCGTTGGATCTTCAAATATACTTCTCAGTTGTGAAGCATCAACACTGTTTGGATCAATTACAAATTGATTATAAGCATCTCCAAGTTGGAGACTCAATGCTCTACTTTCAAAAGGATTGGGCAAGTATTTTGGGACCCTGAGATTACTCTCAGTTTCTGTATCTACTTCTACTATACTCTTATCCATAAAGTAATCCAAACAATCTTGAATACTAGCCTCCTGTATATCCTCTGTGGGATATATTCTAGTTTGACCTGATACTAAATATATCATATTATATTAATTTAAGTGCTTCCTGTAATCCAGCTTCTAGGGCTTGTTCGTAAGTATTGTATTTTCCATACTTCGCTTTACCTTGAATAATAGGAACATATCCATCACAAATTGAAGGCTCGTTATTTGGAATACCCCATACATGAATATTATGAACTTCTCTAAGCCAACGTTGGAGTAGGGATTGTGTAGGAGCAGATACAAATTCGTTATCTCCTTCAACTTTATTATTACAATCCATATCTTTATATAATCTTTGACTTCTTAATAGAAAACTAGATTTAGTGGTAATATTAAATCCTTTTTCTTTAGCTAATTTAGCCGTATCAAATGTAATAAGTTCTTCTTGCATAATTAATTAGTTTAAAATATAGGGAGAACTAGTCTCCCTATATATAGTTATTAATTTGTTCTCTGGAAAGCACTGCCTTGAGTAGCAGCTTGGGCAAATGATTCCAACGTGGAACCAGTTCCAACAGTCTGCTTCTCATAAGCAGTTTCCAGTTTATGTACAGGTGCACCTGCAACAAGTTTAGCATTACGATAGATTACTCTACCATCAGGCATCTTTATCAAAGTACCATCAGGTCTCTTACGAGGTTCCTGTGATTCATATTCTTTTGTAAAGCCGTCATATACAGCCAGATTAAGCTTTTCAGGCATTGTAGCACCAACAGTTAATGCGGCTACTGAAGGTTTGAATGATTGAATAGCTCTGACAATCTGTTCACCAGTTCCCCAACCTAACAAGAAAGCTTCAATTTCTCCACCACTTGATGTAGATACATCATTACGTGTCTGGGCTAAATAGGCCAACTTTATTTCAGGATTCTTAGTATCAGTGATACCAAGTATTACTACTTTACCTGATTTCAAAGCTTCAGCTATAGCTGGGATTGCCATTAATTCAGCATTCTTTTTTAAATGTAAATTTTCCATGTTGTTTGTTTTAAAAGATTTAAAAAGTTATTTGTTGTTTAACTAGAAAACTGTGAGTTATATCTTTACTCTACAGAATATTAAGTTGGAGAAGTGGCAGGACTCGAACCTACGCTAGGACAACCATTAAGGATTACTTACCTTGTTGCAATTACGTCAACACTTCTCTTTTGTCTCATCTCAGGGATTCTGGTTTGCTACTGGCTTAACTCTTACTACTACAATCCCTTTTTCGCAGGAAGTTTAGAAATCTAGTTTCTTCAGATGAGCCTAACAGTTCTCCTTATACTTTGAATCTTTAACTAAAGGTTCTACCTTTAAAGTGTCATATTTCCCTAGTATTTAGTGTGTTTTGATGAGATTAAATTATAAAAAACCCCAACCTGTGTCATTCAAACTGAAAACTAATAAGATAAAACCCTCATTTATATTATATTAGTGTTTAATTGGTTAACAGGCTGGGGAAAAATTGGCTTAATTATAGTAAGGTTCCTCCTCTTGTGAAGAAAGCCTACTTTCATCCCTACTGACCTCTATTATCATTAATACAGTTAAAGTTATGAATACATAAATTAACCACAGTATTAATACTACAAGTATTGGCCAGTTGATAACACCCATCCATTTAAGTAAGGGTATCCAAAAGAATAGTAGGATAAATCCTACTATTTTAGCAAAAGAAATTAGTTTATTCATATATCTCAACCTCCGAGTCTACATTATACATATCACGTTGATTATGAATATACTCTTCCATAGTATCCAACTTTGGAAGATTCTTAAACTCTTTATCCAACTCTTTTAAAGTTGTTATGTCAAAGTTTAAAGGAATTTCATCCAAAGTTGTAATAGGATAGGCACAATTCTGCCAAAATGCTAAGGCTTGATCAGTTGTGTCAAATTCTTTTGTAACAACTTCTCTAAAAGTAGCACTTCCACCAAATCCTATGTAATGGTTATACTCTTGAGGAGCATCTGGGTTACTGTTGTACTTTATTGCTATCATACTAATTATTTTAAAATGTTGTATTTATAGGCTCTGTAGATGTATCTGATAACTTGTAAGATGTGATAAGATAGTACAAGACTGCATACCAATCCTACAACTATTCCTATTAGGTGTATAATTATGTTCATGATTCTTTTGTTTTAAATAATGTTAATATTATGGAATATTCTTGTTTAAATGTAGGATCTTCATTTAACCATTTGACAGCTCTGGTACGAGCTGTACTAATAGTTGATAATTCTTCATATTTTAATAAATCAGCTACATCACCTCGTGATTTATTTAAATCAAATGTTAGTATAAGTATAGCCATTGTTTTAGCCCTTACAAGTACATTTGCCCTACTTCCTGCTGATTTTTGAATAGAAGCTATCCTATAATAATTTTTAATGAGATTTAATAATCTAATAGATTCAGGATCTCCTTCAAAATCATCCGTACCTTCAATAAGAGGATCTAATGTATTTATTATTCTGGTAGTCCTCTTATCTGTATCGAATTCTATTATGAATTTCATATCTTTCTAGGTTTTGTTAAAGAACCTGAGGAGTTCACACTTTCTCAGGTTCATACTTATTAACTAACTACTATTACGATTCTTTAGTTACTAGGTTTTAATGCTTCTGCCATTTTCATGACATTTTCAGCCTGTTTATCCAATTGCATGGCTTTATCAATATCATCTCTAGAGATAGATTTGGCAACTATCATGGTACAAGAAAAAGATAAAGCTTCAAATGCTTTCTTAGTATCTTGATTAAGCAATTTTGCTTCTTTATACTCAGATAATTTCTTTTCTAACATTTCAATAAGAATCTCTTCTGGAGTAATTGTTGCTAATACTGTAATGATTGACATAATTTTGTTTTTAAGTTAGATTTATATATTAAGTATCACATTAATTCCATTCCAAAACTCCCAACCATTTGCATAGATTGGGAGTGACAACTACTCATAGTGAGTTATGGACTATTTCTTTTTGTTTTGTTCAAACCAAGATTCAAATAATGATAAACTTCTATCTAATCCAGTTATTTGATGTTTCATTGAGTTATACTCAGGAAAATTAGTGTTTTTATCATATTTGTCACGAATTTCATTTCTAATATCTGAAATAGAATTATACAATTCTTTAACTTCATCTTCGCTATAAAGCTTATCTTTCATGAAGTTTGCACCAGCTTCAAATGCATTTTGTAATTCATTATTTCTTGTGCTCGCTCCGTATCCCACTTCTAATGGATATTCATTTTCAGCAGCTTCTTCAATTAATTTATCAATGTCTTTCATTATTACAGGTTTTGTTTAATCCATTCATCTTCATATTCAGAATAATTTGGAAAAGAGTCTTCTTTAAGATTAGCTTTATCATATCCATCTGAATATGCCTTTCTACATAAAATATCAACTTCCTTCCTACTATAGATTTTCTTTTCAGGAACTACAATTGATACCTCATTGTTTTGGTTGAGTTTTAAGCTTGGATTAAAATGCAATTGATCTTCTTCATATAATAGAGAACTTCCTACTTTAATAGTATTATATCTATCTTCCAATTCAACTTTAACCTGCTTAATCACATTACCTTTGTTGTACTCGACAATAAAGTGTTCAATGAATGATTGAGAAATAAAATGAGAGTTTAGATATGGTTCTGTTGTACCAACAATAAGCTCATCATCTTTTGTAATATTTAATAATGAGGCCTTATTAACTCTATGTATAAATCTATTTCCATCAGTCTGTTTAAATAGTATAAGACTATTCTCTTTAATCTTACTTATTTCTAAGTCTGATTGTGGGAGAGTTATGTAGAGATGTTGAGCATTGAATCTGTAGGAAACCTTACCGTGATTATCATACCACAATATATTATTATCGGATGCTAACCACAAATTACTTACTTTATCAGTAGGCAATAAATAAATATTTGCAAGTGTTTTCATATAATAAGTTTTATTAGTTTAAAATTAAAAGAAACAACTAATAGCTCCAGACTATCATACACTGTATGCAACACCATTTATGGTTTGAATATTAGTTGTTTCAGTATTAATAAGTGAAATTGGTAGCTGATTTCTTACAGAGATATAGTTTATAGAACAGATTAGTCTCAACCACTACCAAAATCACTCAATTATCAAAGTTTGTAATAGCATTTACCATCGTCTGTTATACTGGTATCTTTCCATTTTTACAGTCTCTATTACAAACTCCCAATTAACTTGGTTTGATAATGTTTTAAATATGTTTAATCCATTTAAAATCTATATATTCTATGTTATTAGAATTTCTTTCTCTTAATTGAACTTGATTATCAACTATTTTAAAATGACATAGATCAAAATTAGATTCTAAATATTCTTGTAGGTCTTTTTCATTATTTGCAACTATTTCAACATTTGTATTAAAAAATCTTTCCCAGATAAATAGTAATTTATTCATATCTCTAGTTTGATAATGTTTTATTCTAAGAACTTGTCTAAATCAAAATTAGTTTCCTCATTGAAAAAACCTTTACTGATTTCCATAAATACTTTTAAATACTCAGTAGCTTCACGGGTATTTGTAACTACAATTCCTTTATGAGCAAGGTAATTTTTAAATTCTTCTTTACATTCGTTGCAAATATAACCTACCTCTGAAACATATGTCTTACTTGGTAAATTACAATTATTTTTAGAACAAGAAGTTCTTTTACGAATATATTTATCAACATTACTTAATCCTAATTTTTTCATTATTATTTCATTTTCCAAATTTTTTATCCAACCATTTAACCCTATTCAACCATTTGTTTTTATTATATACCATTGTACCAATAGCATAAATAATTTCTAATTTATTCTGCTCCATCAAAAGCTTTAACATATTATCATACTTTAAAGCTCTTTGAGTGCAATAAATTATTAAAAGTCTTATGAAATACATATCTCTAGTTATTAATTGGTTTAAAAGAAAGTGTTTGGTAGTATTGACATCTCAATCCATTGTATAGGAAGTAATATCACCAAAACACTTTCAAGTTAAAGAAACAACTAATGACCAACAGTAGGCTTCCTAAGCTCTAAGCTTCGGAGTGATGACTTATATATCACTTACATTAATTGTTTCAATATTTTAAAAGAATTGCTTCATTCTTAATCAACAGGTCTGAACACTTGTGTTACTCATTTTCACCAAGCTTTATTAAGATTACTGCTATTTAAATTCATCGCAACTCTTTATATTTTTAAAAGAATAGGCTTTGTGCAACTTGTAGAACTTGCCTTTCATCTATATTAGACTAATATGGAGTATTATCTACGTGTACCTATTGTGAGCACAATGTTTTAAAAGAACTTCCCTCAAATGATTTAGCCAAGGTATTACCTCTATTTCTTTGAGCATTAGCAATTCTATTGGGAAGGTTTGATTGACATTTAAATCAATCACTAGTATTTTTAAAAAGAACTCTCCGTCCACAATGCTAAATGTGGAATAAATTTAATACCAACCTCATTTACCCAATATTGCTGTTTCAACTGTTATCCCTCACAAAGGGTTACATCCGTAGGTCTAACTAAATGGTTTATTAAACTATCTTACCCCAGACAACATCTGATCTTAGCTAATCAGCAATTCGACCTAATTTGACTTTCACATGTTTTAGGATTATACCTTAAGGGTGTCTGTCCTCAGCAGGAGAGTTCTTAATATTTTAAAAAGAAATAGTGTTTAACTAGCTTGTAAAACCCCTTTATCCACCAGCTCATGTACCATTCCAGCTGTAGTATTTAACCATATCTCAGGAAAATGAAATTTAGCTTTACCTGCTATATCTAAAACATCTACCATTCCATTACTAATACTGGTATAAGAATCTTGTATAATTCTAGGGTTAAAATTACTACCAAGATTTCTATAGTTAATTAACCCATCTTGAGTAATAAAAGATCCATCTTCATTTTGTATGATAAAGATAGACCTATCCTCAGATATTCTTAAAAGTTTTCCTGATTTCATAGTTATAAGTTTTGTTGTTTTATTTGAGGGGAAGCCAGGACTCGAACCTGGACTGGACCCTGTTGTGGCGCAAGAAGCGGAGCAGTGCTAGTTTCCACGCTTACTCTATTATCCACTCGCAAAGTGTGTATACCATTTCCACCACTTCCCC
>Ga0105099_10002715_pt1 | contig 10425 bp, 11 predicted proteins | sample PPLLak3cmMay2015_2_FD_79138 | JGI IMG/M metagenome (GOLD analysis project Ga0105099, IMG submission 79138) | Freshwater sediment microbial communities from Prairie Pothole Lake near Jamestown, North Dakota, USA - PPLs Lake P8 Core (1) Depth... | ecosystem: Environmental > Aquatic > Freshwater >...
AACAACCCATATCGCTACAAGCAACAAAGTCAAGCAGCGCATGGACCGTGTCCGAGACGACAGGATACTGCTCCGGATTCAATTTCGAGGATGTCATCATACAATTCTCCAGCTATGACGCTTTCCTGAATATTGTAGACAATCCCACGCCGCGGGCGATAGCGAATGGTGCAATCTCCAGGGACTTCGAGATATTGCAATCAAGATATGTAGAACTCGGAGGGAATGTAGTGTGCGACGCCACATTCAAGGTCAAGTTCTGCCCTGCACTCGTAACAACAGCCTCAAATGAACAGCTCATCGATGCTGACCTCACATGCTGCATAGACAAGTTGACGAGCGAAGAAAGGGACCTATTGGAACAGCACCTGCAAGAAGGCAATTTCAAGGATGAGATAGGGATACTCGAACAGCCAAGCGGATTCGCAGGCCTCAACATAAGCATGAACATCCTTATGCTAGGCGGAGCAGGAGCGGTGGTCATAATGCTCATAATAGCGACAATGCTGATCAAAGGGAAAGGAAAGCAACAAGCATCGGCAAAAACAGATGCTGGACCTGTGCATCAGCCCTACATGCAGCAGCCAGTCATGCAGAATACAGCGATCGAACTGCCGCCTGCAGAAAATCCGGAGATAAAAGAACTCAAGAATTATGTCGTGAGTGCGCTAAGCGAAGGGTACTCGCAGGATGACATAAGGGCGTACCTTGTCGGAATAGGATGGGATGTCAAGACCGCAGACCGGGTCATAACAGAAGCACAGAAAGGTGCACAGTAACATTCTCAAATAAATAATCTGATTGATACAACAATGGCAAATGTAATTGACGTCATAAGAAGACTGAGAAAACTCTCCACAGAAGAGGAGACTTCCCTGAGTTCACTCGACTGGTACCTGTCCTCCGAGCAGAAGAAGGCCATAAAAGGGTTGATCAAGGAAAAAAAGATAGCGATAGAGCAATCAGTCATATCTTCAGGAGCGCTAATCGATAACCTTGTCATGCCTGTCGTAGTAGACAAGACAAAAGACAATGAACTCGAAGAGTATGTATCGCGGATAAACGCTTCAATAACTGAAAAGAACCAAGATACATTATTCCAAAAATTCGCTAAGCTCGTCAAGGAAAAGTGCTCGATCATAATCGCTCCGAATCTCGTCGGTTTCGAGACTGTGAAGAAAGCCGTCGCACTCCAATTGTTCTCTCCAGAACACATCCATATACTGCTCCTCGGCGATCCTGGAACAGGAAAGACACAAGTACTGAGTTCAGCGGTCGAACTCGCACCGATCTCATCGATGGGACTGGGGTCAGGGACATCAGGCGTAGGACTAGCATTGACGGTCAAAGGAAAAGACGTGCTAAAAGGCCTGTTGCCTATGGCAGACAAAGGACTCTGCGCAATAGACGAACTCAACCTCATGAAAGAGGAATCGAGAGCAAGCCTCTACAATGCAATGGAAAAAGGATTCGTCTCATACGACAAAGGCGGACACTCATACAAGTTCGATGCACGGGTGTCAGTCCTCGCGACGGCAAACCCTAAAGGCGACAAGTTCACAGGGAATAATGTGGAGCAACTCAAGAAACAGCTGCCTTTTGACCCTGCATTGCTGTCGCGATTCCACCTGACTTTCCTTGTCAGAAAACACAGCGTCGATGAATTCAAGCAGATAACCCGTTCGATACTGCAGAAGAGCAAGCAAGAGCTCAGTGTCAAAGAAAAGTCATTCCTGAAAGAGTATGTGAAGCGCGCACATGCGCTAGGAGAGATAGCTCTGCCAAAGAAATTCGAGCAGGAGATAGTCGACTTCATCTCAGACATAAAGGAGAACGAGAAGAAATACCTTGTCGAGATATCACCAAGGCTTGTTGTCGGATTCACGAGGCTCGCAAAGGCCTCCGCAAGGATGGAACTACGTACAGAAGTGAATGCAGAAGACATATCACTAGTAAAACAGATCGTACGTGAAAGCCTTAAGACCTGAAGCCTTTAAATTCTGTAAAAAAATCTGACCGAAAACTATATAAACGAACTGCCCATTTTTTAGACACGGTCAAAACAAAAAATCGGTGCAATGATGATAAATTTTGTCAAGAATTTCATAAGGAATGCATTCAAGGACCTATTCAGCAAGAGAAAGGACCTGAAGATTGGCATATACGGACCGCCAAACGGCGGGAAGACCACTCTTGCCAATCGGATCTGCATGGACTGGCTCGGCGAGGAGATGGGTTCTGTCTCTAACATAGAGCATGAGACACGAGAGATACAGATAAAAGAGAAGATAACCGTCAAGAAAGGAAACAATGAGCTCGCATTCAGCCTTGTCGACACACCAGGCATCGCCACAAAGATAGACTATGAAGACTTCATGAAGAAAGGCATGACCGAGGTCGAAGCGAAACAGAGGGCAAAAGAAGCCACACGAGGGGTCATAGATTCTATAAAATGGCTCGACAACATGAACATAGTCATAGTCGTCCTCGATTCTACAAAAGACCCATATTCACAGGTCAACATAACGATAATAGGCAACTTGGCCGCAAGGGACATACCAGTATTACTTGTCGCGAACAAGATAGACCTCAAGAAATCCAAGATAAATTCTATAAAAGCAGCATTCCCGCAGTATGATATCGTAGGGATATCTGCCAAAAAAGGGACAAACGTCGAAGAGTTCTATGAGAAGCTCTTCGTGATAGCAGGATGATGACTAAATGGGATTGACACTACAATTCGTTCCGTATGTCGAGATAGAGACATTGAGCTCTCTTGGCAGGATAAGGAAGCTTCTCAACGTAGTAAAAGAAGAGAAGATAGTCCTCCTTGAGGGAAGGCTCACCAAAGACGAAGAGGCCGAGCTCATAAAGACGACCATGGAAGAGATAAATTCCGATTTCAAAGGCATAGAGCTTGCAGTCATATACCCTGAAGGGCAGAACAACGACCTTTTCAAGAAGGTGAAACAACAATTCATAAACATGTTACTTGGCGACCGCCAGGGGCTTACCATACTCGGCCCTGCTTCCGTCGTGAAAGAGATAAAGAAAGACCCGAACAAGATACAGCTGTTCACGACAGACCCTAAATCGAAAAGAAAGAGCAGGAGCAAAGAACCATGCCCCACCAATGCGTAAGATGCAACACATTCTATACTGACGGAGCGTCAGAGATACTCAGCGGCTGCAAATGCGGCTCAAAGCTGTTCTTCTTCGTGAAGAAAGAAGCGATAGAGGAAGCAAAGACAATAACATACAACCTGACACCAGAGCAGAAGGACAAGATTGAAGACGATGTCAGAGAAGTCATAGGCGCGACAAAATCTGATGAGCCTGTCGTGCTTGATCTCGAATCCGTCCGTGTCACAGAACCTGGCAAATTCGAACTAGACCTCGTGCAGCTGTTCAACAATGAATATCCTGTCGTCTTCAAGCTCGCAGAAGGCAAGTACATGATAGACGTCCCTGAGACATTCCAGAGAGTGTCTGAACTCAAGGCGAAAGAGAAGAAGAAACGCTGATTTCTGATAGAAATAATTTGTCAAACTGATTTGCCACCACCCTGACGCTCGCAATGGATTCTTCAATCAGATAGTCTAACTGAGTTTTGTGAAATCTATGCTGTATGGTTGAAGGCTTGCTAGTCAAGGGTGGTGGCTTTTCAAGAAATAGTAATAATAAAAAATGGGACGGCGGGGACTTTCACCTCATATTTAAGGTTTTGAACCCCGGACCCCACGGTATCTGCAATTCATATTGGTATTCATCATACCGTTTCGAGCACTTCTTCAGCCGTGTGCTCCCCCAGATTAAGCTACCGTCCCATGTTGCTTCTATTAGTTCTTTCATCGGCCATTAAGGCCTCAACAATCTGGTTTTCAGTATCGAGAATTAGCACTTGATTTATATAACTTTTGGTGGTTTAAATTTTACGCTTAGCTCCGCTAAATCCCTGCCACCGCACCGCTCGTAATGATATATGATCTACTTTTTTAGTCGAGTTTATATTGTCACGCATAATCATCAGAATGCTCGCAGGGTGGCGGTGGCAGGGATTGTGCAAGAACATGATTAACTAAGGTCTTCTTCCTCGACGTCCGATGACCCTGGACCGTTGTCATCCTCTTCGTCATCAGATATCTCATCAGACCTCATCTCTGTCTCTTTCTTCAAAGCAACCGGCGCTTCTTTATTCACTTCTTTTGCGCTTTCCACTTTAGCCGAAGAACCGGAGACTTCGATGGTGCCGAATTTTCCTGTCGTCAGCTGCAGCTCGCCCTGGAACTCGCCGACATAACCATTGTGGATCTTCACGGTGTCGCCGACCTTGACTTTCTCTATCTGCTCGTTCCATAAAGACAACTTGACCCTGCCAGTACCATCTTTTATGAGCGCGTTAGCTACTTTTCCGGCCTTGCCGAACTTATTGAACTCGCGTACATCGCTCATCTCTATTACTTCGCCTTCGACATCGACACCGGTCTGCCTCGGCTGAAGATCTTTTATGAACATCAAACCACCTTGATATGAAATATGCTGTGGGGTTTAAAAACTTTGCTTAGCTGTTTTAAAGCCATAATAACCGGTTTTTTTGCGCATTTAGCACTTCTTTCATATCACCACGACGAAACGTTTATATACGTAAAACACGTGTTTTTTAGCCATGGATATAGAGCTTCCTAAACCGATAAAGGCCGATTTGATCCAGATTCTAAAGAAGACCCAGCGTTACATAAATAGAGGAGACTCAAAGAAACTCAAAGAGCTCAGCGAATATACCATACACAACGCAAGCATATTCCAGGATACTGATTCTCTCCTGGTCGCGGTCATAATCTATTCAATATCCAAACTCATCGAACGGTGGGGATTCGAGACTGAATATGCTGAACAAGCAAGGAACCTCCTTGGCAGCGCACAATTCTCAATAGAACAGGACAATATCCGGGAATACAGGGACAAGATGAAAAAAGTCTCTGAATTCGCGTCAAGCGTAGACAAGGAATTCAGGATATATGTCGAGAAAGTCATAGAGAAGGCCCAGATAAAGAAAGGCAGCAGCGTATACCAGCATGGGATAAGCGTAGCAAGAGCAGCTGAACTCCTCAACATAAACCAGTGGGAGCTCATGAGCTACATAGGAAAGACAAGGATACATGATGAGTCCACCACGCTCTCAGGAGTCGAACAGAGGCTCAATCTCGCGAGATCATTATTCAAATGAAATACAAATCTAACAGCAAGAAAAAAAGATGTGAAACATGAAATCCCTCGTCTTTGATGCCGGACCTGTAATAAGCCTGACTACAAACAACCTACTCTGGCTCCTTGGCCAGTTAAAGCCGCTTTTCCACGGTGAGTTCTACATACCTAAAGGGGTCAAATCCGAACTGGTCGACAAGCCACTATCCTCGGTGAAGTTCAAGTTCGAGGCATTACAGGTAAAGAACGAGATAAAAAAATCAAACCTCGTCGTGATAGACAATACAAAGATAACGATGCTTGCGGAAGAGCTCCTCGTCCTCGCCAACAATCTCTTCAAGATACGTGGCAACTGGCTGACTATAGTCCACTTCGCAGAGATGGAAGTGCTATCTACAGCGATAGTCCTCAATTCTTTGGCTGTTGTAATAGACGAAAGGACGACAAAGATGCTTGTCGAGAATCCGCTTGAGCTCGCAAAGATGTTCGAAGAGCGGATGGGTTCAAAGATATCAATAAACCAGAAGAACTTAGACAAGATACGCGAGTGGACAAAAGGGATAAAGGTGCTGCGTTCAGTAGAGCTTGTCATGATAGCATACGAGAAAGGCCTCATGAAAGAATATCTCCCTGACGGAAACCATGCCGCAAGGACACTTGTCGAGTCGTTACTGTGGGGTGTGAAAATACACGGTTGCGCAATATCCAAGAAGGAGATAGACCTCATAACCATCATCGAGACTTCTGACCCTAAACCCGAATAACCCGCATAGATTCACCACGGTGAAATCTAACGCTCTCGACGAACAAAACAAAACATTTAAATACTAGTATCGGCTGGAATACACCAGTTCTTTATCAGAAAAAGGATTGAAAAGGAGGTCACTGAAAAATGGCTGAAAAAGTAGCAAAAGTTGGCGTAAAGAAGAAAGACGGATACCTTTATTTCGTCGACAAAGCAGGAGACGTATCTTGCGCAAAGATGGCCCGAGGAAAGGGCAAGAAAGCAGGCAAGCCCGAGAAGGTTGCCAAGGTCGGCGTCAAGAAGAAATCTGGATTCCTCTACTTCATCGACAAGCAGGGCGACGTATCCTGTGCGAAGATGGTAAGGGGCGGAAAGAAGAAAGCCAAGAAGGCCAAGAAGGCCAAGAAGAAAAGATAAATTTCTTCAATTTTTTTCTTTTTTTATTCTTTAAATTTCTATCTTGTTCATTTTTCATCGTTCTTTATCTGTTGACGCTGCGCTCGCACCGATTCTAGAACCGCTTATTTTCGCCTATTTCGAACCTGCGGGTTCGTAATCCCGCAATCCGTAGCATTGTGTCAACTGCGATTTCATTCGACATCAATTTCGTTGCTCATTAAGCGGCGTCAACTATTGAGAGACAGCAATCGGCAAAACAAAATTTTATATAATGCGCAAGATTATTCTCTCGCATGATAAAAGGCCAGGTGATAGGTGGAGAATTAGGAAAAGTACTCATCAGGCAGAAGGCAGGCGAGCATCTTGAGATGGGAGAGCTCCTGATATCCTCTAAAGATGACAAGATACTCCTGCAGATATATGACTTAACGTATGGCAGCCAGATATCGCAGCAGAACCTAGAACTCATATCCGGGCTCAAGCTCGAAGACAACAATGAGATGCATTTCTTCGATGAGAAGCTAAGGAACTATACTATAGCATCAGCAAAACCGATAGCTTCGATAGGCACTAAAGAGATACAATCCTGCAAGAGGCTTCCTGATTTCTTTGGAGAAGCACGTTCCATAGAGAATGCAGACCTCGATTTCATGACATCACCAGAAAAACCCCTGTTCTTAGGCAATCTTCGGTCAGGGTCAAAAGTACTTGATGTCCCGATCAATCTGCCTGGCGAGAAAGTGTTCTCGCACCATGTCCTCATCGCAGCCACTACCGGCAGAGGGAAAAGCAACCTTGTCAAGACAATGCTATGGAGCGTCATAGACAAGGATTATTGTGGGGTCATCGTCCTCGACCCCCATGATGAATACTATGGACGCAACGGATTCGGCCTAAAGTCGCATCCTCGTGCAGATAAGATAGAATATTACACTCCTAGAGCGATTCCCGGAGCAAGGACGCTCAAGATAAACCTAAAACAGGTCAAGCCTGAGAATTTCAGGGGTGCAGTCAGCCTTTCAGACCCGCAGATGCAGGCGATGAGCGCTTACTATAAAGAATATGGAAACAAATGGATAGAAGCTGTCGTCCTTGAAAAGCCACTCAAAGTAGATTTCAACGAGGCGACATGCGGTGTCATAAAAAGAAGACTGACCCAGCTCCTAGACCTTGATTTCGACGGCAGCCAGGTATACTGCAGAGGAGTTTTCGACATATCCGTCGGAGAGACGACTGTGAAAGATATCGCAGCATCTGCTGAAGAAGGTAAGACTGCCATAATAGATACATCAGGATTCAGCGGATCAGTAGAGATACTGATCGGCAACATGATTGCGACAGAGATACTCAACAGATACAAGAGCTACAAGGCAAAAGGAGAGCTTGACAAGAAGCCAGTCGTCTCAATAATCCTTGAAGAGGCTCCAAGGGTCATAGGAAAAGAGGTCCTTGAAGCCGGCCCTAACATATTCGGGACAATCGCAAGAGAAGGGAGGAAGTTCAATGTCGGCCTTACAGCAATAACCCAGCTGCCGTCGCTCATACCAAGAGAGATACTCGCAAACATGAACACAAAGATAATACTCGGCATCGAGATGAAGCCTGAGAGGCAGGCGATAATAGAATCCGCATCACAGGACCTGTCCCAAGATGACCGCAACATCGCATCACTCGACAAAGGAGAGGCGATAATAACAAGCAATTTCGTGAAATTCGCAACACCTATAATGGTCCCATTTTTCGAAGAATGGGCAGGCAGAATACAAAAAGCTAATAAATCCCAAAATCACATCAAGACATTCATAGGTGTCTCGATAGACAGATAAGTGAAAAAGAGGGTGAACAAACTGTCAAGCGAAAAAACAGTGATCAAAGATTTTAATTTTCTTGCAAAAGACATAGGATACCTTGACACAGAGCTCAAAAAGATAGAAGATTCCTCAAATAGATTGGGAGATGAAGATTTCAAGCAGTTCGTGAAAGACTTACGCAAATTCTATGAGAAAAGACAGGAACTCATGAGAGAAGAGACGAAGATAGAGAACAAGATGGGTTCAGCAGTCGACTCTGAACGCCGCGCAGTGGAATTCGTCAAGGCCATCCTCAATAAGATGATGACTGCACAGGCATTCTCGCCATCAGAATTTGCAGTATATCTGGAGCATGATTTTGAGAGATTCTCAAGGATACTCACTTCACAGACAAGATACCACCTATCTACCAGGAACGGGTATGTCGTTGTCACATCGCTAATAGAAAACAGGATGAAACTGTTGCAGGAAATAAAGGATACATTCGACAGGCTCGCATTCCAGCGGGTGATAAGCGCAGGAGAAGCTGCCGAAATGAGGCATAATCTAAGCACGCTCATAGAAAAAAGATATCCTGACCTGCTGCTCTCCTTGCAGGCACTAGACAAGCTCTTTGGCGAGTTCAACACTCACCTCTATAATATATACAATACCACAGCACAGCTGGACATGATAAAGGGAATAGACGTAAAGCCAAAAGGGTTCTTCGCAAAACTTTTTGGTAAGAAAGAGAAAGTGCAGATACCTCTGGGCCTTTCCGATAATGACCGTAGAAGGATAAAAGCATTACAGGCAATGATGGATCGGCTCACGAACACAACGCTCATCGCAATAAAAGGAAGACAGAGCAGAGCATTACCTGAACTGCATCAGATAATGCAGGAAGAAGCTGAAGTGAGAAGCGTATTCAAGAAAGCGTTCGGACGGGGAAAGACAGTCATACCAAGACAGCTTCCAAAGGCGGCTTAGTTTCAGATATCTACACTATCTTCTATCGAGCATTGATAGAAATTTTTATATAGTGTCTAGACTAATGAACCAGTATGGAAAAAGAGTATCACGGACTCAAGGAGAACCTTTCTGATAAGGCATTGAAGACACAGAAAGACCGCCAAGAGCTCGCAGATAAGATAAGATACCTCACTATCCAGCTAGGAAAGGCAGTAGCTGACTTCGACTTGAGGATGGAATCATTCTTGGAACACACTGACCACATACGAAAGATAATATCTTCCACCCAAAAGATGAAAAAGGCATTTGACGAGAGCCGCATCGATGACTTCGAGAAATACAAGAAAGAATTAAGGGCGCAGATATCTAAATTGAGAGAAGAGACGCGGAGTGTGCAGAACAATATCCTGATCGAGAAGTCAGACAAGGACATCATCATAAGATTCGAACGTTCGATGGAACACGAACTGGAAGACCTTGAAAAGATAGGTATCAAAGATTACAAACTTCTAAACGAGGAGCAGCTTACCGACTATGAGACTATACGAGAAAAGGTCTCTCAATACCTGAAAGAAGATAAACAGGCAATAGATTCTGCTGCAAATGCGATACAGGTCATAAAAAAGATAATAGACCTGATAGAAATTCTTGATACTATCCTTTTGAGACTCTCTTCAATCGTCAAGAAAGAGGAAGAGATACTGTCGAAACTGCATATCGAACCTGGAAAGTCCATAGACCCTATCGATATCTTAGGCATAGAGTCCCATCTTGCAGCGACCCTGCGTGAGATGTTCACACTCCTAAAAGAAGAAAAAACTCTTGTGCACGACCCGTTCCTCAGATTTATCGACCATGAGAGGAGCGGGATCCACGAAGCATTGAAGATAATAGATAAGAAACGGATACCCTGGTGGAGACGTCTAGGGAAAAAATCCCCGAAGATAACATATGATGACATAACCAGGACAATGCAGAAGTTCACAGAGCAGGATGAATACCTGACTTTCTTCTCATCCCTCCTGAGCCACCCAGAGCTTGTCGATGACTCGGCAAAAAGAAGGTTAGGCGAACTGTTCAAGACAATGCAGAGACAGTTCAAGTCCCTAAAAGGAGAGATATACAATGATGCACTGACAAAACTTCGCAACAGGAGATTCCGGGATGAGTTCGTTAAAGACATGCTTCAAAGAAAGAAGGAATTCTCTATCTTGGCAATAGATATAGACCATTTCAAAGATTTCAACGATACGTATGGACACGATGTTGGCGATAAGGTCCTCAAGGATGTGGCTGATTCAATAAAGGAAAACA
>Ga0105099_10002716_pt1 | contig 10420 bp, 11 predicted proteins | sample PPLLak3cmMay2015_2_FD_79138 | JGI IMG/M metagenome (GOLD analysis project Ga0105099, IMG submission 79138) | Freshwater sediment microbial communities from Prairie Pothole Lake near Jamestown, North Dakota, USA - PPLs Lake P8 Core (1) Depth... | ecosystem: Environmental > Aquatic > Freshwater >...
AATCCATTATGGCTGACATTTCTGAAGATCAAACATTAGCAAACGCAAAAAAACGAATAGAAGAGCACTGTTTTAAGGTTTGCGAGAAAAACGCAACCGAGATTATGCAGGAATATATAAACCTGTCTGTTGATTATGAGCATGTTAAAGACATGAATACTGTCATATCAAATACTTACGATCAGATCAGGTCTTCCTACCCTACTGTCGCCGAATTACAAACCCTTCTCGATTCCCTAGATTTGTTATGTTACTCGCCTGAAATTGAAGAACAAAGAAAGGCCAAACTACGATATTTCCAAAGCATTCTTAAGCGGCTTGAGATCAATGATCCTAGAGTCTGTATTAAACCATATTCATCCGAAGAACTGCAAAAAAACGAGGAGTAGCTAAGATGTGTAATCATAAGCGGCGGGCAGTGATTTACTCGCCTGTAAGCTGTCTTCTCAATCCAAACGCAATAAATCGAGGTTATGGCGGCGCTGATTCTCATATCTATCTAATGAATGACGCTTTAGTACAAGCAGGATATCATGTTACAATCTACGCCCATGTAACCGTGAAGACTAAGAAAGAAAACACCGATTGGATTCCATTTAGGTTATACGATTCGCCAGAATGCGATATTTTTATCCAGCAACGTAAACCTGATGCCCCATTTATAAATGCCAAAAAAAAGATTTATATGTTACATGACGATATTGACGCACCTGTAATGTCTTCTGCAACGTCTATCTTTTTTTCTTATTTTGATACCATCATTTTTCTGTCCAAATACCAGCTCATGCGGTTTATATCTGTCTTCCCTGAAATTAACCAAGAAAAGTGTATTATACTAAAAAACGGGGTTCAACATCAAAAAAAAGAAGAATGCCAAAAACGGTATGCTTCGTTTATTTACGCTTCTACCCCATTTCGTGGGCTTCCAGTGTTGGCCAAGATTTGGAAGAAAATACTAATTAAATACCCAGTTGCTAGTCTTAACATTTTTTCCTCTATGAAACTTTATGACATGGAAGATGCTGACCTTCCGTTTATGAATCTTTACGCGGCATTAAAGCGTATGAACGGGGTTACATATCATGGGTGCAAACCACAAACTGAAGTTATTAAGTATATGAAAAAATCTCAAATTTTGTTATATCCCAATACGTTTCCAGAGACCTTCTGCAATGTGGTATATGAAGCTAGAAGTTGTTTCACTCCGATTATCACAACGAGATTAGGCTCATTGCCTGAAGTTGTTGAAAAGGCTGGGATTCTAGTTCAAGGTTCTGCATATACTTCCGAATATCAAGATCAAATGTTAAACTCAATAGACATTATGCTTGATCCAAAAAAGTATTTAGAATTTCAATCATACTGTTACCCTATCAAAGATTTAGACACATGGAAGAAAGAATTTATTGAGGTGGTTGAAACTTGAAACCAGGAAAGTTTGGCCAAGCTAGATGTATCTTTTGCGATAGTTTTCATTTTGGGCTAAATTACAATGACAATGGGGAATTTACAGAATTTAAATGTTGTAGATGTAGCAGAATATTTAAGTTTAGAACAAACATATTTTTTGAAAAATGACACACTTAAATCCAGTTGTGGCCTTCATACTCGGTGTAATGTTTGGGTTTATACTTGTACATTTAATAAAGCTTTTAGAAAGAACATGAAAAATATTAACAGTCAGGAATATTGGAATAATATTTGGGAGAAAGAAGGCATTACCACTTGGAGACGTTATCCAAAATGTTACAAAATAGTTAATGAAATAATCGGTTCTGGTAAGAGCGTATTAGATTGTGGTTGCGGCGTTGGTATCCTTTTAAAACAGTTAAAGGAAAAAGGCAACGAAGTAGTAGGGATTGACATTTCATCTAGTGCGATTTTAACGATTAAACGAGATTTTGCAATACCTGGAATTTGTGCAAGAATCCCGCCGATCCCACGATCTGCGTTATACTTTCTACAAAATTCGGATAAATTTGACTTTATTGTGGCAACAGAATTTTTAGAACATTTCCATTTCCCAGAAAAGGTATTAACAGAATTTATTAAATATGCTGATAGGCTGATAATCTCAGTGCCAAATAATTCCCTTGATAACTCTTCCTGTATTGAACATTACCAGAAATTTACGGAACAAAGTTTAAGGGAGCTTTTGCTTAAATATTATAATCAAGTTCAGATACTTCCAATCGTTGATATATTTTTTGTATATGCAAGAACTTTAATCGCGTATTGTTCAAATCTAAAAGATGATAGCTTTGTGCTTAAACATTGTGAGGAAAAACAATTATGAAAAAAGTCTTAATCGCCGCCCCGATTGGTTCTATTAGAGAAGATTCTATGACAGAGTGGCTTGAATGGATAGCAAATCAAACCTATCCAGAATTTGATTTTTGCCTTTGTGCGAACGGTAAAGATAGGATTGAATTATTTAAAAAGGCTCAGCAGACTAAGGTATTTAATAACTGGCATTGGAAGAAATGTATCCCTCTTTTACTCGTTAATTCAGGCGATCTCACGATGGTTCAGAAAGTACATTATGCCAGAGAAAAAATAAGACTGTATGCGGTATCGAATGGGTACGATGCCATTTTTTGGATGGACACAGATACGATACCAATGAAACCCGACGCAATCGAGCAACTAATGAGTTGGAATGAGGAGTCTGTATCAGGTGTTTATTTTTATAAAGAATCTAAAGTGCCTGTTGCGTTGGATAAAAATACGTTCACAAATTTTACTTTAGATGTGTTAGAAAAAGCATTTAGCGAAAATAAATTAATTGAAAGTTTTGGACATGGATATGGCTGTCTTCTCCATACTGGAAAGGCAATTCACGAACCGTTTGTTTATATTGGAGAACATTTAAGCGAAGATTTTGGGCATTGTGACGCGCTTAGAAAACGCGGGGTAAGACTCTGGGTATATCCAAAAATAGTATCGAGGCACTTGGGTAAATCAGGCACACAAATAGAAAAAACAATGTTAGGATTAAAGCAATAGTTATATAATGATTAAAAAGAACTACACTAATAAAGATATACTTGGTTTAACCGGTGAAGAGTTAAATAGAGCGTTTACTGAATTGAAAAGGCAACAAGATGAAAACCGCCATAATAGAGGCGAGATTACAGACCGAGAATATTTAAAAAGAGAATTTGAAAGATTAGAACGGCTCCAAGAAGAGCATATAAAGGACGTCAAAGAGTTCAACGAAAACGCAGAAAAAGTATTCAAACAGATTGAAGATAAAGAGAAATTATTAAATATGAAAAAACAAAAACAGCCCGAACAGGTCGCACCTGAATTTATGAAAGAATTAATTAAAGACGGTTCTAACTTTATTAATTCTGATGATGAGGAGCCCGATCCGATTATTCAAACGATTACAAAATATGCTAAATACGTTCCACTCATCACACAAGCAATTGGGGGGTTCATGTCAAGAATACCTAAAGGAACAAATCAACAACAATCTAATAAAATACAACCACCAGAGGGATGGCTTACTATGTCCGAATTAGACAAACTAAAATACAAATATGAACGCTCTGGCGAGATTTCTAAATGGTGGCGAGATGGTGAGGCCTACGATGCGGCGGTATCTGGTGGAGCGATAGCTAAAGAGCAAATTTATTCACCACCAGCTCAAGAGCCCCAAACTTTACAAAGTTTAGCTACAAAATACCCACCAGCGCCGTTAGTTACTTCATCAGCTCCGCCGCCTGCGCCAGCTCCGCCACCAATACAGCCACAGCAACAACAAACAGTACATTTAACAGAGGAGGATAAACAACAAAACATGGAATACGTCACCTTAGCGCTTACAAAATTAAAAGCCATGACTTTAGAACAATTTAAAAATTATATCGTTGAATATGAGCCCCAAGTATCTGCATTAATCGAGAAATACAAACCCTATAAAATACTGTGTCCTAAATCGCTTAGACTAATGATCCTTAACGTGCCGATTAGCGACTGGATAAATCTGTTTAAGGCAGAATGCCCCGATAAATACGCATGGTTAGAGGAAAATGGGAAGGTTGAAACGGTAATAAAGATCATCGAAGTTATAAAGCAAACTATTTAATCCGCAACAATAAAGGTTAAATACAGCCATTACTTTATAAATCGCATAATGATAATGAAAAGCCGTACCCAGTCCTATTTTAACAACAAACAAAACGTATCTGCTGTAACAAAAACAAAATGTATAAATCTACAAAAACAAAATGAATAAAGATCATAAGATATATAAATATTTGGATTCTGCTTCTTATATAAATAAGTATATATGTTCTTCTATCTTTCTGATCCAAAAGTGTCGCATAAAAGTCAGTAAAGCTTATAAATCCTTCCTTAATTTTGTTCACAAATTCAGTAAAAAAAGTACAGAAATTAGTCCCAAAAACGGAGTAAAAAAACGCATACCATATACATTCGGTATACTAAAATGTGTACGGGACACATGTGTACGTACACAACCTGAAGCCACGCAGTATGTGCTCGCCTGTCGGTTGCATACTATATATTTAAGGCAATAATTACAAAAAAAAAAGCGATTTTGAGCTTTCAACAATAGTTTTAACTCTTTTTTTTCGCATTATAAAATTATCGCTTTCTTGTTTTTTGTGTGTTATATGATATACAAAACGTAAATGAAAACACGGATAACATGCATGTTTTTAAAATGTGTACGTACACATGTGTCCCGTACACATTTTAGTATACCGAATGTATATGGTATACGTTTTTTTACTCCGTTTTTGGGACTAATTTGGCGTGTTAAAAATGAGGTGTTTGTAATGCAAAAAATACGTAATTGGAAGGAAGTAAATAAGAATAGAAGAACTAAGTTTGTTCATATAGACCTATATTTAAACCCAGAAAATCCAGAAGATTCAAGGTATTTAGCTCTCATAGACACAATTAAGGATCGTAACCCTAACATTAAAAATATGGATCTTATTAGGTATGCATTTGATGCCCTGGACGCACAGTTAATAAAATTCAATCGTGACCCTAGTGGGAAAGAACTAAGAAGATTTCAGATTAAACGATTAGGAACTGTCGAGGAATTGCTATACGACAGGACGAGAAAAAGAGTACATGCCTTGCAGTTGGAGTTATTGTCAGTACAGAAAGAAAAAGCTAAATTGATTAAGGAAAATAATGACAATGAGGCCGAGGAATTAGTCCAATCTGTTGCCGGCGCAAAACCCAAGAAACCAAAACCTTTATAAACCTAATTCCCTTAACCGTCGGTTGGCTATATGGAATCTCTAAATAAGCGGGCTCTGGCTAAATTTGGACTTCTTCTTTGTGGGAGCTATCTCGCTTATAAATGCCTTACATTGGATGATGAACTTGACACTATAAAATCGAGTGAACAAAATGACATACGAGCTGACACCAGAAACGCTCCAGAAGTTAGTGGCGTTAGTCCAGAAAAAGAAACCAAAGAAACAACCAAAACCCCTGAACCCATCGAACAAAAAGCGGAAGTCGTGGTTAAGCGAGGAAGAGGAAAATGGCACAGAAAACGACAGTTAAAAACAGGTAAATTAGACACTACAATTTCGAATCAGATTTTAACAGAAGCAGGGTTAAACGTCCCAGTAAATACGACACCCTCCAACACAGTAGGATCATAAAATGACAGAAACCGCACCAGACCCAAGACCAGAACATTACCACGAGCATAGGCCAAGAGCAATACATCACGGCAGATACGTTAAAATGATGTATCCTAAAACGGCAGATTGGAAGGATTATATCCTTATTGGGATCGCCGTAGGAGTTACACTAATCACCTTTAACAAGTTTATAAATAAACACTTAGGAAAGTACCTATAACAATTACCCAGCCCTAAAATTTCGGATAGTGGGTAGGGGTACCCATTATCCTATTTAAAAAGGATGTTAGACACAAAAAACGAGATCAAGATTGAGAAAAACTTTTTTGCTGAAAAGACGTTAATAGTCTCAAAAAGCGGGTACGGTAAATCTTATACTGCGCGTGTAATCATCGAGGAAGGAAGGGCATTAGGTGTATCGTTTATAATCATTGATCCACAGGATGCCTATTTAAACCTGCCAGACTTTGATTATATCCTTGCTGAGCGGGTAATTAACGCCCAAAAACTTGGGATTCTGTTATCACAATCGAATAGGAACGTAGTTATAAGGACTAAGCATTTAACCATAGAACAGCAAAACCTATTTTTGTCCGTGTTAATCGGCTCATTTAGGCAACATATCCGCAAAGGAATCCAAACGATTATCATAGACGAAGCTCACAAATTCGTACCCGAACAGGAGAAAACCGAAGCTAAAGACGTTATTCGTGGAATGTTCCAGGAGAATCGTTCTGATGGGCTTGGAATCATTGCGGTTACTCAACGTATCGCTAGGGTAGATAAAACAATCGTAAGTCAGGCAGATAATCTCGCGATTGGCAGGCTTACGTCTCATGTAGACTGTGAAACTATCAAAAATTATCTTGATAACGTAGAGGACATCTCACAAATCAAAAAGCTGGATCGAGGCACGTTTTATTTGTCGGGACTTGGGTTAGATACACCGCAAATAACCAAAATTCGGCATTCAAAAACAGAACACAGCGGTAACACGCCAGAAAACCTTATAAAGGAGAATCGTGTATTATATAACAAATACATTCCAAAATATGTTAAATACAAAAATGGGGAGGACATGAAAATGGATTCTGTCTCAACTAAAAACGAATTGGTAAGTGAAGTTGTCCCGTCAATGCAAGGAATAAAAGATTTAGCACTGATCGGAGTTGAAATGGGCGCGGGATTAGCTCTCTCTGGAGTAGTCTCAAGCTATTTGTCATCGCAATTTGTGAGCCCTGTGCCGTATGTAAGCACGAGGACATTAGCCTCAGCAGGTACTACGCTTGTGCTTTATGTGGGTTATCGTAAATTACCAGCTAAAGTAAAACCTGTGTTACTCTATGCCTGCGCAGGATCAATGGCACACACGCTAGGATCGCTTGCGTACGATGTTATGTATGCGATGGGTGTAAATATGCCTGCGATTGGTAACTTCTTGCTATCAACAGCTACGGGGGTAAGCCCAGTGGCAGTAGAACAAGAAGCAAGTGAAACAGGAACGGGAATCGAAGCGATAGACACAAATACCGCTTTCGCATAAAACAAAATAACCTTTGTATCTTATTGAAACGGTAACAGGGTGTTTTTCCACCGTCATAGGTTTTGAAATTGGAATTTTAAAAACTGAAACTAGGTGGAAAAACTATGGCGAATAAAAAAATTGTGAAAAGCCCATTTACGATTAATCGGGCAACGACTGGTGTGACATTTACAGCCGCAGATTTTGCGACAGCTAACGAGTGGAAGCAGATTATGGTTTACGCGGTTCCGCTTGGCGTGTGCCTTGAGGTAACTCCGATTAACTACCATTTTGGTGACTTAAAAGAGACGACAACAACTAAAATAACTGCGGGGATGACACGAATTTTAAAGAAAAATGCTAACAGCACAGAGGCTAGAGAAATCTGGAGCGGATCAAACGGCATATTTAAAGATATTGGTGACGAACTCCAAAGGCCAAAAATTAGGGTGCCAGTCGTTGTAAACGCATCAGAACAGTTAATAGTCGAAGTATACGGACTAGGTACAACTTTGGATGTCAGCGCATCAAATTACTTTGTTGAGGCCGTTCAGTATTACGAAGAGATTTAAGTCTCTTCTTTTTTTTCATTTTAAAATAGGGAGAGGTAAAAAAAGATGAGCTACTTAAAATCGTTAGCGGGGTACATTTCTAATATTCCTTCACTTCTTACGCCGACAAAGGCGGTTACAAAAAGCGCAATAAAGAAGACGGATTCTCTTGTGACTGTTGGCACACAGGTTATACCATCGTTATGGGCATCAAAAACCGCGAAAAATATTAGCAAACTTGGAGGTACTGCGGGGCTCACTGGTCTTGGTCTTGGTGCGTCTGCGTTATCCGTTGGAAGCGGTGCGGTCTGGTTATACGACTGGTATAAAGACGTTTCAAGTGCAGACGAAAATATCCGTAACAGAGAGAAAGAGGTTGATTTATTGAACAAAGAGGCGGATGTGTATAAAAAGCTGTTTGATATTGGTATGTTAGATCCACAGGATAAAGAGACTTTAAAATTGCTACTTCCTGGCGGAAATTCTGACGACATAGAATCGTCTGGTAGTAATTGGTGGGTATTGCCTGTTATAGGCGTGGCTGGACTTGGTGCATATTACTTTTTATCGAAGAAAAAGAAGAAAAGATGAAAGATAACAACAACTGGGTGTTTGGCATTGGTTTAGGACTAGCGTTTTATATTTGGGCTAAGTCACAACAGCAAAAAGCAGAGGATGGGCTCGGCGATGGAACTATTGGAAGCTTGAACCAACCCACCCCGCAAGAGGTTATAATCCAAATCCCAAAAGGATCAATCCAGTATGTACCAGTCTATCCATATCCAGATATTCAACAGCCAAAAGTAGATACAGAGATAGTACCAGAGCAAACAATAAGTATAGATGACACTACTCAAACACCTTCATTCTGGCAAAATTTTAAAGATACTCTAGTTAATTTAGGACTGATTGGCGGATCGCTTGGTTTTTCTCTCGGTCTTAGTGCGTTACCAACCATTGGAACCTCTTTTTTAGCCAAGCGTTTTCCTACTGCTACGCAAGAAATCGGAACAACGCCTTTTAAACGGCTAATTTCTGATCCTTACGGGTTCACAGTGAATAAACAAGAATCGCAGTTAATGACTGGGTTAGCAACAGAGACGTTGCCAAAATGGGCTAAAACCATGAAAGTTATATCCAATTATGTCCCGTTTGTTGATGTCCCGGTTGGGATCGGGTTAGATATGTATTTCTCAAGGCAAAACCCAGATCCGTCTAAGCATTATAGTTTAGGTGTTGCCACGTTTGCTAATGTAATGGGAGAAGCGGCACAAATAGCAACTACTCTCGGTTTAGGCCTGCCTTCTGCTGGAGCTGGTGCGGTTCCTGGCTGGATATTAGGCGGGGCGGCTGATATTGCCACAACTGAAGCTATTTACGAAGCATTTTATAAAGGTACTAGTTTATGGTCTTTTTTAGGCATTCCAGATAAACCTATTTATAGCATGAAATTTCCGCAGATGGGGATAACCCAACTAGCCCAACAAAGTCAAGACTTGGCAAAAATAGATACTGTTTCTACTCAGCCAGTTGTTCAAGCGCTACAACAAGCTAAAACCTCTGGTGGATATAGTCCAACGTCATATAAACGCAGTTTTGGGGGATCATCACAACAGCAATACTCTGACGCTGTCGCACATCTTAAAAGTATTGGAGTAGGAAGTGGCAATCCCGTATATGAAAAATTAATAAGAGCGTCTAATCCAACAACTTCATCAACGCCAAAAGTCGGAAGCACAGGCGTAGTTGGTGGGCATAAAGTAAGATATGTTACTACTAGGACTGGAAAAATTGTTCCAGCTATCGCAAGGTGATAAAAATGGCAGATAAAGAATATATAAGAATGAAAGATCAATTAGTCGAGCAAAAAATAACGCAAACTGCAACAGTCAATGCTGGAGTTAGTGGAGAAGTCACTTTAACAATCCCACCTGGAAAATTAGTCTTTCTAAAAGGATATGCTTATACATACTATGCGTCTACTACATACACGCTTAATACTGGCAATGTAACTTTTCCATCTCGTACAGATCAAGAGGGATCATCTAATAGCCCGATTATATTTTCAGTACCATTTAAATGCGAGTCTGGTGGCATTTTAAAAGTTAAGATAGTGAACGCTAGTGCCACTAATAACGTCTACGAAGTTATATTTTATATCCTCACAAATGAGTTATTAGCTGTGAATAGCGCAGGCGGTCAGATAACTACACCAATCAGTCCACCAAGCGGTTTAGCGACACATAAAGTTACTTTGTATAATATAGCAGGATCGGTTGCAGTAGAGCCTGTACTTAGAGAAGATGGAGTTTATGCGATTCCAGTAGATACAGAATTGCACATAGATGCCGCAACATTAAATATAGATAATATATTTATTGCAAGTACGGATTTAACTGACACTAATGCTGGATACTTACTCAGATCAGCGACAGGCGAACTTCACGTTAAATTATCAGACGGAACTGATATTTTAGATATTGTTGATGAAGGAGACGATTTAACTACTGCTGACAACGGGCTTATAGTATATGGTAAGAAAAGGTCTAATAATTACGCACTAACTTTCGAATTTGACGACTCAAATAACCTTTATATTGCTGGTTCGGTAACGGCTGATACAGAATTGTTAGCACCAACACTAATGGCGGATAATACAGCGACTCCTACGATAACTCAGATCGCAGGTTATGGGATGTATTACAACG
>Ga0105099_10002718_pt1 | contig 10409 bp, 9 predicted proteins | sample PPLLak3cmMay2015_2_FD_79138 | JGI IMG/M metagenome (GOLD analysis project Ga0105099, IMG submission 79138) | Freshwater sediment microbial communities from Prairie Pothole Lake near Jamestown, North Dakota, USA - PPLs Lake P8 Core (1) Depth... | ecosystem: Environmental > Aquatic > Freshwater >...
AATAACTGGAAAACAGGGCTGATAATGTCAATCCAGCGTCTGTTACGGACGACCGTCGGGACTTCATCCTCAGGAGATGGGGTTTGAAGTAACAACGCCCAACTGTTGCTTTGGCATGCTTTTTTAAGCGTATTCACTTGATCAAGCGGCAAGAAGCCCGTCAGGTATGATAATGAGTCGGTCATGTTCATGGCTGCTGCAGCCTCGGCAAATTCGCGCTCTTTTGATGCCTGATGAGCAGCAGATTCCAGTTTGAGGGCCTCCTGACCCAGAGTGTCAAGTTCCTGTTCAATGAGATGCAATGCGGATTGGTTTTTAGTAATGAGCGGCTGCAGATCTGTTATACTTCGCTCAGGGGGGAGGAGTGGCTTGAAATCACATGCAAATGGGCTGTCTTTTTTGAGGATAATGGCAATCCAAAGGACTGTTTTGCTGCGTTTTATAATGAATGTCTTGTGCCCTGCAGGGAGTTGGAGTTGGCTGAGTTCTTTTGGGGTGGTTTCAAAGAAGTGGATATCAAAACCTTGTTCTGAAAGCCCCTGGAAATGGGAAATGGACACCCCATCCCACTCTCGCAAGCGGCTTTCTTCTCTTTTTAAATTTTCAAAGTCTTCACGGTAAACTCGAATAGCATCATTCTTTTCCAAAATGGATCTGGCAGTGTCCAAGGCTGTCTTCAGGTCGGTGATTGTTGCTATCTTATTTTCTTGGGACGACTGTTCCCGCTTGATGAGGGAGAGTGCTTTTTCCAATAGTGATTTTTTTTCATGCCAATCCTGGGCTGATTGGGTTTGTGAAGAAATGGCGTGAATATGCAAAACACCCAACTCACGCAACTTACTCAAGGCAATCTGTTTGTCTTCCAGGCGGGTGATGATTGTGGCCTTCTTCATTGGAACGATCATGTTGCTTCCACCCTCTTTAACAGGTTTTTCTTGGCTGTTTTTCCTCTGACCACTGCCGCAGTTTGTTGGTCTCCAAGGTAAATCTGTATTTTTCTGATGCCTTCGACAGCTTGGGGTATTTTTACTTTTTCGAAGAGATTGACCCGTTGACTGGTTACTCGCAGCTCTGATTCCAACAAGGTGACTTGTCTGTTTAACAGGCCGATTTCAACATCAAGTCTGGATAGTTTTGTAAAAAAAGAAAGGGCTTCGTCAACCCAAGGAGGGGTCATAAACAGATCATGACCAGTGCGGGTATATTCGATGGCTTTGAAAACAGGGATTTCGACACCAGCAACATTGGAAAATTCTGTGATGACCTCTTTCACTTTAAACCACTCACTGAATGGGAAGTCTTCGGTAAAAAGATCAATCCAGCTCTGGGTGGTGTCCATGAGCTTTTGGCGGTTTTTGCTTTCATCGGCCAAACGACTTTCCAATTGTCGGATGACCATTTGCAATTGTTGCTTTTTAAGAATCAAGGTTGGCAGATAACGACGGTAACGCTTCAAGGCGTCTTTCTGCTTTTTGAGTTCGTTTTTAGTCAGTTTTACGGCAGGCATCTTTTAGTTGGCTTTGGCGGTCTGAGCCGGCCAGAAATTTTTAATCAGCTCACTGCGCAATCCAGTTTCTTCGGGGGAGAAGCATGTCGCCAAGATTTGCCAACCACTGTCCAGAGCCGCTTCCAATGGAATGTTGACCGAAAGATCCATCATCTTTTGCTCGAAAATCACCCCATATTTCAACAATTTTTGATCCCAATCGGTCATTTTAAAACCCATTGACTTCTTTTCAAGTGATTCCTTGTAAGCGGCATAGAGGGTGATCATACCGTCCATGAGGGCCCGGTGATCGGATCTGGTGCTGCTGTTTACCAACTGTTTGAGTCTTGACAGGGAGCCAAAAGGTTCTATGCGCCCATTTTTCAGATAGTATTGACCTTCTGTGATATAGCCTGTATTGTCAGGCACTGGATGGGTGACATCGTCGCCGGGCATTGTGGTGACACCCAGGATGGTGATGGAGCCAGAGCCAGAAAAATCGACTGCTTTTTCATAGCGGGAGGCCAGTTGGCTATACAAATCTCCAGGATAACCTCGGTTAGAAGGCACTTGCTCCATTGTTATGGAGATCTCCTTCAGAGCATCAGCAAAATTGGTCATGTCGGTGAGTAGGACCAGTACCTTCTTGCCCTGCAGGGCGAAGCCTTCAGCGACTGCCAGAGAGATATCGGGAACCAGCAGGCACTCAACAATGGGGTCGGATGCGGTATGAACAAAGAAAACAGTTCGGCTCAGGGCGCCGCCCTGCTCCAACGTGTCTTTGAAAAAGAGGTAGTCGTCAAATTTAAGGCCCATACCGCCAAGGATAATCATGTCAACTTCTGCCTGAAGGGCTATTCGGGCCAAAAGTGGGTTGTATGGTTCTCCAGAGACTGAAAAGATTGGTAATTTTTGCGATTCCACCAGGGAATTGAACAGGTCAATCATGGGAATGCCCGTTCTGATCATATTGCGTGGGATGATGCGCTTGGATGGGTTGACGGATGGGCCTCCGATTTCTATCATGTTTTCGCTAAGTTCAGGGCCCTTATCCCGAGGTTTTCCGCCGCCATCAAAAATCCGTCCAAGCAGGTTGTCAGAGAAGGAGACCTGCATGGGGTGCCCAAGAAATCGAACCTGATCGCCTGTTGATATCCCCCTGCTGCCTGCGAATACCTGGAGTGACACCTTGTTTTCGAAGAGTCGGATGACTTCAGCCAAAGATGATCCGTGGGAAGAGTTGACAACGGCCAGTTCTCCATAACGAACATCGCTGGCGGTAACGGTGATGACATTACCGGCAATCGCTTCGATTCTGCTGTAGACCTTTTTCATGTTGTATTCCTTTTAATTCACTTCGCTGAGGGTTTTCAAAATTTTCTGGCCCTTTTCTTCCATTCCGGTTTGGCGTGTTTTCAGGTATGCCAAGATTTCATTCTCCAGACGGTTGAATTCGCTTCCTTTCCATTCGGAGCCATTGTAATCAAGGAATTTTTGCCGAAGTTGGTTGAAAAATCCCCGGGCAGTCTCCTTGTTGTCGAAATCAAAACGGGAAATCAATATGGAGAAGAGGATACCGAAGACATGTTTTTGCCTCTCCGTGGATACAGCAGAATCGACCGGATCAAAAGAATTCTGCTGAAGGTAAACATAATCAATGAATTCACTTTTGAGAAACAATTCGTAATCATCCAGGGACGTTCCTTCTTCGCCAACCACCTTCATCATCTGGTTCACTTCGTTACCCCGAAACAGTATGTCCCGGGCGTATTCAGTCCCTTGGGCATCTATCAGTCCCGTGTATTTACTCCAGCTCTCCAGTGGGTGGATGGCGGGGTATTTTCGGGCATCTGAGCGCTCACGGGAAAGTCCGTGAAATGCACCGACCACTTTTAAGGTTGATTGGGTCACAGGCTCATCGAAGTTGCCACCAGCCGGGCTGACTGTTCCACCAATGGTGATTGAGCCGGTGCTGTTGTCGTGCAGACGTACCAAGCCGGCCCTTTCATAGAAACTGGCGATAACCGATTCCAGATAAGCGGGAAAGGCCTCTTCTCCCGGTATTTCTTCCAGACGACCGGACATTTCACGAAGAGCCTGAGCCCAACGGGATGTTGAGTCAGCCAGCAAGAGCACGTGCAAGCCCATCTGGCGGTAATATTCGGCCAGGGTAATGGCGGTATACACTGACGCTTCTCGGGCAGCCACCGGCATGGAGCTGGTGTTGCAAATAATGATGGTTCGTTCCATGAGGGATTTGCCTGTTTTGGGATCGGTCAGTTCGGGAAACTCCTTGAGGGTTTCCACCACTTCACCAGCCCGTTCACCACAGGCTGCGATAATGACGATGTCAATCTCAGCGTGTCGACTGGTGACTTGCTGCAGAACGGTTTTTCCGGCCCCGAAGGGTCCTGGAATACAGTATGTGCCGCCACGGGCAACGGGAAGAAAGGTGTCAATAATGCGTATTTTGGTGACCATTGGCTCACTGGGTCGCAGTCTTTCCCGGTAACAGGTGATGGGCCGTTTGACCGGCCAGTTGAAGCTCATGGTAATCTGGAAATGGTTGCCTTTATCATCTTTTAATTCTGCAATGGTGTCGTTTATGCGATACTGTCCTGCGGCTGAGACGCTGACAACTTCATAAAAGCCGGTCATAAAAAAGGGAACCATAATCCGGTGTCGAAAGATGCCTTCCGGGACAGTACCCAGTGTGTCTGCTGCTGTGACATGCTGTCCGGCCTTGGCTACTGGGGTGAATGTCCACTCTTTTTCTTCATCAAGCGGACTCAGGTAAACGCCACGCTCCAGAAAGAATCCACATTGGGCAGCCAGTTGTGGAAGGGGGTTTTGCAGTCCGTCATAGATTTGTGTCAACAGGCCGGGACCCAGGCGAACAGCCAGGAGATTAGCCGTGAATTCAACTTCATCTCCGATGCCAATGCCCCGAGACATCTCAAAGATTTGCAGTTCGGCCCGGCGTCCACGAATACGGATAATCTCTGCCTTCAGTTTCTTGCCGGCACTTGCCACGTAGGCCACTTCATTCATTGAGACATCGCCGTCAACTTCGGCGGTAACCATGTTGCCGTTGACGCCGACAACCTTTCCTTTAGTCATGTGCTTTCTCCGTATCTAATTGGCGGTGATTGAGGGGTATCCACGTCACTGCGCTGTCTAATATCCGGGTGTAATGCTGGTTGAACGACGCAAGTCCCGGCTCGGGTCGAAAACGATTTTTACGCTCCAGAAGCAACAGTTTAAGGCGATAAGCAATCAGACGCCCCAAATCGAATTGAGTTCCGTTCTCCAGTTCATCTATGAAATGCCATCTGGATCGATCCAGAGCCACTTCAACTGCCAGTGGTGATCCGGCAGCGAATGCGTCTTTAACCGTGTCAGTAACGGAGGTGTAGAACGGGGCTTCTCTTAAAAAAGGGTCGGGGTGGACGTTTTGACGTTGCGCCCGTTGCAGGACCAGCTCATTTCGCAGGGCTGTTTCCCAAGATGCAAATGCTTGCCACACAGGGTGATCATTGTTTTGTATGGTAAGATTGTTAAAACCAATCCGACTCAGTAACTGGTAATCATCGGGTGAGACATGCTCGTGACACATTTCAAGCCATTTCTGGCTCGTAAAAGGGGGCAAGGCATCGAATAAAAGCATTGGCAAAGAAGAGACAAGGTAGTAATACTGAGTCAAGTTCACACGTCCTGTTGCAGGGCGTCTGTAACGATTTTGGCCATGGTCGGATTAAGAAAAAGCGCCAAACTTTCAGAAATACTTTCAGCGGAAAAGTCATAAAAAGCCTGCCCGTCTTTTTCAAAGACCCTGAATCCATTTTCCAATTCGGCTGACGTTTTGATTTCTATACCTGCAGCCAATTTTTCTGCCAGGGCTTTTTGCAGGGCCTTGGCCATGGAATCGAACTTTTCCTTGGGCAAAAGCAGCTCAACATTGTTTTGTAGCTGGGGTGTCCAATTCGAAATCATGGCAGCGATGGCTTCGGGTATTTCCTTGCCAGTAAGGACATCTTGTGTTTTTTCCTTCAACAATGTTGAAAAGAGTGCTTCAAGCTGCTTTCTGACCCTTAGCAGCAGGTCTCTGGATGCTTGTTTCAGAGACTCTCGGCCGGACTGTTCCATCCGTTCCTTCTCTCGCCTGGCGTTTGCCAGCAGCTGGTCTGCATTGGCCTGAGCTGCGGCCAGAATTTCATCGGCCTGGTTTTTGGCCTGCTTAAGCAACGCCTCGCTTTCCTGGCGACCTTTGTTTACGCCATCGCGTTGAATGGCGTCAATGAGTTCTTTGAGTTGCACGTCGGGTATGTCTTTTGCTTCCATGGTAAGAATTCTATGTAAATCGAAAGGTTCTGTCAACTTCAGTGTCATTATTTCCGAAGCTTTATGTTTGCTTATGGTGCCGAAAAACCGGAATAGATAACTGAAGCGGGAAACAGGTGGCATTTATGTTACAATGACGGCTGTATTGATGCGAATGAAACAAGCAAGTTGAATGCGGAGTTTAATCCAGGAAAATGACTCAAGAAGAGGCTTCGGAACGGGATAGTAAGTTATCGGTTTTTGAACGCGAAATGCACAATTTCCAAAAAATGGCATTGCGCATAAAACCTTCGTCAGGGGAATTACCCCGACTTGATGGGATCGATATATTTGGTGGTACAAGACCCTTTAACGGCTTGGTAGGTGGAGACCACATCATCTACGTTGATTTTTCCCAACGATACGATCTTGATTCCCGGATAGAACGGGCCAGAAAACAGCGCAGACATGATGTGGCCAGAATTCTGGAGCGCAACAAGAAGCGTTCCGGACTCTTGTTGGCTGATGTGTCCGGACATCATGTGACTGACGCACTGATGTCGGCCATGCTGCATCAGGCATTTTTAACGGGCATACTCTACGAGTTGGAGTTTAACGGTGAAGTGACGCCCATGTTGTTTGAAATTCTCAACAACCGGTTTTATAATTCATCAAGCATTGACAAGTTCATAACCATTCTATATGGAGAAATTTACCAGGGAGGGCGGTTCCGCTTTCTCTGCGCAGGCCACCCGATGCCAAAAGTTTTTTCGTACGCCTTCGATAAGCTGGTGTCGATATCTTTTCAGCGGGTAATGAGCCGGCAGCCCATTGGCACACTGCCTTCGAAAGGTGATCCGGATTTGAGCCGACAGTTTTGTCGTCTTGGGTATAAAAAAGAGTACACCATCAGTGAGATCAACTTGATGGGGGTCGGAGATATTTTGTTGTTATTCAGTGACGGCTTTTCTGAACACATGAATGAAGCCGGTGAGCTGTTTATTGAGAGTCGGCTGGAATCCCTGCTTTATGAAAACAAGAAGGCTGCTGCCCAGGAAATTTACGAAATTCTGATAAATGAATTGGTGCGTTTCGCCCCCCCAGCGGATGATGTGACCTTAGTGGTCATCAAGCGTGTGGATTGATGAATTGCGAAGGGCACGCTGGCTGTGCCCTTCCTTGACCGGGAATACTGTCAAGGCATTTTCAAAAGTCAGTAATGTTTCCTTCACATGGATCATAGATCTCTGAAACTATTCTCTCTTACGGTCGATATCTCAGGAGTTTTATGGGGCTGTGGGGCACGGCCCCACCCCCCAAAAAAACCGAGAGATCGCAGTAAACCAGAATTTTGAAACTGGCTCTGTCTATTTCTTTTTTTCACAAGTGCTTGCAGTCTGGCAGCAGATTGCTTTTTCAGTGCTGTCAAGCATTTTCATCTCTGCACCGCATTTGGGGCATTTCCCGGCTTCATTGGCTTTCTGGTCACAGCCTTTGGAGCAAACATAGCATGCTTTGTCTTTGCAGCAGTCTTTGAGATATTTTTCAGGTTCTTTTACAAAGGCTTCTTTGCAGGCCTCGGACATAAAGAACAGGGTTTTGCCTTTGTGTTCAAGTTTAACAGCTTTCTCCAGATTTTCTATCTTCATGCCGCAGACGGGGCAGATGGCTTTGGGGACCTCGCTCTTGGCTTTGGCACTGCAGCTTTTTACTGAACAAGAGGCCTTGCAATTGTCATCTGAACTGGCGTGGATAAAGGCAGGCAACAGAATGAGGCTGATCACCACAACTGAGATGAATAAAACTTTTTTCATTGTTTTTACTCCTTGATAATTTTGTAACTATTAGGTTAAAGGATCATTTGGCAAATGTCAACCTGGATGGTTTTATATTTTTTCGACAATTCGTTATGTTGCGTGTCACCTTACCGGGACATTTCAGTCAGTAATCTGCTGGCAGTTTTCTTGTATGGTTATTTCAGGCAGGAGGTCAACATGAAACGAATCGTTATTGTAGTTGCTTTGATGGGCATGCTTGCAGGAGGCACTCTTACGGCAGGATCAGGTACAAAACAGGACCGACGACCTGGCGACAAGGAGCTTATGAACCGGCGGGGTCCCGTGGTGGTTCACGCCTCTCGATATGAGGCCCGTATCCTCCGGAGCATAGAGGTCAACCGCCGTCGTATTGCAGGCTTACGAAACGAAAATCGCCGACTGGCTGACAAGCTGAGTTTTGTGTCTCATCGCAAGGGGCACAGTATTATTCGCAAGATGAACAGAAACAAAAGTCGGATTCTCAGACTGGAGAGAGAAAACAGGATTCTGATCAGGCAATTACGGCATCGTTAACTGAAGCTGATCATGCTTACCTCTTCTTCAAAGGCGTGGAATAACTTACTCAGTTCCCCGGGAGGATTGGCCATTAGCATGATTTTGGCCACGTCCTGCCGGGCGCGCAGGAAGAGTTCGCGGTTTGTAAATGGGTCGCCGTGGCGAAATGAGGGACCACCGATCTGCTCGGAACCGGCGATTATGCCTCCTCCGCGCATTGCCAAGTCTTTTTGAGCGATAACAAAGCCATCACTGCTTTCGCATAAAATGCTGATCCGTTCCAGTCCCTCTGGTGTTGCCTGAGGGGAACTGATCAGAAAACAGTCAGAGTGACGTTCACCGCGACCAATTCTTCCTCTCAGTTGATGAAGGGCTGCCAAACCGAACCGATCAGCATTTTCAATGACCATGATGGATACTTCCTGATCATCGATTCCTACTTCAATGACTGAGGTGGCCAATAAAACCCGGGTTTGACCCTGAAAAAAATCTTGCATGGCACTTTGTTTTTGTTGGGTATTTATGCGGCCGTGGACGATGCCGATGCTTTCCGGGGTAAAAATTTTTCGAAGGGTGATACCCATCTGTTCTATGCTGGTAATTTCCGGATTTTCCTCATCATAGTCAACTCGGGGTACAACAATGTACGCCTTTTCGCCGTTGATGACACGATCGCGTACAGTTTGGTAGAATTTTTTACGCTCATCCCAAATAATGCGGGTGGTGTTGATGGGTTTTCGTCCTGGGGGAAGTTCATTGATGACAGATGTGCTCAAATCACTGTAGTGGCTGAGCAGAAGCGTTCGCGGAATTGGGGTGGCTGAGATGGCCAGCAGGTCCAATCCGGTAGATTTTGCTTGCAGTGCGGCTCGTTGCAGGACACCAAAGCGATGTTGTTCATCAATTACAATTAGAGACAGGTCGGCAAAATGGATATGTGATTGCAATAGGGCATGGGTACCAATCACCAGGCCGATTAATCCTTTTTCAAGCTTTTTTCGAGTAGTGAGGGCCTCTTTGGTCGGCATATCACCTGTCAGCAGGCCAACGGTATAGTCAGGGAAAAATGAAACAGCATTATGGTAGTGTTGACGGGCCAACAAATCAGTGGGCACAAGCAAGGCTGCCTGATGCTTGGCATAAAGTGCGGCCAGTATGGCTACAAAAGCGACGACTGTTTTCCCACTGCCCACATCACCGCATAGAAGTCGTTGCATGGTCTTTGGGCTATTCAGGTCGGCCATGATGTCCCGTAAGACTTTTTTTTGAGACAATGTCAGCCGAAAGGGGATCCGTTTCTGAATCAGTTGTTTGAATGGCTTGTCCAAGCGATAGGTATGGTGCCGGGCTTGTTCCCGAAGCTGCCTGCGAATGACGGCCAACTGCAGGTGAAAAAGAAGAAATTCATGATAAGCCAGTCTGAGTAAGAAAAGGTTACGAGCGGTATAACCTGCCAATACATCTTTGGGCTCGTGCATGGATTGCCAGCCGTTGAGAAGGCCTGGGAGTTTATGAATACGGAGCAGGTAATCGGGTATACTTTCGCTTACTTCCTGCAGGGCATTCAGGGCAGAATTAATTCGCTTGCGCAGCCACTCCGATGAAAAAGGACCGATAGTAGGGTAAATCGGGAGACAATGGGGATGATCGGAAAGCAATAATCGTGGTTGAGTGAATATGATCTTGTTTTTGAAATGCTGGGCCAGTCCCAGGAAACTTAAGGTGTTTCCTGCTTGAAGTTGGTTTTTGAGGTAGGGTTGGTTGAACAGTATTATTTGACAAGGCTTGCCACAACACTCGATGGAGATACTGGTCGTTGTCTTTTTGGGCTTATGGTAACGATTTGAACACCGCAACACAGTGGCTTGATAAAGTCGGGGTTCTTCGTAGCTGATGCTGGAGCTGACTCGGGAAAGGTCCAGATAGGTTTTGGGAGTATGATTAAGAAGATCGGCGATATTATTAAGGCCGTATCCCGCGAGTTGTCCAGCTTTTTGAGGTCCAATGCCGGGAAGGGTAATCAGGGGGGCGGTTTCATTAAATACCGGTGTTGATCGGAGTGATTCAGTAGAAGAGGGTGAGGCTGCCTTCATCGCAACTGATCCGTTTGATACCGGGCAGGAGTGTAAACCAGTCAAAGATAGACCGTTTGATTTTATTGCCTCCCTGGAAGGTGGAAAAGGCTTCGTCCAGGATCTCGGGAGAAAATGAGGTGCTATTGAGTTTGAGCTCTTTAATCAGGAAACGCATCTGCTCGGGACGGGACTCAA
>Ga0105099_10002723_pt1 | contig 10401 bp, 7 predicted proteins | sample PPLLak3cmMay2015_2_FD_79138 | JGI IMG/M metagenome (GOLD analysis project Ga0105099, IMG submission 79138) | Freshwater sediment microbial communities from Prairie Pothole Lake near Jamestown, North Dakota, USA - PPLs Lake P8 Core (1) Depth... | ecosystem: Environmental > Aquatic > Freshwater >...
ATTGGCATTACACTCCTCCTTTTTACAAGAGTAGCGTACTCCTTTTAATGCGTCATTTCAAGCTTGACATGACACTAGCAGCGCCCCTGCTCTTTGTTCGTGGCCAAGTTCTCTTATATCTGATCGGTAACGGATATGGGATATGTCAGGTCCCTGCTTAATCACTGTTCTGAAAAGTCAGGGCTTCTTTCAACTCAAAAAAGTCACTGCCCTTAGGTACCGTTCGCAAACGGGTCAACATGGTTTGCGGATCTATCAGATCTGCAAAAGGCACCCCAATAACATCAAAATTATCCGACACCGATACCAGGGTATTGAATTTCCCTTGTTTGAAAAGCTTTGCGACACCAAAACCCAACATACTCCCCAATACCACATCAAAGCTGACGGGCTGAACATTGCGGGTTTCATACCCTATCTGTTTATAGGTAATCTTTTTCTTACGACCAGTTTTTTCTTCATACAGTTGACTGGCCCGATCGCCAATCACCCGGCCTACAAAGGCAGTTCCAAAAATCAAATTGCCATGCTTATCCGTCTCGGTAGGCTTATAGCGATCCGGCAATCTGTCAGCCAGCCCTTCAGCAACCGCTATAACTCCATAATATTTACCATATCGCTCTCGAAGTAAAATCTTGTCAACGATCTTTTCAGCCAGAGCTTCGATATCAATCTCATCACCATCTATATCCTCGCTGGAAATCATCATCACCGCTTCTCCAGCCACACCTGCAGCATAGGTGATCCAACCCGCTTTCCGCCCCATCAGTTCTGCGATGAAATAGGAACTGGTGCTTTCTGCATCAGCCTTAATGTTCAACAGTACTTCCTTGGCTGTCTGCACAGCACTCCAATAGCCAAAAGTCCACGGGATACCAAAATAATCATTATCTATGGTCTTGGGCACGTGCAAGACCGGAAGACCCAGTATAGACAGAAAATTAGCCGTCTTGAGGGTATCATCCCCACCAATGGTCACCAAAAAACCAATTCCAAGATAATCAAATGCCTTGAGAATATTATTCAGTTTATGACATTTATGGGGGTCTTCCAGATCTTGTCGTGAGTGAATGTCGCGGCCGGGATTTGCCCTGGATGTTTTCAGGTAGACGCCACGCAGATTACGTATCCCTGATATATTGTTGTCCAAATGCTCGAAATGAATTCCCTCAACCAGAGAATAATGATCAACCGGGTTAAACTTTTCAAGGTATTCAAACCCATTAAAAAAACCAACAACCGGAACACGATCATTGAGAAAATTCAGTGAAACCGATGAGATCACCGCATTTGCAGATGGTGCAGGACCACCTGAAAAAATAACAGCAACTTTCTTATGGCCTTTGTATCCCTTCATCATGCGTTCATATTATCCCCATGTCGGAGCAGAGTCAAGGGGATCAGAAGTGCAATCGTTCTCAACCCCTTCTTCAACATCAGCGTCTTGTGCTGTGCTGTGTTCAGCCAGCTCATCGATATGATGGTATTCGTTTGTATCTGCCTGTAATAGCGGAAGGAGTACCAGACAAACCCAGGCATCTGTTGCCGCATACTGCATCTGCTTCTCTGACAACTGTGGCCGTGCCCAATTGGTTGTCCGGGCAGCTTTCACAAGCTTTTTATTCAGATATCGTGCAGTCAGAGAGCGGGCACCAGTTTGTATAATACCCTTTTGTGCGGCAATTTTACTTAAATCAATAAACCCCTGAGGTTCAAAATCCACCAATTGTTTTAACTTATGAAAATCACCACTCAGACCCACCCCGATTTTCCGTATGTTGGGATTTGCCATAATTTCCACTAATGTGGGCGGTATCCAAGGTTCCAGCAGATGAAAAAGATAAACCCGATCATGCAGGCCAATCTGAATCAACGAGATCGGAAAAGAAACACCCCGATGAAAAGAGGGGCGGCTTTCAGTATCAAAACCCAACTCATCAATTCCTTGCAGCAAGATGGCCTCCGCCGCAAATTCCATTTCCTGAGGATCCTGGAGAAGAATAATCTGGCCAGTAAAGTGAAGAGCATCCAGTTCATTAATGAAATCACTGCTGATACGGTTGATTAAATCGGAATCAGAAACAAGGAAGCTCATTTTTTAGTTAAGTTTACTCCACATTGAAAAAAAAGGCAACTCGTTTAAGCATATCAGCTGTCGCCTCCCTGTCCGGGGTCTATATTGATCGGGTGCAGAGAAATAAACTCATCGGTAAAGATACCTCGCAAAACCTCTCCCTCGAGATTTTTAGGAAGACGAAAACCGGCATAATAAAGCAGCGTGGGATAAATATCCAAAATAGCCACGTTGTTTAAAGGGTAATCATGCTTTAATGCTTTTTTTTCATACATATAAATAAACGCCCTGGAATGAAGAGGCTTATACATCGTTATTTCCTGTTCTCCTCCCATAAGGGAATAGAGAATTCTTCTCCATTCCGGCATCTGCTCTAACTCATAAGTACTAAAAATCACCAGCATTTCATCATCACGGGTGGTACTGATAAGATTACCGATTATTGAATCGTAATAATGGTAATAGGACTCAAGAATCGGAGCATAACTGCTGGTTGTTGGCATCTGCGTAACATTGCCGGAAAGCTGGGGGTCGAAATAGGGGTAAAAACGACGGCTGATATTGGATAAACCCGGTATACGGATACCCGCATAATAGAGGTTACTGTTCTTAAGATCTGGGAGCAATGTCCTCAAGTACTCATCATAAAAAAAAGTACGCTTTAATAAATTGAAATTCGGTGTATTGCGAGTCAGCGCATAGGAAAAATGCTGCAAAAACAGATTATTCTGGCGTAAAGCCAGGGAAGAATAGAGTGGAGGATCTATTTGATATAGCAGCTGAAATGTGGGTAGTCCCTGTTTATCAAAGTTATCCTTCAAACGATCCACCACTTTGGGATAACGGGTGGCATAGAAAGCAGTCAAATCAAAAACAGCTGAGTATCTGAAAAAGATATACCGAGGAAAAAGGATAAATTCCGTATCAATATCACGAACCTTGAAACGCCAATCATCCTGCTGAGTAATCTGGGAAGGATGAAGTCCACTCATTAGCGTACTGATCACCAGGAGATCGGTATTCGGTTTAAAAGTGGTCACATGACCATGAACACCGTTGCTGATCAACAATTGAAAATTGCGCAAAGTATCCGTTCGGTTTAACATACTAAGAACGATACGGTGTGACAGCCCATCCATCATAACAATTCTAATTTTACGAGCCGATTCAGGTAAAGGTGATGTTGACACCTTTTCTTTGGGGCGGTGCTCCCAATCTGTTATAATGGACTGGGTTCTAAGGTAACTGAATACAGTGTTGGACACAACAATCAATACGATGATAAGCTGAAACCACAATTTCAGACTCTTCCGACTGAGACTGAAACTCAGAACAATGACCAAAATGACCAAGTCCGCTATGATGACTTCAATCAGACGCTCATGGTTTGGCTTAGAAAGAATCTGTTTGAAATATTCAAAATTGACATAATGAATCAAAGACGAAATAAGGGCTGCGGAAGCAAAAAAATAGATCAGAGAAGGAGGAGAAAAAAAACCGATGGCGATCCTTTTATAAGAAAAGAACTGAAAGATGCCAAAACAAAAGAGTAACAATATACAGATAACAGGGCCATAATAGACCAGCAAGTTAAGGAAAAGCTGCAAAAACTCAAAATCAGTGAGCTTATTGTTGGGATTCAGAATAAGAATCAGAACAGCTATGGCGAAGGTGACATAAACAGACGCCAGGAAAACATTGATCAGTAGTTTAACTAATCTTTTCAAGAGTTGTCCGTCACCGGATGTCCACCACCCATTTCTGTTGTTATGAGCATAAGGGTCGTTTGCCCGATTTTAAACTCCATTTGCGGTTCTATTTCGGTTATCGATACCTTTTTTTCATCTATGAAAGTACCGTTTGTGCTCCCCATATCACGAATAAAAAACTTATCATTCCTGATTTCCAGAGCCAGATGCTTGCGACTGACTTCTTTATCTGGAATGATCAGATCTACCTTTCCTCGACCAATTAATATGTAAGGTTTTTGAATATGAAAGATATAACCCGCTCTTGCTCCCTTAATTACGGCTATCGATATTTTCTGCTGGGGTGGCAAGCGAAGATTCTCGTTGGTCCACAGAGAATCGTTGACACTCTGCCTGGATATTTTAGCAGTGTCTTTTTTGCTCGAGGAATCATCTGAAGGTTCCTCAATATCAAAAACATTCATACACTTGGAACACTTTAATTTTTTACGGCCTTTCATGCGATCATCAGGGACGCTATATCGGGCGTTACAATTTGGGCATTCGATAATCATATGATCATTATACCATCCAAATTAAACTTTTCAAACCATTTCTGTTACATAATACCAGTACTCACCCTGGTAGAAAAAATGAAAATTTCAGTTTCATCGATCCCCAAAGCAGGCTTTCCCCTTGAAATATGACCACAAAATGTGTAGAATAAGAAAACTTTCCGATTATCAACCGTAGAGGAGTAAGATAAATGGCAGAAGAAAAGCAAGATCAGCAAATAGAGCCGCAAGAAGACCATAAGGCAGAGGCCGAATCTCCTGAAACCATTGAGGCTGCACCAGCCCCAGAAAAACCTGTTAAAAAGGCCGAAAAAAAAGCCGGAAAAAAACCTGAGAAGAAAACAGCTTCCAAAGAATCCAAAAAGGTTGCTGCACCACTCGTCAGGGAAAAAAAGAAGCGGGAAAGCTTCGGTGACCTGCTCTTTTACCCCGAAGTCCGCACCGATCTTCCCCCATTACAAGCCGGAGATGTCATAAAGGTCGCCTACCGTGTAATCGAAGGTGGAAAGGAGAGAACCCAACTCTTTGAGGGCACAATCATAGCCCTCAAGAATCACGGCATCTCAAAAACCGTAACTGTGCGAAAAACCTCTTTTGGTGTAGCGGTTGAAAGAATTCTACCCTTAAACTCCAGGCTGGTTCAATCCATCGAAGTGATGAAACACCAAAAAGTCCGTCGCGCCAAGCTCTATTACCTGAGAAAGCTCAGTGGCAAAGCAGCCAGGCTGAAAGAAGTTCGATAAATGCCGGATTACACAATCGAAGAGTTTGTTCAACACTCTTCGGTTGTTTGCCATGTATGTGGCGTTGATGAAGTAGGTCGGGGAGCTTTGTTTGGACCCGTTGTGGCCGCAGCAGTGGTTCTTGACCCGGAGAAGCTGCCCTGGGGCATAAAAGACTCAAAATGTCTGACCCCCCTAAAGAGAAAGACCTGGTCCCAATGGATCTATCAGCACGCCTTGGCTACTGGTTTGGCCTGGGTTTGGAACGACATCATTGATACGGTCAATATCCTTCAGGCAACCCGTTTGGCCATGACTGAAGCCATCAACCGAATATCCATTGATGTCGGTCACCTTTTGATAGATGGCCCCATAAAACTCGATCTGGCCACCCCTCAAACCAGTGTCATAAAGGGAGACCAGAAAAGCCTGTCCATCGCCTCGGCTTCAGTAATTGCCAAAGTCCTCCGTGATGAACTGATGGAGCAAATGGCCTTGTATTTCCCTGAGTATCAATTGCAAAATAATCGTGGGTATCCTACCCAAAAACATTTGAGTATGGTATCATATCTCGGATTATCGACATATCACAGAATGAGTTTTAGGAAAGGTTAGCAATGGATAAGCGGACAGAGTTGCTGAAGCAGGCTATCAAGAACTTTAAAGCAGGTAAGGTCGACGCCACTATTGCAAAATACAAAGAAATTCTGGAGTTAAAACCAGACGACCTGAAGGTTCGCCAGATTGTCGGGGATCTCGAGCTCAAGCAAAACAACACAGTAGAAGCCATCCGTCAATTTGAATGGATTGCCGATTATTATCTGAAAGACGGTTTTTTCACCAAATCAATAGCAATGTATAAACGCATCAGCCGGATAGATCCCAACTATCAGGAAGCCTTTTTCAAACTGGCTGAGCTGTATACCAAACAAGGCCTCATCATAGAAGCCAAGCAGATATACCTGGATATGGCTGAAGAATTCAAGCGCCAGATGAACCAGAAGCGTGCACTTGACATGTACAAGAAGATTCTGGAATTTGACCGAAACAACATCAAGATGCGTCTGCTTCTGGCAGACAGTTACCTCAAAGAAAATCTTGAAGAAGCAGCCATAGAGGAATACCTGATCGCTTCCGATATACTCATCAGTCGAAAAGAATTCGATAAAGTTGAAGAGTTGGTGGATAAACTCAAAACCAAACTGACCAGTACCCGCCTGACTGAAAAGCTGGTCACAGCCTACAGCCACCAGGGAAAAGTGGATGAAGCAATTCAAATGTTATTGGATCAGGGCGAAGTGCTTTATCAAAATATCGGCCTGCTCAAAATGCTTGGAGAACTTCTCTTTGAACAGAATCGTATCGATGAAGCTGAAGCCGTCTTTAAAAAGGTTGCCAGCATCGACCCCAGTGAGGCAGAGGTTATCCTCAAGCTGGGCCGGGTGTATCTGCAACGAGAGGAATACAGCAAAACCTTTGAACTGTTCGAACCGGTAGTACAGGCCCATATTGAAAACAGGCGTTTTGATGAGGCTGCATCATTCCTGCGTTTTATCATCGCCTCAAACAACAGTTTTTTACCAGCATTGTATAAACTGGCCCAGATATTTGAGTTAAGTGGAAAAACCAACAACCTGATTGCTCTTTACGAATCAATGTTGCCCATCTTCGAAAAGAGCGGGGCCAAAGACAAACTGATTGGACTTCTTGAACGTTTGATCAAACTTTCCGACAAACCATTCACTTATGAAGAGCATCTGTCCCGTCTGAAAGGTGAAGATGCCCGGGATGAAGCCAAAGAAGAAGCTGTTGAGCGCGCTCAGGAATCCATCAATTTCACACTTCGTTCAGTTGAAGATTCTTTAAAAGAAAGTGATTTTTCTAAAGCTGAGCAATTACTGCTCAAGGCCAAGAGAAGCTATCCGGACAATTTGGATGTTCTCCGGAAAATATATGATTTCTACAATCAGATCGGACAGATAGAGAAAGCCATTACTCAGGGCAAGACTCTTCTTGAACAATTGCGCAATCAGGGTCATAGTGAAGAATACAACCAGTTACTGGAGACACTATCCCAAATTCATCCGGAAGATGATCAACTGGTTGAGATGAGCGGTAATGAATCCACCAATATCGATATTGATTTCGATCAGGAAGAGTTGGAAGAACAACTTCAGGGAATGGCGGACTCCCAGGTTTTATCACTTAATCAGGAGCCGGCTGATCCTGACATTCTGGTGTTATCAGAAGAAAGCACCATTGATGAACCCGATCCGCTTGAAAGTTCCAAAACGCTTTCGTCAGTTTTTTCCGAACTGGATTTCTACATCAATGACGGTTACTTTGGCGATGCTGAAAAACTCATCAATGAATTGAAAAAAAAGTACCCGGAAAACAATCAACTGATCACCCGCATCGAACGGTTCAAGAAAGAAACAAAACAGGAAAAACCTTCTGCACCACCAGAACAGGCTCCGGAAGACATTTTGATTACGGAAACACCGAAACCGGATATACAAAGCCATCCGGTTTCGGGTGTCAGAGAACTGGAACTGGATATGGAACCAGTCGCTGAATCAGCGATGAACCTGCAAGACAGCATTTCAGACCAGTTCAATGTTGAAAACCTCCTCCCGGAGAAAAATGCTCCTAATCTGTTAGACGATGATATGAATCTGGTTGTTGAGTTCGACAGCCAAGTCGCTATTACAGAACCTCACGACATCATTTCCCAAACGCCGCCACCCCCAAGCAGAAAAAAAAGTACCGTCGATATTCAATCGGCTCTTTTTGATCTCGAGCAAACAGTAATGAAAAAAGGCGCCACAGGGTCATTCCTGCGCTCCGAAGAAATCGTAATCCCTTCTCCTAAGCCCAGCGCAATGCTCCCCAATGAAGAAGTGTTCGAACTTGACAACGAATCGTTGGAAAGTGGCGAGTTTTCCCTCAGCCAGCTGACAGATGAACCAGAAAGTAGTGAAATGGCATTCCCTCCAGCATCAAAGCCTGAAAACAATGCCTTCATAGATACTCTGGCCGAGGAAGATCCGCTGGAACTGAACCATCTTCTGAAAGATGAAGAAGGCCCCCTCTCTCAGGAATCCCCATTTCAGGAAATCAGCCAGACAGACATCCCGTTTGAACAGGATGAGGATTTTCTGGGCGAAGAGCTGTTGGTATTTGACTCTCCAAGTGATTATCTGACCACCGAAGATCACATCGCCGAGGAACTTCTGTCTCTGGCCAGTTGGATGCGGGAGCTTGAAAAACAGCGCACATCAACCATCGAAAAAAATATGATGGAAATATTTGAAGAATTTAAAAAGGGAGTGGATGAAAAGATTGGAACCGAAGATTACGATACCCGCTACAACCTGGGTATCGCCTACAAAGAGATGGGTCTCATCGAAGAAGCCATCCATGAATTTCTGATCGCATCAAAACACCCCCTGAAATTCTTCGATTCCGCAGGACTTCTGGGAATGTGCTTCCGTGAAAAGGGTATGAATGATGAAGCAATTGCTTGGTTTGAACGAGCTCTCGAGACCAAAGGCCGGCAAAAGGAAGAGTATCTGGCCATAAGATATGAATTGGTTCAGACCCTCAAGCTCAAAGAAGATTATGAACGTGCATTTGAATATATTAACGAAATCCGGGGGGAAGACCAGGATTATCGGGACATCGCGCAACTTTTACAGGAAATTGAGACACTCCAGAAAAGTTAGGGGGATTTGTTTATCCTTGAGCGCGAGGAGCAGCTCCAGGAGTTGCTTCGTGTTTGGGCTTGTCGGTATAAAAACCGACGCTTGAGCAAAGTCCCTTTACCCCATTCCCCCGAATTGTTTGACCTGCTGCTTAGCCTGCGTCGCTTCAGTGGTCCGTCTATACAAGAAGTGTGGGGGATCACGTATGTAGCCGGTCAGGCATTTCTTTGGCTGGAAGAGCCCCCTCCCGGTAAGAAAGAATTCTCCCCATTCATTAGCGGAACACCGGATGTCCGAGCAGACAAGCAATCCTTCTGGGATTGGTCTGGGCCCTGCCTTTTGGAAAATGAAACATGGGTCTACCCATTGAAACTGTTCGCCCAGCCCCCTTCCGAAATTGCTAAGCCAACCGCTACCTGTTTCCCCAAGAGACAGTTTTGCTATTATCGTGATCTGGCTGGATTTTGGAAATATGGTGATCAACTCCTCTCCCGCATAGATACCCCCATTTCCTTGCTGATCAAATCAGAACATCCGGCCATTAAAGTATTTGTTCGCAAGCTGCTTATCAGCCTGTTTAACTGGAAACACACCCTTCTGATGGATCTGGGTGAAAACCCGATGAGTCTTTTGGGAAATGACGATATCCCAGCACAAAATATAATGACCTTTTCTGCAACCCACTCACAGGACATGATCAATGGGATATGCAATAAAATACCCAGTCGTTTTGACAGCAGGTCTGTAGTCATCCTTTGTAACAATATAAACTCAGCCTTTGAGGCGGCGCTTATACAACAATTGCTTCAAAAACTGGCTGACAGATCACCTCTGTTCATCTGCCTCGAAGCCAGTGATCATTTTTCATTCAGTTGGACACTCAATGAGGAGATCCAGGACAATAGCTCTCTCTCGCCTCCCCAAGAAGAACATGGGAAAGGTGAACGTCCAATTCTCAGAAAAATTGGCCGCATTCTGGAAGTCATACCGGATCGCTTGTCTCTGGATCATATAAATCGATGGTTTGAAAACAAAGAAACACAGCGGCTACACACTTGCCTGGATCACGGCTATCTTATGGAAAAAAGCGGTCAAATCATCATACCGGATCAGCTGTTCAAGCCCACATCCGGTAGTATCCCGAATGAGGATGAAAAAAAAATCCTAAGTCGGGCCCTGGATCTTTATCAATCGGCACTGACAGCCTTGAAGCTTCACCTTCTGGAAAGAGATCTCAATGCTTTAAAATCAGGATGTACATCAGTCTCATTTCTTTTGCAATTACACCAGCATCCCCGATTATTGCTTAAAATACTGGACCAAACTGAGCCTCACTGGATAAAAGATCCAAATATTGTATTGTTTATGGCCGAACTGACTCTGTCCCTTTTTTTACTTCCCCTGAGCCACTCATTGCTGGAAAAATGTATTTCTAACTCTAAAGAAAATGAAAAAAAATGCCACCATTTAAAGACTATATTAAATCAGGTTCTGAATTATTCCTGCCATGAATTGATGTCAATGGCATTGAATAATGCGGATATCGCATCCCTCGCTAAGTCCGAATCCAGATCAATTCAGCTCAAAAATAGCGGTTACCTTTCATTATCAATTATTGCAGAAACCGAAGCCCTTATG
>Ga0105099_10002726_pt1 | contig 10398 bp, 13 predicted proteins | sample PPLLak3cmMay2015_2_FD_79138 | JGI IMG/M metagenome (GOLD analysis project Ga0105099, IMG submission 79138) | Freshwater sediment microbial communities from Prairie Pothole Lake near Jamestown, North Dakota, USA - PPLs Lake P8 Core (1) Depth... | ecosystem: Environmental > Aquatic > Freshwater >...
AAAGCCCAAATGGGGAAGATTTTCGGTCTTGTCAAGGGAACCGTTGCTCCATCTCCGTTTTATGTATGGGTGGTTCACCAGCCCGACGGGGAAACCCAGAAAATCCAGGTGAATGCAGACGGAACCTTCATGATTTATAATATCCCTCTCGGGGAATATCTCATCACTGTTGATCAGGATTCTCTTGCCGGCCAGGGTTTGGTAACGGCGGATCAAAAGATCAACCTGGCACAATCGCTATCATCGGTTGTAGAGCTTGAGCTTTTGCCCCTGGAAGGCTATTCCTATCGTGGGGATATCCTGGATAGTGAGGGGAGAAGGCTGCCTTTTGCCTGGATCAACGTTGAAAAGCTGGATATTTTCCAGGCTGTACTGCCTGAAGGTCACTATGCCCTCCACGGCGTGCCAGTGGAGAAGGCCACCCTGGTGGTGGATGCGCCGGGATATTACAGCCAGGCCCGGGTAGTCGATCAGAAGACGAGTTCCAATGGAGAGTCGGATTTCAAGTTGGTCCGCCGCCCGGAGACACAGAGTATCCCTTGGGGGGATGGAGAGATCATTGTGCCTTCTGAAACTCGCAGTAGCTCAAGCGGGCAGCATATCTTTCTGGAGCGTGGCTGGCTATGGGGATATAACCAGAATGAAGATAATGTGATCATCCAGGTTGGAAGTGTGGAGATCGGCCTTCTCAGCGGGATATTTGCCCTAGAGGATGTACCTGGTCAGGCAACCTGGTTTTATCTTCTTGATGGAAGCGGAACGATCACGCTGGATGGAGGCACGAACATCCTGCCCATCCAGGCAGGTCAGATGATTGTTCTTGGTGAAGATTCGCAAGCCTCGGTTATCCCATACAATCCGGTCGTGGTGAGGGCTTTACATTCCAATGACCGTGTTCCGGTTTCAACAACCTTTCAACCGACGCTGATGGCCCAGATTGCAAACCGCCTGGCTTTGATCGGGATTGATATTGCCAGGTTGATTACATTGGTCACTTATGCTATCATCCTGGTCTCCACTATTCTTTTACCCCTGATAGCATTCTACCGTTGGAGTCGACAGAAGATGGCGCTAAAACAAATCGAAAAGAGGATCAAAGCATGAATCAGAACAACGCAGGTACGGATTGGGCAACAGCATTATTGGGAGAGCAGCTCCTATTTAGCTTATTAGGAAAAATCCTATATACAGAACTAGATAAAACCTGGTTGCAATCTTTGATCGATGAAGATGTGTTTTCTGAAGCGCCTTTTGGTGAAAATCAAGCAGAGACACTACTTGGCCTGAAATATCTGCAAGCCTGGAGCGAAGCGAATCGACCGGTCATTTCTGATCAGGCTTTTATGGATCTGCGGGTTGATTACACTCACATGTTTGTGGGCATCGCAAAAGTGCTGGTTCCAGTGTGGGAATCGGTCTATTTCAACGAAGAACGTATGATTTTCCAGAAAGAGACGCTCCAGGTGCGCAACTGGTATCGCCGGTACAAGCTCGAACCCGAAAAACTGCACCAGGAACCGGATGACCATATCGGCCTGGAACTGGCCTTCGTAGCCCATCTGGCACAGTCAGCCTTGGAGTCGCTCGATCAAAAAGATGAAACTGCATTTCAGCAGCTCTTGGAGGCACAACGCGATTTCCTGAATGAGCATTTACTGCGCTGGGCCTTTCGATGGGTGAGTCTTGTGGATGAATACGCAAAAACAGATTTCTATCGCGGCATCGGACATCTGGTCGAGGGGGCCTTGATTGAAGCTGGCCAGTTGGTCGGTGCAAAACTGCCCGAGGAACGTGCGGGGTGAGTCTATTTTCGGCTGCCGAGCGGTTTTCATCCATAGACCGGTCAGCCGTCACATTCGATGACCGTCGCTGCCTGCATGCACAGGATCGATTTGCTACATGCCAGGCCTGTTTCGATATCTGTCCTACATCTGCCATAGAACCGATGAAACCACCTGCCCTGGATTCCAGGAAATGCGTGAATTGCCTGGCATGCATCCCGGCCTGTCCGGTAGGGGCGTTTGGGGCGGATGATGTGGTTCAAGATTTGTTGACCTGCATGACGCGTACTGAGGATGCCTGTGTTGAGTTATTGTGTGAGGTGAACACATACAGTGAAAAAGGGTGGGCAGAAGAAAGCATTGGTATCCGTTGCCGCGGCTGCCTGGCGGGGCTTGGGGCAGGAGCGTTGGTGACACTTGCCGCAATGGGTCAGAAGAACATCTTGATCCGCATGGATGCGTGCGCAGGTTGTGCCTGGGGGATGTTACGCGCAAATCTGGAAAAGCAGGTAGATCATGCCCGCCTTTTGCTGTCTGCATGGGGCCGGTCCAATATGCTCACGCCCGTCACAACGTTGGAAAATTCCTATCAGCGGCCTCTTTGGGATGCACGCAACCCGCCTCTTTCCCGGCGGGATCTGTTCCGTTTTGCTGCCAGACAAGGTCAGGTTGCCTTGGCGCGTGCGCTCGAACAAACAGACACCGATTCTGGGAACCAATTGGGGCGGGATCGCCGACGCATCTCCCATGCAGTCACCCTGTTAGCGACCTCACCAACAGAAAAAGATCCGCTTCTGCTTGGTGGAATCTATGCCATGCTATCGGTTTCGAATACCTGTACGGCCTGTGGCGTGTGTGGGCGTGGATGCCCAACCGGGGCGTTGCAGTTCGTAATGGATAGCGAAGAAACCACTTACCAATTGACTTTCTCCCCCTCATTCTGTATTGGGTGTGAATTGTGTGCACATATTTGCGTCCCAACTGCAATTGCTGTCGATCACGCCCCTTCTTTCCATCAGGTTTTTGGATCAAAAGATGCCATTCTTTTACACGAAGGCGCGCTTGCTCGTTGCGAACAATGTAAAGCCACCTACGCGGCAAAGCCGGATACGTATGTCTGCCCAACCTGTGAATATCGTCGTAAAAATCCCTTTGGTTCGAAGCTTCCCCCTGGCTTAATGATATCCCCTCGGGATCGAAGAGAGGAGCAGGCGTGATCGTCGAGATAAACGAAAATTCGTTGGATTTGATCAAAAACCCAGATTTTCGGGCTTATGCACAAATCTATATCCGGATTTCCCAGCAGTTCATGGAGCGGATCTTCCAAACCGGGATCCAGGTGGATGCGCAGGATTATTCCGGACAAGTTGCCGATCGGATGAACACCCTGCGGGAAAAGGGCGCTACGATCCGCAATGATGGGAAAAGCATATTTATCAACCACATCTCCCCCGCCTGTGTTGCCTGTCAGACGGGTGTGGGAAGCGCCACATTTTTCACTTCCTTGAAGTGCAACCGGGATTGTTACTATTGCTTCAACCCGAACCAGGAAAACTATGATTATTACCGGGAAAACCTCTGCGACACGGTTTCGGAGCTCGATGCTGCCCGGAAACGCGGCCAGCGTGCAAAGCACCTGGCCCTGACTGGGGGGGAACCGTTGCTCCACAAGCCGGAAGCGATCCGTTTCTTTGCCAGTGCCAAGGAGAACTTCCCGGGCGTATATACGCGTTTGTACACAAGCGGAGATTATGTAGATCGAGCGATTCTAGAATCGCTCAAGGAAACGCAATTGGATGAAATCCGGTTCAGTATCCGGATGCAGGATTTGGAACGAGGGAACAACTACATATTTGACCGCATAGCCCTGGCAAAGGATTTTATCCCTTATGTCATGGTTGAGATGCCCATATTGCCTGACTCGCTTGATGTGATGAAAGATGTTTTGGTTCATCTTGACCAGTTGAACCTGTTCAGTATCAATCTGTTGGAAATGTGTTTTCCATTGAACAATGCCGAAGAATTCAACCGGAGAGGATATCGCATAAAGAACAAGCCATTCCGCGTGTTATATGACTATTGGTATGCTGGCGGATTACCGGTTGCCCGGAGTGAATTGGTTTGTCTGGATCTCTTGGAGTTTGCTCTGGATAACAAGCTCAGATTGGGGATCCATTACTGTTCCCTGGAAAACAAGCACACCGGTCAGATCTATCAACAGAATAGTGGTCGCTCGGTACCGAAGGTGATGTTTTTCTCACAAAAGGATTATTTCCTCAAGAGTGCCAAGGTTTTCGGTGAAGATGTTGCCCCGGTTCGGCGGCACCTTGATAAGAACGGCTTTGAAAATTATGTTGTAAATGAGGAGTACAATTACCTCGAGTTCCATGTGAGTCAGATCCGCTCATTGAAGAAGTTGGGCGTTGAAGTAGGCCTGTGTACGAACGTATTGGAAAACCGCGATGGCGAGATATATGTGCGAGAGCTTAGAGTCGATCTGACGACACCGGATACATTTCAATTAACTAAAGATGTATAAAGGAGTTCAACATGATTCCCCATTTTTCAACCACTGAATTGATCATTGTACTGGTCATTGTCCTCTTGCTGTTTGGGGTGGGACGGATCGGGAAGATTGCCGGCGAGATGGGCAAGGGCATTCGAGAATTCCGTTCCGGGCTGTCCGGAAAAAAGGAAACCGAGAGTACAACCGAAGCATCTAGCGGTAGCGAAGCCCCCAAGGAGTAACCCTCCAAGGTGGAGACCAAATCCAATCCTGCGAAGCGCAAGCTCAGTTGGCGCGAGAAAATGCGCGCCTTGGGCCGCGCCCACCGCAAAGCCAGTGTAAAACTGGAAACGTCTCAACCCCTGTTACAGCATCTGAATGAACTGCGACAGCGGATCTTCAAGGCGTTTATAGCTGTCATCGTCACGACCGCACTGTGTTTTGCCTTCGCCCAGACATTGATCGATTATCTGGCTGCCCCCTTGGGAGGGCGGGATGCTTTGGTTTCCATAGAGATCACCGAGAACGTAGCCATCTTCATGCGCGTGGCGTTGCTGGGTGGCGTAGTACTGGGGATGCCCTTCATTGTGTACCAGGCGATGCGTTTCCTGCTACCCGGCTTGAAAAAACGTGAGAAGATCTGGCTCTTGCTGGGAGTTCCATTCGCAACGGGCCTGTTTGCGAGCGGGGTGGCCTTCACCTGGTTTGTGATGATCCCAACGGCTGTACCCTTCTTGGTGAATTTCCTGGATATCCAAACCCAGGTACGCCCATTGAATTATTTCCAATTCATCACCAGCCTGATGTTCTGGATCGGTTTATTCTTCGAGATGCCGTTGGTGGTAATGTTCCTGGCAAGGCTTGGAATTGTCAAAGCCAAACAGCTGGCGCAAGGTTGGCGCTATTCTGTTGTGGCGATGGCAATTGTGGCGGCAGGGATCACACCGACCGTGGATCCGGTCAACATGGGCCTGGTTATGCTGCCACTGATGGCTTTATATGTGATCAGTATCGTTCTGGCTGCAATCGCAGGAAGGCGTCGAAATGGATAAGATCTTTGGTGTGGGGATGAATGAACTGATCGTCATTTTGTTGCTGGCTGCCATTGTGCTGGGGCCAGAACGATTGGCGCGCATGGCGCGCGAAGCGGGCAAGTTGGTCCGCAACCTGAAGGCTTATTTTGCATCCCTGAACGATGAACTCAAGTCAGAACTGGAAGTCCTGGATGAGATCAAGAAGGTTAGGAATGACTTGAAAAATCCAAAGCTCTGATCCATTGAACTGGTGGCCATTGCCCGTTTGTGCAATCACCCGGTAGGGTGAGACGGAAATGCCACCAGCGGGGGTTGTACTTTCTCTCGAAAGGGGGTATCCTCCAATATATAAGAAGGTGCAGAAAAAGAGATCGAGCACCTGATGCTGAACATCTCCGACCTGTTTGACCTACCGCCTCAAGCTATGGTCAGTCAGGCAATCTCCTCACGAGAGGGGATCAGGGTTGCCAAGGAAACGCGGCAGCCTCCCGAAATCCTGGAATACGGGATCGAATTGGAAAGGAGCTTACGTCTGTGCAGACTGTTGTTTTAGACTCGCCGGCCGAACTCCTGGCGAGTCTTTCTATCCAACCGGTAAACCACCATCAATTGCTTTTTATCAGCGGCCAGCGAGGAGCCGGCAAAACATCTTGGTGTCAGCAGTTGGTGGAGTTGGCGCGGAACCGAGGCCTGGAAGTGGCCGGATTGGTTTCGCCTGCTTTTTTTGTTGATCGCCGAAAGGTACAGATCGATTTGATGGATCTGGAGACCAGCGTTCGGCGTTGCCTGGCTGTCCGGAAGGGAGAGAAAAAGTACAGTCTGCTCTATGGAGCCTGGGAATTCGACCCTGATGTGCTGAACTGGGGGAACGCGCGGCTCGGAGCTATCCAGCATTGCCAGCTTCTCGTTCTGGATGAACTTGGACCTCTTGAATTCGAGCATCAGGCTGGATTTACGAACGCATTCGCCCTCATTGACTCATTTCGTTACCAACTGGCTTGCGTGGTGATTCGTCCAGAACTGCTCCCCCAGGCACTCGAACGCTGGCCCGGGGCGGATGTGATGGAACTCCCGGCCAGGAAGGATGCCGGATGATCAGAGTACGCGACCTTTCGGTCTGGTATGGGGATCAGCCAGCCCTCCAGGAGGTATCCTTTGATGTAGCCGAGGGGGAATGTGTTCTGATCACTGGCCCCTCCGGGTGCGGCAAGAGCACCCTGGGACGCGCCCTGACCGGCCTCATCCCGCATGCCATACCCGCCCGTTTGAGCGGCCAGGTGCAGGTGAATGGCTTGGTGGTAGGCGAGCATGGTCTGGCGGAATTATCTGGATCGATCGGGGTGGTTTTCCAAAACCCGGGCGCACAGCTCTTCCACCTGCGTGTTACGGATGAGATCGCCTTTGGCCCCCGGAACCTGGGCTTATCCGAGGCAGAAGTGCAGCAGCGGGTGGACTGGGCGTTGAAGGCCACTGGCTTGGAGGCACTGCATGATGCCAGGCCGGCAGACTTATCAGGAGGGCAAAAACAAAAGGTGGCCATTGCCGCGGCCCTGGCCATGCGACCACGCCTGCTGGTTCTGGATGAACCTACCGCCTCTCTGGATGTCCTGGGCGCCCAGCAGGTTGTGGATACGCTGCAAGAATTGCGGAAAAACGAGGGTTTGACCATCGTGATGATCGAGCACCGCCTGGCGGAAGTCGCTCGCCTTTGTGAACGTGTCATCATATTGGATGATGGGCGGATCGCCGTGGATGGTCCCTTTCACCAGATGCTGGGGGATCACGAAAATCTCTCCCGTTTTGGGTTGCGACGTCCGGTGGAAACCGCGCCGGTTCCCTGGCGCCAGCTGCTGCAGCCCAATGGTCATCCTGCGCCTGGCAGTTCCCTGCTCCTCGAGATGCAGGGCGTGACAGCCGGCTACCAGCGTCTGGCTGTTTTGCAGAACCTGGACTTGAAACTGTTTAGCGGGGAATTTGTTGCCCTGGTAGGCGAGAACGGTTCCGGCAAGACCACCCTGGCCCTGACAGCTGCCGGTTTGCTGCGACCGCGCCAGGGAAAGGTCAGCTATTGCCAGCGCAGGCGCCCCTATCCCGGCCTGGATATTGCCCTGCTGTTCCAGAATCCCCTGGACCAGCTTTTTACCGACAGTGTGGATGATGAAGTCGCCTTTGCGCCGCGCAACTACAACCGCTTTAACCCATCTGAACATCTCCAGACCCTGGAAAAAACCGACCTGCTTGCGCTGCAAGAACGTTCTCCATTAGCCTTGTCCACCGGTCAGCAACAACGCACTGCTCTGGCAGCCTGCCTGTCGCTGGGGCCGCGCCTGCTGATCCTGGATGAGCCGACCCTTGGCCAGGATTGGAGACATCTCGAAGAAATGATGAGCTTCCTGCAACAGTTGAACCGTTCGGGGACAACCATCCTGTTGATCACCCATGACTACAAGTTGGTCCACCGCTACGCCCGGCGGGTGCTCCTGTTGGAGGCGGGCCGCATCGCCCTCGATGGCCGCGTCCCGGTTCCGGGTCGGGATGAGCCGGAAGTTCCTTTCCAAGAATCTGATCCATATCCCCAAAACATCCATCACTTGGAGGCAATATGAAATTGAAACTGACCACCCGCCAACTGGTAACCCTGGCAGTCTTCGGCGCCCTGTGGGGCGTGGTGGAGATCAGCCTGGGGTCCGTACTCAAGGCGCTCAATATCCCGTTCAGCGGGGCGGTTCTGTCCGCCATCGGTCTGATGATCGCCATGATCGCCCGGCAGTTCGTGCCGCGCCGTGGTACGACCATCTTCGTGGGGATCATCGCCATGGTGCTGAAGTTGTTCAGCATCGGCAATATCATCATCGGTCCCATGGTTGGCATCATTATGGAGGCGATCCTGGCCGAGATCGTACTTTCCCTTTTCAAGACGCCTGGGATGGTTGCCTGTCTTTTGGCCGGCATGACTGGCTCTCTCTGGAGCCTGATCCAGCCGTTCGTGACCGGTGTGCTGCTCTTCGGCCGCGACCTGTTCTCCATCTGGCTCGATACGCTTGACCTGGGCGAGCGTATTTTCGGTATCGATACGAGCGCTGCGTGGTTGATCGTTCTGGTGCTTGTAGTGGTGTATGCGGCGATCGGCCTGGTCAGCGGCTGGCTGGCCCGCAGCGTGGGCAAGCTGCTGATGGCCCGCTTGCCATATTTCAAAAACCAAAATTCATAACCTGGAGGCTTCCATGAAACACAACATATCCATCATCCTGCTCTGCGTTACCCTTTTGCTGGCTGCCTGCGCTCCCAAGGCGGAAACAACCGGCGATGGTGCTCCGGCACTGGTTGTGACGGACGGTTCAACCCAGGTCAGTTACACGGCCGAGGATCTGCAAGCCCTGGGTGCGCAACAGGCTACCTTCCAGGATGTAACGTACCTGGGTGTCCCCCTCACTGGTTTGCTGCTGGATGCCGGTTTCGATCCGCAGGCTTTGAGGGCGGTAAAGGTGACGGCTGTGGATGGCTACACCGTCAATTACGAACCGGATTTCTTCCTCTTGCCGGATACCCTGGTATCATACGCCCGCCTGGATGGGCCACTGGCTGAAGATGAGTTGCCCTTCCGCATGGTACTGCCTGCGGCAGAGGGGAAGATGAACGCCCGTCAGATCGTCGAGATTGAAGTCATTCCTTGAACCTGATCCGCTCGCGCCTGCTGGAGCACCCCTGGCGTTCAGGACAGATCTGGCTGGGTAGCCTGGGCCGCAGCATCCTTTTCGTTTGGATGCTGGCCTTGATCTTGCTCACCCCCATGGAACGGATATTGGTGAGTGCAGGGCTGTGCCTGGCTATATCCTTCTGCCTGTACCCGACCTCCTTCCGGCGTTTATTACGCGGGCGCATCCTGATGGTTCTTGGCATGATCCTGCTTGCCAGTTTGCTGTTCAGTGGTGAAACGGCTGATGCAAGCCTGTTGGGCATCCCTTATTCAAAGGTGGGGTTGACCAACGGCTTGCAAATGATCCTGCGAGCGGTAGTGATCCTGGTGGCTGTTGATGGGTTCTCCAGCATGGTCGAGATCACTGAAGTGGCCGGACTGGCCGAACGCCTGGGCTTGCGCGGCCTGGGATTCTCGATTGGGGTGGCATTCAACCTGCTGCCCGCCCTGCGACAGGCGACTGCCAATACCTGGCACAGCCTGTGGATGCGGGGCGGGTTGCGTCGCAGACGCTTGCACAGCCTGCGCCTGATGCTGGTTACCATCCTGACCAGCGCACTGCAGAGAGGGGATGAGATCGCTCTGGCGGCAGAGGCGCGTGCTTTTACCCCGGAACGTAGCCGGGCCATTCCCCTCCGGCGGGGAAAACTGGATGGTTGGCTCATTGTGCCCCTTCTGGCCAGCTTCGTGCTGATCCTGCTGTTCCCTTAGGACATGGATGGATGAATATGTCGATCCCGATCGTCACCGTGATTGCCAAGTCAGGCTCCGGAAAGACCACCTTCCTGGAAAAATTGATTGCTGAACTATGCCGCCGCGGCTATCGCCTGGCAACCATCAAACATCATTCACATGCCGGCTTCGAGATCGACATTCCGGGCAAGGATAGCTGGCGGCATGCCCAGGCTGGCAGCCGGCACGTGATCATCGCCGCGCCCGATAAAATTGCCTCCTACCGCCTGTTGGAACGGGAGCTTAACCTGGATGAGATTGTCAGCGAAATACATGATGTGGATCTGATCATGGCGGAAGGCTATAAGCAGGCCAACAAGCCGACCATTGAAATCCTGCGGGCCGAAATCGGATTGGAGTTGATCGCTGATCCAGACCAGTTGATGGCGATCGTCACGGATACACCAGTGGAACAGAAAGCGCCTCAGTTCTCTCTCGAGGATATTGCCAATGTTGCCAACCTCATCGAAGATCAGCTCTTTGGGGGAAGGAATAGCACTTAAAAAAAGTCCCAATCGAAAATCAATTACAACATCCTTGCATTTGTGAGGATTGCGAGGATGTTGAAGGTTGGCCACCAGGGGTGGGGGAGGCTTGCAGAGCCCAAAAGCAGGGGGCAGGGGAGAGTGTGTTAGAATCCGCCTGTGA
>Ga0105099_10002727_pt1 | contig 10397 bp, 7 predicted proteins | sample PPLLak3cmMay2015_2_FD_79138 | JGI IMG/M metagenome (GOLD analysis project Ga0105099, IMG submission 79138) | Freshwater sediment microbial communities from Prairie Pothole Lake near Jamestown, North Dakota, USA - PPLs Lake P8 Core (1) Depth... | ecosystem: Environmental > Aquatic > Freshwater >...
GCTGTCCGAAACATTTTTCCCCTGCGCGGAAAATGTAAAAAATACGCGTGCCGGCCTCTTCTTTGCGCCGGATCGCATGTCTCAATGTAAAATAAATTCAGAAAGACCCGAAAATGAAAAGTCACTGTTTTTTAACGGAACAGGTTCGTCACCCATAATCATGTTTTTTGACTGCATCCGGTCTGCAACCCGGGCGTCGCGCAAGGCAGGATGCCCGTGCGGCAAGAAAAGGACGCATCCGGCCGGAACGTTGAAAACCGATTTCACAGCCGGAATATGCTTCTTATAGCATCTGTCAACTTTTCGATATCGCTGTCCGTGGTATAACACTGAACCGAGAGCCGCAGAAAAAGCTGGTTGTTCCATGCGATGACCGGAATCTCGATCCGGTAGTCGCCGATAAGTTTTTTCTTCAGCAGGGCGCTGTTTTTATATGCCGGTATTCTGACGATTGCCATCTGCCGGTACAGAGAATCGCTGCTGTACATCGATGGAAACCCGGTCAAATCTTCGATAGCAGCCAAAGCACGGCCGAGCAGGCGATGGCATTGCGCGGTGACCTGCGGCCAGTCGTGCTCCTGCTGAAACCGTATCGCCGCAGGAATACTCAGATACGCCGCGTAATCATTGGTGCCGGTCCAGTAAAAATAATCCAGAAAGTCGTTACGCACGCTGAACTGCCGTTCTTCGCCCCATCCCCAGCTTATGATGAGCGGCTCCACCAGATGCTGTACGTCGCGGCGCGCATACAGAAACGCAGAGCCTTTCGGCGTGCAGAGCCATTTATGTGCATTACCGGTATAAAAATCGGGACCCAGCCTGCCAAGGTCCAGGGGTATCTGTCCCGGACAATGCGCCCCGTCGATGATTGTTATAATCCGCGCCTTGCGTGCCCGCGCGCATATCTGCCCAACCGGAAAAATACAGGCGGTCGGCGACGTAATATGGCTCATGAAAATCACTCTGGTACGCGGCGTTACCCCACGCCAGATTCTTTCGACACACGAGTCAGGCGACTCGAACGGAGCCGGGATAGCGACGCGCACATACCGTGCGCCGGTTTTCTGAATGGTAAACTGCCAAACCTTGTCGCACGCCCCGTATTCATGATCCGTGGTGAGAATCTCATCGCCGGGTTGCAGAGCCAGCGACCGTGCCAGAGCATTGACCCCGAAGGTTGCATTGGGAATCAGTGCGACGCATTGGGCAGGCGCTTTGATAAAGCCGGCAAGCGTCCGGCGTACTGCCGCCATTTCCCGCGGTAATACCGTTGTGAAAAAATCAACCGGCTGCAACTCAAGTTTTTGTTGCCAGCGCTGATACTCCGTAAATACCGGTTTGGGGCACGCGCCAAAGGAGCCATGATTCAGATAAACGACATTCCGGTCGAGTAAAAAAAACTTTCTAAAATCTTTCATTCGTTACATTCAGGGCGATCATTCGGAACATGAATAGTTTCTGTTCTAAATTGACATTTACGCCCCCTAAATCTCCTGCGTCTCTTCGCTTTGCTGGACGATGCCCCGAAGGGGGACTTTTATTGAACAGGAATTTATAATAAAATCAAAACCTTACAAGTCCCCCTTCGGGGGATTTAGGGGGCGTAAGGTTACGAGACAGTCAATTCTGAACAGATACTGAATAACCATGGTTAAAAAGTTAGCTTGTAAATCGGGAACCGTTTGCACAGCGCTGTCACTTCGCCGCGTATTTTCCGCCGCAACGCCTCATCGTCCGGGTTGCGTATGACATCCGCCACCCACCGCGTAATCTGCCTGGACTCCTCGGCGCCCATGCCGCGCGTCGCCATTGCAGGGCTCCCGATCCTGATGCCGTATGGTTTTTTCGCTGTTCCTTTATCGCCCGGCACCTTGTTCTTATTGACTATGATATTGGCATCCTCAAGGATAATCGAAGCGCGGTCGCCGTCTATCCCCTGCTCGTACAGGTTCAGAAGCATGAGATGGTTGTCGGTACCCCCGCTTACCACCGTCAGTCCCAGCTGCATGAATTCTTTTGCCATCACCGCCGCGTTTGAAATCACCAATTTGATATACTCACGGTATTCAGGGGTGGAAAGATGCTTCAGACCCACGGTAATAGCGGCAATATTCGACTGGTGCGGTCCGCCCTGCAGCGTCGGGAAAATCCCGCGGTCCACAGCAGCAGCATGCTGCTTCTTGCACAGGATCAGCGCGCCGCGTGTCATGCGCAGGGTTTTATGCGTCGTCGTGGTCACGATATCGGCGTGCGGAACCGGACTCGGATGATCACCGGTCACCACCAGCCCTGCGATATGAGAAATATCGGCCAGGAGAAATGCTCCCGCCTCTTGTGCAATCGATGCGAACCGTTTAAAATCGATAATTCTCGGATACGCGCTTGCGCCGCATACGATCAGACGCGGCTTCAACTCGAGGGCCAGCCGCCGTATCTCATCATAGTCAAGCAATCCTGTCTCGGGGTGCACATGATAATGCGACACCTGGAATATCTTCGAAACAACATTCACTTTCGCGCCATGGCTCAAATGCCCGCCGGAATCGATATTCATGCTCAGAATACGGTCACCGGGCGACAGCAGGGCCAGATACGAGGCTATGTTTGCGTTCGACCCGGAGAGCGCCTGCACATTGGCGTGTTCCGCCCCGAACAGCTCCTTTGCACGGCTAATGGCAAGTGATTCGATTTTATCTATGATCTCGAGTCCGCGATAGTACCGTTCACCTGGATACCCCTCGCTGTATATGCCGGAAAGCATCGAGCTGATCGCCTTCATGGAAGATTTCGGCGGATAATTCTCCGAAGCAATCAGGTTTATCGTGTCTTCGTTCCGTTCCATCACTTCGCGAATGAGTATGTCGACATCCGGATCAAACGTTTTAAGCTTTTCTTCGAGTAAATTTCTCATGGCTACCTTCCCTTCGTGAATAAGGTTATCCCCCCCTGCTTAAAAACCAGCGTACACTCTTTAGAACCTTAGAAAAAATATTCTGACTTATTTAGGCAGAATATTTTTTCGTGAAGGTTCTTATTCTGCTGTTTGGTATAAAAGGTTAAAGAACTAAAGTCCAGCTCGTCTGGGTTAGGAGAATGAGTTCTTTTTCCCGTTCATAAGATAAAAAGTGGGGGGCAGTAATGCAACACTTTTTCAACCCTTTGTATGAAATAGTCCGGCGTATTCCATTTCCGCCCACAATTCAGCACCCCTCTCCTTTTTCACAGGACAAAAATCGAGATTTAATTATATACTATAATACTATGGGTGCAGCCTTAATTTTAGGCAAAGATATCCTTCGTACTCGTGATCAGTCCCGCGTCATGCGCGGGATTGTACTCCGCGGTACTCGTAATCGTAATCGTTTTTTTTCACTAAAATAAACTGAACCATTGTCGATTACGAGAACGATTACGAGCACGAGCACGAAAAAAGCTTGGTTTCATCAGAAATAGTCTGTCTAACATTATAGCCACGCCCTATACTATAAATTCCATCAGTTCCGGCAGACGTCAAAGCATCAAACAGGCTCTGTCAGGCTGTATTATGAGCCCCGAGGCTTGTTCATCCTGATTTATGAAAAGAGTATCTCTGGTATGCGGGATATACAGCAAAACCTTTTTTCCAATACTTTTGCCGGTGCAATCTCCGGACTCATGACGGTTATCGCCAGCATTTCCTATGCAACGCTCATCTTTTCTGGCGCCGGCGCCGGTTTCCTTCAGCTCGGCATCACCAGCGCCCTGATCAGCGCGACCTGCGTCGGTTTTATTGTCGCGATCAGAAGCTCTTCGCCGATAGCCATTGCCGGACCTGACGCCAATATATCCGCCATTATCGCCCTTATCGTTTCTGCGGTGACCGCAAAAACCGCTGCCTGTGGTACCGCGACAGATGTTTTTACCCTGCTCTGGATCACGCTGTCCATCTGTTCCCTGTGCACGGGTGTGTTCCTGTTCTTTGTGGGCCGCTTCCACCTCGGGCGATGGATACGGTTCATTCCCTACCCTGTCGTCGGAGGATTCCTTGCCGGAACCGGGTGGCTCCTTATGCGCGGGTCGTTCAAAGTCATGTGCGGAACACCCCTCTCCTTTGACACACTCCGCGCCCTGATAACTCCCGCGATACTCATCCACTGGCTGCCGGGACTGCTGTTTGCCCTGGTTCTGTTTCTGGTTCTGCAGCGCTGGAACCATTTCCTTATCATGCCATCGTTTCTGATCGGCGCCATTATCGCGACGCACGCCGTACTGTTTGTTTCCGGCATACCGCTTTCTGATGCAATGGATACAGGCTGGCTGCTTTCACCATTCCCAGCCGACCTGTTCACGCGCTCGTTCACCTCGCTCAGCCTGCACGGAATCAATCCGGCTCTGCTGGCAGGCAATATTCCCAACATGGTCGCGCTCATGATCGTGACCGCGATTGTCATCCTGCTCAATGCAGCCAGTGTCGAGCTTAGCACACGGCGTGATGTGGAGCTGGACCGCGAACTGATCGTCACCGGTTTCGCCAATGTCATTGCCGCGCCGCTGGGCGCACTCACCGGATGCACGGCCCTGAGCCGAACGATCCTCAATTTCAAGGCAGGCGCCACATCCCGCGTTTCGGGCATCGTATCCGCAGCCATCTGCGCGCTGCTCCTGCTGGTTGCCGCGCCAGCGCTCAGTCTGTTTCCCCGTCCCGTACTTGGCGGCCTGCTACTCTATCTGGGCATTGCCCTGCTCTATGAATGGGTCGTGAGCGGCTGGAAGCGGCTCTCTCATTTCGACTATTTCCTGGTTATCGCCATTATCGTCATCATCGCGATTTGGGGGTTTCTCTCCGGTGTAGGAATCGGCCTTGTCATCGCCTGCATGCTCTTTGCCATAAATTATAGCCGCACCGGCGTAATCAAAGATATCCGGTCAGGCACTGCTATCCACAGCAATGTCGAGCGCTCCTTCAGCCAGCAGGAAAAACTCCGTGAATCGGGTGATGCAATCTATATCGTCCAGCTTCACGGATACCTGTTTTTCGGAACCGCCTTTCCCCTGCTCACCCATCTCCAGGAACGATTGCATGCGCAGAACCTGCCTGCCGTGCGGTTCGTGGTACTGGACTTTACACAGGTTGCCGGACTCGATTCGTCTGCGATCATGTCCTTCTCCAAACTGCTGCAGTCCGCGCAGAGCCGCTCGGCAGCCGTCCTGTTCGTTAATATGCGGCAGACAGTGCGCGACCTGCTGGAACAGGGCCACTGTATCGAGCCGAACGGTGAATCCTCCGTGCAACCTGAGCGCGGTATCGTCTTTGCCGAACTTGACTATGCGCTGCAGTGGTGCGAAGACCGCATCCTTGGTGATGCCGACGCATCCGGGCAGGAAACCGTAGGATCATTTTCCGAATACTTTGCGAGTCTTTTCCCAAAGCCGGATCTGATTCCCCGCCTCATCAGCAGGATGGACCGTCTTGAAGTTGAAAGCGGATTCGTACTGTTTACACAAGGCGCGCCCAGCGCAGATCTCTATTTTGTCGAATCCGGCGCTGTCACCGCTTTTCTCGAAATCCCCGGCTCCGAAACACGCAGGCGATTGCGCACCATGAGCGCCGGCACGGTGATCGGTGAAATGGGACTATACCTGGGCAGCCTCCGCTCTGCAACCGTTGTTGCAGACACCCGCAGCATACTCTACCGCCTCTCCGCCGAAGCCCTGACGCTCATAGAACATGACGACCTCGAACTCGCCTGCGCCATGCACCGTTTCTTCATCAATCTGCTGGCCAAGCGACTGGTGCACGCCAATGAAGAGATTGCGATGCTGGGACGGTAAAACAGAAGAGAATTTGAGATTTTAAATTTTAAATTTTAAATTTTTTATTCGGATGGGGAATGGTTTATAGAAATACGAACCACAAGACAATCCCCTCAGTCCCGTAGGGACGATATATCTGTAGAAATTTAAGAATTAAGATTTAAGATTTAAGATTTTTTATTCGGATGGGGAATGGTTTATAGAAATACGAACCACAAGACAATCCCCCCAGTCCCGTAGGGACGATATATCTATAGAAATTTAAGAATTAAGATTTAAGATTTAAGATTTTTTATTCGGATGGGGAATGGTTTATAGAAATACGAACCACAAGACAATCCCCTCAGTCCCGTAGGGACGATATATCTATAGGAGAATTTGAAATTTTAAATTTTTTATGCGGAAACTTCTTTCAAATCGTCCTCGTACCTTGCCCTCGTCCGTCGTCCCCGTTGAATAAAAATTCTCTTCGTGATAATAGTTGTACTATCTGTCCGAAAACAGTATTTTTATTCATGGGCAGACTCTTTAAATTTTCTGTTTATCCAACGATAAAAATACTGTGCTGCCCCCGTATTATTAAAATTCTAACCGGACATTACTGATATTAAATGAATATTAATACTATAGTCCAAAACTATATAAATAGTAAAAATAATGAGGAATTTGATCCATACTATATTTATATCTCACAGACAATAAAAGATCAGTGTCAAATTTTTCAAAATATTTCATACAAAAACAAATCGATTCACTTTGCATCAATGGCAAATATACATCCTCATTTTCTCGAAATCGTAAAAAATGAAGGAGTAAACTTATTTGTCAATTCCGTTTCACATCTGAATATTGCTATAGATGTGGGATTTAGAGGCAAAGAAATCATTTTTACATCCTCCGCACTTAGTGTAAAAACTATGAAATATCTTGAAAATTTGGATGTTCAATTAAATGTCGATTCTCCCAATCAATTAAAACAATGGTTAAAGCTTTTTCCCGAAAAATCCATCGGGATTCGCTGCAATATCGGCGACAAAGTAAAACCATATTCAACACACGCTGGTTTTTTTATTGGAAAAAATAGCCGCCTTGGATTTACACGCGAAGAAATCAGGCAAATTACCGATAAATCGAAAATTAATGGCTTGCATTTGTATGTTGGAACTGATATTTTCGACATTACTTATTTTATTAATTGCTACAAAGCATTAATTGAAATTGCATATGATTTTTCTGAGCTTGAATATCTAAATATCGGAGGAGGATTTGGTGTATCTGCGGACGGCGGAACTCTATTTAATACTTCCGAATTCGATACTAAAATAACTGAACTAATGAACCAGGTTTCGAAAGAAAAAGGGAAGAGTATAAAATTAATTATTGAACCGGGGAGAATAATTGGATGCATAGCAGGGTTTTTTGTATGCTATGTAACCGATATTAAAGTTAGAGACGATAAACAGCTTGTTGGCTTAAATGCTTCTGCAGTTCAGTTTTCACGCCCACTTCTCTATCCCGAAAATGCCAGGCATCCAATAGGTATCATTAGAAATGGCGTTCAACTCTTTTCCGATAAAATGAAACCGACAACCATTTTCGGCTGTTCTACATATTCCCGTGACATATTCTCAAACAATGCCGAATTACCCGAACTAAAAATTGGCGATATTATTGTGTTTGGAAATGCTGGTTCATATTCAGCATCATCACACATGCAGTTTTTAGGCTTTCCAAAACCCGAAGAATTTTTCGTATGAAGGCAGAGATTATTAATGGAAATTCGGGGTACAAAACTTTCAAAAAAGTGCGCGCTGATGTATACCTTGGCAACAAATACTTCAAAGGAACCGAAGGAAGTGTTGAACATCTTATTTTAAATTCGAACAGTGCCTTTCACAGCCATTCACGTGTGAAAATGTTTGTGGTTCGCGATGGAAATAACTGCGTAGCGCGTTTTGCACTTATACACGATCTTCGATTAACTGAATATATACAGGTTGCTTTCTTCGAAGCACAAAGGGACCTGGGTGACATTTTTTCAATCATTAAACAAGAAATGTATCGTCATTTTCCGCAATGCAAAAAAGTAGTTGTTGGGTTGAATGGACATTTAAACTATGGTGCAGGCATTTTATTGAACCGTTTTGACGAAACACCCATGTTCGGACTGCCTTATAATCCTGCATATTATGCAAACTATTTCAAAGGCTTACAAAGTCGTAAAATGTTTACATTCCGTTTCACTATGGAAGCATATGCTTCATGGGCTAATGCATATACTTCACAACGCACATTAAACGGTCTCAATGTTCGATTTATGAACAAAAGGAACATCAAAAAAGAAAGTGCAATATATACTGATCTTAACAATAAATCTTTTTTAAAACATCCCTATTGGGCCAAACGGGATAACGCCGAAGACTTAGAATTGTTTAAACCATTTCGTTTTTTATTAAACAATGAAAACCTTATCTTTGCAGAGATTGGCGGAAAACCGGTTGGATTCTTTTTTTGGTATCCCGATTTCAATCAATTGGTTGCGGGTCAGCGGGATTTAAATGTCCTTGAAGTCATCAAATACCGTTTTGGTAAATCTATCGACACTTTCCGCTTTACTGAAATCGGGATTATTCCTGATTATCAGGGAAGCCCTGTAGCTTTGGCTCTTATTAATAAATCATTGCCAACAGTTATTGAAAAGGGCTACAAATACTGCGAGGGAGGATTTATATTTGAAGAAAACCGGGCTTCTATAGCCTTTGTAAAACGTATTTTACATCGGTGTTATGGCAAAGAACCCGAATCGTATCGAGAATATGCTGTATTTGAAACCATACTTACATGATTGATTTTAAACGCATACAAAAATCAATACATCTTCCCCGGGAATGGGATGAGCTTGCCAATAATTATTTTCAGCAAATCAATTTTTTATTGCATGCCGAAAAATACAATCCATGCCAACAACGATATTATTGTTGTACCGATAACGGCAAATTGGTTTCCGCCGCAATTGTTTATACTTTACAGATAGATTTATTGACATTTGTTAAAATCAAGAGCCCTCTTAAAATGACTATTGTGGGAATACCATGTTCCGTTTCAAGTAAGGGTATTTTTGGAAATAGCTCCGCAGTGGAAGTGTTAAAAAAACACATTTGCAAAGTTGAAAAAGGATTTATTCTTTTCTTAAACTTAGAAGAGAAGCCTGCTGGAGGATCTCTTGCCTCGGGAAAGACCTTGCCAACCATTATGTTAAAAAATCATTTCCTAACGTGGGATGATTATTTAACTGCACTCCGCTCAAACTACCGACGCAGGCTTATTCGTATTGATCAGAATTATAGAGATTTACGGTTCGAAAAAAAGTTGTGTTCTGCATTTACCGACACAATGTACCGGCAATATCTCGAAGTTTATAAAAGAAGTAGAGGCAAACTCGAAAAACTGAACTTTGACTTTTTCAAATACCTGCCTCAAGAGTTTATCCTTACTCTTTGTTGTAAAAGCGAAACTATAATCGGGTGGAATATTGCTCTTGAAAATCAAGGCATATATTATTTCTTTTTGGGAGGCATTGATTATAAACAAAATAAGAATTGTAACACGTATCTGCGCTTGCTTTCAAACATTGTTAAAGATGGTATTGATAATAAATCAAAGGTTATAGAACTCGGCCAAACCGCCGAAATTGCTAAAATGCGAATGGGAGGTAAGCCCGAAACCCTTTATATGCAAGCGTATCATAGCAATTTCATTGTTAATATTTTAATTAAATCTTTAAGCTCTTTACTTGAATATAAGAAAAAGCTCGAAAAAACAAATGCACTGAAAGGGGGAAAAGTATGAAAATAGTAATGGTTCGTCCAAAGCCTTCCCCGGAAACTATAGGGTTGCAGCATTTAATGATTGTAGAGCCTTTAGAACTGGAAATTCTATGCACATTAAAGCGTGAAGCCGATTCAGTTGTAATTGTAGATATGACCCTTGAAAAGGTATCTATTGAGTCATTTATTGTAAAACATAAGCCCGATGTGTTGTGCGTAACGGGGTATATTACAAATGTATCAACCATTATTTCATATTGCGAATCAGCTAAAAGAATATCTGATACGATTTTAACTATTGTCGGCGGTGTTCATTGCGAAGTCTGCCCGGAGGATTTTGACCATAAATCTATAGATTTTAGGGTAGTCAGAAATGCAGCTGTCATATTTACTGATTTATTAAATTATATTGATAATAAATCGGAACTTCCCAAGGGTGTTTTACGCAAAAACGATTCTTTTGTTAATACTGCGCTACCATCCTATAATTTCAGCATACCTTTCCCTGATAGAAATTCAGTTGCTCAATATCGCGATAAATATTTTTATATTTTTCATGATAAAGTTGCATTAATAAAAACATCTTTCGGGTGCCCATATCATTGTTCATTTTGTTTTTGCAGAATTATTACCGAAGGTAACTACTATCAGAGGTCATTGTGTGAAATAATTCAGGAATTAGAGCGGATTAAAGAAACAGAAATCTATATAGTTGATGACAATTTTTTATTCGACAGAATATGGCTGCACTCCTTCATATCAGAGATAAAACAAAGA
>Ga0105099_10002728_pt1 | contig 10393 bp, 8 predicted proteins | sample PPLLak3cmMay2015_2_FD_79138 | JGI IMG/M metagenome (GOLD analysis project Ga0105099, IMG submission 79138) | Freshwater sediment microbial communities from Prairie Pothole Lake near Jamestown, North Dakota, USA - PPLs Lake P8 Core (1) Depth... | ecosystem: Environmental > Aquatic > Freshwater >...
AAGAACTTAAAATTCGTATCGAGCAATATCTTTCTGAACTGAATGAATCACCTGTAATATTTCGTTGGAAATACGGTATGGATTTGGTATGATTTATAGTAACATTAAATAGGAATCGCTATATTAGTATATCACTCTTGACCCTCCAGGGAAAAAATCCCATACAACAAAACCCCATAACCGGTCATTACCCTTTTAACGGGGAAAAAATAGCCCTTGTTATTTCTTATTCAATTCTTTAGGCGCAGCTTTTATTGTGAATTACTTTTATATATATTAATAGTGCGTCACCAGATTTAAATATGGAGAATGTCATGCACGAATCCGTTTATCTGGATACTTCTGTTCCCAGTGCTTATTTTGATAATAGGGCAAAAGAGCGTAAAGAAGCGACCGTTCATTTTTGGGAACAGATACTCCCGTCTTTTAAAGTTTTTATTTCCGAAATAACTCTGGAAGAACTGGGAAGCACAAAGGACACTGTTTTAAAAAATAATTTTCTGAAATTGGTTTCTTCTTTCGAAATATTGAAAAAGAACAATCGCGCTGAAGAATTGGCTGGATCGTATATCAGAAATAGAATTATTCCGGACAAATATATCTATGATGCTTACCATGCCGCTATTGCAACGTGTCATCATATAAATTATCTTGTGTCCTGGAATTTTGATCATCTGGTAAAAGCAAAATCCAGACGTCTTATCAATTCCGTAAATATTCTTGAAGGCTATGGTCCGATTGAAATTGTCGCTCCACCTGAATTATAAAAGGGCTTGGTATGAAAAATCTCTATTTTGATATTGAAAAGAAAGCAAAGGAATCGAGAATTCCTGCGGATGTTTTAATAAAAATCAAAGCAGAAGCGAAAATAGAATTTCAAAACGACCTTATGATGTACGAGCTTCATGTATTAAGGGCGATTAAAAGCAGGTTTTGGGAAAAACTACCTTCTTCAAATAGAAATAAAGAATTAGCAAGATCCTGAAAAGTTTTGAGCTGTACCTGTGACTGTTTTTTTTCTCATCATATCTCGAACCGGATTATAGATCATACGATTTCCGGCCTTGTACCGCAATGTTTCGCCATAGATTAATAATCATCAATAACCAGAATCTCATCAAATCCTTCATTGTTTTCCGGCAGCTCGATTGATGAGTATAAGCTTGATATCACCTGATCAGGCACTGCGTCAGGCCTGGTTTTATTGCGTTGTAAACATTTTATCTCCGGGGTATTAAGAAAAATTACGCCGGTTGATTTCAGTTTCTGCTGTGCAACGGATACGTAGTTGCTTCTGGATGTTTTGGATACGCAGGGATTATCAACAAGAATCCGGTCCATATTTTGAAGGAAATGCTCGAAAATTTTACGTTCGACATGTTTTACCAGGATTTCGTTTTCTTCATCGAAAAACTCCTCTTTCCATTTTTGACCGAAAGAGGACATTTCGTAGAGATGTCTTCGTATCTCTTTTCTGTTAATACGTTTTCTGTTATCATTTCGGAAAAAGTTATTAGCAAAATGCGATTTGCCCGAGCCGGGTATGCCGCAGATTAATACAATATCCAGCAGATAAAAATTCGAAAGATCCATAAGGGTATCCTTTCGTTGATGACTCTAAATACACCTATAATTATATTATACAATGGTTTAGGTTATAATTCAAATTAAAGATACAGGGGGAAGGAGCATGCAGATGACATGGATTGTAAGGAATAAATATAATAATCCATATCCCAAATCTTAAATCTTAAATTCTTTCATCCAGCATCAGGCCACTATATCCAGCAGCGCACCCTTACCAGCCTCCGCACCAAGTTTTATCTCCAGTGTTGCCTGCACCATTTTTTCCGCCAATTCAATGGACTGTGCCTGGGCAGCCTGTAAAACCTGATTCAGTGCCTGGACGGATTGTGATACTATATCTGAAGAGATGGTGTCCATAAAAGTCCTTTTTTCACAATGAAAATAGTATGCCATTAACTATATCGGCTGAAAATGGTGCTGACTTTAATTGAAGATATCTATCGAATAAACAGGATTACGAGAAACATTGAGAAGATATAGCGTTAGAAGTAAAAAAAAAGCTGTTTTATGTGACGGAGATCACATACAACAGCAGCGAGAATAAGTATTTTAATAAATAGCACTATCATTAATGGAGATACCCATTGGCAAAAGAATGGCGCAGTGTCAACGATCTCTACTATTCAAAAAGTCCTGTTCAAACCAAGACAAAGCCTGAACAGGTCGAAGAAGAACAGAAGAAAAAGGACGATGGCCCGGAGGTCAGGCTTTCGGATGGTAAGTTTATTGCGGGAAGCGAAGGGTTTCTGTTCAACAAAAAATGCAAAGTTAAGGTCAAGGTTGATTATCTTAAAAAGACCAGTCGCAAAAAAGTGACCTTCCAACTGTTTGTTGTTCATAATAACGAAGATGAAGATTTAGCGCACCACGTAGAAGGGTATGAAGATAAGGGGTTCGCCGAGGCTGAGGTGACTCTTTTTTACGGAGATAAATATCAAAAAGCGCTCCAGAAAGATCCGGCGGCGAAATGCAGCTATAAGTTCAAAGCCTCGCACTCAAAAGGGGAGAAGGAAATTGAGAGCGATCTGTTGGATATGCCGTACGAGAAAAACCTGGTTGTCGATTTTATCGAGATTGTGGATGGTCATTTTCATCATAATTGCGCGCTTCCATGCCTGGATGAAAAAGGAAATCTGATTACAGCGCTGAGCTCTGTATTTGTGCATGCCGCTAAAAACAATGAAAAGGAGTTAATCGTTGAGGGACATGCAGACCAGAGCGGTGATGATGAGTATAATCTGCGTATTTCAAAGCGCAGAGCGGAAGCCATCAAAGCGCTGCTGGAGGATGAAAAAGAGCTATGGAACGGCGTTGTTGATGCGAATGGAAAAGACCAAAAGATAGAAACGGAAGACTACCAGCAGACATTAAAATCATTAGCAGTTAAATACGGATGGCCGTGCGATCCCGGTAAGGTTGACAATAAAAACGGCCCGAAAACGGAAAATGGCGTAAGAAACTTTCAGAAGGAATACAACTCCCGGTTTATGGAAAAAGGCGAACTTACCGTCGACGGTAAAATGGGACCGAAAACCTGGGAAGCGGTTTTTAATGTGCTGCGAAGCCTGCTGATTGAGGGACTGAAATCAAAAAACCTTGATTCGCCCCCGGAGTTAACTTACGGATATCCTGATGGTGATGGAATTTACCCGTGCGGAGAGTGCTCGCCGGTCACTGATCTTGAAAAGTCGGAAGAGGATCGCCGTGTGGAACTGGTGTTTTATAATGCCGGAGAGTGGTCTCCGGCAAAACCGCCTGCGGCAGGACGAAAGATAGATAAAAGTAAAGATCCGGTTTCGGAACAAAAATGGGGAAAGAAAGCGATTCCCCTCGATGAAATAATTCTTCCCGAAATCAGAATTGTTTCAATAGACGATCATTTTGCACCGTGCAAAGAGAAACTGGTCGTTAATTATGAAATGAAATATGTTGCCGAAGCAGATATGCAGCTTGAAGTATCAGGCGATCAATACCCCAACAATCCGGTGTATACCATTCAATTGTCCGCCGATGAAAAAAGTGACGGCAAGCATACCTTTGAATGGGATGGCATGACCAATTGTACGGACGGGCCGCTCAAAGATGCGTATGTCAATCCATTATTTGCACCCTATACAATACGGATTTATAAAAACGATACATTTTCTGCAACAAATCAGTTCAAAGTTCTTTATCACAGTATTGCTCTATCAATCGGATCTTATACTGCTGATGGGAAAGAGCCTGATAAGGCGGCAGACCTTATTAAATGGGTGCAGTATAAGCTCAATACCCTCGGTTATTTTGCGGGTCCAGTGGATGGTGTGAAAAACGATCAGACTATCCGCGCCATAAAAAGGTATACCTACGCTATGCCGGGAATGAATGAAATTGATGATGAAAATAATGCTGATTTTCAAAGCCATTTGGAAAAGGGAGATGGGAAACGCAGCATTATTGAAGGTAATACACTTCCAGAGAAAGGGAAATCTGCTAAGGTATTTATTGATAGCGATTATTTTTATGAAGATTTGAATACTGAATTCATGAATTCACAGGGACATGGTGATAAAGAAAAAGATAAATTGGACAGGGTTGAGTTTCCATTGGAGGTAACAATATACCTTTCGAGTAAAAATGATAAAAATGGCTCCGGTAAAGGAATAGAAGCGCCGGAAACTATCGGAGACGCTGAAATTGAATGGAACGTCAGTGATCCAGTCGAAGATGTTTCGATAATACCACAAAGTACGGATGCCATACCTTCTCACGCTCTTGATTATGTTAAAAGCACATTAAAAGGCTTGGGTCAAAACTCTGCTGTTCCCGAAAATGCTGGCGATAACTGCCCAAGTGCAAATAACGGTGTGCGTGGAACCAATAAGGACTATTTTTTAGCAGGCCAGGATTTATTACCTTTTTCAAGCAATGTCAGTGGTGACAGGGTTTTTTCAAAAGTCCATTACGATAGCACGGTGGAACCGAATAAAATAGGAAAAACAGGGATAATTTTCCTGATGTCGTACATTGCGGGGGACAATTACGCGATAAAAGCAGCTGTTTGCTTTGAAAATTCAAAGCGAAAAGATGGATTGATTAAAATGCATGAAGAATTTACCGGGAAAAAAATAAGCGAAATTCTTTTCGTGCAAACCGGGAAAATGACACTTTGGCGGAGGCACCATGTTGCCGATGAAGTAAACTGGCCAGCACCAAAGACCCCTATCAAATGGGGTGATGTTGTGAAGGCTTACAAAATGGCCACATCAGAGCTGCAAACCAACCATACCGTAAAAACTATTCAGAATTTTTTTAATAATCATGATAAGAAGCAATATGAAAATATTATTAAGTTACATTTTTCAGGAACAGGTATTTTCAGCAGCGCGGAAATAAATTCCATTTCTTTTAATGATAAGGGAATGTATCCGTTCCCTATTTCTCAACAAGGGTCTATGAGTCCAAAGATTTATAAAAAGCTACTTATTGATAAGGTTAAAAAATTTTCTAATACTACATTGCTGATGATGATTGCGAATTATACCAGATTGGTTTGCAAAAGAACAAATTCCTCCGGAGCTATCGTTATGAATGTAAATTGGATGGAGAAAATAAAAGTGAAGCATTCATTTTTATTTATCAGTTGGGAGAAAGAATATATACCCAAAAATTTTTGTATTGGTCTTCGGAGTGGTGTTACTATAATCGATAATGAGTATTCAAAAGAATTGCAGGATGGTTTTCTTATATCCCATGAAGTGGGTCATTGCAGATATTTGACCCATCATGAAACTAAAGGGAGCGGAAACTCTGATAACCCGAATGATCATGATCGTAACGATCATAATTGTATTATGTGTTACCCATGGGGTATTAAATCAAGGAATGTGGCGTGGAAGCGCAACGATAAAGAGACTGCTACTTTTTGTGGGAAATGTATACTAAAATTAAGAGGATGGAAGGTGGCAAATGGAGGACTGCCGGCTCAGAGTTGATTATAATTATGCGTAAATTAATTGAAATAGTATCAATTATCGTTATTTTAGTTACGAACATTTTTCCAGGAGAGAGGAATAAAATGCTCCATTTTGAAATCACGTCCGAAAAAGACACATTTGCATTAAAGGAACCAATATTTGTCACTTTTAAAGTCACAAATAGTGGCACTGCTATTGTATTCCCCTTTGAATATAATTCAACGGATGTAATTACATTAAATCTCTACAACGATCGTGGGGAAAAAATTGCAGAGGCTGACGGGTATTCTGAAGAAGAGCGATTTACAGGTGTTCCTTCAAATCGGGAAAAGCAGGAAAACCTTAAAACAACACCCTTTAAAAATGGAGAAACTATTGAATGGGTTGAAAATATTCTTTCATATTTTACTATTTCTTCTCCGGGTACATTCTATCTGGCTGCGGTCCTAAGATTCGCACCGCAAGGTGTTTTAGTCTCCTCGGGAAAAATTAAATTGTGTATTACGATGGTAAATTTTAAAAGTTTTGACGTTGTTTTTGACCCGCTTAAAGATTTCAGGCTTGGATTGCTAGAACAATTTGAAGTCTCAGGAAAAAGCAGAACGGTATACCACCTGAAAAGCGAATTTGACTTTCAAGATATTGCTTCTGGTACGTTTAAACAAGAACTCAACGGAATGCCAGACCTCTCTATTGCTGATTTTAAAGATTCACAGGGTAATCAGGAGTTGGAATATTGGAAGTGGCTTGTTTGGCTGAAGGATAATTTACTATCACTAACCTATTTTACTATGAATACACCGCAAAAGAAAATATTTACTTATAAAATAGTTGATAATAATGCAGAAATAGCTGGTCGCCCCATATTCCATCAGGATAAAAGTGTTAGTGTATATGTTTTATCCACCAAAGACATGAAGAAATATGATTTGAATGTGTATTTATTCAATGTTGAAGGAAAATTCATAACCAAAACATTGATAAGCAGTTTTGATTTTAAACCCCACCCTATGTATGTTTGTGTTAATCTTAATTTTAATAAACCTCAGTTATATTTAGCCTTTGGCAAGAATAATAATCTGCCAATAATATTGGCACGTATTATTGATAATGTGCTAACCTCTGAAGAATTGTTTGCTGAAAAAAACTTATTTGGGTCTTTTTCGAAACCACCCCAGAATCTATGTGTGAATCTTATACATGTTTTCCCGGATTTGACGAGACTCACCCAGCCTTTGACAAAAGACGAAAAAGAGTTGATGAGGAAATATTCTTCCCGGGATGATTCAAAAATTACGCCTGCTGTTATTGCATCAATTACTGTTCAAACCGAGGACAGGCAAGCACTGAAACTTGTAAAAATTCCTGTAAGCATGGAGCCCGATATAGAACAGCAGGTAAAAATTATTGATATAGATTTGAAAAATAAATATTTCCCGGAACGGGAAAAAATTATTTATAGCGACATTTTACAGGCTGAGATGAGTGGATTACACGCAATATTTGTTTCTTCGGAGGGCATTGTCTATTATTTTCGGGAAGGGCAACACATTGTTCCCGTAACTGGTATCTCGCCGGTTTTCAGCAATAATATTAAACTTGTTCAAGGGGAGAAATTACAAGTTTATCTTATTTATCCCGACGGTAAAAAGGGCTTGTCTCAAAAAATGCTCTATGAGCCAAAGCTGCCTTTTTAATAACAAGAATACTAGCAAATAATTAATATACCAATCATGTCTTTTATACATCATACGAAAATAGTATTATTCATAACTATTGTTGTCTTTATACAAAGCGAAACTATTTTTTCTAAACATATACGAGAAACAAAAATGGATTTTACTATTTCCTTACAGCAGAAAACATACCTTTTTCAGGAACCTGTTTTCGCAACCTTCAAACTGACTGCTGTTCAAAAAACAGTCAAAATCCCTTTAAATTATGATGAGTCGAAGGGGCTGATAGTCAATCTGTATGACTCGTCAAAAAAGCCGCTGATGCGTTCGACAGCTGCTGATATTTCTGCACGGATTTCCGGTAGAGTAAACAGGGGCAGTGCAGATGAAAATTCTGACCTCGTAGATTTGCCAAAGGGGAAAACAGTAGAATGGACAGAAAATGTTTTATCATTTGTGGATATCCCTTGTCCAGGGACTTATAATATCAATGCAGAATTTGTATTCGCCCCTTCAGGTATTAAATCTGAAAGCCCGATTTGCCAGTTGATCATTAATCCTTGTAATACCATATATGTCGATGTGCTTGATGATTATATTTGTGCACCGCAGCAATACATTCTTCAAATCAATAAAACCGATCAAATCAGTCACAATGCTCTGATGCATATCGCTGGCTGCAAGATTTTCCCGGCGTTCAGCAGCATTTCTTTGCAACAACCGCTGCCGGAGGGCGCGCTTATTGCCAAGGCTGATTTCGTTGAAGGCAAACATTTCGAGCATGATTTATTCCGTCGTTTTGCATCAATTGATAAAAAGACACTGGTTACCGGCTATCTGGATGCTGTCACCGGCACCTGCAGAGTGTCGCAGATAATGTCCAGCCTCCCTGATAATACATCATTTTTTGCACGACCAGTGCAACACAACGACAAGGGCTTCACCGTTTTTTTGAATAAAAGCGGAGCCATAGAATCACATCGATTTACTGTTGACGGCAAATTGCTTCAGAGCAAAACAATCGCATCTTTAAAAAACAACCCGTTCCCATCTTCCGGAAGTGCTTCTGGAGACGGGATAATGTTTCTCGTTCATGGTACCGAAGGCTCGCTGCCGGTTATGCTTATTACATTCAATAAGGATGGTTCAATTAAAAATACAGAAGTCCTGAATGAAAAGCAGATTTTAGGATCGTATGCCGTAAAACCTGCATCGCTGAACGTTTCGATTTTGGAAATTAATCCTCTCCTGGCGGCGCATGAATCTCCGGATCAGTGCATAATTATTCTGTTGCTAATAACCGATAATCAGAAGCAAATAATAAAATTGGTTAAGGTACCTTGGAACCAGGATGCCTCTGCTGAGAATACGGTGGAAATTGTTGCACCGCCAATTGAACCTGCAGTATTGCCTACAGGTGAAAAAATAATTGCCGGAAGAACCGTAAAAGTTTCCAGTGAAATGACATTTAGCATGTTAATTACCTTAAAAGGGAATATACTCTTTTCAAATGGTGGCGCATATGCAAAATGTGCTTCTATAGACCCTACTCTGTCCGCTGCTGCAATATTAATAAGATCAAACCAGGGGGATGTTTATCTGCTGTTTCCGGAAAAGAACAAAGGTCTTGGCACACAGCGTCTTTTTACCATGCCACGGATGGATTAAAAAAAACGGGATATTAGAAATTTTCAGAATATTTTAGCCGTAGGAAGTGTTGGCTTGAGATTCGTCATACTGCGGTAAGATTACTATATAGCGATGAACACATAGGGTTTAAAGAATCCTGAAAAATAAGGAAATCCGGTATCCTAAAGTAATTCCCGGCGATATTGAAATGTTCAGACCATTTGTTGGTATTTCAATTCCCCAGGCAGGATATCGATTTTATTCCATAGAGGGGCATAATTCATGGAAAAAAATTCAAAATATGGCGTTTTAGTCTTTATCATTACAATTCTTTTATATTCATTTTATCCGGTTAATGGGGAAGGAACAAAAATGGATAATACAGATATTACGATACATAATCTATCGATTAAAGACGGCTTCGTATTAGATCCTTTCAAAGAGCTTGAATTCTCCTTTGAAATAATGAATCCAACAGATAAGTCGGCTATAATTGATACCCGCGATAGTGTTATTATTTCATTAATCCAAGCTAAGGTTACGTGTTATAAAAGATCATTGGAGATACCGGTAACATCGAAAGAGTTGTTAGAAGCTATGCGCGAAAAGCGCCGCGTAAATGCCCCCGAACCCTTTAGTATAGAACCCCAGAAAAGCAGGGTTTTCACGTTTAATTCTTTCAATACCATGCCTATGATAACAGGAGATAAGGTCGATTTGCTTATTACAGCTAAACTGAATGATGGGCGTGAAATAACATCAAATCCAGTTATGATAGCTATAAAACAATTTAAAGTGATAGAATCAACAAAAACAGTCATACATGAAACAGAAAACGTAAACATTGTACTATATACGATTGAGGTGGATAAGCAAAGAAAAATAGCGGTTTATTATTCACAATATCCGATATTTGATTACCGTCACTCCTATAACCGTAGTAGCGGCAAGTACCCCAATTACGAAAGCTTTTATGCCCTGTTGCCTTGTAAAAATGGTGTGAAGAGAGCTATACCGGTTATAACCCACGAATTTTATACGTATGAAATGTTTTTAGCCCAGATTTTTGGAGATAAACTGGAAATTATACCGGTCGATGGGCACTATAAACCGCTCGTAAGTGTAAAATTTAATAAATCAGATTGTGTTGAAAAAATTATGCGTTTTTTTAATAAAGATAAGCTGTGCTTCTTGCTCCTGGCAGGTGAAAAGGAACAGAAGAATATGTACCTTTTAAAAAAGGGTATGGTTGGCTGGGAAATTTCTAACGTTAAACATGAAATTGATTTAAACACGACTCCGTTTGAAAAATTAAATCCTCTTGACATTTTAAAATAGATTCGAGTATAACTATTATTGGGAGGACAACCCCAAGAATAGAAAAACATCCCCTGCCACGAGATCGTAGCCGGAGCGAAACATTAGATATGCCTCCTTTGCAGTAAAATTAAATAAAGGTAAAATGTAATAATTGTCGCTTTGAAAAAGTGCGGGAAAACATATTTTATAGATATCACAATAATCCGGCAAAGCCGCAACGTCCCC
>Ga0105099_10002731_pt1 | contig 10392 bp, 13 predicted proteins | sample PPLLak3cmMay2015_2_FD_79138 | JGI IMG/M metagenome (GOLD analysis project Ga0105099, IMG submission 79138) | Freshwater sediment microbial communities from Prairie Pothole Lake near Jamestown, North Dakota, USA - PPLs Lake P8 Core (1) Depth... | ecosystem: Environmental > Aquatic > Freshwater >...
CGCCGTTCGGCACCCTGAATTATATTTTATTCAAGTCGCTTTGTCGTTTAATGTCAAGCCGGATAAAACGATTTTAACCTGCCGAACCGGCGATAATACGCAGCTTCTGTCCTTCGTCAAACGCAAACACTGTTACGGTGCCAACTCTTTTATCGATAATAGCCCTGCTTACAATCGAACCCTCCTGGTATTCAACAAGTCCTGCCAAATTAAATGGGTTGGCTATCAGCTTTTCATCGATTTTTTTTGACTCTTTCATATTCCCCCTATATTCTATTTGATACTGTTTTGAATATGACTACAAAATATATCCCTATAACCGGCACAAGCAATTTTTTATTTCCCTTGATTATAACGCTGATCGGAGGGGCTGTACTCAAAACATGCGCTACTACGCTCTACTAACGTCCACTTATGATAATAGCTTTCAGGGGACACTCCTTTGCGCACATACCGCAACCGGTGCACATTTTATCAAATACCATCATTGGAGGATTAAAAGGCTCTTCCTGTACCAGCAGTTTGTGGGTACAATGTTCACTTGCCCTGCATATACCACTATCATGCCCGGAGCATCTCTTTGTATCGCATTTCTCCAAATCCACAACCGCTGTTTTATTCATCTTCTGATATAACAAACAACTTAAATAGAGTTATTTATTTAATTATATAATAATAAGTTATAATTATAACAACAAACCAAACTGTCGATTCTCCAAATATATACAAGATCACATAATCTGGATTTTTATTTAATTATCTCCTTATCCCAAATCTTAAATCTTAAATCCTAAATCTTAAATAATAAGACCCTTCATCATTGAGATATTAAAAACCCCAACAGCGCCCCGAGTATCATCCCCGACCAGGGATTTGACGTCATAGGTCAGCTCACAGCTCCCCCGCCAGCACATTTACCGATATAGCTTATCAGGAAGCCTGCCAGAGCAAATGCAGCGACAACAATTATTTTTTTCAAGACCATAAATACCTCATTTTTGTAATAAAATATCCATTTATGATTAAATACTTTCTTTTTTACTGCCAGCTTTCTTTGTTCGTATCACACATTGAAAACTGATTATTTCACATTTCCCCTCTTGCTGTTAACCGTTAACTGTTAACCTTTAAACCTCGTTCTTATTCCAACGCCTTTAAATAAATCTCTTCAGTCTGCAAACCAACAAGCTGTTTATCAACATTACCGTCCTTGAAAACGATCACCGTTGGTATACCCGTTATACTATATTTACGTGCAACCTGGGGGTTTTCGTCAACATTAAGCTTAAAAACCCTTGCTTTTCCCTTAACTTTATTACCCACACTCTCTATAATCGGCGCAGCCATGCGACACGGGCCGCACCAAGGCGCCCAGAAATCCACCAATACCGGTACGTCTGAACTGATCACGTCGTTGTGAAAAGAGGAATCCGTTGTCTCTTTAGCCATATAATACTCCTTTGAAAATAATACTTTATTTTTGAGATAATGCTTTTATTATTATCATACAATGCAATCAATATGCCATAAAAACCGCTTAATAAGTGAAAAAATAGCTATTTTTTCTGTGCTTATGAAGAAGTGATGTATGTTTAGACATTTATGTATTGATTGTCAGTACCATTAAGAACTTTCAATAAAGTTAAAAAATGTAAATGTTTTTTTTATACTTACTTTTTTTTTGAGTAAATTATTGTATGAGTAACAAGAATTTCCCCAAAACGTTCACACGTTGCCTGAAAAGCCTTTAGAAGATGCTGAAAAGTACGTTTTAAAAAATAGTACCTGATTCAGGGTAGATAAGCAATTAAATCAGAGGGGTTGCTTAGCATTCCTTCCCTGAATCCCGAAAATATCGGATAGAACCTCATTAACAACTGATTATGGGAGAAATCAGATCTCCTTTGTTGCCCAAAATCATCAAACTACAGTTTTTACTTTCTCTGTAATAAAAATTATTAATTACACCCCTTTTCAATGCTTTTAAGGGTTTTTAATAATTTGTTAAACCAACCACACTATTTTTCGGGGAGGGAGAAGGAGGAGAAGATGGCTTTAAGAAAATTATTGATTGCAAGTATTTCAGCGTTAACGATTCATTCAGCTATTGCAGACGAGAAAATTCTTCAAAACGGATTGAATGGCTACGCAGGATGTGACGACGCCTATATCGCGACCAACACCTGGGGAACAATAGTCGGTTTTTTTTCAAACCAGAATTATGGAACTGCTACCGAACTGAAGGTTTCCAGAGAGTCGTGCTGCAGCTTTCCAACCGCACGTGCAGTAATCCGGTTTGACCTCTCATCAATACCGCAAAACGCCTCAATCCAACAAGCGACCCTTTGCCTGCATGTATTTGATAATAGCGTACAACTCGGCACAAAAGGCACACCGAACAATTCTGCCAAATCACTCTACCAGATTACAGAACCCTGGCAGGAAAACACCATTAACTGGATACATCAGCCTGCATTCGATTCAACAGCACTCGCCTTCAATACAAATACAAAAACCGGTGTATGGGAAGAGTATGACGTAACTTCTATTATTAAAAACAATATCCAAAACAAAAGCAATAATTACGGCTTCATGATTAAATTTCCCTCTGAAACCGAATTTAGAGGCGCCAGAATATACTCGTCGGAATGCTCAAATGTTGAGCTGAGACCGAAATTGATTATATCCTATACGGTGGGTTCCACTGTTCATGCCGCAGCAGTAGACGCAAAAGCAACTTTAACAGGTGAAGGTACTGTTGTTAAAACCAATGCGAGCGGGGTGAAGAAATAGGCAAATAGCGGTGCTATAAGTAATTTCAAGAACTATCGATTTCGCCTTCAGATGTTTTTACTTGCACGCTAAATATATATTTTATTTATTGTATAGAAAACAATAGCAAAGATGCTCATGGGAAATAATTCAAAAATAAATTCTTCATCTACCTGCACAATAGCCGAACATTTACCTTTACTCATGCTTATTTTCTTTGCATCCACTGCATCATTCGGTATGTGGGCCGGATCTTTTTTTATGGGTATCACTCCAAAGATTGAGCATATTATGACCTGGTGGCTCATTGTATTTGGTGTATACGGTATAAATCGATATACTGACATAGAAGATTATTTAAACGATTTGAATAAAAGAGAATTTTTTATAGCGCAAAAAAATTACCTGTATTTAGCAATTCTATCTCTTGTTATAAGCATATTCTGGCTTGTTGCTGCCGGGTCTCTGACACTGTATCATATTATCTGTATCTATGCAGGAATAGCGTATTCGGTTCCTCTCTTCCCATGGTTTTCGAAAACACTTAAAATAAAATGGATCCGGCTCAAAGAAATCACATTTATAAAAAGCATTCTGGTTTCCTTAATCATCGGCACATCGTTCTTTGCACTGTATGTAATGGACAAACATGTCATGATTAACAGGGTCGAAATAATTACATTAATGATCGGCAGCTCGCTTTCCATGTTTATCAACACTATTTTTTGCGATATCAGGGATATCGTCGGCGATAAAGCTGTTGGAATCAAAACCATACCGGTTACTATGAATATACGTAATACAATTATTTATTTCATACTATTTCCAAGTATACTATGGTTTTTTCTTCTTGTCATTCTTTTTGTATTTTCGTGCATAACATTCGCAACTTTCATTTTCTTACTTTTGATAGCAGCATATCCTGTTTTATATATCGGATTATATTTCAGCAAACTGATACCTGAAAACATCATTTCACTTATTGCAGACTCCTGTGTGCCGGTATTCGCAACCGGACTTGTTTTTGTGCGATTGTGTATTTCTTAATCTTTATTATCCACATGTTTCAGGATTAATCGGACTTACGCAGTATCATCGGCATAGTCAAACAAAAATCGAGGGAATAAAAATGGTCAATAACAATCATACCTCAGTTGCAATAATCGGAGCGGGGCCAGCAGGAGCTTATCTGGCGCATTGTTTATCTAAAAAAAATATATACCCGCTTATCTTTGATCACTCTCACCCTCGTGAAAAACCCTGCGGCGGCGGATTATCGAAATGTGCTTTGGACCGGTATCCATTTCTGAAAAATCTTCCCTTCCCGCATGATGAAGGCGGTTCTTTAGAACTTATTTCACCGTCGGGCAAACATGTCATGCTCAACGGTTCGGCAAACGGGGCGGCAATAGCCACAAGCCGTAAGGACCTGGACATGTACCTGCTGGGTATGGCCACAAAAAACGGCGCAATACATATCCCGCAAAAGGTCGTCCGGGTTTGCAGAAACGCGGATAACGGATGGGACATTATCACCAGCGAAGCGCGGTTCAAGGCGGATATCGTTATAGGAGCCGACGGCGTGCGGAGCATCGTACGAAAAGAAACGACCGGTCCTATCGACCCGGTTAATCTGATGAAGTGCTATGGATATTTTGTCGCTGATCACCCGAAAAATATTTGCATCATGAATTTCCTGCCGCACCGTACATCTTATATATGGGCATTCGATCGCGGCCGCGATGCAAGTATAGGCATCTGGGATTGGGTCGGAAATACAACCGGATTGAGAAACGATGTGGACAGCTTTATAAAACAAGAGATTCCAGGGGTCAAAATACTGAGGCCCTGGGGCGCACTGATTCCGGCTGCGAGTAATCCTTCCTATTTTGATCTACCGGCTTCCGGAAACAATTGGATTCTGGTAGGCGATGCTGCCGGTCATGTTGACCCGATAACCGGCGAAGGAATCGTATACGCTCTCTGGTCCGCTGAATGCGCAAGCGAGGCTATCGCATCGGGTGACTGCTCGTCATACGACAAGCTCTGGCGAAACGCATACGGTAAAAAGCTTAAACTATCCAGTATGATACGAAGATATATCTATCAATCGGTTCTTCTCAACTCTCTTATCTTTGCTGCAAGGTCATCCCATGTAATCCGGGATCTTTTATTCAAAGCTATTGTAAATACGTAGAATGTGTTTGCGATTATGCGCTATTTGATACTATCGCTTACATGAGTGCTGTCAGTTTGACTCTCCGGCGGTTTTAAAACCTCTTCTATCGCCTCTATATAGACTTCTTTGGGCTGTACGCCTCTGATATTTTTTAGCGCTATTTTGTTTTTTACGATATATACCGCGGGGATGCCGGAGACGCGGAAATAGGCGGCAAGGTCGCGGTTTTTGTCTACGTTCACCTTCATCACCTTGATTTTTCCCTTATAATCCGCCTTTATCTGTTCTATTATTGGCGCTATCATTCGACAGGGGCCGCACCAGGCAGCCCAGAAATCAATGAGAACCGGTAGTTTGGAACTGATAATTTCCTGAATATATATCTGTGAAGAGTCCGCTAAACCGGACGGTTGCGGGTTTTGCGGAGGCGTTTGAGAATATGCTGCGGAAAAACAGAAATAGATAATCAGAGAGACGAATAATCGCTTCATGCTTGAACCTTAAGGGTTAGAAAGTGGTGACATACACGATTTTCAGTTCCCTGCTCCACCCCATTGTCTCGCCTGTAGCATAATCCTTAAGCTTCTGCAAAAACAGGTCTTTTGCATCAAACTCAAGGTAAAACGAGGGAACAAAAGCCCAGCGCAGACCGACATTAAATATACCTTTCAGCGGGTTGGCATAGTGATCGGAGCCTCTGTCCCGCTGATTCAGCGCGCAATCATACTCCAGGGCAATGGCAAGCTCTTCGTTAATGCCGATGTCCAATCCCACATAGCAGTTCGGCCATTTAACGTTGCGGATATCCTCCCAGGTAAAATTGGCAGCGCCGTGAATGCCGAATTGAATCTTCTGAAAAAGGAGGTAATTCTTGCTTAATGCGCAAAAAAGCCCCTGGCTCTTATACACAAAACCCTTGTAGTTTTCAGACTCGATACCGCCGTACCCCTGGTGGTCGTACCCTATGGCAACCCCGGGGAAATGATACGATTCCTCGAAAATACGGTATTTTATCAACGCGCCCGGATACGGATTCCCCTGCACCCTGCCCCTGCCGACAATACCGTCTCCGCCATAGCTGACGCCGATATTAAGCCGGTCGGTAAGCCCCACGGACACGCTTAACAACAAACCGCACCCCTGAATGTCGTCGTCACCGCTCGGATAGATGCGCGTCTCGAAATCGAAATGCGCCCGCGGGAGAATTCCGGCAGTGTGGGCGTCAATCAGGCGGCGGGGCTGTATCATCTGCCGCTCTGCCGTTTTATCGTCCTGGGCGTTTGGGGCTGCGGTGAACATCAGTATCAGTATGCAAAAAAACAGCGCGAGCGAACATTTCCGTGTCTGAAAACCTCTCACTTATGCTCCTTTAATTTTTCGATGGTACGAAGGTTGTTTTTATTCCGGATATCCAGTTTTTTTCTGTCGTGCTCCGCATTAGTCAAAGAAAAATCATGCGCCCCTGTTCCGTCCCATTTCGCGACAAAATACAATTCCTTCGTTTCCATGGGCGCCAGGGCTGCTTCGAGGGCTCCCCTGCCCGGAGAGCATATCGGGCCCGGGGGCAGGCCTTTGTGAATACGGGTGTTGTAGGGCGAGGGATTCTGCAGCTCGGAGACCCGCAGGGGGCCGGAAAATTTCTTGATCGCATACCGTACCGTAGGATCGGCGCCCAGAGGTATGCCCAAACGGAGCCTGTTGTGAAAAACACCCGCAATGCGCGGACGTTCAGAAGCCAGGGTCGCCTCCTCCTCGACAATTGATGCGAGGGTGACGATTTCGGATTGTGAATATTTGTCACTCATCGCTGTCGGGGGTATCGCAGTATAGACATCCACAAACTGCCTGACCATGCGGGCGATTATCTCCCTCGGTTTTACCTTGTAGCCGAACCGGTAGGTATCGGGGTGAAGGTATCCCTCCAGAGAAGCTGCTTCGATGCCTAAGTTACGAATAAAATCCTTATTGTTGCATGCCGCGACGAATTCAGCCGTATCGATGAACAGTACTGCTGCGATAGTCGCGGCTGTCTGCTCGATGGTTAAACCTTCCGGTATGGTAATGCTGGTATCTATCGGTTCGGCTGAACGCAGTTTTTTTACAACGCTGAAAATCCCCTCATTTACGTAGAACCGGTATCTGCCTGCCTGCACAGCCTTGTCGACTTTGTTCAGCTTGACCCATACAAGAAAAGCCTTTTTACTGGGGATAATATTCTTCTCTTTCAGCATCACGGCTACGGCACGGACCGAAGTGCCCCGCTCTACGGTGATGACAACCTCGCTCCCCCGCTTCTGCGTCGGCAGAAAAAAAACCAGAGCGAAAGCTGCGGCAAGAAAAACGATGATAAAAAACGGAATAAAGACTTTTTTTGTCTGAAGCATACGTACCAGTATAAGAATCAGGTAAAAAATGTACCCCAGCCCGGCAAAGCATACAAGAACACCGCTCAGCCAGGTCCGGTAAATTTTTCTGAAAAAATTCAAAATAATCCGAATCTCAATTTTCTCGCGTTAAAGTATGTACCTGTTATCGACACTGTCTCTCATATCAAAATATTTTGATTCATTACTTTTGGCAAGATTGAAATTATAATTTTACATACCAAATGTATCTATATATTGCGTCCAATTGAAAATCTGCTACTATATGGTTTATATTTAAAAAACTGCCGTTTTGAATATAATTACTATTTAATAATCATGCTTCAGACTTTTTTCCCATCTTCGAACTCTACCTTTAACCTTCCGGAGTCTTGCATAACAATTCTTGCCGAATACCGCTTGCCGTTTTTCCTGCTGGTGAATCCGTGGATTATTTCCGTTGTTTTCAGGGTCAACAGCCGTATCATCTGTTCATCAGTAAGTTCTTTACCGCCGAACCGATCCCATAAAACATACGCGCAATTCCCTTCATCCATGCACCGGTATCCTCGTGCAAAACGCAACAATTCCCTGCCGCACGCAGGGCAGGGCAGCCCTGTTTTGTTTTCCAGGCGCAGCTTGATCTTCCAGGCATCACTCAGGTATAACCGTGCCGAAAATGTCTGGGCGTTACCTCTCTTGTGAAACCCGTGCACGACCCTTGTCTCCCTCTGTTCGAGCAGCTCCGCAATGATCTCCTCTGACAGGACTTTCTGGCGTATCTCCCGCGGAACCCAGAAGGTGCACCGCGTATCAACGCATTTCCTGCCCAGGTTGAAATCCTTCATTTTTGCGCCGCATTTCGGGCACACGGATTCTTTCGGTGTTGTGTTTTGCATGTGTTCTGGCACTTTTTACCGGTATGTCGTTGCGGACAAGTATCGTTATAGTACACTGAAAATAGTATATACCCGGAAAGAATCTTTCGAACAAAATATTTTTTACCTTTTTATTTTATAACTATTTCTTCCGGTTACGATATTTTATATATTAATGTAATGCAGGTAAAGAAGGTGAGATATATGAAACAACTTCATTTACTTTTCTCTTTATCGCTTATCGTGTATTATTCCCTGTTTTCAGTGTCCAGTCATGGAGGAACCGTAATGAAAAAGAAGGAGATCAAACCGCTTAACGTTACAAGCTCCGCGTTCAAGCATAACGAAATGATACCGGCAAAGTATACCTGCGATGGCGAAAATGTCTCCCCTCCCATCGCATGGGAAGGAGTGCCGGAGGGAACGGAAAGCCTTGTTCTTATTGCCGACGATCCTGACGCGCCGATGGGTATCTGGGTTCACTGGGTTGTTTTCAATATTCCGGAGACGGAAACCGGCCTTGCGGAAAATGTCCCGGCCAGAATCAGCCTCGACAATGGAGCAAACCAGGGTATGTCCAGCTTCAAGCAGACCGGATACGGCGGCCCCTGTCCACCCTCGGGAACACACCGCTATTTTTTCAAGGTATATGCCGTTGACACGAGCATTGATATGCTTGAGCCCCGCTATGCCACCAAGGAAAAGGTACTGGACGCCCTCGATGGGCATGTTCTGGCATACGGCGAATTGATAGGCACCTATAAGCGGCAGAAGTAGGCGACTTCAAGGCATACCCCTGATAAGGCTACTGACGGGCGTCGGTTTCGGAGGCCAGGCTGTCTACAATAGCGGTAAAAATATCGTTCACAAGCCGCGACGGCTTTGTTATCAGTATTTTAAGAAGAGCGCGCGACCGCTTCTGTACCATTGCAATCACCGCAGGAAACTTTTCAACGGCAATCAGGCCGCAGTAAAGCGTGATACGATGTGCGGAGAAAACTTTTTCCAGTGCGTATAGAACCGCGGTATGAAAAGAATACCGCAGAAACAACACGGTTGTCTGCAGCCAGGCCCATAATCGCAGCCATTGTTTAACCGCAGACAACAATCCTTCGCGCGTGATAAAGGGGAGGCTTTCATATCTGGCGCCATACGTGAAAAAAAGGTGCAATACCCCGATAAAAATGAACAGAAGCCAGAATCTTTGCAGGGGGTAAAAAAAAGCCTTTACCGATCCCCGGACAGAGACTTGAATCAATCCGGTTATAAAAACCGCACCAAAGAGAAGCAGTCGGACAGAATCAATAAACACGAGCGCCAGGCAAAAAAATAACAACAGCGTGCAAACCGCCGCATGCGAACGGGAGACCGGTTTAATGGTGATTTCCAGGCGCGCTGTCGGAATTCTGTTTTGGAGAGTATCATCCGAGACGATTTTGATCAAAGAAGGAACCAGCAACCCGACGATCCCGCCGAACAGTACCGATGCAGCGACCATGACGGGAACCTGATAAAAAAGGCGGAGATTCCTGGCCATCATGACATACACGGCGCAAAGCTGGCCTGCATTATGGAATAGCGCTCCGATAATGCCGATACCCACCGTACCCATAAGCGCATACCTGCCCAGAAACCTCCAGCACACGTACATGGCACAGGAAGCGCAGAGAGCGCCGCTCATGCCGAGCGAAAAGGTTAAAAATGAAAACCCGAAATAGAAGCTTACGATCCAGGTGCGAAGCAGGGCGAAAAGTATTGTCTCAACAAAGCCGTACCGTATGATCCACAGCAGGGTAACGATATTGGCTATACCGGGCTTCAGCCACGGAAAGAGCGGAATGCGCGGAATAAAGAACTCCAGGGCGTTCAGCGCAATCGCCAGAAGCAATAATCCCGACCTGATGACAATCTCTTTTGTCATGTTTCCATCATTGGGCGATTGCATCGATCTCTTTTCCCGCCCCGTTCCCTGAGCGTATTTCGACAAGCACATGGTTCGGCGCGCATACCAGCTGCTGAAATGAGGCGCTGATATGCCCCGACTTCACACAAATCTGTTCCCTGCAGGTCGAACACAGCACCGAAACGCGGCAATCGTGCACTCCGATTTTCATAAGTCCCTCACGGCCGCGAACCGGGATCTCCCGGTCTTCGCACAGGGGATATTCGGCGTAGAGGGCGTTATCTATGTAGACGGCGA
>Ga0105099_10002733_pt1 | contig 10391 bp, 11 predicted proteins | sample PPLLak3cmMay2015_2_FD_79138 | JGI IMG/M metagenome (GOLD analysis project Ga0105099, IMG submission 79138) | Freshwater sediment microbial communities from Prairie Pothole Lake near Jamestown, North Dakota, USA - PPLs Lake P8 Core (1) Depth... | ecosystem: Environmental > Aquatic > Freshwater >...
AAAAACTCATCTCTGATGTATTCTATATTTTTATCAAACCCTCCATGTAAAATATATTTTGTTGGCATAAATTTATTATACTAAAAATAGTTTTAAAAAACTGGTTGGATATCTGGTACGTTATTAGAACTTATTTGTTGGAAAACAAAAGTTAATTTAACTAATTTCTTAATTCTAATAATTCAATTGGGATACCATCTGGGTCGGAAATAAAAGCTAGTCTTTTAATTGTTATGCCATTTTGTATTGGCCAAACAATTTTAGCTCCACAAGATACTGCTTTTTCTATTGCTTTTTCAAGGTTTTCAACAATAAAAGCGATATGTTTAATTCCTATTTTCTGAAAATCCATAAGATCGTCTTTTAATGGTGTTGGATTTTCATGTTGAAATAATTCAATAACATTTCCATCTTTATCCTTGAGATTAATCATTTTAATTTTTAAATCTGGTCTTTCTCCTTTAGATTCAAATTTTAAATTAAAAACATTCTCATAAAATACTTGAGATTTTTCTAAATTACTAACTGATATTGCTGTGTGAAAATATTTCATAAATTAATTATTGATTAAAAAAATCTGTATTTTGTCTTTAAAATTTTCCGCAATCAAAGGAGTTTTAAGATGAATTTCTAAATTCAACTCAACAGGAAAACCCTGTTCCTTAGTAATTTGTAAAGTATCGTTTGTTTCTATAAATGTTCCCATAATTTTATTATATACTCAATTTAATTTTTTAAATATCTTTTTTAACTGACCTCATAATAAAAAGTAACAAACTACTTAAAAGTAATATAAATATAAAACCTATCAATATATTTTTTAAACTAATAGCTGACAACATAAATTGCATTATGGCTATTACTATTTGGATAATAGCAAAAACTATTAATAGTTTTGAAAAATAATTAGTACTTTTGTCAAAATCTTTCATACTTTTAATACTTCTTAAAGTTGCCTTTATTTGCATTATTTGTAGTTCTTTTTTCTGCCCTTCACTAGTTATACCAGTATTAAATAACTCACTTTTTTCAAGCTCTTCAAGTAACTTTTTGTCTTCAGGTAAATATTGGTTCTCTTTTTTGTTTTCTTGTTTTTTCATAAATTAATTTTTTTACAATGACACTAGATAAAATATTTATTTTTTCACGTAATATTTATCAAATTAAAAGATTCTTTATATTCCATAAAAATTCCTTCACGAGAACTAACTTTAGTTCCTATTGTTTTAGAAAATTTAAGTTCTTTTTTGAAATCATTTAAATTTTGAGCCTTCATAGAATATTTGTACTTACCTTGGAACTTTCCTAATTCCAAGGATGTTTAGATAATTGTCGAGCGAATTCTCTAATTTCTGTGTTTCTTTTACTAAAAATACTTCGGTTTTTAACCCCATACTTTGTCTCAAGTTTATAGTTCCAGCCGAAGGATTTAAGCAAAATCTGGTCATTCATAGTAAATTCTTTAATTAAATTTATATTTAATTTTCTTTTTAAAAAAGAAATAGGATGGCATATAACAATACTGTCTTTGCTGTCTGTTTTTACTTCTAGTAATTCCCAATGAGCTACCTCATTTCGAATCTTTTGAATGAAACGCAAGGAATTTATAATTTTGTTATAATTTTTAAGTTTTTTGAAGTAAGGAATTTGTTTATATAAAGTAATTTTTCTTTCAAAACTAAAATAGTTGGCATTTAAAACACTTTGAAAGAAAATAGAAGCTTGAACTGTGGATTTAGGAAAAAAATATGTTCTAAGTCGCCATCCTAAAGCTTTTTCTATTTCAACAGACCCAGAGAGTATTTTTCCTCTATACCAATCTAACTTTTCTTCATTTGTTTTATTTTTTAATGAATCCATATTTGCTGGGAGACTAGGAATCGAACCTAGATTAAAGGCTTCAAAGGCCTCTGTCCTACCGTTAGACGATCTCCCAATATATTAAAATACCTTATTAGGATACCTTAAAAGTTATTATTTTTCAACTGAAAGGATTTTAATTAATGCAAGCTCTAAGGGCAATTCCGTGATAAATGCTTTTTCTATATTCTGATATGCATCAAGTAAAATTGCTAAGGTTAAAGAATTAATTATTCCACTCTTGCCTGCTCCGAGTGAAGTCGAGGAGTCTTCTTTTACAGTATCTTTTAAGAATTTTAAATCTTCTTCTGAAACATCATTTATAATTTCCTTTTCTAATCTAGGAGCATATTTTAGAATAATAGCTATTCGGAATTTTTGAATAATTAATTTTAAATACAATTTCATATCTAGATTATCAAGTGATGCTTTGCGGACTGTCTCAATACCAGACTCTAAATCTTTCTTTGCAATTGCAGAAATAAAATTATTCACTAATGTCGTCTTTGGTGCACCTGTAATTTTTTCTATTTCTTCTTTTTTAATCTTTTTTATTTTCTTACCACTCTCATCAACTGAAAAATTTAAAACTTTCTGAAGTATTCCAAGTGCATCTCGAAAAGATCCATCACCCAATATTGCGAGGAGTTCAGCAGAACTATTGTCTAATTCAAAACCTTCTTTTTTTGAAACTTCTAAAATCATATTTTTCAAAATGATATCAGTCGCTTTTTTGAAAGTGAAAACTTGGCATCTAGAGATTATTGTTTCAGGAACTTTGTGTAATTCTGTCGTAGCTAAAATAAAGATGACGTGTTTTGGTGGTTCTTCTAAGGTCTTGAGTAGTGCTCCCCAAGCATCTTTTGAAAGCATGTGGACCTCATCAATGATGTAAACTTTGTATTTTGAATCAAAAGGTAGCACTCGTACACCATCACGTAAGGCTCTAATGTCCTCTATACCGCGATTTGAAGCGGCATCTATCTCATATAGGTCATTTTCTGTTACGCCTATTTGTTCCGCGAAAATTCTGGCTACAGATGTCTTTCCTGTACCCCTAGAACCCATAAAAAGATAAGCATGAGAGACTTTATCTGTATTTACAGAGCTTTCAAGCACATCCACTATATGGTCTTGCCCTAAGACTTCCTTGAAAGTTTTAGGTCTATATTTCCTGTATAATGCTAAATGTAAATTTTCCATAATATATTTTCTATACTTGTCCCGTAGTGAGCTTTGCTCTACTATGGGATAATGCTAAGTCGTGCATGTTTTTATTATATCAAAATATAAAAATAAAAGGAATTTAAAAAATTTAAGAGTCGTGGGTCCCCTGTCTTGTGACTCCGAGGGCGAAGGCTCCAAAATTTTTTTAAATTCTTTTTATTTTTAAGAAAATTAAGAACAAAATTTTGTCGGTACAGATTTTTTGAAGCTTAAAAAATCCTGAAATTGGCTCGCCGTCGCTCGCCAAACCCCTTAAAATTTTTTCTTAATTTTCTTTTAAAAAATCAGCAATGATTTTTTGCACTTCTTTACTATTTTCTGTATTCATTAATTTTACTCGAAGTTCTTTTGCTCCCTTAAAACCATTCACATATGCTTTGAAATGTTTCTTCATGACATAAAACTTTTTGTATCCTCCTAATTTCTTTTCAAAAAGTTTTGAATGTTCGAGCATAACTTTTAGCTTTTCTTTTACAAAACGTAGCTCATCCAAATTTTTTATTCCTGCGCCCTTCTCAGAGTACTGAGTGGGACCCTCGGAACTAAAAAATTTGAATGAGCTACGTTTATCACTAAATAAAAAAGGATTGCCGAAAATTCCTCTACCTATCATTATTCCGTCACAGCCACTTTTTTTAGCTTTCTCTTTCCCATCTTCTATGCTCTCTACATCGCCATTCCCTATTATTAAAGTTTGTGGAGAAATTTTATCTCGCAAAGCAATAACTTTAGGCATCAAATCCCAATGTGCTTTTACTTTTGACATTTCTTTACGAGTGCGTAAATGCACAGTGAGTGCAGGGATATCTTCTTCCAATAATTCTTTTATCCATACATCTATATCTTCCTTATTGTAGCCGATGCGTGTTTTGACTGATATCGGTAAATTCGGAGCTCCGGCTTTGGCTGCACGGATTATTTCTCTCGCTAATTTAGGATTCTTTATCATAGATGCACCGGAATTTTGTTTTTCTATGGCTTTATCAGGACAACCCATATTTATATCTATGCCATCAAAGCCAAGTTTCGCGCATAATGCGGAAGTCTTTTTGATATTTATAGGATTTGAGCCGAAAATCTGTGCGACGATAGGATGTTCTTTCTTAGAATATTTTAAATTAATTAAAAGTTTTTTCTTCCCTACAGAACACAATCCATCAGCTGAAACGAATTCTGTCCAAAACACATCTGGTTTGCCATATTTAGCTATTATTTCTCTAAAAGCACAATCTGTAACATCTGCCATCGGCGCAAGACAAAAGAAAGGTCTTTTCTTTAATTTTTTCCAAAATCCTGAATTTATTTTATTGTTTTTTCTTTTAATCATTAAATTTAAAGTGAACTTTGTTTCCAAATTTTAAATCAAGGTATTGTAATTTGGCATAATAATTTTTTAACTTTGATTGCAAAGGTTCTGTAGTTACCGCAGCTTCTAAATTCTCTGCCATTTTCTCATAATCAAAATCTGTTTTTAAAATTATTGAAGGACTAATTGGCGCAAGTCCAAGTGTAGATAAGTTGAAATATACTTCATTTTGATTATTTATCCATAGGGATGTTAATTTGAATCCTTTCTCTTCAAGAAATTCTTTAAATTTAATTAATTTTGAAAATATTTCAGTATTAAAATAATTCCCTAATGGAATCTTGTCCTCATTATCAATGTGTCCATAGAGTTTAAAGAAAACTTCTCCAGAGAAAAATGGTGCTTCATCAAAAATATATCCTCCAGAATCTGTGAAATAACACTCTTGTTCCATTCTGGAATCCAATTCTTTTGGTATGCTACCACACCATAAATATTTACCCTCGTATTCTTTTACAACTATTTCTAAAATACGTATGTATTTATTTTTTATAGAAATATCTTTTATCCTTTTATATTTATCTTTTAAATCTTTTTCTATTTTTTCTTGTGGGTAAATTAGAAAATTTGTTTTTGGAAATATCCATAAATAACTTTCGTTTAGATTTTTATCTACTATCTCTTTTATAAAATTTGTATCTATTACAATATTACCTGAAATTTTGACTTCATTTATATTTATTTTTTTAATTCTAGAAATTAAAGTTAGGCCTACAATAAGAACAATAAATAAAATACCAAAAATTATGATTTTTCTTTTCAATATTTCATGTTTTTTGCGTCTTAACTCCGTAACGCTAGGAGAATTTGAAAGACTTCTTTTTTGCATACTATTTAATAAACTCTCTTCCACCCATATATTTCCTCAAAACTTCTGGAATTTTTATTGACCCATCTGATTGTTGGTAATTCTCTACCATAGAAACTAGGATTCTAGGCGTAGGGATGGCAGTACTGTTCAATGAATGAGCATAGTGCATTTTCCCATTTTCATCTTTATAACGAATATTAAAACGTCGGCATTGAAAATCATGGAAATAAGAAGCAGAAGAAATCTCACGATACTTTCCTTCTTTCGGCACCCAAAGTTCTATATCGTATTTCTTAACTTGTCCTAGTCCTAAATCTCCTCCACAGTTTACAACTGTACGATAAGGGATATTTAATGATTCAATAAATTCTTCTGTATTTCTATTTAATAATTCGTGTAAATCCACTGAAGTTTTGTGATCCGCTTCACAAAGAATAACTTGTTCAAATTTATAAAATTCATGTACACGAATAAGTCCTTTTACATCTTTACCATGACTTCCAGCTTCTCGTCTAAAGCAAGGAGAAAATCCTAAGTATTTTACAGGGAAAGAATTTCTATCTAATACTTCACTAGCATGCATTCCCATAAGTGGAACTTCAGCAGTACCAGCTAGCGCATCTCCATCTTGAGTTAGATAATAATCCTCAGCATCTCCCGGTAAATGTCCTGTGCCATATAGATTTTGTTTTCTCACTATTACTGGAGGGATGACTGGAGAGAAACCTTTTTCTCCAAAAAAATCCATCGCATAATTCCAGATTGCAAAACATAATCTAGCTCCGTCGTTGGTCAAAAAATATCCTCTAAAGCCATGAACTTTTGTTCCTCTTTCAAAATCAACCATCTTGAGCGCGGTCATAACTTCAATATGATCCTTTGGAGCAAATTCAAATTTCTCACCCCAACTTTTTATTTCTTGATTGTCTTGGTCAGTGTTTCCATCTGGTACAGAAATATCTGGGACATTAGGAACTTGCAACATTAATGTTTGCCATTCTTCAGTAATTGTTTTTAATTTTTCTTCTTTGTTTTTTATGTCTTCTTTTACAATCCGCATTTCTTCAATAAGCTGTATTTTTAGTGCAGAATCTTGATTACGAGAAATGTCATTGGAAACTTTATTTACTTCACTTCTTAAATCTTCTATTTCTTTTAATTCTTTTAAGCGTTGTTCATCAAGAGCTAAAAGCTTTTCAATATCAACATTGATATGTTTCTTTTTAGCTCCTTCGGATACTATTTCTTTGTTTTCACGAATAAATTTTATATCTAACATATTTCTATTCTACAATAAAACTGATAGAATGAAAAGCATTAACTTAAATAAAAAGAAATTAAAATTTTAAGAGTCGTGGGTTCCCTTTCCTTATGTTTCAGAGGGCGAAGGCTCTAAAATTTTAGATTTCTTTTATTTAAATAATTATTTATGCAAATAAAAAAGTTACCAAAAGAAAATTTTCCAGAAGCACTTTTAGAAATTCCTCAACCACCAGAAAATTTATGGATTATAGGTGAATTACCTACTGATGAAGATTTAATTTATTTATCTGTTGTCGGATCACGAAAACACACTTCTTATGGAAAAGAAATTTGCGAGAAAATAATAGCAGGACTAAAAGGTTATCCGATAGTTATCGTTTCTGGTTTTGCTATGGGCATAGATACTATTGCTCACAAGAAAGCTATGCAGGTAGGATTAAAGACCATGGTTTTCCCTGGTTCAGGACTTTCAAATGAAGCGATGTATCCAAAAACAAATATAAAACTTATAAGAGAAGTCGTAGAAAATGGAGGATGTTTAATTTCAGAATTTGAGCCAGATTTCAAAGCGACACAATGGAGCTTTCCAATGAGGAATAGATTGATGGCAGGTATTTCTCGCGCAGTACTTATAATAGAAGCTGAAGAAAGGTCTGGAACTCTCATAACTGCTCGACTAGCGACAGAATACAATAGAGATGTGCTTGCAGTTCCTGGGTCAGTTTTTTCATCAAATTCAAAAGGTACAAATAGACTAATAAGACAAGGTGCTATGCCCGTGACTTCTTCAGAAGACGTGCTTGAAGCATTAGGATTTGAAAAAGAAGTAGAAGAAGAAAAACAAGCGAGACTCTTTGAAGACATATCTCCTGAAGAGAAAAAAGTAATTGCTTTACTTCGTGAACCTATTCCAAGAGATGATTTAATGAGGGCAATGAAAATGCCGATTCCATCGGCAAATTCCCTGCTTTCTGTAATGGAAATAAAAGGACTAATAAAAGAAGAATATGGAGAGATTAGAAGAATATAAATATTTTAACATTTGCCAAAAAATTAACTTTCGTGTAATACTGTGAATTAGGTGCTAGTAGCTAGTTGCTAGGGACTAGTAGAAATCCTAGAAACTAGAAGCTAAAAACTAGAACCTAATTTACATGAAATTATTAATTGTTGAATCACCATCAAAAGCAAAGACTATCGAGAAATATCTCGAGGGTGCTTACACTGTTCGCGCTTCTGTCGGGCACATTCGTGATTTACCGAAATCAAACAAACAAGCTATAGACATAGAAGCTGGTTTTGTTCCACATTATGAAATTTCAAAAGGTAAAGAAAAAGTTGTGCATGAGTTACAACACTTAGCTGAAAAATCAAGTGAAATACTTTTAGCAACAGACCCTGACCGTGAGGGTGAAGCTATAGCTTGGCATATAGAGGAATTATTGAAAGCAGATAAGAAAGTAAAAGCTCCGATAGAAAGAGTTACTTTTCATGAAATAACAAAAGAAGCAGTGGAAGAAGCTTTGAAGCATCCACGAAAGATAGACACAGCATTGCGTAAAGCCCAAGAGGCACGTAGAGTTCTTGATAGGCTTGTAGGATATGATTTGTCTGGATTAATCTGGAAAAAAGTTAGATACGGACTTTCTGCAGGAAGAGTACAGTCCCCCGCACTTCGCATAATAATGGAACGTGAAAGAGAAATCCGTGCATTTATACCAGAAAAATTTTGGAGGATTTTAGGATTGTTTGAAACATTAAAAAATTCTAAAATCACATTGGAATGTTCAGAAGAACCAAGAGACGAAAAATTAGTTGAAAAAATATTAACTGAAGGTAAAAAAGGCACATGGATAATAAAAGGAGTAAAAGAAAGTGAACAGAAACGTTCTCCTCGTGCTCCTTTTACAACTTCAACATTGCAACAAACAGCTAGCTCACGATTAGGATATTCCCCTTCTCGTACTATGCAAATAGCGCAGAAGCTCTACGAAGCAGGACATATCACATATATGCGTACAGATAGTACAAATCTTTCTGTTACTGCTCAAGCTCAGATTATTTCTTTTGTGAAAAAAGAATATGGAGATAATTATGCTGAAGCTAGAACTTATAAAACTAAATCAAAAAATGCTCAAGAAGCTCACGAAGCGATAAGACCTACTCATGTAGAAAAATTAGATGCTGGCACAGATGAACAAATAAATTTATACAGACTTATTTGGGAACGCACTGTTTCTTCTCAAATGACAGATGCAAAATTATCAAAAACAAAAATTACAGCTGTCATAAAAGAACATGAAGATCTTCCAGAGTTTGGAGCAAATGGTTCAAGATTACTTTTCCCTGGTTGGCTCGCAGTAGACACTGGTGCTAGAGGTGAGGATGTAGAATTACCATTATGTATTCCAGGTGAAGAACTAAAGTTATTAAACTTAATAAGTGAAGAAAAATTTACATTACCACCAGGAAGATATAGCGAAGCTGGTCTTGTGAAGGAACTCGAAAGTCGTGGAATAGGAAGACCTTCTACTTATGCTTCTATAATGCGTACTATAGAAGATAGAGGTTATGTAAGAAAAGAAAATAAGACATTGTTCCCTACTGATGTAGGAGAAGTAGTGTCAGATTTTCTTGAAACACATTTTGCAAATTATATTTCTGATACATTCACAGCAGAGATGGAAGATGAGCTCGATGAAATTTCTCGAGGTGAACGTGAATATGAAAAAACATTGAAAGATTTTTACATACCTTTTTCTAAAGATGTAAAATCAAAAGAAAAATTAGAAAAAGCCACAAATCTAGGTGATGCACCAGAAGGTATAAAATGTCCTAAGTGTGGCGATAAAATGATCATAAAACTTTCTCGTGGTGGAAAATTTTATTCTTGTTCAAAATATCCAGATTGTGATGGTGCTCTAATGTTGGACGGTACAGAATTAAAAGGTCCAGAAGAAACTGGAGAGATTTGCCCAGAGTGTGGAGAGAAAAAAGGAAAAAGTGGAGGTGGCAAGCTCATTGTACGTCAAAGACGAGATGGCACTGGTACTTTTATCTCTTGTTCTCGTTACCCAAAATGTAAATTCATAAAAAAAGATGAAGCAGAAGAAGCTAAAAAAAGAACAGGTGTGATCTGTCCACTATGCAAGAAAGGAGATATTTCAGAAAGACGAGGAAGATTTGGTATTTTTTATTCTTGTTCAAATTATCCAGATTGTAAATTTGCGATAAAAGCAAAACCAACTGGAAAAATCTGTGATAAATGTGGATCTTTAATGATGGAAGGAACAAAAACTATTCCAGAACGTTGCTCTAATAAGGCTTGCATAAATCACAATCCTCATAAATTAAATAAGATTAGTTAGTTTGGACTATACAAATTAAATATTAGTTGTATAATTATTATTTATGATAAATGTTAATGAAATCTTTGACCTTATTGAGGCAAAAATAACTAAAGAAGATAAAGAGCTAATAAAAAAAGCTTACGACTTCGCAGAACGCGCCCATGAAGGTAAAAAAAGGGTAAATGGTGACCCATACTTTGTTCATGTTTTTGAAACTGGTAAAAACTTAGCGAAACTCGGAGTAGATGCGAAAACAATTGTCGCAGGTATTATGCACGATGTTCTTGAAGATACTGAAGTTTCTGAAAAAGAAATGGAGAAAGAATTCGGTAAGGAAGTTGTCTTTCTAGTAAAAGGAGTTACAAAGCTTGGAACTTTAAAATACAAAGGCAACATAAGACATGTAGAAAGTTTGAGAAAATTTTTTATTGCAATGTCAAAAGATTTACGTGTTGTTATTATAAAATTTGCAGATAGATTACATAATTTAGAGACACTTCAATTTTTACGAGAA
>Ga0105099_10002734_pt1 | contig 10387 bp, 7 predicted proteins | sample PPLLak3cmMay2015_2_FD_79138 | JGI IMG/M metagenome (GOLD analysis project Ga0105099, IMG submission 79138) | Freshwater sediment microbial communities from Prairie Pothole Lake near Jamestown, North Dakota, USA - PPLs Lake P8 Core (1) Depth... | ecosystem: Environmental > Aquatic > Freshwater >...
AACTGGATGGCCGATGGAAGAGAGATGTACCCGGATCTGATGAGTTCGACCGGTCTGAGGGAAGATCTCAAGGAGAGTACAGCTATCAAATTCCTCAATCTTCCTCCAACGAGTGATTGCACTCCTACCCCTTTTAGTTCGGGTAGACATCCTTTTCCTTTGACTTGGATGTCTTCCGATGGAAGAATCAATTAAACCTTCATCCTTGTTGAACTTTCCATGGACAATAGCCAGATAGACCTTATCAACAGTTCTGTTTTTAAATTGTTTTATCAAATGCTGGAAAGCTTCGTCATCTTTCGCGGCGACCATCACCCCGGAGGTATCCTTATCCAATCGGTGCACGATGCCCGGTCTCAAGATACCGTTAATCCCGGCGAGGTCTTGACAATGATGCAGAAGGGCATTGACCAATGTGCCCGAAGGGTTTCCATAAGCGGGGTGAACAACCATACCCGAAGCCTTATCCACCACAATGATGGAAGAGTCCTCATAGAGGATGGTGAGAGGAAGGGGTTCTGGGTTGAGTGAAAGGGGTTTAGGTTCGGGAAGGCTTCCCGAGACAAGATCGCCTGTCTTGATGTGAGCACTGGGCTTAGTGGGTTTCTGATTTAGAAGGATATAATGTTTCTCAATTAGATTTTTTGCTTGAGAACGGGAAAGATGAAGATCGTTTTCTGCAAGGAGCTGGTCGAGGCGTCGACCCTGATTCTTCGCTGTTACCTGAAAGGAGAAATGTTTGCATTGATCAAGTAGATTTTGAATTCCCATGGTCCTGTAGTCACATAGCCTTGCAGTCCCCGCCTGCGGCAGGCAGGTTTTGACGATATGATTAAGCGACTATCCAACTTTTTCTTCGCTATGCGTTAGGCTCTTTGCTCGCTGTGATTTTATTTAGGGCTTTCTCAATTCCTTCAGCGAGAAGAGGAATCTCTTCATCAAAGACGGTTCTCATATCCAGGATCAATTCTTCTTTACTGATTCGAGAGATAATGGGGAGATCCCCTTTCCTTAAATTTTCTTCGAGATGATTCACGGAAAAGTCGAGGGGTCTAATGGCCATGACAATGGTGGGTAGCTCTTGAAGGGGAAGGGCGCCACCGCCCACTTGAGAAACATCTTCTCTCAGAGTGAATGTCATTCTCTGATTAACTATTCCTGACAATCTTTTCAGCAAGCGTCTCCCTCTTCTTCTTAATCTTTTTGTATCCAGACTCAACATCTGAAGCGTCGGAATCTCTTTCATTGCCTTCTTTTCATCGAGGTAGAGGAGAAGAGTTGATTCGAGAGCAGCCAAGGTGAGTTTGTCAATGCGAAGGGCTCGGGTCAGCGGATTGGTCTTAAAAAGATCCAAGAATTTCTTCTTCCCCAAGATGATTCCAGCCTGAGGGCCTCCAAGAAGTTTATCACCGCTAAAGGTGATTGCATCCACACCCGTCTTCATCATCTCTTGGACAGTAGGTTCCCTCTCCAGCCCGTACCGGGTGAGATCGATTAAACAACCGCTTCCCAAATCATGCACGACAGGAAGTTGATGTTGCTTTCCCAGTTGGACCAGATCCTCGAGAGAGACTTCCGAGGCAAAACCCATTACCCTGAAGTTGCTGGTATGGACCTTCAGAAGCAGGGCTGTCTGTGCACCGATCGCTTTTTGGTAGTCGTTGAGGTGAGTACGATTGGTTGTTCCAACCTCCCTAAGTAAAGCCCCACTGCGTTTCATCACATCGGGGATGCGAAAAGCGCCCCCAATTTCCACCAGCTCTCCTCTTGAAACGATCACCTCCTTGTCCTCTGCGAGGGTATTCAAGACAAGTAAGACAGCCCCCGCATTATTATTTACCACCAAAGCGGATTCTGCACCGGAAAGGCGGCAGAGAATCTCCTCGACATGAGTATATCGGCTCCCCCGTTCACCGAATTCAACGTCATATTCTAAGTTGGAATAGGTTTTGGAGATATCCATCAAGTGCTTCAGTGCAGAAGGATGGAGGGGGGCCCTTCCCAGATTCGTATGGATGACCACCCCAGTTGCATTGATGACTTGACGGAGCCGTGGCTGAATTTGAAGAGCAACCTCTTTCTGAAAAATGGGATAGAGTCTTTCGAAGGAGAAAAATTCGTCTCCACATTGAGAAAATTCTTTTTTGTGGAGGAGCTCTTCGCGCAATTGTCTCAATCCCTTTCGTATGGCTTCGACGACGACCTTCCGGGGATGGACCTTCAAGAGCTCAACGATCTCTGATCTTGAAAGAATTTCATCCACACTGGGTATCTTACGGAGCGCCTGTTGACGAAGGGGTAAAGACATTGGGCTTCCTCCTCGCAAGGAGTGTTTTAATGATCTTGATGAAGTTCATTCGAATGAATCGGGTGGGCCATTCCAGTTCCTTTTTTTCGCAGAGGGTGGACATGCTATAGTTTCGAAGGGAGAGACGACCGCTTGAGATGGATTCCAGGGCCGTTTCCCTCTCCCCAACATCGGGAAGAGACATGATCCGGTCGATCTCCTTCATCATCTGGACTGCCCCTTCAAGCCGCTTCTCAACGGATTCTGCCGTCTTGGGATCGATTAGACCGAACTCGGCCTTGAGACGATTGAGCCTCTTTCCGGCTTCGTAAGTGCTGTAGACGATTTCATCCCGGTTCATCCATTCCGTTTCGTAGTTGAGGATATATTTCCAACTGGGAGCCAATAGCGCTTGACGATGTTCCTCCACCGTCCGATGAATCAGGCGATATCCATATTTTTCAGGGGTTTCGAAGACCAGACTTCCGGGATCCAAGAAGGGGGCAAGAGGAGAGATGAAGGGGAGGAGTTTATTATAAGAACGAAATCGATCCAAAAGGATCCGACAATATTCCACTGTATCCAGGACGGATTGATAGGATTGTTTTGGGAGACCGGTCATGAAGAAGAGGTCGATCCGCTTTGAGCCGAGATCCATGGCATCCTTAAGCATTCTTTCCAACAATTCATTGTTATAAGGTCTTCCAAATGCCTTTCTCACTTCTTCATCGTGAGACTCGGGAGAGATCTCGATATTAAAGTTCGAAATAGATTCAGCAATTCTTTCCAGCCGAATCCTGGGCGGGGGAGTAAAAAATTCAAAGGCGATATGATTGGTGATGGGCCTTTGTTTCATTTCTCGGAGAAAAGCGAAACCATATTCTTCTCCAGGTTGGAAGATATCACCGATGATCATGACCGGCGCATGGAGGTGGTCTGAAATATTGAAAATATCTTGAGCCAATAATTTGGGATTCCGATAGGCTGGTTTTTTCCGATTGGCCATCGTTCGAAAGGTCTGTGCGGACCCCCCGCAGGTTTTACAAGAATAGAGACATCCACGGCAGGTGAAGACCGCTGTCACAGGATAGGTGTACCAGTCAATAAAAGGCTGGTAACCTGTGGGATCGGCATACCTGACCGCCTTCTTCATGATGTGGCGGTAGTCGATTGTAATCTCATCGAGGTTTTCCAGCACATGGGTAAGAGGATTGACCCGAATTCCTTTTTTCCCATCCCGATAGGTCAGATTAGGAATATTTTTAAAATCGTTACCTGCCTTGATGGCTTGAATCAGATGAAGCAGCGGCTTCTCCGTTGAATCACCCCTCATCACAAAATCGATAAAAGGATATTGGCGGAGGATCTCTTCATGATAATAGGTGGCCGAGAGTCCACCCAGGATAACAGGGGTATCGGGATGAAACCGTTTGATGAGTTCTGCAAGAGCCAATGCTCCCTGGACATGAGCCATCCAATGGAGATCGATCCCGAAGGCCAAGGGCTTATTTTTTCTGATGAGCCGCTCCACATCAAACTTTTCATCCTTAAGCATCTTCATCGCGACATTGATGATCCTCACCTTGAGCCCATGACGCTCCAAATATTCTGAAAGGCTGGCAAACCCAATCGGATACATTTCAAAGATGGGAGTGGAGGGGACGACATCGCTGATCGGACCATGGATGCCTGGCCGATTTCTAAAGTCATAAAGGGTAGGGGGATGAAGAAGGATTAGATCAATATTTGACATTTCCCTTTATTTAACAGATGGATGGTAAGTATTGAGGTTCGAATGACGTATTCAAACCCCCGCGTTTTGCAACCCCATTCATATATACCCTATTCAGCCTTCTAAAACAAGGGCATGGTGAAACCAAATTCCGATTTAGAAAGCCGTCTTTGCGAGGGAACCGAAGCAATCCTGCTTTTCTTAATGGGATTGCCACGGTCGATGCGACCTCGCAATGACGTAATGGGAAAAAAGTTTTTCTCTCTATATCGGAATTTGGGTGGGAAGGCAAAACGCTCAGTGTTCAGCGCATAGCGATAATGAATATTAGGCAGTCCAGAGGCTGGGGATAGGTCTCTGATAGCCTTTTTGGGAGGCTAAAATATCGAGGTGGAGCGTGGCAAGGTCCTCTAAAACTGGATCTAACTCTTCCAACATTCTATAATCGATTGTTTTAATATACTGATGACATTTGTCACAGAGGTCAATCCGGTAGGTCTCCTCTCCCTCACCACAAAAATACTTTAAAAATTCCTGTTCTGTATTGTTGCAGAAAGGGCAGAGCAACCGATCGATTCTCCATTGATAGCCGCAATAGGAACAAAAGAGATAACGCTTTCCCACTTCTTCTTTCAATAGACTTAAGGAGGGGAGGGAGCCGCAGAGCGGACAGTCACCTTTCAGCCAGGTTTCAGATTCGAGTTCACTTTCAAGCTGTTGTCTTCCGGCCTCGATGGAAGGTTTAATGCTACTTTGGATTAAAAACGATAAAACTACTTTATCCAATTCCGATTCATCAGCAACCTTCTTGATCTTTTCTTCCTTCATCCCGTTGCTTAATAATTTCTTCAGGTTTATTTTTTTATCGTCGATGGCCTCTTTGATTTTTCTCACCTGTTCAGCCATATGAGGGTTGGAATTTTTTCCGATCTGACAGAAGGTTTCAAAGAGTTTGGCGGAGGTTTCGATATCCAGTGGAAAATCTTCTTTCTGAATCAATGAAAAGCCTTCTTTTCCCAAGAGTTCTTTCCATTCCTTTTTGAGATGTATCGGATCAATTTTTAAAGAGGTTTTTGCTTTATCTTGTGCCTCTTTGACTTTTTGGTAAAAGTCCAGCATTTTCCCATAGCCGGGTCTTTTCTTTTTAATTTGTTGAATCCTTGCTTTGAGTTCCAAAAAGACCTCCTTGATAATTCTTTGCTTTTATTTCGGACCTGTCATTCCCATGGAAATGGGAATCCAGGTACAGGTTTAAAAAATGCTATGGATTCCTGCTTTCGCAGGAATGACAAATACGATAAATCACCCTCACCCCCCACCCTCTCCCATCAAGGGAGAGGGAGAAACCGGTTGATAACGGATAGGGAAGAAAAAAACGGGCTTGTTTCAAGACTCCCAAGCCGAAACAAGCCCTAAAAAACACCCCCCTGATTTTTTTACCCCTACCTCCCTTCCCCCATCACAAGGAGAAAGGAGATGAGAGAGGGTTTTATCCGATCATATGACGCAAACTGGTAAAAGGTTGAAAGAGGCGTTTGAGCGCCATCTTCCTGGTGATCCCAATGGTATTTTCTGCCACAGCGAATTTGTGATAATTTTTGGGATCGTCCGTAATCAGAAAAATCACCCTAACATCATCGGGATTGGCGAGCATGGCATCCTTATAAACTTTTTTCACCTCTTCCAATCTCTTATTTGCCATATTGAGCATGGCATCTCGATCTCCGAAATTCATTGTTCCTGTTGGACAAGTCTTTACACAGGCAGGAAGCATTCCTTCATTGATGCGGTCGAAACACATGGTACATTTTGCCATGATTCCCGCACCAGAGATTCTTGGGATATCATAGGGACAGGCTTCGCGGACTTCTTTAAAATCCCCCTGTTTCATCTTCACTTTTGGGTTAAAGATAACTGCCCCAGTCTTCTCATCGTGTATTATGGCTCCCTTGGCTTTTCCATCTGCCACTTCTTTACAGGGAGGAGACATGCAGTGCCTACACTGGTCGGGAAAGAAATACCACTTGGGCTCTCCTCCCGGAATTTCTATCTCATTGAATCTCACCAATTTGAATGTCGAGGTCGAAAGATCAGCAGGATTCTGGTGATTTCCTCGCTGTAGGGTTTTCGTTCCAGGATTTTTATTCCACTGCTTACAGGCGATCTGACATCCCCGACACGCTGTGCATTTCGTTGTATCTATGAAAAAGGATTTATCTGCCATTTATGTCACCTCCTTTAACTCTTGGTAGCCTTTTTGGCTGGTTGGGATGGTTGTTTAGTAAGTTTACTTACGTTGGCCATGAAAGCCTTTGATTCAGGTATCATGGTATTAGGATCGCCAACGGTGGGTGTTAGTAAGTTCGCACTTTCTCCACCATCCTTTGGATGGAGCCAGCCAAAATGCCACGGTATCCCTATCTGATGGATCGTCTGGCCAGCGATATTAAAGGGTTTTAAACGGGAGGTGACAATCGCCACAGCTTCTAATTTGCCTCGTTGGGTCTGAACGATCACCCTATCACCGTTTTTAATGCCTCTCAATTTACCAAGTTCAAGGCTCATTTCACAAAACATCTGAGGCTCGGCCTCAATCAGCCATGGAAGCCATCGAGTGAGAACTCCTGTCTGCCAGTGTTCGGTGACCCGATAGGTACTGCAAACGAAAGGATATTTTGGGTCGCAAGTGGCAAAAGAATCAAGCCCGCCTTCAAATACCTTGATAACTGGGTTGATTCTCTGACCGGACATCAGATTCTTCTCGATGGGGCATTCCAAAGGTTCGTAATGTTCAGGAAAAGGACCGTCATTTAAGCCCGGTCCGAAGAGTGAAGTCACGCCATCAGGCTTCATGATAAATGGGTAGGCCCCAGTTGTTCCCATTGGCGGTACAGCATTATCAGGGATATCCCCTATCCATTTCTTTCCTTCAGTGTCCCATTTAAGGAGGGGACGCTTCGGATCGCGAGGATTTCCATCCAAATCAACAGATGCTCGGTTATAGATGATCCTCCGATTAAGTGGCCAGCACCATGACCACTCCGGATAGAGGCCTAATCCAGTCGGATCGGTCTTCTTTCTGCGGGCAGCCATATTGCCAGCCTCCGTGTAACTGCCTGAATAGATCCAGCTACCGCAAGAGGTGGTTCCATCCTCTTTCAGACCAACAAAATTGGCCATCAATTTGCCAGTCGTGAGGTCATAACCATTGATCTCCTTGGCTACCTTGTGGATATCGAAATGACCATTGGTTTCATAATCCCATTTCAGATTCAGGATCGGTTCAGGGAAAGTCCCTTTTTCTTTCTTATAGAGGTCTTGAACCTTTTTAAACAATTCATACATAATATCGCCATCAGGGAGGGCCACTCCAGGAGGGTTAGCCGCTTTATAACGCCACTGCATCCAGCGGCCGCTGTTGCTAATACTTCCTTCCTTTTCCATTGAGGCGGCACATGGGAGTTGAAAGACTTCTGTTTTGATTTTCTTTGGATCCATGCCCGGACCTTTCCAGAATTCACCTGTTTCGCTGTCAAAGACATTGACATTGACCATCCAATCAACCTTGGTCATGGCCTGACGGACTTTTCCAGCATGAGCGCTTGAGCAAGCCGGATTCATACCCCAGGCAAAGAAGCCGGTGAAAGTTCCCTTGAACATTTCATCAAAAAGATTCAACCACGAAGCATCCTGACCCGTATCGAGTTTGGGCATCCAGGCATAGCCAAAATCATTTTCTTTGGTGGCCTTCTCTCCGAACGTCGATTTCAAAAAGCTGGCAACATATTTAGGACGGTTTTTCCACCAGTTGACACTTCGAGGATCTTTTGAAGCTGGAGTGGTCTTATTATAATCCGCAAGGGTTGCCCAAGTCGCCCGTGGAGTAGGTAAATAAGCCGGCCAAATGTGGTACAGAAGGCCCGCATCGGTTGACCCCTGAACATTCGATTCCCCACGTAGCGCATTGATTCCCCCTCCAGCAATTCCCATATTACTGAGAAGATCTTGAATAATGGCCATGGTTCGAATGTTCTGAACCCCCACGGTATGCTGCGTCCAACCCATGGCATATAATACAGTACCTGCTTTGTCCGGAGCATAGGTTGAGCCATATGCCTTATAGACTTTTTCCAGATCTGCTGTGGGGGTTCCAGTGATTTCTGAAACTTTCTGGAGCGTATAACGTGAATAGTGTTTCTTTAAAAGCTGGAAGACACACTGTGTGTCTTGGAGGGTCATGTCCCTCTTTGGAATTCCCTGCTCATCTTTTTCCAATGTCCAGGTGGATCTATCATAAGTCCTTTTTGCTGAGTCATAGCCAGAAAAAAGGCCGTCATTGAAGCTATATTTTGGATTTACGATAAAGGATGCATTAGTATAGTTCTTGACATAGAACTCATCATACATGTTGTTGTCAATCAGATACTTGATCATGCCACCCAGAAAGGCAATATCTGTCCCTGAACGAAGTCTTACAAAAATATCAGCCTTCGTCGAGGTCCGGGTGAATCGAGGATCCACATGGATGAAGATGGCACCTTTGTCTTTAGCTGCCTGGATCCATTTAAAAGAGACAGGATGGTTTTCAGCAACATTACTGCCCATGTTTAAAATCACATCGGCATTTCTAAAATCGATATAATGATTGGTCATTGCACCGCGTCCGAACGACTCTGCCAGAGCCGCTACAGTGGCGCTGTGTCAGATACGGGCCTGGTGCTCAATATAGATAAGACCCAGTGACCTGAGGAACTTTGCGTAAAGCCAGCATTCCTCATTGTCCAAGGCTGCACTTCCCACGGATGCAATGCCGTTGGTCCGGTTCACCACCTGACCTGCAGCGTTTTTCTCCATGAAGCTTGCATCACGGCTTTTCTTAATATTGGCTGCGATTTTCTCTAAGGCCCATTCCCATTTCACTTCTTTCCAGGTGTTACTATAAGGGGCCCTGTAAAGGACTTTCTGGAGACGGTTCGGGTTAACTGCAATTTGGTAGCTTGATGCCCCTTTGGCACAAAGGGCCCCTTCACTGATGGGATGATCAGGATCTCCCTCGGCATTGATGACTTTCCCTTTGTCATCGGTATGGACGATGATGCCGCAGCCCACCGAACAATAACAGCAGATGGTTGTTGTTTCCTTCGCCCCTTTAATTCTTAGTTCCTGGGCATAAACTTCAGCCGGAGACAGATCGAATCCTAACCCACCCATGACCGTCCCAGCGGCTGTCGCTCCCGAAATCTTTAAAAAGGTTCTTCGGGTAATTTTCATAAGTATTATTCACCTTCCTTTCATAAATTTTTTAAAACGAGAGAGTTAAATTCACCCCCTTTCTTTTATAAACAGGGGCGGACCGTTTAAGCCTTAGATTTTTCTAAGATCGCCCCAGTTTGAGCCATATAAGTTATATGAATTAGGTTAGATAAAGGACCTATTAGACTATATTCTTGTGAAAGATACCACAAACAATTTTTTTGTCAAGTGAAAAAAAGTGAAATGTGAAAAAAAGAGGTGTAAAAATATAGATGGCAGAGCAAGTGTTGGTGTTAAATGAAAAGATCGGAGAAGGTTTTATGCAAGTGAAGGATGAGTTTAGGTTCGATGATTCAATTCTCTTTTGCAGATTTGGAAAAGAAACTGAATGCCTTAGAGGCGATAATCAAGCCCTTGAAAAAATGGTTTTTCCATCCTTAACGTTTTAGGTTTGTTTCAGCCACCCTGTCATCTACCCCCTGGTTGCCACTCATGCCCGAAGCAGCAAGAAAGCATTCGGAGCCCTTCAACTCCTCATTGAGTCTTCGGAGTATTTCCTGCTGTTGCCGGATCGAGAAATCAGCGTATTTGGGGTCTTTTTTCTCGTAAATTCTTTCAATAAAGGTAATGCAGTCTTTGGCAGTGCGGATCTGTGCAAGGATCATCTCACACTTTTTCATTCCCCAGCGGGCTTCGATCGAGTCTTTCGGATGAGGGGAAAGCCATGAACAATTCTGATAGATATCATAGAAGGTGAGCGAGCGGCTCTTTGTGATGTTGATGGAAATTGACTCCATCATCTTTTTGACCATTTTTTTGTCAAGACGATTCAATTCAATGATACGGGAAAGATGATCCATCTGGAGGATGATCATCCCATCAAGGCTGAGGGTATTGTGAATTTCCCATTGTTCCGAACCCTCTGTGCATCCCCCATTGATACACTGTTGGGTCCCTGCCATAACAATAGGAACTCTATCCCTGAGAAAGCGTGTGGTTGTTTCCATAACCTTCGAGATCTTCTCCATGGGATCATATTCTTTTGGATCGATCCTCTTGGCCACAGCCTCAACAAAGTCTGTATACCTCTTATAGAAAGCAGGGTGATATTGCTC
>Ga0105099_10002735_pt1 | contig 10387 bp, 7 predicted proteins | sample PPLLak3cmMay2015_2_FD_79138 | JGI IMG/M metagenome (GOLD analysis project Ga0105099, IMG submission 79138) | Freshwater sediment microbial communities from Prairie Pothole Lake near Jamestown, North Dakota, USA - PPLs Lake P8 Core (1) Depth... | ecosystem: Environmental > Aquatic > Freshwater >...
AAAAATATTAATGTAAACGAACTGGTGAAACAAAGTTCTAGCTTAGATGTAAACGAACTACTGACATTTTGATGTAAACGAACTATAGATATTTATCAACTAGCTATTAGGTGAAACCCGTAACCAGTAACCAGTAACCAGTAACCAGTAACCAGTAACCCGTAACCAGTAACCAGTAACCCGTAACCCGTAACCTCTCCAAGTCTTCTCCCTGATCTATTTACAAAAGTATTCTCCTGATACATTTTTTTTATCTTTGGGAATACAAATTGCATGAGCCATGGCAATTCCGACATCAAGAACGAAAGAGAAGGCAGAAATAAGAATAGATGAAGATAAGTGTAATGGTTGCGGACTGTGTGAATCGGTATGTAAGGATTTCAGCCTGATTATAGTTGACGGAAAGGTCAAAATCAGTGATACACCAGTATTCGGGTGCACAGGCTGTGGTCACTGTATGGCAATCTGTCCGACCGGAGCAATTGAGATTTATGGACGAACACTCTCACCTGACGATATATACGATTTGCCTCTGCCTGAGCAAGCTGCAGACTATAATCAACTTATGGCTATGCTTCAGCGCCGTCGTAGCGTCAGGGAATTTCTCGACAAAGAGGTTGATGCTGAGTTGATTGAGAAAATACTGAATGCCGCCTTGACCTCTCCGATGGGACTTCCCCCCTCAGATGTAAATGTGATGGTTCTCGACACCAGGGAAAAAAACCGGGCATTTGTCAAGGATTTTTGCGATTATCTTGGAACCATGAAATGGTTCGTATCAGATTGGTTTTTATTTATTATGCGGCCTTTCTGGGGAAAAGCCGCAGATGATATGTTCCGTGGGTTCGTGAAGCCTTTGTTCAAAATTTATCCGGGCAAAATGGGAAAAGGGATAAACGTTGTAACCTATGATGCCCCGCTCTGTATCTATTTTTATGGTTCAAAGTACTCTGACCCGGCCGATCCAATAGTGGCAGCAACCGTTGCAATGTATGCCGGTGAATCGCTGGGACTGGGTACATGCATGCTCGGGGCTATTCACCCGCTAATTCAATATGGTAAGAAAGCAAAAGCCCTGAGGGAAAAGTACGGCATAAAATGCACCAGCCGTGAAGGGTTGTTTGTGATCTTTGGTCACCCTGCAGTAAAATACCATAAAGGCATAAGACGCACATTTGCTTCAGTTACTACGATGAATTAGCAAGCCGCGAAAACTTAAGGATTGCCTCAGTCAAGAAATTCCTGTTCAGTAATCATTATAATTCAATTCTGTAAAAAACAGCTTTAGTCACATGAATATTATACCTATTTTTACAACACAAACACAAAACAACTGAAAAACTAAACAAATAAACAACTAAACAGCTAAACTGCTAAACAGAAAATAAATCTATCTTCATGAAAGCTGAAAACGAAAAAGAGGAAAACAAGACAGAGATGTCTTACATAATTCTGTTGGTTGCATCGGCAACTCCGATGTTATTTATTGAGAAGATGTCCGGGAAGCTTTTCGGGATATTCCTCCTAACATTAATCCTGCTGGCTGTAAATATCTACAGTTTCTGGAAGTGCAGGACAGACCAGAAATTGAATCAGAATATCAAGCTAAGGGTTATTTCCATGCTCTCTCTGGCGGTGGCACTATGGATGTTCTTACACATACTGTTAATGTTCTCGCCATTATTAAATTACAAGAGTTTCATTTTTATGAATAAGATATCAGGTACAATCTCCGACCAGACTATTTACAGCAGCGGAGCACTGGCTTTTCTTATTGCAAGCGCTGTACTATTCGGATTGTCCCTGTCAGAGATGATTCCTCTCTACAAAAAGATTCAGCCTCACTTCAAAAGCGTGTACCTGATTATCTGCTCAGCTGGTTTGTACATTATAATTAATTATCTGATACTGTTCCCGGGAATCTTAAGGGCAACTCCGGTTGTTAAACTGGTCTATGCAAATGAAAACATTTTCATCAGGCCGAACCAGTTCCATGCATTATACTACAAAGGGGTTACTTTCGATGGGAAACTTGAGACCTCGCCCATGAAATGGTACCTCGACGGAGAATTAATCGGTACTGAAAATGTCATTAATCCGGTAATCAAAGGAAAATACCACGCTGAGATTGAAACCGAAAAAGGGATAATCAAGACGGAAACATATAATTATTTAAAGTAACGTAATCCATCATTATATGGCAATATGGTCTAATGAGATAACCGAGCTCGACAGGCTCTACGCCTCTTTCAAGGGGAACCTGCCCGATATTGTCAGAGAGATGGAGCAACTTCTCAAAACAGACGATCCTATCGTAGTGCTGCTATATTCGAGGCGGTGCCTGGAGGTGATAATTACCGATCTGTGCGAAACCGAGTTAAACAGACCCCGGAAAACAGAGCCCCTCAAAGGCATTATCGATAAGCTGAACAGCGAAGAGAAGGTGCCGGGGCATATAATCACTTCAATGATCAGCCTGAACAGCATGTCAAACTACGGAGCACATCCGAAGGATTTCGATCCGGAGCAGGTGAAGCCGGTGCTGAACAACCTTGCCATTATTATTAGATGGTATCTTAAGCATAAAGATTTTAAAATTGTCAGTAAAGTCGAGCCCAAGGAATCCGCAGAAGAACGATCTGTCAGGTCTGAGCCGGATCAGGAAAAGATAGTTGTTAGAACTACGACAAATCCTTTATACGGACTAATTCTTCGGTGGACAGGGATTGTGATTCTGATTCTTTTAGGAGCCGGAGTGGTAATACCGGAGATTATCAGATATGGGATCGAAAAAAGCAGGGCTAACGACCCGGTGTATGATCCGGATAAGACTTACTTTACCGATCAGCGTGATAATGAGGTTTATTCAGAAGTCACCATCGGCAACCAGACATGGATGGGAGAAAACCTAAGGGCTGTTACGCTAAATGATGGCACACCAATCCACCTGGAAAAGGATGACAAATTGTGGGAGACACAAACAACCCCCTCATATTGCTGGTACGAAAACAACCGGAAGAAGTACGGTGGAACCTATGGCGCACTTTATAACTGGTACGCTGTAAATACAGGCATATTATGTCCGGTTGGCTGGCATGTTCCATCAATTGATGAATGGATTGAGCTGATAAACTTTGTTGGAGATAGTGTTGATTACGGCGAAAATGATGATTATGTTGAAACAGGAGATGATATGATACACCTCCTGAAGTTTGCAGGTAAGAAACTCAAAGAAGTCGGCATTGATCACTGGTCCTATTGTGACACAATTTACTCGACCGATAACTATGGCTTCAGGGCCCTGCCCGGAGGTAACCGTAATGTATATGGTCCGTTCTGGGGTATTGGAGAGGAAGGCTGCTTTTGGAGTAGCACTGAAAGTGAGTGGAATAAGGGTAATGCATGTAATGTTGAGGTGCACTATAATAATAGCGGTGTTACCGGGCTTCAGCACTACAAACAATTTGGCATGTCGGTACGCTGTATTAAGGATAAGCCTCCGGGAAATCAGTAATGGTCCAGATTGCACGAAAAATGATTGATTCCATTAAATAATCAACCCTATTATGAAAAAGAGCTTGGTTCTTATCGGCGTAGCCTCTGTTCTTCTGCTAAGTGGCTGCACGAACAGTGAAGTTAAAACAGAAATTAAACTGCAGCTATCGGAGAATGAGTACCTGTACGCAAAATACTCCGGATACTTTGATATTAGCCGGGGGCAGACTGTTGAAACGGTATCGCCCCAGTTATTGTCTGAGCTCAGGGCCGAAATGGAGCCAGCGAAGGAAGAAGCTGTTGCTGTTCTTACTAAAATGATAGTATCGGCAGCAGAACCTGTTCCGGCACTGGCAGGAGTGTTCAATAAGGTTAAAGCAACCTGGGTTACCGATGAGGAACCAAACACATGGATCATTACCATAAACCGGGAAATTAATGGTAACAGAGTAACCAGGTTGCTGGAAACCCCGGCAGATGGAGGATTCTGGGAGACATACAGTAATGAGGAGGTATTCCAGTATCTCAATAATATAAATAGACTCCTCAGAGATCCATCCTATTTGACAGGATTGGGTATAGAACCAGACACGACGGAATTTGGGATAGAAAACCCGTTATTCATAATTCTGAGGCCGAATCTCAAACCAGATGGCACATTCGATGAAGGATCAACCGTTGGCTTAGCCCACTTCAATGATACAGCTTTGCTGAACACCATCTTCTCATTCAGGACTTTTAAGGCAGAACTGCTACGAGATATGAATCTTATCTGGGGTCTTAAACCGGTAATAGGAAGTGAGGATTATTTTGAGCTTCATGCTGTAAAAGCGACCAGAGATGGCCGGCCAATGCTCAAATGCGAATCCATAGTATCAGCAACAGTCGATAAAAAGAACTACCCACCTGTTGTAACAATCAACATGAATGCTGAAGGGGCACAAAAATGGGCCGTAATGACACGCGAAAATGTCGGGAGGAACCTGGCATTTGTAATGAAAAACAAAGTATATTTCAGTCCAGGGGTTGCTCAGGAAATTGTGAGCGGAAGCTCAACAATTTCGGCCGATTTCACAGAGGAAGAGGCTGCAGATTTGGCCATTTTACTCGGATCGGGATACCTGCCTCCGTTTGGAGTAAGGGTACTCTCGATAAGATAACTTCCGACTTCCGTCTTCGGACTTAAACGACCCGTTGCTAATCAAAGTTGACATTCTTAAATGTTGCAAGAGAAATTGCTTTTTTGCGGTACTCTTTTCCGGCATTTTCGTTTTTGCTCTCGCTTATGCGGCTAAGGCCAAAATAGGAATATGACGAATAATCATTGCCGTAATTTTTGAATGGTGCTATCTCTCTTAGCCCCTTCTCATATAATTGCATTGCCTGGTTATTGTTCAGGTATTTTTTCTCCTGCAGAATACCTTCCAGAATGTGAAGTTGTGCATGATAAAATTTGCTTCCTTGGCCGTCACCCGGTATTTTCATAACTCTTTCAGCATCATCATACCTCTTTATCAGTAGCAGATTTCTGATATATGCTATTTTGTATTGTGGATTAACCGGATAGAGTTCATAAAGAATCTGACTGGTTTTTGTAGCTCCGATATAGTCATTCTCAAAATTTGCCATTATCCATGACAGGAATGAATATGCCTCTGCTCTCATAACAACAGAATTCTGCCCGGCGACCCTGAGCTGTTCCAGCCCTTTCTCCTTGTCTCCTCTGGGAAAAAGGAAAATTATGGCCTTATATACCGGGTATGCTTCAGGATATGCTTCACGATAGTAGTTATATAGTCCGGTAAACAGATAAAAATCAGCATATTCTGAGGTAACATTAAAAGAGCTTCGAAGATGTGGGTAGGTACTTGTTGCAAGTTTAATTACCTCACTGCTTATCCCATTATCTGAGTAGAAAAGAAGAAGCATTCCTCTTGCAGACATATTGATTAAAAGATATTCCTCTTCATTTCCAACGGATTTTCCTTTCTCCTCGCATAATTCAATGCATTTCTTCAGGTCGCTTACGAATCCGCTGTGCGCCAGGGAAGATGGGACAAGAGGATAATTTCTCCAGTAATTCAGCATGCCATTCAGGAGATATCCGGCCGGATGACCGGGATATTTCTGGCTAAGTATGTCAAAAGCTTTCCCGGCCTCCCTGAAATTAAAACTATAAAGATTATTGACCCCCCCCCGGAGCAGCGACAGTGAGGCTGTATCGCGCAGTATTTGTCCGCTTACCTTGTTACTGGCGGGACCAGCTGCCATTAAAAAGCAAAATACCAGTGTTATGATACCCGTTCTCATCTTAAAAACAAAGCACGAAATTAGACAAAAAGATGGAAAAAATGAAGCCCTTTAAAAGGCTCCTTTCATTATTCATTCCACGGCTCTCTCCTTTCGCCCCATACCAGTGGACAGCATCCGACTGCCCCTTATATCCACTGACTCAACTGACAACCCTGCCTTGCTGGCAAAGGATACTCTCCATAATTCCTGAAGTATCGGTAATATTTATCCCAGGCAATTTCCCTTACCTCAGGCAGGCACTCGTCAGATACCCCAATGTTTGGGAAGCAGTTACAGTTGATGGATCAAACCTGCAACCTGTTTTGACAGGAACAGGTTTTCATTAAATATCATGCGGGAAATAACTGATAAGAAGAACGAATTAGAAAAAAAAAGGAATTTCGGATGAGAAATTGAAAAAATATTATTTACATTTGGATAGGATCTTTGAAATTGCTCAATCGATCCTGCAATTTTTTAGAATCAATAAGAATAATAATTAATTTCTAGTAACAACCTAAACTTCTAATTTATGAAAAAGACACTTGTTTTATTGGTATTTTGCTGCTTGTTCCTTAGAATTAATGCTCAGGAATATGAGGGTATAGCTAAAGGCGATACGGAAATTTCCTTTAATGGTATGATATTTTCTATGGAGAATTTCAAGATGGGTAATTTTTTCTTTTCGTACGGAAAATACCTTAGTGACAAAATGTTAGTAGGAGCAGCTCCCGGGCTAACTATTGCAGAAGACATGACAGACTTAAGCTGCCAGTTCTTCTTCAACTATAATTTTTCCGCTTCAGAACCGACATTCCCTTACGTCAGAGCATCATATTATCAGCAGTCATTCAATACCGAAGGGGCCAGCTTTTTAGACTTTGGCTTCCTACAGGCAGGTGTTGGTTATAAATCTTTTTTTAATGACAAGGTAAGTTGGGATACTTCCCTTACTTATGGTATTAGCATGGGATCAGGTGGCTCAGGTATACTCATGTTAAACACAGGGATCGCAATTAAATGGTAACTCGTTGAAAGGGTTTACTTTTATATTGTTTTTTCTGCTTCTATTTTTAAAAACTGAATCGCAGATACTGATATACGGGGATCATAGTTTCCCCGTATCAGGATCTGTTATTTCAATGAGTTTTTCAGCGGACAACAGATTTCTGGCTTGCGGAACACAAACCGGTTCGGTCTATCTGTTGGATCTTCAGGCAAAAAAACAACTATATGAACTAAAGCACGGTTCAGCAGTTAATGCCCTGGTAATTGATTCCAAGACCAGATATGTCATTTCAGGGGGGAATAAATTGCTTATTATCTGGGATCTTTATACCGGTAACATATTAAAAACCATTGAAGATTATAAAGGAAAGATCTATCATATTGCGTTAGATCCTGATGAAAAAATTATCAGCGTTTCCGGTTCCAGCAATGACATTAGTCTTTATCAAATCCCGGATGGGACTTTTCTTGGATTGCTGCGCAACGGGCACACTGATGAAACTGTATTTTCTGCTTTCAGCCCCAGTGGAGCTCAACTGACATCAGTTGGTAAGGATAATCAGATGATTCTTTGGGAAATAGCCCCAAAGAAATTGCTCAGAAAATCGGAGATCATGCCTCGAACAATTGACGGATCGGCAATAAAAGTGCAGACTGCCAGAATGTTGCCCTCTGCAAACAAGATACTTATTGCCTGTCAGGAATCGCGTCTCGACAAAGGGGGGAAAAGTATGATATTCAAATATAATACTGCCATTTACAACTTGCAGTCGGGAATGCTAGAAAAGATTATTGAAGGAAATATTAAGAACATCGCCTCTCTGGGGGTTTCTCCTGATGGTAGTTTTTATGTTACTGATAACTCCACCCCGAGAGTTACAAAGATTAATTTCTGGGATATTCAGACAGGAATGATTGTTAAAAATCATCAGACTGAAGGCACAATCTTATCATTGAATGTTTCTGACAGAGGCGACTGGTTAGCTATTGCTGAGAAAAATGAAACCTCAAAATCTAATGAAGTAAAGCTATTCAATTTGTCTGGTTTCTCGAATATTTCAGCTATGAAGGAACCCGCTAACTACAAAGAACCAGTAACAAAGAATGTCTCGCCGGCTGAACCGAACTTTAATGTTCCTGTAATGCCACTTAACATTAAAGGTAAGTATTACGCCTTAATCATTGGAATAAACGATTATGAAGACCCAAACATCACCGATCTTGATGCACCTATAAATGATGCTCAGGAAGTTTATAAGTTAATAACAACCACTTACACCTTTAATGAGGAAGACGTAATTCTGCTTAAAAATCCACGAAACCACGAGATTATAGAGGCCCTTGATTTTCTCGAAAAGGCTATTACCTCCAATGATAATCTGCTTATTTTTTATGCCGGCCACGGAAAATGGGATAAAGAGACCAGCAGAGGGTATTGGCTGCCTGCCGATGCCAGGCTGTCAAGTACAGCCAACTGGTTCAGGAACAGCACTCTTACCGATTATATTGCAAGTATTAAATCGAAACATACTCTACTCATAGCTGATGCTTGTTTTGCAGGGTCCATCTTTAAAACACGAAGTGTCTCTGAAAAAGTAAGAGGTGTTGAAAGATTGTATGAAAAACCGAGCAAGAAAGCAATGACAAGCGGTACGCTCGAAGAAGTTCCTGATGTAAGCGTTTTCCTGAAGTATTTTAAGAAAAACCTTCAGGAAAATCAGGAGGATTTTCTCCCTTCAGAACAACTTTTTTACGGGATGAAGACAGCGGTCCTGAATAATAGCAATAATGTCCCCCAGTACGGAGAGGTTAAAGACTGCGGAGATGAAGGGGGTGACTTTATCTTTGTGAAGAGGAAATAATATGAGTCCCGGGGCGTCGGCGCCTAATTGCTATTGCCCCTTCTTTCTAAAAAGCTCCTTAACAATTGAACATTCTCCCTTCTATCCTTCGGTGCAATTGAGCAGACAGGACTTAGTATAAATCCCGGCCATGATTGCGCGCAATCGAGAATATTATTAACCTCCGTTACTATTTATTCCCTGGTTCCCCCAAGTAAAAGATTACCGAATTGATGTTTCTCCTTTATTAACCCCCTTTTGCCTATCCTGTCATACAGATTGCAGAGATCTACATTTCCAGATGACAGAGAATTAAGGCATTCGATTCCGCTAATACCGGCATTAAACATTAATTCAAAGCGGCCGGGAAGGAAGCGCAGGGCGCAGTGCCCGCTTCTCAGGGCTGAAAAACAATGCTTGCATTATTAATGGAAATTTTCACAACTTAGAATAAACATTCCCTGAAAATGTTTGTTTAATGAGAGATGAGAAGATTAATTTCCAACATTTTCCCCACATCAAACGATCACAGGCACCAGTTTTTTAATTACACATATTCTCTTTTTCGGGGTTTTGGTTCCTCTGTATGCGTGATCGTATTGCATAAAAATAATCATGTGTAATAAAAAAGTGAAGTTTATGAAAAGATATTTATGGGTATTAATAATTAGTTTAATATATACACCGGCTATTCTGTCACAAAAAACAACTGACGCAAATATTATTGGCCATGTTGTAAGCAACAATAATCATATCCCCTTCGCAACCGTCTATTTAAAGGGAACAACATTAGGAGTTTCTACAAATGAAACAGGTCATTATCAAATGTATAATCTGCCAGAAGGTGAGTACATAATAAAAGCCCAGTCAGTAGGCTATAAACCATCTGAGAAAGCTGTAACCGTCAAGGCAGGTGTAACCGTTGAGATAAATTTCGACCTCGAGCCGGATTTTCTGGGGATTGAGGAAGTAGTTATTACAGCCGACAGAAGTGAGATGAAGAGGACTGAATCGACTACCATTGTCAACACAATATCTCCCAAAATATTTTCCTCAACCCAATCGGTAACTTTGCTCGATGGATTGACTTTTTCACCGGGTCTAAGGATTGAGAATAATTGCCAGAACTGTGGATTTTCACAGGTAAGAATGAATGGAATGGAAGGCCCTTACTCCCAGATACTGATCAACAGCCGTCCCATATTCAGTGGTCTGGCCGGAGTATATGGGCTTGAGCTTATTCCGACAAATATGATAGAGAGGATTGAAGTTATCAGGGGTGGAGGCTCAGCTCTCTACGGCAGCAATGCAATAGCAGGGGTAATAAATATTATACTGAAAGAGTCGATATCAAACTCATATGAAGCAGGGTTTAACACGAGTCTGGCAGGTATTGGTTTTGGTGAATCAGGCGGCGTGGCACCTGATTATAGTATTAACATGAATACTTCACTTGTCTCCGGCGACGGCAAAACCGGTATATCCTTATATGGTTTTTCCCGTGAAAGAAATATGTTTGATGCAAATAATGATGGGTTTTCTGAGATTGCCCCATTGAGTAATCTTACAATCGGCACACGTATTTTTCACAGATTTGGTCTGAGAAGTAAATTTGCCATCGACTTTTTTAATATTATGGAGGAACGCGATGGAGGCAACAGACAGGATTATCCATTACACGAAAGAGATGTTGCTGAAGCTATTAAACATGATCTGAAAACAGGGGCGGTTACTTATGAGAAATATTTTCG
>Ga0105099_10002736_pt1 | contig 10385 bp, 12 predicted proteins | sample PPLLak3cmMay2015_2_FD_79138 | JGI IMG/M metagenome (GOLD analysis project Ga0105099, IMG submission 79138) | Freshwater sediment microbial communities from Prairie Pothole Lake near Jamestown, North Dakota, USA - PPLs Lake P8 Core (1) Depth... | ecosystem: Environmental > Aquatic > Freshwater >...
AGTTTTCAGTTATACCACAAGGGTATTACTCACAATGGAAATGTCCTAAAGGATAATTCAAAGGGAAAATAAATTTTCTCCTTTTCATTAAATTTCCTGTTGTTCGTATAACGGTTTACAGCAAGAATAATCAATATTCAGTGATGCACTCATATCTGTGTTTACATGTTTTCCTCAAGAAAACTCAATCAACAATCTCTTTGAAAATTCGTTCAAAGTGTGGTTTAATGGCAGGCAGGTCAACGGTTGCAACCTGCCATACAATTCCATAATCCACGCCCAGATAGAAATGAATGACCTTATCCCGCATACCTGCCATTTTCCGCCACGGTATATCCGGATATGGCAGCCGGATTGACTCCGGTACGTTTTTTACCGCTTCGCCGATTATTTCGATACAGCGGACTACCGCGTATTTTTTTTCCGTATTGGCAATGAACTTTTCATATTTCATTGAACCGATGATCTCTTCCATAAGAGTAATGTTTTCGAGAATATCGCCTATATATAATTTCACCTTGCGCTTCATACTGGAACTGCCTCGTTGAAAATAATATCTTTTAATTCCTGCCGGACGCTTCGGCGCAGAACAATATCCGTTTTTACTCCGATGCTGTCCGTTAAAAATAATTCCAACCCCACAACATCCAGCAAAGAGACTTCACGGTCAAACTCAACAAGAACATCAAGGTCGCTGTCTTCGCGTTGCTCACCCCGGACATACGAGCCGAATATAGCAATTTTTGAAACGCCATACTGCTCATGAATCTCCTGTTTCAAAGCATGAAGTTTTTTCTTTATATCTTTGAGGTTTTTCATGAATCCGACCTCCGCAATAAATCAATTCGGTCTTTAAATTGGAGCGTGGGCATTAAGAAACCCTTTTTTATTTATTTTTCTCTAAAAACTATTAAATTATCAGGATTTGTAATAAATACAAAATACTTATTTGTTGTTTTTTGTACTATCTTATTGTTTAAAAAAATGCTTATATAAATAACTTTTACGTATCAATACAATACAGAAAATACCAGAATAAATTGCGTTGAATCATGTGTACTTTATTCGAACTCCACTAAATCCAATTTGTTACAGATTCTTGGTATTTTTTGGTATGCATACTTAACAAAATCTTTCTCCTGATTAACAAACCTATCAAAGTCGTCACCTGATATTTCTACTAGTTCTTTCGCTCTTTCGATTGTACTTAAACTCTTAACTTCAATATCGTCTTTACACAGCGCAAACATCAAATAATATGGTATCCACTTAATAGGTTCATCATGGTTTGCGAATTTTTGAAGCAATTCCGATGTTTTAATATGCTCTTGAAATGATTTACTCTTGGCTCTAATTTCATCATACATTTCAAAGAACGCAATTTTTAGTAAAGTGATGAAAGGTGCGAAAATGAGAAAAGAACTGTTGTAATCGGTATCCTTTTCGAATATTAATTGTATGCTATTTATCATTTTTTTAGTCTCACGAATAGAAAGATCTGCTATTGCCGCCAATGATGCAATGTTTGTTTTAAGTTCTTCTTCAGTTTTAATTTTAAAATCGACTCCTGCCATGAGCCCATTCACCAACATATAATAGTGGTCGGGCAATTTACTATATCGTGAATCATTCATCGACTTGGGTAGTGGAGAGTAAAAATGTATGAACTTGTTCAAATATCTGCCCGCGTCACACGTTCCATAAACATGCATTATAGATTTTTCCAGTTGTTCTCTATTCATCACTAAAATCCAGATAATACCGGGTACAGAGAAGAGATGTTTGACCTTTTCTATTGTTTCAACAGCAAATGTAGGTCGACACCTGTCAAGCTCGTCAACAACGAATACAAGCTTCTTTTTACCATTTAGATATAGTTCTGACGTTATCCCTTCTAAAGCTTCTCTAAACTCTTCTATTGTCTTATCAAGTGTATGTATTTCCTCCTTGGTCAAAAAATCCTTTATAGTATCACCAAGAACTTTCCCCCCTGCAGTAGCAATTGTAGCGCCAGCTGCACCAGCTGGTCCGAATGCAAGTGTTGCTCCAGCTACCGCACCGAAAGCGAGTAGTGAGGGTATTGTCTCGCTTATTAGTTTCCCAAGAGCATTAATGACCTTTTCAGAAAGTTTGCCAGCTCCTGAAAACTGGCTATATAGGGTTTTCATAATTGCACTGAACGGCTCGCAATTAAAGTCGTGTTTGAACGCATCAAAATAAACTGTTGAATGAGTTTTACGTAGGTCATCACACCACCATTTCACAAAAGTTGTCTTACCTTCGCCCCACTTTGCATCAATGCAAATAACGCACCCATCATCGACTATCTTATCTATAAATCTGGATAGAGCATCGCCATACGCTTTGCGGTTATTCAAGAGGTCACCCTCGTATGGATTTTGATTTACTAATATTTCGTTTAAAAACTTCATATACTTTTAAACAATTCCTTTCTGAATTTACTGTCTCGATAATGTAAAATATCTATTTGCTGCTCTTAATTTTATTGTAAAAACAATCACGTATATTTTCTACAACAGATAATTTGTTGTTTTGATATATTTGACTATTAATATAATTTACAGATACAGGAATTGAAAATATTATTATTTGTAATACGATGTGATTATGTGTATTTTTATATATGTAAATTCCTTTCGGTGAAAGTGATTCTTTATTAGAGGCACTATATGTTTAAATTACAAACCATATTTTTTTATTTTTTAACAATTGCAATCTCATCAAACGCAAGCGTAAAACCTAATTTTCAACTTACCGGTATTAAAAAGACTCCGCTTAATCCGGATAACGTGCAGATTCTGATGTTATTTCCAGAAAATACAAGTGATTACGAAATTATCGGCCTGATGAGCGATTGCAGTACACCATCGACTTATGCCTATTTTATATCTGCCTTTAAAATTACTGCTGTAAAAAACGGAGCTAACTGCATTGTTGTAAAAAAGACTCTGAAAGTTTCCAGGAAGAAGGACTTTGTGTTGAAGCTTCTGCAGTGTATTTGAAATTTGTTCAGCAAAAAGAAAAGAAAAGAAAAACAACGATGAATTGAAAACCTGTATGCAATTACTTGAAATTAAAGAAGTTCCAAAGAGGCAATAAAAATGAACGGTAGTAATGAGTAGTGTTATAATCACTTTGTTGTTACTTCTTCAACTATAGAGCATAAACAACATATTGCTAATGGTTGTGAGTATGATACCTACTACATCCCCCTAGCCAACGCCTCTGTGGAGAATTGGTTCTAAATATATTTCAGTTCAGTTTAATAAGTAATTTTACAAATTGTAATAATAATGAGTATCGAAAATTTTAAAGAGCAACTAAATTCTGTTTTTAAATGTATAGATTTCTGTATTAATAATAATTTATTGATGCCAGCTCTGGTACAGATGTATTCTCTTATTGATTCAATGAGTTGGATTTACATGCCGAGAAATAAGACTGATAATACAAGGGAAGATTTTATAAATTGGGTTAACACTTTTTTATTAAAAAACTCACTACTGGAATGCAATGCATGGGATTTGTATGCAGCAAGGTGTGCTATAGTTCATACAATGTCACCCCGTGCTAAGTTGATTAGAGAGGGAAAAGCAAGGACTATTTGTTATTGTTGTGGTGATAAATCAATCGAAGAATTAAAACAGATTTTTAATAATGGTGAAATGAAAGGAAGGGCTCAAAAAGATCGATATGTGGCTGTACACATTAATGATTTATACAGGTATATCAAAATTGCAATAGATAAATTCAGTGAATATGTTTTTCAAGAAAAAAGAAACCTAGAACTATTTTCCAAACGTATTAATGAATATTTCATACAATTTAATTTTAATTAATCCCTGCGGAATAACCATTCACCCGGCAAAAAGGCAATTTGATAGTTTTTCCACGCTCCCCTGTGGGGAGATACGACGCTTCAGCGTGGCAGAGGGGGATATAAAAAGTATTTTCAGAGCGGGATTTAAAGGGTGGAACCCTTTCCATAAAAAAATGGAATTATCCTCTTCCTAAAATAATAGAAACATTCAAATCCTGTGGATGATTTTTCCTGTTAAAAAACATTTTAATACTGATTTTAAAGCATAAATTATTACGTCAATAGCATCCCCAAAACATTTTATATATATTAAAAGCAACGCACGAAATGGTAAAATATAAAAAAGGATTACTAACGATTATTTGGTATGGGAGGAGCATAAGTATGAAACAAAAGGTTGAGGGCGTTTTAAAAGAAGCAATGAAGCTGCCTGCAATCGAGAGAGCCGGATTGGTTGATCGACTTATATCAAGCCTTGATATTCCTGACAAAACCATTGATTCGCTATGGCACAGGGAAATAGGAAAACGGATGAGCGCCTACGAAGCTGGAAAAATAGAAACAGTCTCTGTTGAGGAAGTTATAGCAAAGTACAGAAATAAATGAACGTTCGCTTTTTTAAAATCGCTCAGATGGAACTGGACTCAGCGATTGAATATTACAATACGGAGCGTCAAGGACTTGGTTATGAATTCCTCTGGGAAGTCTTCGCTGCAATAGACCGCATCAAGGAATTCCCGGAAGCGTGGCAATCTTTTTTCAGAGGTACCCGCAGGTGTCTTATGAGACGTTTTCCCTATGGAGTGATTTACAAACACATTGACAGTTGTATTCTGATAACCGCAATAGCGAATCTCCATAGAGAACCAGGTTTGTGGATAGATCGAATTTCCGGTGATACTTTCTGAAAATTAGTTAAGCTGTGATAGTGGTAGAGCAGAAAGCTTACTATCAATAAAATAAACGAGAATATGATCGAGCAACTTTTTTTTCAAAGCGGGAAATAAGCTTTAATCAAGGAGGAAAATATGGGATATGTTCAAGCGCGTGTAGTGGATTCAACTCATCTGGAATTATTCAAACCTATAGATGTCACCCCAGGAAAGAACATCGAAATTTCTGTAATTAGTCAGGACCTCTATGATCAAGAACGAAATGAATGGACAACAATTTCCAGCCGAGGGATATCCAGTGCCTATGGAGAATCTGACCCGGACTATCCGATTTCTTTAGTAAAAGAGCCAAATGCGGAGTATGGCGATGAATGAGGGAGATATTCTCTTAACACCTATTGCCCAAGCAGATGGAAGATCAAAAAATAGACCTGCTCTTTTTTTGCGGGAACTTCCGCCATTCAGGGATATATTGGCATGCGGAATCAGCACACAAATCCATCAAGCAGTTGAAGGCTTTGACGAATTGATACAAAAAAATGATTCCGACTATTCCCGTTCCGGGCTTGTGGCTGATTCTGTAATTCGATTGGGATTTTTGGCAGTAATACCAAGAAAAAATATTATTGGCAGTATAGGTGCAATAAGCCCGGTTCGTCATGCACGTCTATTGAAAAAATTATCAACATATCTGGAAAAAGGAATCAAAACCCTATGAAATCAACCAAAGACTGGGGACCGTGCAGTTGTGACTGCGGAAAAAAGATTCTTCCCGGCGATGAGATGGCGATAGTTGAAGGCAGCCTGTTTCTTGCGGGACATGAAACCAACCGCCGCACGCGGTATATTAAAACCGTTAAAAAAGACGAGGATATCGAAAAAGAAGATAAAAAATAATTTTTTCTTTGCAACACTTTGATTTTAAAATAGAATACCTCAACGACGATTGATAAATTCTGCATTTTTTTTCACGCCTTATTTTAACTATTTTTATAATTTCCAAAAGTACTCTTATAACTCATTGATTTATATGGCAAAAAAAAATTAAAAAATATTTTGCATTTTTTATAAATTTGTAGTATATTATATGACTATTTTGATTGTTATTTTAATAATAATTTGATTAAAATTAAAATTTATTTACAAAAATTCGTAATAAATAGTTTTTTATCGAACAATATATTATAAAATATCATAAATACAAATATTAATTGGATTTGATTTGTTGCAGTTGAATAAAAAAAGTCACACAAAAAAGGGTTATACGATGATTGATAGAGCCATCACATTTCTTTCCTGTACACTATTCGCACTGTTTTTTGGATGTAGCGTTGATAACGCGAGCATCAATCCCTCGGCTAACACAAACACTTCAGAGTTTGATGACCAGAATTACTCAGTGTTTCAGCTTGTGGACTATGGTCTGGATCATGGCTGGGGAGTCGGGCATATCAGCGGCAGACTCTATGTAAAAAACGGTGAAAAATACGCATTCGATGCGCTTGGACAGGTAAAACCCGGAGGCGGCACAGTCTCTTCGGATGAAGGAATCAACTACCTCTTCTCAATAACGGAATTAAATGAACTCGCGGGTTGTTTAGCGAAGGAAGGCGAAGAGAAGGCTGACATTACCTACGATCAGGCACGAAGTATTCCTGTAGACATATACTATAAAATTATGGATAAAAACGGACTTCTTCAGATTAAGACTTCAGATTATAGAGTTGAAAAATTTGAATAGTTGATGCATACCCCCCCTCCTCACACGATGACCCCTCAGCGTGTGAGAATAAAAAAGGAGCTGCAAAGCTCCTTTTTATTTTTTATCCGGTACTGTTATGGTTTACGCTTTTGTCTGCCTGAAGGTTTTAAATATCCCTTACAGTATAATTGCAACGGATATTTCAGCAAACAACTCGTTCCTTAAATATATTTATATATTATCCTAACCCAGACAAGCTGGATAAGAACCTTCACGAAATAATTTTCTGCCTAAAAATGTCAGAAAATTATTTCTAAGGTTCTAAGTGCAGGATAATACTGCGTAAGAACGGATGGTTTGTATACACCCCCTCCGTTTTTACGACTGTTAGGAAATTCAAACGAAAAAGAGGAAATTAATTTCCCTTTTAAGTTGTGCTTTAGCATATTTCCAACAGGAGTAATACCTTTTAAAAGGTACAACGCATTATTATGTCGATGACATTCTCAAAAGCGGGAGGATTCAAAAATGATTAGATATATCACCTTCATTTCGTTACTGCTCTGCACATTTGCAGCCTTTGCTCAGCATACGTTTTCAATTGTTGCAGTAGACACTGCAACCGGGCAGGTCGGAAGCGCGGGAGCGTCGTGCATCGATACTACCAACAGCTATAATATTAACCGGATCAACGAGGTAATTCCCGGAAAAGGTGCGATAAATGCGCAGGCTGCCTGGGATTTCACTAATCTTGCGAATGCGAAAAAACGGATGCAGGCAGGAGACTCTCCACAGCAGATTATCACCTGGCTTACCAATAACGACTCGCAGAATAACCCGCAAAGAATGCAATACGGTATCGTTGATATTTATAACAACCAACCGAGAGCTGCGGCTTTCAGCGGTACCAAGGCGCTTGATTATAAAAACCACAACGTCGGCAGAAACTATGCGGTGCAGGGAAATGTTCTTATCGGCCAGCGCGTGCTGGACTCTATCGAGTCGCGCTTTGTAAAAGCGCAGGGGCCTTTTACCGACAGGCTTATGGCTGCGCTGCACGGTGCAAAATTCGCGGGTGCGGATAAACGATGCTTGAACGAAGGGGTCTCCTCCCGTTCTGCGTTTATACGGGTCGCTAAACCCGGAGACCAGGGCAGCTCCTATTATCTTGATTTAAGCATTCCCTGGCGACCCTATGGTGTGGAGCCGATAACAGAGCTGCAAAAAAAATATGATATCTGGAAACAAACAACAGGAATATCCAGCAAAGACGACCTGAATTTTTCCAGACCGTTTATTGCGTATAATAAAACAGATGGAATTATCTTTTTGGAATTCAGCAATGCTATACCCGATCGTATCGAATTAGTGAGTATTACAGGAAAAGTATTGCCGGTGGCGGGTTGCGACCATTCGAAAATCCTGAAACTGGACCTGAGCAGTCTCAGTAACGGCTTTTATTTCTTGAATTATTACATGAATACAACAAAAACAGATGTGTATAAAATATCACTGATACGATAATTGCATGTCATCGTGTTTATGGTTTTCAGGTGATATTTTAAACCTCCCTGCTGAAAAAACTCTGATGCTGTTTCAAAGACAGGAATATTGATTTGTTTTTACAGATTCAATTATTATTGACAATATATATTGCATAAAATATAAATTTTAATATATATTTTCTATTAAATTCAATAGCATACCTCTTTATAAGTATCATTTGTTAATTTATATCAAAAAAACGAATAATTTCTGTTTTATTTATTTATAACACTATTATTATATTGTATTTTCTCAATAATTTATAAAAATAAATATTATTATTTCATTTTTTTTGTATATATTTAATGGAAAGGGACTCTTGATTTTTCGATGGATTTTACTCAATCAGCAGCAATTTGGCCTGATGAACCTGGAATACCGCTTCTGATATCGAACGATTTTCGCTCTGAAGGCCGGAAGCTCATGAAAAAATGCAGATAATAATTCAAAATAAATACCCTAGTAATAAAATTCAGATTCTGTTCGTATTAACAAAACACACTTAATTTATTTATATTCAAAGAGTTACATTTTTTTGTTCGCACTGTTAAAATATTTCTTTTTCTTTGGTTATTTTTTTTAACAACAGACTTAAATAAATTTATTATATTTATCTATAACGTAATCAATGAGATTCGTTGTCGTCTGCAGGGGAGTACAGATCCGACTAAATTTATGTGCATTTATTTAGTTCATCCAAACTGTACTGGGGGTTTTGATGAGAGGGGCATCAATATATTCGCTTTATTTCCTCGTTTTAATCATTTACTGCGCTTTTGATCCCAATTACACTGACATACCAGATAATAACAGCAACAATGTTACCATAATCGTTCAGAACAGTGAAAACGCTGATATTTTCGAAGCGATTATCCGCGCAGCGGATCTGATCGACAGCATTCATTTTTTTCAGCTTGCAAAAAGTAACAAATTATGCTGCAAGATCGAAGAGGGACAAGGCAGGTCCTTCACCGTTAATGGCTATGTCTCGAATACGTGGAAATACACGAAAACCTTTATTGCTGACATAGGAAAAGGTGATACGACGTTTGTCATCACCTTGAACGAGATACTTGGCCCGGTTCCCGATGTTCCTGAAAATTGTGCACTCGAACTCCTGTCCGGTAATATTGTTAAAATTACCTGGGATCCGGCCAACAATGCGCAGGGATACACACTCTACAGAAAAATCGACACTCTTGCCGATATAAAAATCCTGGCCACGACCCAGAACACGGAGTTTCTCGACAGCACAGTCAGCGCCGAACATACTTACCATTATGGACTGACTGCCTATAACAGCATCGGCATATCCGACACATCAGCGTATGTATCCATCACCATTCCTGCGGATGTCACCATACCGCAAACACCCGAAGAGCTTGCCGTTGCCGGCACAACGCCCACATCCATAACAATTGCCTGGAAAAAATCTGCCGGTGCTGCGTTATACAATATCTATAGAATTACCGGCGACGGTGCGCCGAACACGCTTATTGCCTCAATCGACAGCAGCCGGTATACGGATATCGGCCTTACGCCGGTGACCCTCTATTCCTATGCGGTGTCCGCAAAAAACAGCGTCGGCGAATCGCAGAAATCAGCCAAGGTTTCCGCTACGACGCTGCTGCCGGCACCCGCAGTTCCACAGAATGCATCCGCAGCCGCTTTATCCGATAAAAGCCTGCGAATCACCTGGGACAGCGTACCGTATGCGAGTGAATATGAAATACACAAAAGCATGAGCGAAACCGGCGTCTATGCGCTTGACGGCAAAGCGGCAACCGGCTCCTATATCAGCGCAGGTCTTGCGCCCAACACGAAATGTTTTTATAAAGTAAAAGCGTCAAATACCGCGGGTATTTCCGATTTTTCAAATGTCGCATCAGCAACGACCCTCCAGGAGGTGGTCCAGAAACCCGATAAACCGCTGAATGTGACGGCAAAAGAGCTTTCACCCTATGCCATACGGATCGTATGGTCGAAAGCCGCCAGAGCATCTTCCTATACTGTTTATCGCGGTTTGAGCGCAACAGGATCCTTCAGCGTTGTCGCCGAACCTCTTGACACTATGCATACCGATTCCGGCCTTTCCGAAAATACGACCTACTACTATAAAATTTCCGCCAAAAACAGCGGCGGCGAGTCCGAGATATCGCAAACGGTATCGGCAAAAACAATGATTCTGATTTTAGCGCCGACCGGGCTTGCCGGTAATGCGCTTTCATCCTCAAAGATCGCGCTCTCGTGGAACACTGTTGCGGGAGCAGATTCGTACCGGGTGTTCCGTTCGCAGAGTATGAGCGGCGCCTATCAGGAGATTGCTGTTGTCAACCAGCACTCATTTTCAGATTCGGGACTCACCGCAAATACCACCTATTACTATAAAGTTTCCGCAAAAGGC
>Ga0105099_10002737_pt1 | contig 10384 bp, 8 predicted proteins | sample PPLLak3cmMay2015_2_FD_79138 | JGI IMG/M metagenome (GOLD analysis project Ga0105099, IMG submission 79138) | Freshwater sediment microbial communities from Prairie Pothole Lake near Jamestown, North Dakota, USA - PPLs Lake P8 Core (1) Depth... | ecosystem: Environmental > Aquatic > Freshwater >...
AGCTCTTCCTCCATCTCCGCCGTGAACTGGACGTTGAAGATGTCGGGAAAATGCTTGACCAGGAGCGAGTTGACCTGGAGCCCAAGATCGGTGGCGAACAGCTTCCGTTCCTTCTGATCGACGTACTTGCGGTCGATGACCGTGCTGACGATCAGCGCATACGTGGAAGGCCGGCCGATCCCCAGGGACTCCAATTCCTTGACAAGCGAGCTCTCGGTGTACCGGGCAGGGGGCTTCGTGAAGTGCTGGGCCGGCATCATTTCGCTCACGGTCAGATCGTCCCCTTCCTTGAGCGAATCCGGAAGTTCCGACTGCGGATCCTCATCGGTCGGATCGGCCGAGGTCTCGTCGACCTGGTCGTCGTACACCTGGAGGAAGCCGCGGAATTTCGGCAGCTGGTCGGTCGCTCGAAAGAGGTATGGTCCGCCTTCAACATCCACGCCAACCTGCTCAAACTCCGCCGGCGACATCTGACACGCGATGAACCGGTTCCAGATGAGCTCGTACAGAGCAAACATGTCCTTATCCAGGTACTTCTTGACCGCCTTGGGCGTGTGCTGGATCGAAGTGGGCCGAATCGCCTCGTGGGCATCCTGCGAGGCCTTTACCTTCTTGAACGAACGGGGTTCCTTGGGGAGATACTCTTTGCCATAATTCTCAAAGATGTAGTCTCGGACGTGCGCAACGGCTTCGTCGCTCAACCGCGTCGAGTCGGTACGCATATACGTGATCAGACCCGTGAGCCCCTCTTCGCCGAGTTCGACGCCTTCGTACAGTTTTTGCGCCAACATCATCGTACGCTTGGCCGAAAGCCGCAATCGGCGTGCAGCCTCCTGTTGCAGCGTACTGGTAATGAACGGTGCGGGTGGATTCCGCTTGACCGGCTTTCGCGTGACCGAACCGATGCGGAATTCGTGCCGTGCGACGTCCTCTGCGATCCGTCGCGCGTCTACCTCGTTCCGGATGTCCGGGTCTCGCCCGTCCGCCTTGGTCAGCTTCGCAAGAAAGGCAAGGTCATCCCCCGTCCGGAACTCGCCCGTGACCGACCAGTATTCGTCAGGATTGAACGCCTTGATCGCCCGCTCGCGTTCGCAGATGAGCCTGAGCGCAACGGACTGCACGCGTCCGGCGGAAAGCCCGTAGTACATCGTCTTCCAGATGAACGGGGATACCTTGTAGCCGACGATCCGGTCCATCGCCCGCCGGGCCTGCTGCGACATTACCAGGTGCGTGTCGATCTTCTTCGGATGCGACATCCCTTCCTGAACGCCGCTCGCGGTGATCTCATGGAACAACACGCGCCGGATCTTGGGATTGACCTCTTTCAGCTCCTCCGCGATGTGATAGGCGATCGCCTCGCCCTCGCGGTCAGGGTCCGTCGCGATGAAGACCTCCTTCGACTTTCCCGCCTTTTCGCGGATCTTCTCAAGGACCTCCTTCTTTGTCTCGATGGTCTCATACACCACATCGAAGTCGTTCTCGATGTCAACGCTGAGTTTGCTCTTTGGCAGATTCTTGATGTGGCCCACCGACGCTTCGACGACGTACTCTTTTCCGAGGTACTTGTTGATCGTCTTGGCTTTCGCCGGTGACTCCACAATAATGAGGGATTTCTCCATGCGTGGTATTTCTTCAGTGAATCGAATCGTTCGGGCCCAATGAAAAATGCCCGCGTGCGTGCAACGGGTTGTCCGTCTCGAAGAGGACACCCGCAACCAGCGCTTTGATCTCGGCGAGTCCTGCGATCGTGAATCCCGCCGCCATGATGCGCTCGATGATCAGTTCCACGTCGCCGGCGGTCAGCACACCCAGTTGGCGGCATTGGATCAAGTATCCATATGCCTCCGAGGTGATGACCATCTTCTCGGCGTCGTGCAGAACGCGATGTGACCGGTCCGTGTCCGGAGCGGGATCCACGGCCGATTGTCCGACCTGGATCTTGTCGAACAACCAGGAAAACGCCGTTGAGATCTCCGAGTGCGTATAGCCTTCACGGGTCAAGGCGTTCACATCAACGTCTCCGAGCTTTTTGTCGGATCGCATTTCATTAATGAGAAACAGAATGATTTCGACGATACGTTCCTGCATGCTCAGAAGGTCTTCTGTGCCAAAGTCCCGACATACCTGTCCTCGCGTTCCTTCATGCGCTTCCGATCGGACGGGCGGTGATCGTCATAGCCGAGAAGGTGCAGACACCCGTGAACGATCAACCGTCGAACTTCGTCCCGCACGGTGACGCCGAACTGGCGCGCCTGACTCCGTGCGTAGTCCAGATTCACGTAGATCTCGTCTGGAGTGCCTTCAGAATCCCGCAATGGAAACGTGATGACGTCGGTGGGATGGTCGTGCTTGAGAAAGCGTCGATTGACCCCGTGGATGAAGCGGCTCGTCGTGAACACGAGAGAAACGAACGCCGAACGGTGACGCTCGCCGCGGAACACGGTCTCGACGACACGTGTCGCATCCGCGGTTGAATACCGCAACCGGGGAGAGGTCCGCAACACCCGGACTTCCACCCGTGACACCTTCGCCTTGCGTATCGTCACTTCCGGGCTCCTCTCCGGCGCGCCGGTTTGGACCGCAGCGGCTTGGCATGGTCGGCGGGCAGCACCGACTCTGCAAGCGAGAGAGCCACACCCGAGAGCATCACCTCCGGACCGAGACGCGTGAAGTCGCCGGACAACAAAGACCGGTCAACGTTCGCATACAGGGAGCATCCCCCTCCCTGCTCGATCGTCAGACCGGACAAGGTGCCTGCGGTTTCACCGACGAAGGTCACCTCTCCCAGCAGTGTGCTCGCAACGAATCCCGTACAGAAGTGGAGCTGCAAATGAGCGTTGGGTGTGTAGACAGATACAAGCGTTCCGCTTCGCTTGCCGATCGCGATCTCCGTATGGATCTCGACCGCGAGCGTTCGCTGATGCGTTTGATTGGCGATCTCAAAGCGCAGGACATTCCCCAGCCGCTTCGGTTTCACCTGAAGCACGCGCGAGATGCGCGCGATGTCGGTTTTCGTCAGAATGAGTCCCATATCGTGTTGCCGCACTCTCCAGAAAGCAAAAACCCCGATCCACTCTTCAAGACGCAGCGCCAAGTGGTCAGCATCGGGGTCAAGCGCACGCCAATATACCTCCCTCCACGCGGATTGTCAAGTCCAACCGTCAGATAGAAATGGTCGTGTTCTCAATCGCCGCTTCGCACTCGAACTTGTATCCGCGGTTCTTGACCTCTTTCTTCGATTTCTTCAGGATCTCATCCACCTTCTCATCGCTGTGATTCTGGTCGTGATGGAAGAGATAGAGTCGCTTCACATTCGCCTCCGCCGCCACGCGGAGTGAGAAGAGATAGTCGGAGTGCCCCCAGCCGACACGATCGAGATATTCCTCAGGGGTGTAGGTCGTATCATGGATGAGCACATCGGCATCGCGACAGAAATCGAAAATGCGCTGGTTCGGATCGCCCGTGGCGGCGTTGAACTTCTCCTTCACACGCGGTTCGAAGTTCGTGAGCGTTGCCGCCGCCGCGCGGTCGAAGGGTTCGTTATCGCTGATGTAGACCAGGATCTTCTTCCGATACTCGAAGCGATAGCCGACCGTGAACCCCGGATGATTCACATACATGATCTTCATCAGCCCGTCATACACAGGCATCTCTCCCTCATCCCGGATCGGGACAAATGAGATCTTTGCCTTCAAGTCATGAAGCTGCACCGGAAAATAGATGCGGTTCATCTGCTCCGAGATGATCTCGCTGAGCGACTTCTCGAGCCGTTCTGTACCGACGATCGTCAGTTCGTTGCCGGGAATGAACGCCGGCTTGAAGAACGGAAAACCCTGGATGTGATCCCAATGCGGGTGTGTGATGAACAGATGGGCTTTGACCGACTCCCCGGTATTGATGAGGGAATCGCCGAAACTCCTGATCCCCGTCCCCGCGTCGAGGATGATCAGCTTCTCGTCCTCAAGCCGCAATTCGAGGCACGGCGTATTGCCGCCATAGCGGACTGTCTGCTTTCCCGGAGTCGGGATGGAACCGCGCACACCCCAGAACGTCAGTTTCATAGGAGCTCCGCCATAGGTTCACGAACGGTAGAAGGAAACATACTGTTTGTAGTTTTCGGCCGACTGTGTCAGGAATGCCGTCTCCTCGACGGTCAACGGCCGCTTGACCACCGCTGGGACTCCGGCAACCAGCATTCCTTCAGGCACTTCAAATCCCTCCCGCACGAGTGAACCTGCCGCCACCATCGAACCGTTGCGAACGACCGCTCCATCCAGAACGATCGCTCCCATTCCAATTAAGCATTTGTTTTCGAGAGTGCAACCATGTAACACCGCGCTGTGACCTACCGTCACATCGTCCCCGATCGTGAGGGGAAACCGTTCCCTCGTGACATGCAAAACCGCCCCGTCCTGCACATTGGACCGACGGCCGATCTTCACCCAGTGCACGTCCCCCCGAACGACCACATTGAACCAGAGACTGCTGTCTTCCCCGATCTCCACATCCCCGATCACCCGGGCGCCCTCCGCAACGAACACCGAAGGATGGAGCCGGGGCAAAATTCCGCGATATGGGTGAATGCTGCTCATTCCTGCTCCACAAACCGCGGAGGGGTCCAATTCCCCCGATTCCATTTCACCAATTCGACCTTGATGCTTCCCAGGATGACCTTCATCCGGGCCGTGATCGGGATGCGGGCTTCATCGTTGCTGAACCAGCCTTCAAATCCCCCTGTCAGGCCGAACACGCCGGTGAAGTCGGCACGACCGTCAAAGTGAATGACGTCGACCGGATAATCGACCGCATCGATGTCCATGTCGGTCTTTTCGTAGAGAAAATTGATGTGCGTCAGCACTTCCTTGTTGTCGATGAAGGTCGGGATCGTTTCCTTCTTCTTCTGACGGACCCGGTCACGCGCGTAGAAAAAGAGCGACAATCCGTCCTGTCCCTTGTTCTGGACCACAACGGTGTCGATCCGTTCGGCGTGGCGATTGCCTTTCAAATCCTTCCTGCCAACCGAGTAGTACATCTTGTTATTGGGATAGTCAAATTGAATCATACGATACTCGACGCCGCTGCTCGTGCTGTCGTCGCCGATCCAGGAGTACGAGAATGATTCCTCGTCCATCTCTCCATAGAATCGGATATGGACGTCGGCGAGCCAGCTCAAAGAGGGATTGGAGTCAATGAACGTGTGTGCACGGTAGACGACGCGACCGTCGCGCTCTTCGCGATCGGTGATCTTGAACCGGATCGTACCGATGGTGAAGAAGGAATATGAGACCCGATATTCGAGCTCCTCGCCGAGCTGGAGGACTGGAGGATCCGTCTTCGCTCCCGTCATCGATGCGTCATTCTGTTCCTGCGGCCGGCGGCCGGGACCAAGCGATATCAGGGCCAGAAGGAGAATGAGCGCGTGCAGCGTGAACACCCATCTTCGATTCATTGCATCCTCAATTCAATTTCGCGATCCGCATCGCTTCAGGGAAGAGCGTCAGCGCCTTTTGGATCTGCGGATCGACATCCACCAACACGGCAATCGCTCCTTCCGTTCCGAATAAAACCTGCGCCACCTGTGCCTTGAGCCGCGCCTTGATGAACGGAAGGTCCTTCTCATACTCTTTTTCGTCGATCTTCACTTCCTTCTGTTCAATGAACGCACGGAAGTTCGCGAGGATCGCGTCCGTTGTCTCATAGGACCGCTTGAACGGACTGAGCGACGGATACTGTGTCCGTAACGCGGGACCCTCCTTCTCTGTGTACTCCTTGATGAAGTCGAAGAAGAGATTCCTGCGCGCAATCGTCTGGACGAGACCTGTGAGCGAACCGGACTTCACGACGTAGTCGGGCGTGATGCCACCTCCACCGATCACCGGACGGCCGGATTCCGTTTTGTAGGTCGTCCCGTTGGAATCTACGTTCGCTTCATCCTTATGATCAACATTCTCCCCTTCCACTTCGTCCCGTTGGAACGCTTCCATCTGATATGCCCGTCGATCCTTTCCTTCATACGCTCGCTGGATCAACCGGCCGCTCGGGGTGTAATACCGCGCGATGGTCAGCCGGAATGCCGAACCATCCTGCAACGGCCATTGACGCTGAACCAGCCCCTTGCCGAAACTCGTTTCGCCGACGACCAAGCCGCGGTCCCAATCCTGAATCGCGCCAGCGACGATCTCGCTCGCGCTGGCCGAGGCGTTGTTGATCAGCACGATCAAGGGAAGATGTTCGTAGGACTCACCCGACTCGGCGGTGTATGATTCCTCGAATTCCGCTTTGCGCGCCTTCGTATACACGATGCGCTTTCCGCCGTCCAGGAATTGATCCGCCATGCGCACCGCCTCTTCCAGGAATCCGCCGCCGTTGTCCCGAAGATCAAGCACGAGGCGCTTCATGCCTTCGGCCTTGAGTTTCGCCAGCGCCGCTTCGAATTCGCTGTGGGTCGTTTCCTTGAACTGGTTCACGCGCACATAGCCCGTGTGACCGTCCAGCATCAACGATGCATCGACGCTGTATAGCGGGATGATGTCGCGGATGATCTCGAAATCGAGAAGTTCCTTGACGCCGGGGCGCACAATGGTGACTTTGACCTTCGTCCCTTTCGGTCCACGCAGGTTCTTCTGAACTTGCGTATCCGTGAACTTGACGGCTGAGCTGTCGTTGATACGAATGATGCGGTCGTTGGAGAGGATGCCGAGTCGGGCGGACGGCCCGCCCGCGATCGGTTCCATGACCGTGATCGTGTCGTTCAAGACGCGAAACGAGATGCCGATGCCTTCGAATTTCCCCTTGAACTCTTCCTCCACGCGCTCGAACTGGCGCGCAGGCATATAGACTGAGTGAGGGTCAAGGGTATTCAGCATCCCCGTGATCGCAGCCTCGGTCAGTCTTCCCGTATCGATGTCGTCAACGTAGAACTTCTCCGCAGCACTCAGTACATGCTGGATCTTCCCGAGTTGGACATAGAGGTTGTCTGCCGAAATGACCCGATCGATGTGCATCCCGGCGAAAATGCTCACAATGACCAGAGCAGCGACCGTTCCAAGCGAAACTCGTTTCTTCATGATTCTCCTCGCGACACGACCAATCGATTCCCCTTCTGCATTCCACATTTTACGCATTTTCGCCACCCGATGTTGTGTGTCCCCATCAACATCAAAGTACGCGAAAATCGCGTTGAAATCAAAAGATGCCTCTTTTCGCTCATTCCATCAGAATTCGACTCGAACCCCAAGCCGAATTCGCCGCGGCTTATCGTATGCACCCGGATCGCCGAGTTCCCCTCCGACTCTTCCGTTGGAATCCATCCACACAACATTGCGTGCGTTCGTCATATTTCGGATATCCACAAAGACCGTTGCCGTCCGCAGTCCGTTGTCGCCGAGCGAGAACGTCCGATGCATCTTTGCGTCGAGGATGAACACGCTCACCATCCGTGCGTTGTTCGGCACGAATCCTTTCGTCGTGTCAAGAGGCGTGATTCCGTCGCGGGTCGGATAGAACGTGTACGGTCTCGCTGTGTGAAAGAGCCCGATGAGATTCAATTCCACAGCCATTGGAAGCACGACAGAGATATCCCCTTTCACCGTATGCCGCTGGTCCCAACTTAACGGGTATGCCCTTGAGATCGCGGGGAATCCCCAGATGGCACGTGAAACCGTCTTGTCTGCCGATTCCGTGACGCCTTCTGTCACCATGTAGGTGTACGAAAGCGTGCTGGTTTTCTCCTGCCATTGCTCCCCGCTCAGTACTACTTCGACACCAGAGGCGTTCGCTTCCGCATTGTTCACGTACGTGGCAAATCCGTAGTCCCCCGCATATTTGCTATCGAACGGGATGAGCGTCTTGGCATCGATTTGATTCGTCATGTGCTTGCGGAAGTACGTGACCGTCAGCACTGCGGCGCGCGAAAACCCATGTTTAAAGCCCGCCTCCCATGCCGTCACTCGTTCAGGCTCCAGATCAGGGTTCCCTGCTGAGACGCTCTTCGATCCATACCGTATCTGTGCGGGTGTGATACCGCTATAGAGGAGGTCGAACACTGGAAACTGATAGTACTGACCGAAGTTCAGGTAGAAGAAGCTCTGCGGCCCGATAGGATTTGCCAGCGAGATCCTCGGGCTTAGGGCGTGCTTCCGGCGCGCCGGAGCGAAGCCCTTGAGTTCTTGTCTGAATTCCGTCTGCGACACCGGTATGTACTCGATCAGCGGACGCTCTGCACGCGGGTCCAGCACATCCCAGCGGAGGCCAAGCGTCAGGATCGAGCCATCTTCGATGAGCTGGACCTTGTCCTGCACGAAAAACCCTGCCGAGTATGGTCGATAGTTGAACTGGGTGCTGAAGTCCAGCAAGGGTGCGCCGGCAATGGGTTTCGCGAAATAATTGAGTTGCGGCTCCAGTTTGATCAGTTCCGAGCGGAGATCGTACAAGGTCAACTCGCCGCCGGCCTTCAACATATGGTTCTTCCAAGGCTCCGCGGTGAAATCCACTTTCGCGGTATACGACGTTTGACTTGCGTCCGCCCACCAATTCCGCTTGCCGGCGACGACGTAACGGAGAAACACATCGTATTCGTACGGTTTGAAATCGAGTTCCGTCTTCGACGTACCGATCGCCGTCTGCGAATGAAACGCGCTCAGGCTCGCCTGCAGGAAGGTCGTCGCGCCGAATTGCTGCGAGGTCTGAAGCGCCAGTCGGTATGCGCGACGTTCCCTGTTCGGCAATCCTGAGAGGTTATATCGCCAAGCAAACTCATAATCCCGGATTTCCTGCGAAGAGTAGATCCCTTGCAGGCTCCAGCGCGTACCGGGATCGGGTGTATAGTCCAGCTTGATAAATCCATTCGCATCCGTTCGGATGGGCAGGTCGAACGCGTATTGCGCATCTTGCCACCATCGCGTCCCGCTTGCCAGATAATTCGCGGAGAGGAAGTAAGAGAACGTCTCTCCGCTGAGCGGACCGCGCTGACTGAACTCGGCCTGCCATTCCCGGTCGGTGGCTTTGACGTATCGCACCGGAAGGAACTGATCACGCTCATACCGCATCCCCGTGACGTGTTGAGAGGAGCCGGATTTCGTCACCACATTGACGATCCCCGAGGAGGCATTCCCGTATTCCGCATCATACCCTCCGGTCATCACGGTCATCTCCGTGACCGCACTGCGCGGAAGGTCCGTTCCCAAACCGCCGCTCAGAACATCACGGACAGGCAATCCATCGATGAGATAGAGCACATCCGATGAGCGGCCGCCTCGGACGTTGCCATCGCGGGTGACGCCCGGTTGGAGCCGCAACACGTCCGCGAAGCCCGTGATGGGAAGGTGTTCGAGTTGAACATCCGCCACAAAGAACGACGTCGCCGCGAGGTCACGGCGTATCAAGGGACGTTCGGCACGCACCTCGACCGGTGCGAGCTCCACATCGCTTTGCTCGAGCTCCACCGAGAGGATAGAGGTCAGGTCGGGCACCCCGCGCACGCGACGGACCAGCATGGGACGATATCCGATCATCGCGACTCGGACATCATACTCGCCTGCACGCACGCCCGCAATGGAAAAGCGTCCGTCCACATCGACTGTCGCGCCCCATCTGGTACCGACGACGATGACCACCGCCCCGATCAGCGGTGCGTGGGAAGAACCATCCCGAACGGAACCTTGGATCGTTCCATGAATGCCACGGGCGCAGAGTGAGCCTGACGTGACAAGGGGCAGTAGAATTGCCCCAATGAACCAGACTCGGCCGGGATGGCGGGTGATCACGGACGGTCCAGGCATGAGGTCAACGAAGGCAAAGGGCACACATCCTTCGCCACGATCGGATATGCATAGCAGAGGCTCAGTGTCCCTGCGTCGAGGGAGGTCCGGGGAACGCGCCGAAACAACTGGAACGAACCGGAGACATCGAACACTTGCCGATACGAAAGAAGGCGATAGCGACAGTCCGGGTCCTGATAGTAGGTGAACACGTCTTCCAGGAGCGACACGTTCCGATCGTCGCGCATGTTCCACGGGATCTTGAAGCGCATCGAACGACCGGCATCGAGGCGGAGCACGTTGGTCCCCGGATTCACATTCCCGCCCGACCATCGATACGACCAATCAACGGGAATCGTTGACCGCGAGGAATCAGGTCCACGATGGGTGAGCACGATGGCACCTTCAGCGACCAGCGTGTCCTCGATCGTTTCGTCGTACGTGTTGAATACTTCGAGCATGAGCTGAACAGTGTTGTTTTCTTCGACGTACGTGTAGATGAAGGATGCCTGGATCCTGAGCGCCTTCGAGGGATCGCTCCGGGGCGGGAGTAGTTCATCACACGATGGGATGAGGAGAATCGTGAGCACTCCTGCGGAAGCCAGGAAGAACCGAAGAAGCAGAAC
>Ga0105099_10002738_pt1 | contig 10384 bp, 8 predicted proteins | sample PPLLak3cmMay2015_2_FD_79138 | JGI IMG/M metagenome (GOLD analysis project Ga0105099, IMG submission 79138) | Freshwater sediment microbial communities from Prairie Pothole Lake near Jamestown, North Dakota, USA - PPLs Lake P8 Core (1) Depth... | ecosystem: Environmental > Aquatic > Freshwater >...
GGAGAAAGATAGCTTGTCCTGTCAGCAGAAGGGAGATCACGGTATTTTTCATATTCCCTGATCACGGAAAGGTCAAAAGGACGAACCTGTATTTTGCTTTTTCTGAACCCGATATCCTCAAGTGATGGTAACTCCTTCGTGCCGGAAAGAAAATTCCCGGGATATTTCTTCTGTATGACGCCTGCCCTGGTTTCCTGATTATATCTCTGAAGCCATCTTTTACTATATGGAGTGAAGACGGTATAAGGTGTACCGTCGGGTTTCATCACTTCATTGCCCTCAAAAATAACCTGGTCCCTGGATCTTATAAGCTTAATCTCTTTTTCATTCAGCAGATCTTCAACTGATCTGTCGCGGCGGATTGAATAGGGCTCATAGTCCTGGTTTAAATAGACACAATTAATATCAAATGATACTATCAGCTTTTTCCATACTTCAACCGGGTCGCCTGAATGAACGCAAAGAGAGCTTCCTGATTTCCTGAGTTCAGAGTCAATACCCGCAAGAGTGTAATGTATGAAGCTTACGCGCGCATCATCCGGCGGGAGTTCCTCAAGGATATTTGTATCAAAAATGAAGAGCGGAAGCACCGGCAGTTCTGCACTTAATGCATTGTTTAGTGCCGTGTTGTCCTCCAGTCTGAGGTCTCTCCTGAACCAGAAAACATTGATCTTCATTGATTTATTTTCTTTAAGAGCTGAGGATACAGGTCATCCCTGACATATGTGAATCCGGGTTCAACCTGGAGGATATACTCATAAATGTCCCTGGAGGAGGAATAATCATTTATGGAAGAATATGATCGGGCAATGGCTATCAGAAGGTTCAAATAATTCCAGTTTTCACTTAAGTTTTCCCGATCCATCTCAAGAATCTTCCTGGCTTTCAAATAATAGCTTAAACCTTTCTGAACGGATCCTCCTATTGAGGCCGGCATATTGCAATATACATTTCCATTCTGAATATGGGCCATGTAATTATTGCTGTCAAGGTCAAGAGCAAGTTTTGCGTATTTAATGCTTTTTAATCCGTTATAAGGAACCGTTACAGGAATAATTTCCATTTTAAAACCATAGAAGGCAGATTTATAAGCATATATATCCGATAGCCTGAACTTCAGCTTCTCCAGGGTCGCGATGTTTTCTTCTGCAAGATCAAGATATTTTCTGGCTTCTTTTTTTCTGTTGAAGGTGATACAATATCCGATATAACCATACTGGTAATTGACCAGCTCAAGTATCAGGTCAGAGCTTTTATATTTCTCATTCCGGATCCTCTCTGTTATAGCTTTCCACTCATCCATCCTGTCATTAATGTACGAATGATAGATATCATGCCTGTAAGAGGGTTTAGCCTGTGCAAGAGCCATGACAGACAAAAAAATGAGAGCCTTGTGATTAATGCAACCCATTATGCTTCTTTTGAAACCATTTTAACCGGCGAGTAATGAAGACAAAGATATTTATTAAACAAATCTTATTCCAGACAGTAGAATAATATACAGCACTTTTATAAACTGATAAAGGAATTCTTACTATCTTTTATGCTTTAAATCTGATCCTAATGAAAGATACTAAAAAACTGCATAAAGGATGGTTGATCCTCCCGGCTGGGCTTCTCCTGCTGTTGCTTGCCGGGTTCACCATCAATAAGGCTGCGCTGCAGGAAGATCTGAAAAGCAAATATGCCTACAAAGACTTTGAGGCAGCAAAGAAATGCAGGTCGTGTCACCCGGGCATCTATGAGCAGTGGACTCAGGCAATGATGTCCCAGGCCTATACTCATCACTGGGATGAGATTGAATATTTTAATCTTGCAGTTCCTCATGCAGCTGCAAAGCCTGATCTGACTGAGGCTGTTGACGGATGCAACGGATGTCATACCCCGCTGGCGTTCATGGGAGGTAAACAATTTCCTCCTCCCCGCCCTTCAGAAAAAAGCATGGCCAATGAATCTGTTTCATGTGAAGTATGCCACCTGACGCAGGCTGCTCAAACCGATCCGCCATTTAATTTCAGCTATCTGATCAGACCAGGGATGACAAAGTATGCTGTCCGCACTCCCACGGTTGAATCTCCGGCCCATAAAATAGTAACTACTGATTTCCTGAAATCAACCGAGTTGTGCGGCAACTGTCATAACGAGAAGAATCCCTTTGATGTGTGGGTAAAGAGCACCCAGCTGGAATGGAAGGAGGGACCCTACTCAAAGGAAGGAGTTTATTGCCAGGATTGCCACATGCCTGAGGGAGGTCCTTACCTGAATGCGCTGATGACAAAACCCTATGATGATTCAAGGCTTCATCTTTTCCATGGAGCCCACGACCCGGGCAAGGTAAGGGGAACCATAGAGTTAAGAATAGAGCCCGATATCCGTGAAGCAGAACCGGGAGAGAATATTGTATTCAGGGTTGCCCTTTTCAATCAGAAAACCGGGCATAAATTTCCCACCGGATCAGTTGAGGACCGGATAGCATGGCTGCATGTTGAAGCCACTGACGCAAAGGGAAGAGTTTATCACCTGCCAGTCGATAAAAAAGGATTTGAGGGGGAAGAGTATAACATTGCCGGCGACTACCTGGCGTACCAGGATATGGCGGTGCCTCTCGGATTACCTGATTTTAAGGGAGTTCAGCGTGACGGCATCCCGGAAGGCGACAGGATATTCCGAATGCCCTATTTTGACCCCGAGGGCAGAATGACTATCATGCAATGGAACACGGCAAAGCTGGGCGTTGATTACCGCATCGGCCCGAGAGAGACCAAGGTGGAGAAATTCACCTTCCGCCTGCCGTTCGATGCTGCTCCCGGTGAGATGACTGTGAAAGCTGTTCTGAATTACCAGCTTCTTGTGAAGCCGGTGGCTGACTTCCTGAAAGTACCGGCGGATGAATCGGAAATTAAAGTTGTTAACGAACATTCAACTGTGGTTACTATTTTACCTTAAAACCCCCTTTCCCGTTTCCCCCAAGGGGGAAAAGCTGAGACCCACTCCTTCCCCCCTGGGGGAAGGCTGGGTAGGGGGTATATGATTAAAATTAGAAATTATAAAGTGTATGAAAAGGAAATTTTTATTCAGATTGATTTCGACAGGATTTTTACTACTCCTTTTATTTGTAGTAAATAAAAAAATAGAGGCTATTCCCGCATTTGCACGCAAATATCAGATCAGCTGCCAGGTGTGCCATTCTCCGGCGATGCCGAGGCTTAAAGGCTTTGGGGAGGAGTTTGCCGGCAACGGGTTCAGGATGACGGATTACGAATCGCCCAGGCATTTCCTTCAAACGGGCGATGACAAGCTCTCTCTGTTCCGTGAGCTGCCCATTGCCGTCAGGATGGATGGCTTTGCTTCCTATAATTTCAATAAATCAGGATCAGCTGATTTTGGCGCCCCGTTTGTGCTTAAAATTCTCTCGGGAGGAGAATTGTCAGATAAGATATCCTATTATTTCTATTTTCTTATGAGCGAAAGGGGAGAGATTGCAGGACTTGAAGATGCTTTTATCGTGGTGAATGACCTTTTCGGAATGGGAGTCAATTTTTCGATCGGCCAGTTTGCAGTATCCGATCCTCTCTTCAAAGGAGAGCTCAGGTACACGATCGAACCATACAGGATATATGCGGCTGCACCGGGGAATTCAAAAGCCGACCTCAAATACGACAGAGGTATATTTCTTGAAAAAGACATTGCAGCAACAGGGACAACACTTATTGCGGAAATCCTCAACGGAAGCAGAATAGGCGAGGCGGGACCGGGATATCTTTTCGATGACGACAAGCATAAGAACCTGTTTGTCAAGCTGAACCAGGGAATAGGAGAGAAACTGTCAGTAGGTTTTTTTGGCTATTTCGGGAAGGAAGATCTGACCGACACACTTGGTCTTTTCACAAGCGGAGTAACCATGTTCGGACCTGACATGGTATTGAACCTTGAGGATAGGTTTGTACTCAGCCTGCAGTATGTCAGACGAACCGACTCGGATGTATTTATTGAATCTGACGGATCAAAGATGACTGATGTGATGACTCAGGGCGGCCTGGCCGAACTCATATTTTCCCCCAGAGGAGATATGAGCAAATGGTATATGGCAGGATTGGTGAACTGGATTGATTCGGAGCTTGATGAGCTCGATTATACCTCCGCGACATTGCATGCGGGGTATCTCGCAAGACGTAACCTGAGGATTGTGGGTGAATTCACTTACCAGTTCTCAGGTTCACAATACGGAAAGGTCAGCGCTGGTTTTGTTTCGGCATTTTAACGGGCGGCTTTTCCCCGGAAAAGCATCATGCCGGTTTAATAAAGATACCACTGGATAATGTACGAATTATAGTAATTGGCCCGCTTTGGCCGGATCATATTTGATTTCCCATATCGTCACGTAACAGTTTTGTTATTTCTTCAAGCCGCGGATGCGGCTAAATTTGAATAACCCCCAGTGAATCTGGGGGTAAGAGCACTACTAAACTGTAAAAAACCCTGAAGGGGTTTAATATGGTTGGATTTGAGATTCACTTTTAGTAATTTTGATTGTCATCGCTGTATTATTAACCTAATATCTAAAATTATGTCAAGTTATCGTCAACTTCTCTATCACATTGTGTTCAGAACGCAAGGTAGTCAGCCAACAGTTAAAATAGAGCATGCAGATCAGCTCTATTCATACATTACCGGGATTATTAAAAACAAGAACAGCCACATGTACCGCATTAATGGAGTTGAGAACCACCTTCATATTCTTACAGATGTGCATCCATCAATAGCTCTTGCTGATTTTGTCAGGGAGATCAAAGTATCTTCTTCAATCTGGATGAAGAGTAGCGGTTTATTCCCTTCATTCAATGGATGGGCAGAAGGATACGGTTCATTTACCTGCTCGTTTATGGACATGGGCAGGCTTATAGATTATGTAAAGAATCAGCAGGAACATCACAGGAAAAAGACATTTGAAGAAGAATACAGGAAACTTCTGCTGGAGTCTGGGATAAGAATTGATGAAAGATATTTCCCCTGAACCTCATATTCAGCTCCTTCAGAGCTGAACAATGATAGTGGATCGCCTACCCCCAGATTGACTGGGGGTTATTCACATCAGGCTCTTTCAGAGCAAACAGCTATTGTATATCGCTTGTCCCCAGACAAACCGGGTGTTTTCATATCAGGCTCCTTCAGAGCAGGGTGATGCATTGACGAAACAGAGGTTGTCTCCAGTTTTCCATACCCTTTCCCGGCAGCGCAGTATGGCAAGGTCAGCGCAGGGTTTGTCACAGCATTTTAAGAAGATCAGGCAAAATCCAGGATTCTCTTGTAAACTCTTTCTTTCGTCTCTTCAGGGGTGGGATTAAGCTCTTCTGAAGTAAACTTGCCGTTTTTTATATCGATTCTCTCGAAGACCATCAGGTAAAGGTCAAAGATTATTTCCATTGAGAGCCTGTACCTTGGCTCAAGCAGGGGACAAACCTTTTTCATTATCATGCGGGTCAAATCCCTGTATTTACCGGCAAGGGAATAGTATTCGTTAATCAGATCCCTGAAATTCCGGCTTACGGGGTGCCCCCACGCAATCTCTTTCAAATCATGCCTTGAGAGCCCGTGATGAGCCGCAAGATCGTCGGCAAAGTAATTCAGGTTATTGAGCTGGTCTTTCTGAAAATCCCTTATTATATGGACGAGATAGCTGAATACGGCACATGGTGTTGCTGTACTTTTCACATCAAAAACAGGATCGCTGAAGACTCCATCCTTCTTAACCAGGCCAGCCAGGTGAACAAATATTGAAGCCGGAGCAACCGTCGCTCCCTGCGAATATTCAATGAATGTCCCCAGGGTGGGGAATCCGTCATTATTAATATCATATATCATTGACCGGGCAAAATCCTTCATTGCCCACTCCGGGATCCTGAATTTGCCCATTGTCTCCACCAGTTCACTATGGAGAGGATCGTTTGCTCCGGTCACTGAGAACATCCTGATCCATTCGTTAATATTTAACATGAACCGGCCCCTCTCTTCCTGGGAAATGAATTTTTTTTCAGCCTTGTGATTGTCGATCAGGTCATCAATGGCTCTCAGGAACTTGTAGCAGACCTTGGCGGCATTATACCGTTCCTCCTCCCAGAAATGAGCGGCAATCAGGATGTTCGGATGATCTTTTATCCTGTGGAAATCTATCGAATCAAATATTTTAAGAAACTCCTCACTTTGTGAATTCATCTAATGACTGACGTTATTTTCCTGATTAATTTAATTTATGTTCTTTTAATATTCTTTCGCTCACCAGCTTAGCTGAAAGAAGCACGTTTGGTATTCCGTTTCCGGGATGAGTGCTGCTTCCGGCAAAATATAGATTATGATAACTGTCATGCCTGTTGTGAGGCCTGAAATATCCCATTTGCAGGATGTTGTGGCAAAGGCTTCCGAAAACAGATCCGCGTGACACATGACAGTATTTCTCCCAGCTTTCCGGAGTATAGCATATCTCAAACTTGATATGCTTCTCAAATTCCTCAAGCCCGAATTTCTCAAGCCGCCTGATAACAGCCTCCCTGGCTTTGGTTTTAAGCGCCTCCCAATCCTGGTTTTTCGCCGGATCGAGATGCCCGGCGCCGATTGCCACCGATAATGTATCCTGTCCGGAAGGCGAAGCTTCCGGATCGGTTCTTGAGGGGGCATGGACATAAAAAGTGGGGGCATCATCTATTGTCTTATCGACAAATATCCTGTCAAGTCCGCCTTTCAGGGAATCAGAAATAAAGACATTATGATGATCAAGCTGAGGAAAGGCTTTATCCATGGCCCAGTGAAAGCATATCACCGAGCATGAATACTTCAACCTGTTGATATGTGCCGATTTTCTTTTATCAGGCAGAAGGCTGCGGTAAACGTACGGCAGATCGGCGTTGGCGACAATTATATCAGCAGCGATCTCATTCCCGTCCTCAAGAGTGATGCTGACTGCTTTCCTGTTCCTGATATTGATCCTTGCAGCAGGTGAATCAAAATGGAACCTTACACCATGAGTGACAGCTGCAGAATAGAATTTTTCTATGACTGCATACATACCGCCTTTTGGGAAGAAGGATCCTTCAGTAAGCTCCGCAGCCGGTATCATTGAAAAGAGGGCAGGGGAATCAAAGGGGCTCTGGCCGACATATATATTCTGGAAGGTATAGGCCATCCTGAGATTTGGATTTTTAAAATACTTCCCGGCATATTTCCAGTTTGATATATACACCTTCAGCCTCACGAGAAGACCGATGTTTTTAAAATTAACTAACTGAAATATATTAAAGAAGTTACGGCCGATCAGCTTATCCAATCCTTCAAGATAGATCTTGTATCCTTCACTGGTATATTTTTCGGCCTTTTCATAGCTGCCCGGATCGATTCTTTCGAGCTGTTCTTTCATTCTCTCTCTGTCAGGGGTAAAAGTGAGTTCTTCTCCGTTATCAAAGAATATTTTGTAAAGATTATCAAGCCGGACTAATTCGGTGCCCTCTTCAAACTTTAACCCGATCGAGTCAAGTACCTGGTTGTACATGCCCGGCATCAGGTACATTGTTGCACCGAGGTCGAACCGGTGGCCTTCACGGATAAACTGGCCGCAGCGGCCTCCCGGATCAGAGTTTTTTTCAAAGACCTCAACGCTGTAACCGTTCCTTGCAAGGTACAAAGCTGTAGCTATTCCCCCGGCACCGGCCCCTATGATAACTGCCGTTTTTTCCCCCGACATCTGTTACTGGTTTGGTTTAAGTATGTAAAAGACGGGCAAAAATAATATTTGTTACCATAAAAATACCTGAAATTATACCATTTTGAAAATTTGCTCCATTTATGCACCTTTGAGAAAACACAGGTTAATACATATGAAACGTCTTTTAAAGCCTTCTCTTTTCGCATTGCTGGGAATACTGATGATTTGCATCCTGTGGGTAATTACACCCCGGATATGGTCGGCACTCAATCCCTCAAAGCCTCCGGCCGGATACTATATCATGGCTCCGGCCTACCTTGCTCTATGGACCGGACTGGAGAAGCTTGTTGATACTGAGCCCGATCTGCCTGGTGGGATTGAAGCTTACACGAATATTGAATACCGCAATACGGGAGGCAAATCACTCCGGCTTGATATTTACAGGCCGTCAGACATAAGCAAGCCGGTACCGCTGCTGGTATTCATCCATGGCGGAGGATGGAGTGGTGGCAAAAGGGAAGATTACCTTGTCTATCTTGTTGATTTTGCGCAGAGAGGATATGTCACAGCCACGGTGTCATACAGACTGCTTGCTGACAGCCCATATCCTGAATGCGTTGAGGACATATCAGAAGCGGTGAGATGGTTCTTCACTCATGGCGATGAGTATGGATATGATCCGGACCGGATAGCCCTTATAGGAGGTTCTGCCGGTGCCCACCTGGCAATGCTTGCAGGTTACGGATGGAAGGGGAATGAAGACGCTGATTCAACAGACTCAGGTCACAGGATAAAGGCGGTGGTTGACATTTACGGTCCTGCTGACCTGACAACAGAATACGCAAGGAATCACGAACTTGTAACATCTTTTATTGCAAGATCTTATGATGAGTCACCTGAATTATATGTTGAGGCTTCACCGGTCACATGGCTTGATGAAAATGATCCGCCAACACTAATACTTCACGGTACAGCCGACAGACTCGTTCCGGTAAGCCAGTCAGACGACCTGAAATTTAGGCTGGACAGCCTGGGTGTCCCCTGTATATATTACAGATTGCCGGGCTGGCCGCATACCCTGGATATTGTAAAGAGGGTTAATGATTATTGCCAGATCAGGATGTCGGAGTTTTTTGACCAGTACCTTAAATAAAGATTATTATACTTTATGGCGTTTCATGATCTCCCGCCATGTTGTAATTATAATGCTGTTATCCTCAAAGAATTTCTTAACAACAGGATCGGAGAAGAGTTGTGCTTCCCAAGCCCTCTGCTGCCATGAGCCAGTGATGGATTTCAGATTATCTGTCTCTACTGAAGGATGAAAGATTATCTCTGTGATACCGGGTTCAAGATAGTTCAGAAGTGCGAAGAAATTATCCCTTTTGTTTTCGTAAGAGGAGCCGTCGGGCACGCTTGAGAAATTATCGAGTTTCGGAAGGGTATAATCATTGAGCAATTGCACAACATCGGCGTTGATCGGATAACCTTCATTTTTAAAGCCTTCGGCTATTTTCGGATCCGACAGATCGATTGCATTTGCAGGGATGTTGTATTCATTTGCAATTTTAAGGAATACCTTCAGGTAATCGATCGATCCGTAAAGCGTTCCCATGTGTGTATCGATATGAGAAGGCATGAATCCCATGGCAATGACCTTATCGATCTGAGCCCGCACCTCTGTTTCTATCTCTTCAGCAGAGGCATGCATCACAACATCAGGCACATCATGCCACATTTTTCCTTCGGGGTCAATTAGTCCCGGTACTTTAGCCGGATCTGACACCGGTCCCCAGCGGTATTCTTTCCATTCAGCGGTAAGTGTCAGATGGATTCCCAGATCAGGGGAATCCTGTGTCTTTGCCCATTCAACAAGCTCCTCAGAATATGGGCAGGGGACCATAACGGCCGCAGACTGAATATCGCCTTTCTCAAAATAATTCCGGATGGCAATATTTGCCTCATCACACATTCCTCCATCATCGCAATGGAGGAGTATAACTTTGCTCCCTGCAGGATATCCGAGTTTCTCTGCATTGGTAATTTTCGTTTCTGACGAGCAGGCTGCTGTTATTACAGCCATGATGAACAGCAAGACAATAAAAAAGCTTTTCCGGACATTCATAACAATGTAATTTATAGTGATTTAATCTTTATTATCTATAGAGTCAGTGAGCTTCCTGACGAGCCTGAACTGGTGGAAGAACTCTCTTGCGATCACTCTGAGCAGGGTATATAGAGGGACTGCGAACAGCATTCCAATAAATCCGGCAATGCCTCCTCCCACAATTATTATGATGAAAATTTCAAGAGGATGTGATTTAACGCTTTTTGAATAGATCATGGGAACCAGCAGATTATTATCGATCATATTTGTGACAATAAGTGTCCCGAGCAGTTTTAAGGTTACCGGCAGCAATTCGTTGTAAGAGCCGGCCGATAATGTTGAGATGATTCCCAGTGTCAGGCCTATTGCGCCACCTATTATTGGCCCTATGTACGGGATTATATTCATTATCGCCGCGAAGAATCCGATCAGCAATGCGTTTTTAACTCCAAGTATCCATAATCCCAGGGTAATAAGCGACATGACTATAAACACTTCAAGCAGAACTCCAAGATAATAACGGATCAGCAGATGCTTTGAATCCTCAACAACTTTAAGTGTGGCTGTATGATGCTTCTCAGGGA
>Ga0105099_10002739_pt1 | contig 10381 bp, 12 predicted proteins | sample PPLLak3cmMay2015_2_FD_79138 | JGI IMG/M metagenome (GOLD analysis project Ga0105099, IMG submission 79138) | Freshwater sediment microbial communities from Prairie Pothole Lake near Jamestown, North Dakota, USA - PPLs Lake P8 Core (1) Depth... | ecosystem: Environmental > Aquatic > Freshwater >...
GAGAGCCGTGACGGAAAGTCTGCAGGCAAAAGGATTTGTCGCGGCTGCTGAGGGCCCTGACCTTCTGATAACCGTTCTCTCAAGCCGAAAAGCAAAAACAGATCTTCGGCCCTATGGATATTCCCTGATCTTCGGTGATGACGCCTTTTTCGGTTTGGGGGTTGGCGGCCGTCTTTATCAATATGATGTCGGCGAGATTACCCTTGAGTTCGTGGAGACGAACGATATGAAGTTGGTTTGGAGAGGTGTTGGCGCCAGGGCTCTACCGGATAATGAAAACCCGACGACCATCCAAAAATATGTGGACGAGACGATCCGTAAGCTGTTTGAACACTTTCCGCCCATGAAGTAAACGTAAAGGATTTTTATAAATTGCGGAAGAATTCGATTAACCATTACGGATGAGGATATCTCGAAAGCTCATGAATCTTTTTTTTATTTTTGAAATATCCTGCAACAATAACGACAACGATTAAAAAAAACCGACCGTCTTTTGTCGATATAGGGACCATAAGCGCTTTAAAAGAAGCTGAATTTACGGACAGAATACAAAAGAAAGGGCACAATATGCAAGGTTTTAAACGGACTTTCCACAATATCTTGCATTTGTGCTTGACACGCATCGCAACCTATTGCATAAATAAGGCAAAGGTTGATTTATTCCTTAAGTAAAAGATGCCGATGAATCATAGCGGAATTCTTTGCCTGATAGGGGCTAAAATCATGGAAAAAACGAATTGGGCGGAAAACAAGGAACAAAGAGAAAAAGAGGCCATGGAAGAGCATGAACGTCTGCATAAGCTCTTCAAGGAAAATCGATTTGCGTTTGAATTGGAGCGCAAACGGGCAATAGAAAAAATCATCAATAGCGCACGAACGGAACAAGAAAAAGAGAAGCTCCGGGCATTGCAGTCAGGCTGGGATAATCGACTTAAAAATGCCGGAACAAAACACAATCGTTTTATCATGGCCCAAACCATGTTCTGGGACCATTTCAACAATGTCTGGACCCCGGCCATTCAGGAGCTCAATACTGTTTTAAACGGGATTAAAGACCAAGAGCAATAAAGTAACCCGGCCTCCGTAAGCCGGGAGTCCGCGATTTTTAGTGAAGAGATAACAGAGGGTAAAAAATTAGGAGCTTGATAGAGGGCCAAAAACCAGTCCATCAACCCATTCAATCATTTTAATTTTGAATCAGATAAAAAATCCTTCATTTTTCCCGAAGCCATAGCGAGATTCTGACCTGCTTGACCGTTCCGGGCTGCTTCAAACATGGCGTTCAGAGCGATCAGATTCGCTTGACCCAAGGCGGGTTTTTTTTCAACCAGGGTCAGAGGGGGGCGGTTTTTGTTTTTCATTTTGATAGCCATCTGTATTTACCTATCGTCATTTTCTCGGAAAATATTTTCTTTTATTTCATGCAGAGAGCATGCCATAAACAAGGATATGTATTTTTATCCCTTATCCCGGTTAGTTAGCATATAATTAAAACCGATTCAGAATGAGGCTGAATAAATATTTCGGATTTTCCGCCGGTTTTTTGACCTTTGTATTCGCTGCCCGTATTCAATGGAAAAATCGCGATCGACCCATACATTGAGCCGGAGAATAAAAATTTTCAGCCTGAATGGTATTCAGAGGTCTGATACATAATCCGGGTTACATCTTCTTTTAAATTGACAATATTGGGTTATTATTGCCAAAATGGCGGCCTGAACCCGGCAAGGTTCGGAAATAACTATTTAAGATTCAAGGGGAAAATCAAGTATGTTGAAACCTGAATTTATCGAAGCCCGTGATCTGGCCGATGCCTGGTTCCAATGCATTTACCGTTTATTGGAGACGGGCCGGGAATATACCATTGACCGCGGCAGTTATGCCGGTCAAAAGCGCATGGAATTCGATTATGTCACGGTCCATATCAAATACCCCGGTGTGCGGCCTTTGATTCCGGATATACCGCCGGCTCTAGGCATTCCCAACCCCGTTGCCGAGGGTTATCTCGAGCAATATCTTCCTTATCTCATGACTTCCGCCAAACAACCGGGTGAGGATTACACCTATGGACAGTATTTAGAGCCGCAGATCGATGAAGTGATCCGTATGTACCGGGAGCACGGTTTCGGCACCAATCAAGCCTATATGACCGTGGGCGAACCCCAGAGCATTAAACTGAACGATCCGCCTTGCTTGCGGGGTATCGACACCCGCATCCGGGAGAATAAATTGCATTTCATTATTTATTTTCGGTCCTGGGACCTATGGAACGGTTTTCCTGCCAATTTGGGCGCGATCCAATTGCTTAAAGAATACATGGCTGCGACCATCGGGGTGGAAGACGGGGAGATCATCGCGGCCAGCAAAGGGTTGCATCTTTACGATTATGTCTGGGAATTGGCGCGATTACGAACCATGACGGCGCAGGCGGATGGCGGGCAGAGAAAATGAAATCACTGAAGTTCCTGAAGTTCTAAGTTCACAGTTCACGGTTCACGGTTCAAGGTTTTAGAACCGTTTGTAAATTATTTACATGAAACAAATTGATTTTAAAAACCTGGACCTCGCTGAAAGTCAGGCACTAATGCGGGAATTGGGCTTGGAACCATACCGGGCCCAGCAGATCCGGAATTGGGTTTTTCAGCGCTTGGCCCTTTCTTTTGAGAAAATGGCTAATTTGCCCAAAGCAGTGCGGGTTCAACTCCAGGACCAAGTCCGGATCCGTTCTCTTGAAAAAGTGACGGTCCAAAAATCCCGGGATGGGACCGAGAAATATCTTTTCAGCCTTGAGGACGGTTTGACCATTGAATCGGTGCTGATTCCGGAAAAAGGCTACTTTACTTTATGTATTTCCTCCCAGGTCGGCTGCAGGCAGGGGTGCCGTTTCTGCTTGACCGCCAAACAGGGGTTGAAGCGTGATTTGACCCCGGCCGAGATTGTGGAACAGGTCATTCACATCAAGGGGGCACTGTCCGATCCGGAGCGGTTGACCAATATCGTATTGATGGGCATGGGCGAGCCGTTGGCCAACTTTGAAGCAGTGAAGAAAGCGGTGCAAAACCTGGTAGCCGCGGACGGTATGAATTTTTCGCACCGCAAAATCACCCTTTCAACTTCCGGCTTGGTGCCGGAGATGGAAAGATTGGGTAAGGAGTTGACCATCAATCTGGCGGTCTCGCTGAACGCAGCCGATAATGAAACCCGCAGCCGCCTGATGCCGGTCAATCGCAAATATCCCCTGGAGCAGTTGCTGGCGGCCTGCAAGGCTTTTCCCTTGCCGAACCGCCGCAAGATCACGTTTGAATATATTTTGATTGCCGGGGAAAACGATGCGGATCAAGACGCTCAAAATCTTTGCAAATTATTGACCGGGCTGCGGGCCAAAATCAATCTCATCCCGCTCAATGCTCATGAAGGTTCGAAGATGAAAGCGCCGGACCCGGAACGTGTGCTGGCCTTTCAAGAGATTCTGATCCATAAACATTACACGGCCATGATCCGCAAGAGCAAAGGCCGGGATATCTCGGCGGCCTGCGGGCAGTTGAGCGGGAAATACAATCCAAAAAAATAGTATTTGAAAAATGGCAAGCTTTCCGGATTTTATCAATCAACAATTGATTGACAGACCTTTTCTACATCATTAATAAAATGTTGAAACGCGGGTAGTTTTAATAAATGAGAAAAATCCGCACAAAAAAAGGAAATTCGATTGCAAGCATGCTCTGTATCGAATGTTTTTAATTGTCTTTTTTGGAGTCCACTGGCGGTTCTTAAAAGTTTATGTAAAATTTTCTTTGGATTTGGCAGCTGTTCCAGTTCTCTAATCGGTGGAATATCAATCCGATTCCTTCCGTTGGGATTGCCTGATGCTTTTCTGATTGCCTTTTCGTCTATAAGCAACCATGCTTCCGTCATTCGAACAGGGATAATAGGTATTGCAATTTTCTTAAAACCTATTTTCTCAGCCTCCTGGAGAGCATTTTTTATTTCCTCAAGCCGTGTTCCTAAAGACTCTTTTTCCGCATCTCTATGAATAAATAATATATCGCATGGATAATATTCTATAGTCTTGATTATTCGGTCCCATAGCTTTTGAGGTGGGTACGGAAGTCTTCGCAAATCGGCCCATTCTTTTCTAACGGATAAATTAGGGCATTCTTTTTTAAGAGCCCATTCGATAATCGGCAATAATGCTCGATCCGATGAGCCATCAGATAGCAAAGTGAAAGTAATATTATTCATAGCGAGGTTTCTTTTCAGATAATAATGGAAAGATGGAAAGCTGATAATAATCCGGCCTGTCAATGACTCGTTTTAAGACGCGATTTTTTATTTTATCGGTATAAGATTCTGAATAAGTATTATCGTCATTTTCCGGTTTAAAAGGATTAAGATATGATATGAGATGACCTTTTGTCGTGATCTTAAAGCCGGGTTGTTTCGCGCGCCAAGTATCCGACATCCCCGAGAATGTCATTATAGATGTTGCGAATTTTTGTTTTAATTGCATTTCATTTTCTGCCATAAGAAGGGAGTCATCCGGAATTTGGGCAATGACAGCCGGCGAATGAGTGTTAACGATAACTTGACGGAGAGGATTGCTTTCATCGACAGGCTCATCGCAATCTACTGCTATATCCGTCAATAGTTTCAACATCGCGGGAATTCTTTCGGGATGAATTCCGTTTTCCGGCTCTTCCAAGCATAGGACTCCCTTTGTTTCGGGATCCATTCTAAGTACGCTAAGTGCTAAAAAACGCAATGTCCCGTCAGATAAAGACTGCGCAGGATGTTCTGTGCCGTCTTTGGTCGCTACAAAAACAGTATAGGTTTCGCGCTTTTCATTTTTTTCAACGCGAACTTCCTTAATGTCGTCAATTAAAGTGGAAAGGGAATTTGCGATTCTTTGATATTGTTGCTCGCCAAGTCTATTGACCGTTGCCGCAAGGTGCTCCCCATTAAATGATAGGAAGGGGGTGGCGGTAAAATCATCGGGCTTTCTTAAGGCGCTGGGTTCAAGCTGCAGGAGTTTCCACGATTCGATTTCCCGTCGCGTGCAAAGTACCGTCGGGCTTTCCGCGGCATTGGCGTTTGAAAGAACAGTACGTGGGAGGGTCGAGGCCGGTAATGCTTGTGGTTTTCCGCCTTGCTTGCCATCCTGGTGCAGTTTAATAAAGCGTTGTCCTGAGTCGCTGGTCTCGGTCGAAATGAACGGATAACGTTTTTGGCCGATTAAAATGCTTTTTCGCCACTCAGCTGAATGATTAAAGAGGACATTTTTTTTAAAATCTTGTTTGGGAAGGTATGTCATCTCCTCTTTTATGATCTCAAGAGGATTAATGCTTTTAGTATTTTCTCTAAGACCTAGGTTAAGAGAGTAGCGGATAAAGGTATAAGTTGCCGTAGCTTTTTGCCCGAGGTCATCAATAGCTTCAATAGGGATAATCATATCTGCAATAAAGCTCATCTCTTTTTCATAAGTGTTGCCATAGTGATGAAAAATGTTTCTAACATCCGAGCCCCTTCCTTTTTCATTTCTTATTGAAAGGGCTGCTTCCAATAAGGGTTGGTTGGCAAGCGCGCTTAAAAAACATATCGCATCAAAGAGATTGGATTTCCCCACCCCATTAACGCCCGCGATGCATGTAAAAGGCCCGAATCGGACATCCATCCCGACTAAATTTTTAAAGCCGTCGATCTGTAAGCGGATCAGCATATCTTTCTCCATTTCAAGTCATATCTCTTAGACTTAAAATATATATTTTGATATAGACTTATGATATAATTTTGTAAATTGAATCTTATTAACATAAATTAATTGAAAATAAGTCAATGGTCAAGCATGAAAGATTACATCTAGGCATTATTTCATTTGCAGTCTCTTTGGATTGTGCTAATTTTTAGGATATAACACCTTGAAAAAAAAGAAAATTTTTAATTTTTATCAAAATTATTATGAGAGAATTCAAAATGGATAATATCAGCGAACGCGCCCAAAACATTCCGCCTTTTATCGTCATGGATGTTCTGGAAAAGGCCCATGATCTGGAGTTGCAGGGGCATCGGGTCATTCATCTGGAGGTCGGCGAGCCGGATTTCAATACGCCGGATTGTATCTGCCGGGCCGCCATGGCCGCGATCCAACAAGGGCATACGCATTACACCCACTCTTTAGGCATTCTGGAACTGCGCCAGGCGATTTGCGACCGTTATTTAGAGAAGTACCGGGTTCAAGTAAGCCCGGATCAGGTGGTGATTACTTCGGGCACGTCCCCGGCGCTCTTTATGCTTTTTTCGGTGCTGCTGAATGCGGGTGATGAAATTATTATCTCCGATCCCCATTATGCCTGTTACCCTAATTTTGCCCGATTTATAGGCGCCGAGCCCGCGCTGGTGCCGGTGAGCGAAGCGGATGGGTTTCAATTCAAACCGGCGGACATCAAAGCAAGGATCAACGCGCGAACCAAGGCGATCCTGATTAATTCGCCGGCCAACCCGACGGGTAATCTGCTTGCTCCGGAGCGTATGCGGGAAATTGCGGCCTTAGGCGTGCCGGTGATTTCGGATGAGATTTATCACAGCCTGGTTTACGGCGTTCAGGAATATTCCATTTTGGAATTCACGGACCGCGCGTTTGTTTTAAACGGGTTTTCCAAAGCTTATGCCATGACGGGTTGGCGTTTGGGCTATATTATCGCTCCCCGAGCTTACATCCGCCCTTTGCAAAAGATCCAGCAGAACTTTTTCATCTCGGCCAACAGTATCAGCCAAATGGCCGGTTTGGCCGCCCTGAAATCGGCTCAAGCCGATGTGGAGCGCATGCGTGCGATTTACGACGAGCGCCGCAAGTTCATGATTCAGGGGCTGCGGAAATTGGGTTTCGGCATCACGGTGGAGCCGTCCGGCGCTTTTTATGTGCTGGCCAATGCGCGCCATATTTCCCAAAACTCTTATGAGTTGGCTTTTGACATTTTAAACCAAGCGCATGTCGGCGTCACCCCGGGCATTGATTTCGGAAAAAACGCCGAGGGTTATTTACGCTTTTCCTATGCCAATTCGTTGGAGAATATCCGGGAAGGGCTGGAACGCATCGGTACGTTCTTGGCGGCTTTGCGTCTTGGCGCGAGAAATAAATAGCTCTGAATTTTGAGCGCGCATGAAGAATACTCGCGCCAAGGACGTAATTTTAAAAGACTTAAAATTACTCCAGAGCCGCTAAGGCGCCAAGATTACAAATAAAGGGATCTTATGGACATCGAATTTCTCGTAAGTGCTTATCAAGCCCAGCAATACCCGCCCGGCGACAAACCCGAAATCGCTTTTGCCGGCCGGTCCAATGTGGGCAAGTCGTCGTTGCTCAACGCCCTGGTCAACCGCCGCAGCCTGGCCCGCACCAGCGCCAAGCCGGGCCGGACCCAGGCTTTGAATTTCTTTTGCTTGAATCAAAATCTGTATCTGGTCGATTTGCCCGGTTACGGCTATGCCAAAGTTCCGATGGAAGTTAAAAAATCCTGGGGCAAGATGGTGGGGCATTATCTGAAAGTACGCTCCAATTTAAAGGCGGTGGTGTTGATTTTCGATATCCGCCGGGACCCGGGCGAAGAAGATTGGGATCTGATTCATTGGTTCAATCAATACCGTATCCCCGTGATTACGGCCCTGACCAAGGCCGACAAACTTTCGCATCAGCAGGCGCTGCTGCGGCGTAAGGCTCTTGACGTTCAAATTAAGAAAATCTTCGCTATCGAATCCACGCTCTGTTCGGCCAAATCCAAAGAAGGCTTGCAGGAGCTTTGGGCGAAGATCAGGAAAGAGACAGAGGGCCCAGCCAATAATCGGTTGGAAGTGAGATAGACATTATTTTACTTTTTCCATCAAATGGAAAGCCCTTTTTTGGATTTCCCATTTGAAAGGAGAACAGAGAGGATTTTGCGGTCCGGCCTTATGAAAAAGGGGGCGCCATTCCGTTTGGTCTGTCGTATTTAGCATTACAAGCCGTACGACTTTAATTTTTTGTGTAAATTGCTTCTTTCAACTCCAATCGCTTCGGCGGTCTGGGAAATATTGCCGTTGAATTCCCTCAGTTTGTGGGCGATATAGGTTTTCTCAAAGTTCATTTTAGCTTCTTTATAGGTCTCGGCCCTTAAATAAGCGGCGAGTTCTTCGGGAACCTTGGCTTCCATGTTGTAAGGCGGCGGAATGTCCTTGGCCTGGATGCCCTGGTCCGGGGCCATAATGACAAGCCGTTCAACCAGGTTGCGCAGTTCGCGCACATTGCCGGGCCAATGATATTTTTTTAGAAGTTCCAGGGCGTCGGCGGAAAAGCTCTTGACTTTCAAAGCCGTGTCCAGGGTCAGCTCATGCAGGAATTCCCGGACCAAGACAGGCAGGTCGTCGAGTCTTTCGCGCAAAGGCGGAACGCGCATGGGAATGACGTTCAAACGGAAGTAGAGGTCGTCGCGGAACGACCCTTTCTCGATCTCTTTTTCAAGATCCTTGTTGGTGGCGGCGATCACGCGCACATCCACATGGATGGTCCGGGAACCGCCGACGCGTTCGAATTTTTGCTCCTGTAAAATCCGCAGGGTTTTGGACTGGGCTTTGAGGCTCATATCGCCGATTTCATCCAGGAACAGAGTGCCTTCATGAGCCAGGTCGAACTTTCCTTTTTTCATGGTGGCGGCGCCGGTGAAAGCGCCTTTTTCATGGCCGAAGAGTTCGCTCTCGATCAGCTCTTCGGGGATGGCGGCGCAGTTGACTTCGACCATGGGTTTGTGACTGCGTTTGCTGATGCGGTGGATCATATTGGCGACCAGCTCTTTGCCCGTGCCGTTTTCACCCGAGATCAGAACCCAGGCATTGGTCGGAGCCACGATTTCGATCTGCTTTTTAAGCATGCGGATGGAAGCGCTGTCGCCGCTGATGCCGGTCTTGACGCGTTCCCTTTCCTTGAGCAGGGTGACTTCTTCTTCCAGCCGGTAATAATTGAGGGCGTTGTTGATGGCCAGCAGCAGTTTTTGGTAATCCAGGGGCTTTTCGATAAAATCGTGGGCGCCCAGTTTGGTCGCCTTGACGGCGGTGTCGATGCTGGCATGGCCCGACATCATCACGACCTGTTGTTGCGGATGGGCTTCTTTGATTTTACCGAGGGTCTGCATGCCGTCGATGCCGGGCATCCAAATATCAAGCAGCACCAAATCGGGCAGGGAGGTCTCGATCAGCTCCAAAGCAGCCGTGCCGCTGTCGGCTTTGAGAACGTCAAAGCCTTCATCGGTCAAGATGCCTTCCAGCGCTTGGAGTATGCTTTCTTCATCGTCCACAATGAGTACGGTTCTGGCCATCCCATGCATCCTTTATATTTACTTCAGGTCCAGCATCTCCAGGACCATGCGCGCGGTTTTTTGCGAACAGCCCGGTTCGCCGTATTTTTTACGGATCTCTTTTAATTTTCTGGTCATAGTCTCTTTGTAAGCCGGGTCCTTTAGAATCATCCGGGCTTCCCCGGCCAATCTTTCCGGGGTGGCATCTTTTTGAATCAATTCCGGTACGATTTTTTCCCGAGCCACCAGGTTTGTCAAGCTTATAAAAGGGACCCGCACCACTATTTGAGCTGCCAGGAAGGAGATCCGCGACATACGGTACAGAACGACCATGGGAACCTCCATCAACGCTGTCTCCAGCGTGGCGGTACCGGAGGTTACAAAAGCCAAGTCGGCAACGGCTAAAGCCCGGTTGGTATCGGCGGAGATGATTTTTATAGATAGGCCCGCATCCCGGAGCAAGGTCTGGAGCCAGGCCCGGTCGATGGTCGGCGCCAAAGCCAGGACCCATTGCAAGGATGGAAAATCGTTTTTTAAAAGGCGACCGGCTTGCAGCATGATCGGCAAAAGATTGCTCACTTCGGCATAACGACTGCCCGGCAAGAGGGCGATGACCGGTTGCGCCGGATCCAGATCCAGTTCTTGGCGTAATTCGATCGGGTTTTGTTCAGGTCGCGGTTGGTCCAAAAGAGGATGCCCCACAAATTGGGCTTGCAGGCCTTTTTCACGAAAAAAATCCTCTTCAAAAGGGAGGATCACGGCCAGGCGTTCAACATAGGCGGCCAGTTTTTTGACCCGGCCTTGGCGCCAGGCCCAAACCTGGGGGGTGATGTAATACAACACTTGAATCCCGTATTTTTTCGCCAACCGGGCGATTTGCAGATTGAAGCCGGGATAATCGACAAGAATCAGCAAATCGGGCCGGGTATTTTTTAAAACGGATTTAAGCTTGAAATAGGCCCCGGCAATAGCGGGGAGTTTTTTGAAAATTTCGGTCAAGCCGACCACGGCCATTTTATCGGACGAGGCCAGAATTTCCACGCCCGCTTCCGCCATATGCC
>Ga0105099_10002742_pt1 | contig 10368 bp, 8 predicted proteins | sample PPLLak3cmMay2015_2_FD_79138 | JGI IMG/M metagenome (GOLD analysis project Ga0105099, IMG submission 79138) | Freshwater sediment microbial communities from Prairie Pothole Lake near Jamestown, North Dakota, USA - PPLs Lake P8 Core (1) Depth... | ecosystem: Environmental > Aquatic > Freshwater >...
CTTTGCGACCGGCGGCTTTTTGCCGTTCCGCAAAGTAGAGCGATTTTCTCCTTAATCCGCGTCGCTTCGACGCCTTTGTCAGCTTGAAAATCGAGAACGCCGTGGCTGTTCTACCTCAGCGCCGGGGCCCACGGGTGTGTTACGATTCGGCTAGTGTGAGAGAGAGAGGTCGCCAGGCACAGGTCATGACGAGGGCCCGGTTATCTTTGGTCCCGACGCCGCCGACCTCCGGTCGTGTCAGGGGCCGATTATCTTGGGCCTGGCTTTTTAGGCCTTAGATAATCGTGCCCTAAAGTGCGCCCTCGCACTTTCTGACTCGAGCGGTGGGAGGCGGCACGCTTTGTCGGGACCTTAGATAACCGTGGCCAAACGCTTGCGTTTTCTCGTCATGAACGTCGTGCCAGCTGGCGACTCCTTATGGTTTCTCCCCCCTTGGGGGGCGGGGGGGGCCTTCCTGCGTAGGCATGTTAGAGAGCCAAGGCGAGCGGCTTCATGCCGGAGCAGGGCAAGAAAAGTAATCCTTGATCCACGGCGCTTCGCCGTCTTTGCCAGCAAAATAGCCCTGGCCCCTGGGGGCGTGAGAGGGGGTGTTCCTGCGTAGGCCCGTTAGCGAGTCAAGACGAGAGACTTCGGGCCGGAGCAGGGCAAAATAAGAATTCATTGATCCGCGCCGCCTCGGCGCCTTGATAAGAAAAGAAACCATCGCCCCCTGTAGTTCGCCACTCTAGCCCGCCCGCGGGCGTAGGTTGTGCGCGAACGGAAGGGGGCCTGTCTTACCCGGAAGTTTTTCCCGGAATCTCCGCCTCAAAGACTTCACCAGCAAAAAAGGCCCCGCAGGATTCAACCAAGTTCGGTCTGACGGACTCCCAGCCGTAAAGCCCTTGCGCCGGAAAATGCTTGATCCCCAGCCAGACCAAGCGGGTTTCGTAGAGACAGCGCCCGGTAGGACAAAAGCCGGCACAGATTCTAAGGCCATGAGTGACTGCCCAGAAGTTCGGTCGGGCTTGGTTCCATTGCACACATGCGAGGGGCTCCAGGGGAAAAAGATCCCTCAGGTTCTCAAGCGAGCCAGCGAAGGCGGGCTTTTTGCGGCTTCTTGCGAAAAGCATGCCTGAGCGGATTATGCCCGGGAAAGAGTGCTGGCTTGCACCTGAGTAAAGGGACGAGCTAGCGAAGGCGGGTTTCTTGCTGCGTCCGTAGAAACCCCAGCCTATCTCATGCCCGGTGCGTACCTGGTTCTTGCAGCCTACCAAGATCATGCAAGAAACATGACTGAGCGGACCAGTATGCAGGGGATGGGTGCTATTGCCCAGGGCCTTAGAGTATCCAGGGTATCAGGGCTATAGGGTCTCAGGGTACTTAAGGTCTCCTGGGTATACAGGCTCTATCCCCATAGGTGGGTATGCAGAAGAGGGGCAAGGATAAGACTCACTTCTCTTCACCCATGCAGCCCGGCCTTGGCTGGCCCATGCTCACACCGTGCTACCACCATGCACAGGGCACACCATAGGACACCATGCTCTAGGCACAGCCTCATCACACCATGGCATACCACAAGGGGTGTATGATAAGAGATAGAGCATCATCACTCCACCAGGGGGGGCCTACCCACCCCCCCGGTCCGTTTCTGAGCCGGTCTCATCTCTAGACCTAATACCTTCCCATTTTTTTTTCATATTTTCGAATCATGTACCTTCCCTAAAATTTCTTAAATTATGACCACTCCTAAAATTTTTCATATTTCCAGTTTCTGTGTTACGAGCATGGTTGTTTTTTAGCCCCCTATAGTTTTCTTTCTTGACAATGCTAAAGATAGAGCGATTAATCAGGAGTTAATATGGCGAAGCGTGGAAAAGAGAGCGATGATGTTCAGGTCAGGTATCGCAAGTACGAGGAGTGTGAGAGCGAGTATTTGCGAGGGAGGGAGATCAGTGACATAGCGAAGCGTCATGGTGTGGAGGAATGGCGGGTACATGAGTGGGAGGGGCGGTTTAGTTGGCGGGAGAAGCGGGTGCATTTTTTAGGGAGTGTGCAGGGGGCGTCGGCGATGGTACGGGAGATGATGGGACGGAAGGTTTCGAGTGGGTATGCTGTGGGTGAGTTGAGCATGGAGTTGGTGGATGAGTTGGGGAAGATGGGGAAGGCGTTGAGCCAGTTGGACAGTGAGGGGGTGGGTACGGCTGGGGTGATGGCGGTGTTGAGAGATTTAAGTGTGTGGGTGAGGGGTGCGGCGAAGAGTGCGGAGGAGTACAACCTGGTGAGTCTTTATTTGCAGCGGTATTTGCAAGAGGTGGCCTTAAAATAGATCTTCTTGTTGTGCTGATTATTTTTTATGTGCTGGCCCTTGGGTGTGATTACATAGACCGGAACTGGAGGAAATGAGTTGGAACCGGATAATGCTTTTTACAAGATATGGACAATAGTTAAACCTGCCTGTCTTGTCAGCCAAGATGCCTTGATGCACTCTTACCAAGCATTACAATTAATAAAGTCTGTTCCTGGCAGCGTTGCAGAGTGTGGAGTTTTTCGTGGCGGCTCTTTAAGACTCTTTGCAGAAGTTTTCCCAGAGAAGACAGTATGGGGATTTGACACATTTACAGGGATTCCGTTAGAAATGACGAACAGTGGGTATGATTACCATAAAGCTGGAGACTTTAGCGAAACTTCCTTAGAAGAGGTAGTTGCTTATTTAGGTTACTACAAGAATATTAATATAGTCCCAGGCATTTTCCCTGGAACTTTTGAGCAAGTACCTGGAGATGAAACATTTTGCTGTGTTCATCTTGATTGCGATCAGTTTTATTCATACATTGCTTGCCTTGATTTTTTTATGCCAAGGCTCGAAGTTGGAGGCATTTTTATATTTGATGATTATGCCTATCTTGATGGAGCTAAGATGGCTATTGATCAGATACTTCCTGACCTTAAAAAGCCTCCATACATTATTAAGAAAGTAAATCATGGTTTATTCAGGACCATTGTTACAAGGGACAGTGGTTCTATTGCTTGGATTGAGGAACAGCATGCGGCTTGACAGTAGGTTATTGGACAACCGGAGTTTAAAGAAAAAGCTGACGAAGTCGGAGTTTGCCCGGCGGGCCCAGGACATAATTGGGCTGTTGGATGCGGACTACATGCCCTTTGGGGATGATGCTCCGGGGGAGCAAGAGGCCAGGAAGGCGAAGGGGTTTGAGGACCCCTTTTTCTTTTTTCGGACGTATTTGCCCCATTATTTTACCTGCAAGTTTGCGCCTTTCCATTTTGAGTTGGTGGAGATGCTGGAGAGGCGGCCGGACCCGGGGGTGGGGGTGGTGTCCCCGGTGGCGATCGCGGCGCCCAGGGATTTTGCCAAGACCACGATTACGTCGTTCGGGTACGTGCTGCACCAGATAGTTTACCGGCAGAGGCATTTCATCCTGTTGATCTCGGACACGGCTGACCTGGCGGGGGACATAGCGGCGTACATCTATCTGGAGTTGTGCTACAACGAAAGGCTGAGGCACGACTTTGGCCGGCTGGTGCGGGAGAATTGGGACTCGGAAGACTTTGTGACCATGAACGACGTGCGGGTGAAGGCCCGGGGGCGGCAGCAGCGGCTTCGGGGGTTGAAGCACCGGCAGTTCCGTCCGGACCTGGTTATCCTGGATGACATTGAGAACGACCAGAACGCCCGGAACCCGGACCGGGTGAAGGACTTGCTGCGCTGGATCAAGAGCGCGGTGTACCCGGCCATCGAGGCCTCTGGGAACATGTTCATCATCGGGACCTTGGTGCACCGGAACTCGGGGCTGTACCAGATCTGCCATTCCAAGGCGGAGCCGTGGCGGGGGTGGACCCGGAAGATTTACCGGGCCATCCAGGATGATGGGAAGTCTTTGTGGCCGGACAAGTTTCCCCTGGCGGTGCTGGAGGCCCAGAAGCAGAAGATGGGCACGGTGGCCTTTAGCCAGGAGAAGCAGAACATCCCGGATGATGATAACGCCCTTTTCCGGCCGGAGTGGATCTCTTATTACCAGCCTGAGGAGCTGCTGGAGAAGCACTTGACGACGGTGGCCTGGTTCGACCCTTCCCTGGACGGCACTAGAAGGAACGACTTCAAGGCGATCGTGACGGTGGCTCACTGTCCTGAGGACCAGGCCTTCTACGTGCTGGACGCCTACATAAAGCGGAGCACCCTGGAGCAGGCCGTGAGTGCCTATGTCAGCCTCTTCAAGATTTACCAGTTCCAGGTCATGGCTATGGAGGCCAACCTTTTCCAGCGGGTTTTACTGAAAGAGCTGGATGCGGCCGCCAAGGAGCAGGACTTGGTCCTGCCTCTTCGGGGCATTGCCAACTATCTGAACAAGGAGATCCGGATTGCGGCCATCTCTCCTTTGGTGGAGAGGGCCCGGATTCGGTTCCGGCAGCGTCATTCCAGCCAGGACCTGCTGGTGGAGCAGCTCTTGCAGTTCCCCGGCCCGAACGATGACGGCCCGGACGCCCTTGAGGGGGCGGTGCGGGTCTTGCAGTCCCTGACCATTAGCGCTGCGGCTTCTACCCAGGTGGTCCCCATCCGGGAGTACCGGGAACAGCGGCTTCAGGGCATGCAGAGGAGGGAGAAACGGTGGCGCGTTGGCCTAAACTGATTACCCGGTTTCGGGACGCTCTCAAGGCTTTCAGGGAGGGGATCAGCTCCTACTCGGTTGATCCTGACGACTACCTCTACCGGAAGCTGGGGAGCAAGACCGACCACGACCTGACCCCGATAGAACATGAGAAGCACCAGAAGATCGCCAAGTATCTGTACGACACCAACCCGGTATGCAAGCGCATGGTCAACATGCAGGCCGAGTACGTGGTGGGCGAGGGCTGGAAGGTGCAGTCCGAGGATAAGGAGCTTGAGGACCTGCTGCTGAAGTTCTGGCACAACCCGGTCCACGACCTTGACCGCAACCTGATCGAGTTCGTCAAAGAGCTGGCTATCTTCGGGGAACAGTGCTACCGCATGTTCGTCAACCAGTATAACGGCGCCTGTGAGATCGGCTATATCGACCCCACCCTGATCGCTTCCGTCAAGCTGGCCGAGAACCCCCTGCTGGTGGACACGGTCTTTATCAGGACTCCCGGTTCTACCGAGCCTATGCCTTTAGAGGGTGTCAAGACCAGCCAGCTCCCGGCCATGTCCAAGGAAGGCTCTCCCCTGGAGGTTGTCTCCGGTGACACCTTCTTCTTCAAGATCAACGGCCTCCTGACTGCCACCCGGGGGCGCAGCGACTACATCACCATCTTCGACCTGGCCGACCTGTACGACCAGTTCATCTTCTCCCGGGCCGACCGGAGCATCATCGGGAACAACGTGGTGCATGACATCACGGTAGAGAACGGCAGCCCCACTGACTGCGACGAGTGGGCCAAGAAGTTCAGCAACATCTACCCGAATCGGGCCGTGGCCCATAACGAGAAGATCAAGTACGAGATCAAGAACCCGAACCTCCGGGCAGAAGATGCTTCCTTTGACGACCGCACCATCTGCAACTATATCCTGGGGTCCTGGGGGTTTCCGGAACATTTCTATGGCAGCGGCGGCAGCACCAACCGGGCCACGGCCATGGAGATGCACGAACCGGTAGTCCGGAAGCTTAAGACCAGGCAGTTGATGGTCAAGGCGATGCTGCACCGGCAGCTTGATTTTGTTATCTACCAGGCCCGGGCCGCGGGGTATTACAAAGGCAAAGGCGCCGAGTACGAGATCGTCTTCCCGGAAGTGTCCTACAAGGACATGCAGAGAAGCGGCCTGACCATGATGTATCTGGCACAGTCTCTGGCGATCGCGGTGGAGAACCAATGGATCACTCAGATGAGCGCTGCCGAGATTTACGCCAAGGTGGCCTCCGGGTTCGGGCCGGACATTCCGCCTAATCCGGATGCGGCCCAGGACTTTGACCAGATCAATAAGGAAAAGCTCGAAGATAAGGAGGGGCCTGACGATGGCCAAGACCAGGACAAGCAAGAGAAAGCTGTCAGCGAAGTCATCCGCTTACGACAACGATAAAGAGTTCCGGGAATTCACTTTCGCCGAGGGCATCGAGCCGATCTCGGAAAGCGAAGAGCCGGACGGCAAGAAGTGGGACGTGACTCTGATTCGGGCGGGTCTCTCCAAGAACGGCAACTACTACCCCCAGGATGTGCTGAACAAGGCAGCCCCGCTGTTCGAGGGTGTCAAGGCCTTTGATCGCTCCGATTTTGACCATGCCACCGGCGGGGGGGAATCAGTCAAGAACATTATCGGCTGGTTCTCCGAATCCCGCTTCGAGTCCGGCAAGATCAAGGCCACCTTTAATATCATGGACACAGCCAGATGGTTGTCCGAGATGCTGCTTGAGGCATACCGGGCAAAGAAGACAGACCTTTTCGGCCTGTCCATCGTGGCTTCAGGAGAGGGGAAAATCCGCCGGCACGAAGGCCGGGAAGTTCGGTGGGTTGAATCCCTGACGGCTGCCCATGCCGTCGATCCGGTAGTCAATCCCTCAGCCGGAGGCAGGTTTGATCGACTCGCCGCCGCCAACATATCCGAAACGGAGGACCTGCTTATGTTCAAGCAACTGATCGAGAAAATCCAGACCTTGCGCCCGGAGCTCCTGGAAGGCAAGGACCTGGAGAACATCACCGAAGCCGAACTCCTGGAGCTGCTCGGCAAGGCCCTGGCCAAGAAAGAAGTCAAGGTTGCCGAGGCCAAGCCCCCGGACACCAGCACCTTTCAAACCATGGTTACTGAGGCCGAGAAGCGCATCGCCGACCTGGTGGCTGCCGCGGAGCAGCGCACCCAGAGCCAGGCTATGCTGGCCGCCAAGCTGTCCGAGAGCAAACTGCCGGAGATCAGCAAAGCCAGGGTCCGGAGCCAGTTCGCCGGCAAGCTCTGCACCGAGGCCGAGATCACCGAAGGCATCAAGGCAGAACTGGACTACCTGGCTGCCCTGACACCCACCATGGTCAAGGTGCCTCACCCGGCCATGCCTGGCGTGGACACCCGGGACAAGCTGATCGCCGCCATGGACGGCATGTTCATGGAAGCCGACCAGATGGTGGGCGACCAGAAGATCCCCCGGGCCCGGTCCATCAAGATGCTCTATCAGGAGATCACCGGGGACTTCAACGTCACCGGCCGGCTGAAGGAAGCCACCCGGCTCACTGAGGCCCTGACCTCCGCTTCCTGGGCTGAGATCCTGGGGGATTCCATCACCCGGAAGATGCAGTCCGAGTACCAGAACCCCGGCTATCTGGCCGACTGGCGCAAGATCGTCAGCGACATTACCCCGATCCAGGACTTCCGTTCCAACAAGCGGATGGTCATGGGCGGCTACGGGGCCCTGAACGAAGTGTCCGAGTCCGAGACCTACGAGCCCCTCACCAGCCCCACCGACATCGAAGCTTACTACAGCATCGGCAAGAAGGGCGGGCTGGAGACCGTCACCCTGGAGATGATCGCCAATGACGACGTCGGCGCGGTCAAGCGCATCCCGATGAAACTGGCCAGGGCTGCCCTCATCGGCCTCTACCGGGGGGTCTTCGACCTCCTGACCGCCAACGCTGTCACCACCTACGACGCGGTGGCCTGGTTCACCAACGGCACCAGCCATTACAACATGAGCACCACGGCCCTGTCTGCGACCGCGGTTAACGCCGTCCGGGTGGCCATGCGCAATCAGGCAGCTTATGGCGAGGACCGTTACCTGATCGGCCTGGTGCCCAAGTGGCTGGTGGTCCCGAACGAGCTGGAAGACGTGGCCATGAAGCTCTGCACGGCTGCCAACTCACTGGTCAGCCAGGGCACCACCGAAGTTTCAGACATGCCGAACATCAACCAGCGGTATTCCATGGACTACATCGTGGTGGACTACTACACCAACGCTGCTGACTGGTGGGCTTTCTGCGACCCCAAGAACTGCCCCACCATCGAGGTCGGGTTCTACCAGGGCCGGGAAGATCCGGAGCTCTTCATCCAGGACCAGCCCAACGTCGGCTCCATGTTCACCGCTGACAAGATCACCTACAAGATCCGGCACATCTGGGGAGTATGCGTCCTCGACCACCGGGGCGCCTACTACATGGACGTCTAAGCAGGATTAACCAAGGAGGTTTCAAACCATGGGAAAGACTCACTTTGCTGACATCCCCGGCAATAAGTTTGCGGCCTACATCGGGTCTGCGGCTTCCGGGGCTACCAATACCGCCCAAACCATCGGCTGGTTCCTGGCCCCGGCTGACATCAAGTTGGAATCAGCCTATCTTGTGGCCTCGGCTGCGGCCTGGACCGGTGCGGCCACCAACTACCAGAACCTGAGCGTGATCAATAAGGGCACCGCCGGCGCCGGGACTACGGTCATGGCGCTGCTCTCGGTAAGCTCTACGGCTGTCAAAGTTGGTTCCGGGGCTGCTCTGGAAATTACCAAAAGCGCTACCGCGGCCAGTCTCCTGGCCAGCTCCGGCGATGTGATCTGCTACAACATAGCCCAGAGCGGTGACGGCCAGGTTTACCCGGTTCATCACGTTCACCTGCTGTTCAGCTTCCAGTAAGCCATGACAGTGATCTCTGAAAACCTTAACCTCGGCTGCGGCGACCGGCTCTTTGAGAGCACGGAAGCCGTAGCCTGGGTTAATCTCGACAAGTTTGACCGTAAGGGGGTCCATATCGTCAGTGATATTGAAGACCCTCTGCCTTTTACCGACAACTCCTTCCACCTGGTCATGGCCAGCCATATCATCGAGCACGTGGCCAACTACGACCAGCTCATCCAGGAGATCCACCGGGTGCTCAAGCCCGGGGGAGTGTTCGTGGTTCGGGTGCCGGAGTTTCCCTGCCATGCATCCGTGGCTGACCCTGACCACAAGCGGTGCTTCGTGCCGGAAAGCTTCTTTCACCTGACGCCTCACAATATTGGTCCGGCCAGCAAACCCCACCTGAAAGGATTGTTTGACATCGTTTATATTAATGTGCTAAAGCACAACAAACCAGAACTTGACGATGGCCAGCTTGGGAGATACTTCACCGAAATTCACTGCGAGCTTGTATGTCTGAAGGAGGAATGAATGAAAGAAAAAGTCCTGGTCTTCCGGGGCGGGCAAGGGATCGGCGACATGCTGATCGCCACTCCGGTAATCAGACTTTTAGCAGAGGCCGGCTGCGAAGTCCACGTAGCCCCCCGTGGGGGGCAGGTCCAGGTAGTCGCCAACAACCCCCATATTGCCAAGTTTCATGAACCCCCCGCCAACGAAGGTCCTGACGAACTTTTCGAGTATTTTTCCAAGAGCATGGATGAGGTTGACCGGGTAGTAGACCTGGCCTTTACCATCGAGAAGGCCTACCTGCACCGGGTCGATCAGATATGGGGAGAGATTCCTTCTTTGGAAGACCGTCGGGCGGCGGCTGCCGGCCAGAATTATTATGACGAGAACCTGAGGAAAGCCGGACTCGAGCCTCGGCCGGTGTTGCCTGAGCTTTACCCTTTGCCCAAGGAGCAGGAAAACTTGGACAAGATTGCCCTGGACAAGCTGGAGAACGGCTGGAAGATGGTGATCTGGAACACCATGGGGTCCACCATCAACAAGTTCATGGTCAAGTGCGGCAGGTGGATCACCGCCGTCCATGACCGGCTGCCGAACACCCGGCATTTTCTCTCAGCCCATTTCCCGGTGGAGATCCCCTCCCTGCCCCGGGGGAGCAAGCGGATCTTCCAGACCGAAGGCTTCTGGCAGCTTCGGGACGCCCTGCTCATGACTTCCATTGCTGACCTGGTGGTAGGTCCTGAGTCAGCCAGCGTCAACGCCGCGGCTTGCTACTCGACCCCCAAGGTAATCTGCTACTCTCACTCGACCCCTGATAACCTGGGGAGGTATTACCAGAACCACTACCCGATAATTCCCAAGTGCGATTGCAGCCCCTGCTACCTGATCCCTTTGAACTTCACCGGATACTGGCATTGGCAGGAACGGCTTCAGATCCTGGAGGCCACCAAGCCCTGTCTGGTCAAGAACCCCAACTATTTTGACATCAAGGGATTTAAGTGCGTCTGGGACATTGACGACGAGGAGCTGATAGAGACCTGTGTTTCTATCCTTGAGAAAGGGCAGGCCAAGCCTGCTGCCTTGAAGGTGGCTTCAGCTTAAATGGCGAAACTTATCACGGCTCTCATACTGCTTTGCCTGGCCGGATGCTCCACCACGGGGCCTCAGGGACCTCCTGGCCCCCAGGGGCCGCCAGGGCCAGCCGGACCCAAAGGAGACCCGGGCCCGGCTGGGGGAGGTTGGTTTAAATAATGGGGCAACCTATAGCAAATCTCAGAAAGATGACCTTCTCCGCCGGTTCCGGGATCTGCGGCGTGAGAAGCGGGA
>Ga0105099_10002743_pt1 | contig 10360 bp, 12 predicted proteins | sample PPLLak3cmMay2015_2_FD_79138 | JGI IMG/M metagenome (GOLD analysis project Ga0105099, IMG submission 79138) | Freshwater sediment microbial communities from Prairie Pothole Lake near Jamestown, North Dakota, USA - PPLs Lake P8 Core (1) Depth... | ecosystem: Environmental > Aquatic > Freshwater >...
AAGGTCAATGGGTCCAATGGCGCTCCGCCCTTCCAGGAGATTGCACGAAAAGGTGGCAATATCCTTACCGGCACCGCAAAATATCCCTCTTCCTGTTATGGCAATTCTTTTCCTTTTCATGGATTTCCTGTTTACTTGGAGTCTGTCATACTATTCCGCCGTCGACAATCAGGCATTGTCCGGTAATATATGCTGCCCTGTCCGAAGCGAGAAAAGCAACGGCTTCGGCAACTTCCTCCGGCTGGCCTATTCTCCGCAGAGAAGAGCTTTTAACAATTCCCTCCACCAGCGCCGGTTTCAGGGATGCGATCATTTCCGTATCGATCAGCCCTGGTGCTACCGTGTTTACCCGGATTCCCATTGGCCCGACTTCCCGCGCCAGAGAGCGGGTGAAGCTTACCGCGGCACCTTTACTGGCAGCGTAATTAGTCTGACCGGGGTTTCCGGTAAAAGCTGAAATGGAAGCAATGGTAACAATCGTTCCCTTCTTGCGGGAAATCATTTTCCGGACACCCCATTTGCAGCAGTGAAATAGCGGATACAGGTTTCCTTCGAGAACATCGGCCCAGTCGCGCTCAGACATCATGGCAAGATAGGCGTCACGCAATATGCCCGCATTATTGATCAGTATATCAATATAGCCAGACTCGGCAGAAGCTGCATCCATTAGCGCAACAGCCCCTTCGGCTGTCCGCACATCCGCCTTGAGAACCCGTATTTCACCCGGAAGACCTGAAGCCTCGTCCACTAGGGAACGAGCCGCCTCATCATTGCTCAAATAGGCAGCGGTAACCTGCGCCCCTTCCTGGGCAAAATGCAGGGAAATAGCCCTTCCTATCCCCCGTGTCCCCCCCGTCACAACGACGATTTTCCCGCTGAATTCCATCACCACTCCGCTGTATTACGCTCTGAATTGTAGTATTCCTTGTGAAGGGAGTCTACTCTTTCCAAAAGCTTTTTGTCAAGATTGGCGACTCTGCTGCAGAACCGGCGAATTCTTTGCGCCACCTTGTTCATTTTCGTGACTATACAACTCGACAATCACTGAAGCTTCGAATAGAATAGAAAAATCTTGTCCCGCGCCTTCTAAAACTTCATAATTTGCCAAGGAGAGACTGCATGGATTCCACTGATCCCCGCCTGAGAGATTCATCTCCCCGATCTCAGATAGTGCATAACAAGGCTCGCCGGGAAAAACCGTCCGAATACCCGGACAGGTATCCCGTTCCGGACGATAAGGTGCCATGGAATTGCGAATTTCCGGGCTATCGCCCCCCTTACTACGTTTCGCCGATTGTGCTCGCAAACGATTGCAGCAAAAATCCCAACGGCTGGGCAGATCCTGAAGATATCGTGCTTCTTCCCTTGATTCCCAAGGAATCATTTGCCGGAGTACTGAGCCAGGACAAAGCGGGACGCCCTCTCAATCCACAGGGGAGGACCGGCGTTTCCGGACGGGGTCTCCTTGGGAAATGGGGACCAAATTTTGCTGCCGACCCGATTATTACCCGGATAAACAAAGAGTCCGGGTTGATGGAAATGCTGGCGATACAGCGGAAAGACAATGGCCAGTGGGCAATTCCAGGCGGCATGGTGGACAAGGGTGAAGAAGTCTCCCGGACGTTGTCCCGGGAACTGCAGGAAGAGACAGGTGTCGTCCTTCCCATGGATCAGGGAAGGATGGTTTATCAGGGATATGTCGATGACCCCCGCAACACTGATCATGCCTGGATGGAGACAACGGCAAAACACCTGCACCTTTCCGGGGAACTCTCGGAAAGGATGAACCTTCAGGCCGGTGATGATGCACAAGCTGTCAGGTGGTTGCCGCTGACACAGGAAAGCATGCTCGGGCTGTACGCAAGCCATTGCGCACTTATCATAAAAACCCTGTCGGGAATGGTCCACAACAACCCCTTCGCACTGTCTGTCAAAGAACTGGAAACCATGGCAAATCTACTGGACACCGTTGAAAACGAAAGAAACTCTTGCTCTTGACAAGCCGCGCGGTAATGCAGAGCAACACGGCAACATACTGAACGACAGCGGGCGTGGCCATAGAATCACAAGGTTACAAAGTACAAAAACGGGAGACATCGTGACTAGCAGAAAATTACGGATAGCGGGATTCCTCGCCATGACGAGTGCTGTTCTGAGCATTCCTCTTTTACTCCTGTCCTATCATTTTTACGAAAACGATGAAATGGGCTACGCTCTCTTCCTTACCTTCGCGCAACTTGCCGGACTCTGCTTGTTTACCTATCTGAACTCATTTTTGAAAAGGTTCCTGAATCTCCGTTTTTCTTTCCACGAAACGGATAATTATATTGATTTTCTGATTACGATAAATGTTTTTCTCACTCTTGCCGGCATTGGCGAACTTTTCCTTCCAGCGCTCGCAGAGCCACTGGAACAATTTTCCCTCTTGCTGATCGCCAGCTTTGGAGTCGGGCAACTACTCTTTGGACTCAAGCTCTTTCAGGTCCCCGATTCCCTGTATGGAATGTTGAAACCCTTCAGTTTTCTCACCATCTTCACCGGGATACTTATTGCGACAATCTTGCTCCTTCCACTTGCCAGCCTAACCGGCGCAATAGCAGATGTTATTCTCGGTACCATTTTCTTTAAAGCTTGTGAAAAACCGGAGGAAGTGGCTTCCAACTGAAGCCCCTCCTCTTCGGACGACAAAAAACACTCTTTTTTCCCTTCTGTATGTAAACTGGCCATATCTTTCTTTCGATGAATCAACAAAACAGGAACTATTCAACTACTATCGCCATGAAACTCCCGCAACCACTTTACGAAGCAACTCTCATCCATCGCTATAAACGGTTCCTCGCAGACGTGAGACTTCCTGACGGGGAAACAATAACGGTGCATTGCCCAAATTCGGGAAGCATGAAGGGATGTGCCGAGCCAGGCAGTTCGGTTCTTCTTTCCCGGAGCACCAACCTGAAGAGAAAGCTGCCCTTCACCCTGGAACTGATCAGGATAAACAGCGAGTGGATTGGGATCAACACCATGAGGCCCAATCACCTTGTCCGGGAAGCAATCTCCAAAGAAACTATTCCGGAGCTTTCCGGGTATCAAGACATCCGTTCCGAAGTGAAGTACGGAAACAATAGCCGGATAGATCTGCTTCTATCCGGACCAGTCGGCTCATGCTATGTGGAGGTAAAAAATGTTACCCTTCTCTGCGGAGAAGGAGCGCAGTTTCCGGATGCGGTCACGACACGCGGGCAAAAACACCTTCGTGAACTGATGCAGGTTGTTCAGACTGGGGGCAGGGGGGTGATATTCTTCGTCGTTCAAAGAGGAGACGCTCAGACATTCGGCCCCGCTGACTCAATCGACCCAAACTATGGAAAACTGCTGAGGCTGGCGGTTCAGAATGGGGTGGAGGCACTTGCCTATCAGGCACATGTCTGCCCCCAGGAAATTTACCTGACGAGACGATTGCAGATTACCCTCTGAGCCAAAAGTACCGAAGGGAAATTCGTTTCCGAGGGCGACCTGCGGTTTTTTACCGTAGAAGGAATTTCTTTTGCTCTTCCTGTGTCATGGTCCGCAGTTGCTCACGCATATTCTTGCGCTCATCCGGCGTCATACGATGCCACTTCTTACGGAGGACCTCTCGCTGCTCGTCCGGCAAGGTTCTGAACCAGTGATACCGGCTTCGAATGCGAGCCTGCTCTTCGGGAGGAAGTTTTCGAAACTCTGAGAATCTTTTGCGAATAATTTCCCTCTGCTCAGGGGACATTTTTTGCCAACGGCTAAAACGATCCTTGGCCGCTTTGCGTTCATCCGGGGTCATCCGCCCCCATTTCTCGGTATTTTTGCGAAGCCTTCTCTGCTTTTCCGGCGATAACGAAGGCCATTGCTCCTTAAATGGCTGCAATGATTGTTGTTCTTCCTTTGTCAGCTGGTTCCACGTCGTTCCATTTACCTCTCCCCAGGCAAACGACGCCACAAACATCCCGGCAAGAAGGACCGCCAAACGTAGAAATCTATTCATAGACGCCGTCCTTTTCCGACACTTTCCCTGCTTTATTTTTCGTTTCCACGATACATTCCTCCACTCTCCATCTCATCATAAAAGTCTTTTTGACCCCCAAAGGTAAACTGCTGCCTCGTCTTAGCCCGTATGATCGGAAGTCTCAAGCCAGCGGTAAAAATCCAAGTCCTTGTAGAGCTCCAGTTGCTCTTTGGTAGTAAGAAGCTCCAGATCCTCAACCTGTCCGGTTGGGACATTGAAGTGCTCCTTGGAGGTCCAGAGGGAAAGAGTCAGAACAAGCGCCATAGCCGTAACAAGGCCTCCAGCCGTAGCCCAGCGGGGAAAACGTGAATACCACGGGACCGGTGACTCCAAAGCTTCCAAAGCCCTGAACCGGGCTGCACGGAGTCGCATTCTGATGCGAGGATCTGTCTGAGCCTCGGTTTCGTCCAATATCTCCTTGAGACTCTCTACTACCGCTTTTTCGCTTTTTTCACTCGTCATGGCCTATGCTCCTCAAGCACTATTCGCAGGCGGTGTACCGCCCGTGAATAATGGGTTTTGACACTTCCGGTAGAACATCCCATTGCAAATGCCGTCTGAGTCACATCCATCCCTTCCCAAGCCCGCAACAGGAAAGCCTGCCGTTGCCGAAGGGGAAGGGAGAGAATAGAAGCCTTCAACGCTTCCGCGGCATCGGAGTTGAGAAGAGACCTGACCGGATCGGGAGAATTGTTATCCGGCATCGTCTGAATCGGATCCTCCCGGTCGTCCGCTTCCTCACCGGATTTATTAAACCAGCTACGAAACCGATTACGGACCGCAGTCCGGCGATACCAGTCAGTGATTTTATTATGGAGGATTTTAAAGAACAATGCCCCCCACTCACCTTCAGGGCGAGCGGAATAACGACGGACAAAGCCAAACATAGCATCCTGAACCAGATCAAGAGCTTCCTCAGGGTCACCAACTGAAAACTCGGCCATTCGATATGCCCGCGTCTCCACACCTGATAAAAATAGGTTAAGTGCTTCAGTAGTATCCAGAATTTTCCTCCACTACGAGCTTTACTTGATAAAACGCACAGCGATACATATGGTTGACGAAATTGTTTAACTCAATCAAGCACCAGAAAGAAACAAATAGAGGCCGAAAAAGGCCCCTATTGTCCAACACCCATAGCTCTTCCGCAATTCCTGGCTCACTGCAGACAGTTAAATAATCCCATGCACCAGAAACAGTCCCCGCAAGGGATCTTATTTGTATAGCAATCCTGCTCAAACTCTTCAGCATAGAGATATTCGCAGGGAATCAAATTACAATTGGAACAGACTGGGTATTCGTTTCGCAGCACCTCGTCCCGAAAAGACAGAAACGCCCCATTATTCCAAATAGCATGAATTCCTTCATCGGCAACATTCCCGAATTCCTTCGGCGCAACATACTTCTTACGTCCAGCAAAATGGCAAATGAAACGATGCCATAAAAAATAGCAGGGATGGACTGCTCCGTCCCAGGCAACAAACGCTCCACCACTTTCAATGAAGTCGCAGCGACGATCAATATTCGGGGAGACACCGGGAAGTTTCAACTGAAGACCGGTCTCGTCAGCCACGGATTGCGCAGCGGCAAATATTTCTTTCACCCTCTGAACCTTTTCTTCGTCCAAAGCAAGAAGATTTTTCACATGCAGGAAAATATCCTTCGAGCGAGCCTCTTCCATCATCTCAGTGACAAAATCGACCACCCTCTGCTCCTCCGGTGTTCTGACATACTTGCAGAAACAGAGATAAAAATAGTTTTTAATATCAATCCCTTTTCTCTCCGCCTTTCTTTTCCAGGTCAGAAACAGCTCAATAGCCTGGTCTGTATTCGAATCATACGCGGCTTGAGAGACATGATCCGCATCATAGGGCAGAAGATGGCTCACAAGCGCAAAATTTGCGCCTCGAGAAGCTGACCATCGCAGGACATCCGGCAATTGGTGAATATTGTCGCGCATAACAACAAACTCGACGCCAACCTGAAGGGTAGAATCAGTCACCCTTTTTTTCGCTCGTGCTAGAGCAACAAAGGCACGATCAAGGTCATCAACCTCTCCTCCTTCACGCAGCTTCCTGAAGGTCTCCGGGCAGATTGCATCCAGAGAAAGACATATCTTATCGAGGCCGGCCGCAAGGAGAGAAACGGCTCGACTCTCATTGAGCAAGAGACCATTCGATTGGAATCCGACCCAACCTTCTGCAGGCATCACACTCTTGGCAATCCGGATAAACTCCTCGAGATCGGGATGGAGCAACGACTCTCCAATACCGTTAAGGATGACTGCCTCGGCATGTGAGAAGGCAGGAGAGAGGGCAAGAAAAGTTTCCCTCGACATATCGCCTTCTATAACACCATTTCCCCACGACTGTTTCACACACATCTGACACGAAAGGTTGCATCGTGTGGTTAGTTCAATAAAAAGTTTCGATGGATATTCTCGAAAAGCAGGAATCGGCACTCTCATCGCGCCTTCGTCCATTGTGGGCGTCTCGATCGGTTTCACGTTGATAGATAAAGTCACTTGCTCATTGCCCCTCTACTTTATATAGTACTTGCGGTTTCCCCGTAGCATATTTCTACATCTTCCTGTCAGCTCACCTCTGCATTGTAATACGGAAAATGCGACTGACTCTACAAAAAAAGTATAGCGATGACGAAAAAAATCCGGCTAGAATTCTTTCCTGAATTTCATCAGCAAATACAAGCAACCAACGCCAATGCCCGCCAGGAAAATATCTCGTATCCAGGGAATTGGGCGATTCAGGCCGGATGCCCATACGGGCTCCAGGAAAGCCGCACAAAGAAAACCTATTGCACCTGAAGAAAGTACATATTTAATCATCGCAGCGCTCCTCTGAAAAGGCTGGCCCGTCTCCATTTGCGTACCGAATTTATAAGATAAATTTCATCGGCCTGCTCCACATCAGCAGGCATGATGACCCCTTCCGTTACTTCTCCCGTCTCAAGAAGCTGTGCACGCAAGGTGCCAGGAAGAAGGCCGCAGTTTACTGGCGGAGTCAGCAGAATACCGTCTTTACGGATCACGATAGTATTGTTGGCCCCCTCTGTTATCTCGCCCTTTTCATTGCAAAAAATGACATCCACACAATCAGGCTTCTTTTCCAATTCAAAACGATACATTTCCCGGTTGCTCGTTTTGTGATACAGAAAGCGGTTTGAGGAATCTACTGCCTGGTCAGCAAACGTTATCCAGGAAGTGGGACAGCTTGTGGAAGCAACGAGCAGATCAACCTCAACGGTAAACGAGCCGTCTCTCGACAGGAGAAGCCGCACCTTTGAACTTTCTGAAATAGCTTGAGAGTATTCTTCAAGACTCGTTCGCACTGATTCGAGATCAAACTGGAAACCGAAATACCGGGCAGAGCATTCAAGCCTGTCTATATGTTTTTCCAGAAGAAAATACCCTGAACCTTTCTCAAAGAGGAGGGATTCAATGAGTTTGAAATCAGGCTGCGCTTTTTGCGCAAAAATACCTTTTGCCAGACATTCCTCGAATTCCGCATCCGGGGAAGAATACCAGGTTATACCGCTCCCGACCCCCAAAGTTCCAGTCCCGGAATCCTTTTCGATGATAACGGTTCGGATTGCCACACTGAATACCGCCTGTCTCATTTCAGGAGAAATGTATCCGATACAACCGGTGTAAAGACCTCGGGGGATGTCCTCCATCTCTGCGATAATTTCCATGGATCTTTTCTTCGGAGCCCCGGTGATCGAACCGCAAGGGAATAGGGCTCGAAAAATATCTACCAAGCCGACATCCGATCTCAGACGGGAAGAAATAGTAGATGTCATCTGGTGAACGGTTTCGAGTGTTTCCACATCAAACAGTGATTTTACGGTAACCGAGCCATTTTCAGAAATTCGTCCCAAGTCATTGCGCAATAAATCTACAATCATGAGGTTTTCGGCCAGCTCTTTTTCATCCCGCTTCAACAACGCAGCAATTTCTTGATCCTCATGGGAACTCTTTCCTCTGCAGGCCGTCCCTTTCATTGGACGAACAGTCATGACACCCTGATCCAGCTGAAAAAAGAGTTCCGGTGACGTTGAAAGAATGCAGTATTGGTCCAAGTCAAAAAAAGCCGAATAGGGGGTTGCCTGAGCCCGGTACAAGTCGTGAAAAAAAGATTGAACATCACCGCGAAAGGAACTGTGCTGCTGAAGTGTATAGTTGACCTGGTAACAATCTCCGGCTCCAATGTAGGCCTTTATCTTCTCAATGGCTTGCCGGTACTCTTCCCTCGAAATAGCCGACTGCCAACCGGACATTTCATAGCAAACTTGGTTCGCAGTTTCCGGAAATTCTTGCGCTGACTGTAAATGACGCTCGCGAAATACCCCAAACCATACGAGGGGAAAACTTGAGGGCATTTTCACCGTCAATGATCGATCAAGGGCAGCAGCAGCTTCATACGACAGAAATCCAACGACATAGTATCCCGCATTTACAGCCGCTTCAATTTTTAGCAAGGCAGGGACAACCTCCGCCTCTTCATAAGCTGATATTTCTCCTTCAAATCCACCAAATCGGTAAAATCCCGGCTCCTGTTCAGGATTTGTCCTGAAGATCATTTCCACTGCGTGGCTCATTTCTGGTTCTCTCCACAAATATCAAAGATGGCGCACGACTGACATGCCTCCCGAATCGTACCGCGACATCCCTCAGAGATACCAATATGGCAAAGAGAGAAATCATATTTCACCGGGTCAGCTGAATCAAACGTTTTCAATGCAGCAGTAATTTCCTGTGCCATCCGCCAATCAGCCTGCTTGCGCTGAGTTAAACCGAGGAATCGAGAGATCCTTTGAATATGCGCATCAACAGGAATAATCAGTTTTCCCGGAGGGATCGTCTTCCATAAGCCAAGGTCGATGCCATCGGCAGGCCTCACCATCCAGCGTAAAAACATGCAGAGCCGTTTGCAGGCACTTCCAGACGACGGCGAAGGAAAAAAGAATGGAAAATGTGAATCCGGTGGGATACCTTTTGATCCATATACGGCAGAATAGTCCATATGGAGAATGGAAGAAGTAAAACCGACAAGGCATGAGGTAAGATCTCCATCCTGTTGGTCATAAAAACGCAGAAAATAATCCCCAATGGATCCTGCCTGTTCAATCATGGTTTTAATTGCCAGAAAAAGCGCTGAGAGATCCAGATCATCATTGAAACGATGCTTGAAACCCTTCAGTAGCTTCGTTCCTGAGGCGGGATCAAAGGATTCGATGAACTGGAGGGGAGACGGTGTTACTATGGCCAGTATTTTTTCTACACTTCGTTTGATCGAGTTTACCTTACCATAGGCTAAGGACGACGCGATCAGCCCAACTATTTCCTGATCTATCGTGCAGGTGTAACGATGACAGAACAAGAGGGGATCATTTTGCAGATAAAGAGGTGAACGACAGGCATAAAGATTGTCAAGAATGGTCTTCATGTGCGCCAACTTTCCACTCTGCAGTTGCAAAAAGCCGGCAGATTTTGTCCTGTAGTCATTTCTCATCTAACGGCCAAGTTTCTTTCTCATCCGGGTGTCGATAACAAAAGTTACAGGACCATCGTTAATCAGACTAACTTGCATATCTGCCTGAAAAACCCCTGTGGCGACTGGACAGCCGAGACTTTTCAATTCTGACACGGAAAATTCATATAAAATATTTGCCTGATCAGGTAATGCAGCGGTATCAAAAGACGGACGCCGCCCCTTGCTGCAATTACCGGCCAGGGTAAACTGTGAGACAACAAGGATTGCGCCATCAACATCTAGAACAGATAGGTTCATTTTCCCGTGATTATCTTCGAATATCCGGAGATGAACAATTTTAGACATCAACCAGGAAGCATCATCCGTTGTATCACCCTTCTCTACGCCGAGAAGCATGACGATCCCTTTATCAATCTTTCCAACCTTTTCACCATCAATCTCTACAGAGGCTTTTAAAACTCGCTGAATTACTGCTTTCATTGCTGTGGAATTCTCCTCTCAGGGACCCAGGTCATGAAAAAACCCATTCTTCCTAGTATGAGAAGAGCGGGCATTGTCTTTAGTAAAACCATACCAGAAACAAGTGCTTATAAACAAGTTAATACAGGTTCGAGCAAAGCAACTTTGTGACACACTAGAGAAACAAGGTATTCAAGACGCCAAAAAGCCCCATCTCTTTATGAGATGAGGCTTTTTGGTAAAAGATCCCGGCGGCGACCTACTCTCCCACACAGCTACCCATGCAGTACCATCGGCCCAGAGGGGCTTAACTTCCGTGTTCGGGATGGGAACGGGTGTGACCCCCTCGGCA
>Ga0105099_10002745_pt1 | contig 10357 bp, 7 predicted proteins | sample PPLLak3cmMay2015_2_FD_79138 | JGI IMG/M metagenome (GOLD analysis project Ga0105099, IMG submission 79138) | Freshwater sediment microbial communities from Prairie Pothole Lake near Jamestown, North Dakota, USA - PPLs Lake P8 Core (1) Depth... | ecosystem: Environmental > Aquatic > Freshwater >...
ATTGGCGCAAACCGGTGTGAGAACCGCGGCATCGTATCTGTCGAAGAAAAAGCATCTGCGGCAGGTGTAATGGCTCTTTACCCGGGCGGGAGATACATACTATGTTTTTATTCGAATTCATTTGTTTGCGGTTTTACTTTTTCATTTTAAAATTTGGAATGTAAACGTATTTATTCTTCCGTCCATTCAATGATTGCCGGATTTCCAAAAAAGTAGGGCATATAATATTCGTTGATTGATTCCAGCTTTTTTATTGATCCATCAAGGTAGTTGCCGGTGACCTTCAGCGGCTCCGCATCGCTCACCAGCACGTCCGCTTTGATGACGCCGGTAATCCTTCCCCGGTGACACACCCTTCCTTCCGCCCACACAATGCCCTTGATTTCAGTTTCAAAATCGGTGCTTATGCCGCCAAGCCTGCGAAGGTCGATTAAAATACCGTCCACTTGCGCACGATCCCTGACGTATAACGAAAACGGTTGTTGCTCCTGTTTTTGTGTCTGCCCTGACTGTTCATTGCCCTGATTTACTTCATTCGTTCCATCAGGTTTCTGATCCTTTTTTGAGCTTATACCGGTTGAAATGAGTATGCTTTTTTCAACAATACGCGCCTCTTCATATATCTCGATGTCGCCGCAAGCCATAGCGTTGCCGTAAAAAACCGATTCGCCGGAGAAGAATATCCTTGAAGAGGAAAACAGCTCGACAGCTTTCAGTTTCGCCTCGTCGAGCAGCTTGATATCCCCGCCCGTAATAAAAGTCAGGTTTTCAATATGCACGTTGCCGGTAATCTGGAGCTCTTCGGTGACATAGATGGTGCGCTTTTCGCGCCACACAAGATCGCGATGCGTTCCGTCGATAAAGAGAGGCCCGTGCACCGTGTCGGTTAATTTTTCGAAGTCCTCGTCATATTGTATTGTCACCGGCATATTCTTGATAGCCGAATCCATCATCGAGCTCAGCGGTCCCTGAAAGGTTTCAATGTTTTTGCGAAGCTCTTCCATATCGACAAAAAACCGCTTTCGTTGAAGGGTATCGGACTTGTCGATACTCTGCTCGAGATATGCTATTTTACCGTCAATTCTGCCAGCGCCCTCCGGAAGAGTGGGTGTGCTGAGAAAAAGAACCGTATCCGATGCGCTGAACTGCTTTGAGGCTATGGTAACGCTTGCTTTTTTGTGATACTTCCGGCAGATGCCTTCCGATTCGAGCATCCTGAAAACGAACGAGGGAACCAGGGTGTTGGAAAAAATGACCGTGCTGTCAAAAAGTACCGTGGTAACCGTGTCGCCGGCCGCAGGGGCGTAATTTTCTGCGGAAGTATCCTCGGTGTTCTGGCCCTCTTCAAACAGGTCTTCTCCGAAAAGGCCGGATTTGGAGGTGTCAATGCCGACGGTATCGACCTGTTTGCTTTTTTCGGCAATCTCCTTATTCAGCATCGCAAGGCCGTACCATATACCGGATCTGGCGTTCAGCAAAGCCTGAACACGGGCAGGCTCCGTGCGCGATACGCGGGCAAAATGAACCTGGCTGATGATATATACGGAAGCGGCGGTAAATGAAATGATGGAGAATATCAATACGATATAGAGTGCGGAACCTTTTTGTGTGCGGCTGTTCATAAGTGCCCGTATATTACGGTTCCTGGACTTTCAGGACCTTTGTGACCGTTCCGTGTTTAATAGTCACCGTGTTGTCGCTGATAGCGGCTATAACCTGATCGTCTATCAGGTCGCCCTGTTTGCAAATGTAGGTTTTTCCGTCTTCGTCTATAAGAATCGCAAGAGCGTCTTCTTTCAGCAGGGTGCCTTTGAGAAACAGCTTTTTGCCGGTGTCCTGTTTTTGAATAAGGCCGGAACCCTTGTTTGTAGGCGCAGCGTCAATTGGGCGGAATGGGGAGGGGCCTGTGCTGTTAAAGGTAAATTGCTGCTGTTGTATTTTTGATTTGAGGGCCTTATTGATGCTGGAAAACTCCTTAAACATGAAATTCTGCCCGGCGCCCGCAGGATAGGTGGTGTTAAAGAAGAGTTCGGATGTTATATCCGTGATATTGATGATGCTTATGATAAGCAGCGTGGCAGCCAGGAGGATAACCGGGTTTCTATGGTTATTTTTTTGCATCATCGGCATGCTCCTCTGGTTTCAGGCTTACAAAACAGGTGATCAGCATCCGCGCGGAAACAGCCTCCGTATCCCTGGCGATAAGCGACACGCGTTCAACACGCACGATCTGGGGTATCTGCTCGAGCAAAGAGGTAAACTGACCCATGCGGTTAAAGGTTGTTGTCATTTCAAGAACAATCGGGTAGTGTATATAATCCTTGTCTTTTATCTCCTGCTCCGGTATTGTCTTATCAAACCGGATACCGGCTTCCCAGGCCTTGTCGAAAATCATCTGCAGAAGCCCGGACAGGTCGCGCGGATCTGCCAGTCCCTGCGTCAGGCTGGTGTGCTTCTGCTCAAGCTGTGCATGTTTTTTTCGTATTATTTTTTTCAACTCGTTATATTTTGAGTCCCCGCTGATGAGCTTCCGGTATTTCGCAACCTCGCTGCGGAGCAGTACCCTCTCCCGCCAGGCCGGAATAACGGTGTATTTTCCCAGCGTGGTAAAAATAAATACCGCAAAAACGCAGGCGGCAACGGGAATAAATTCTTTTTCTAGTATTCGTTTGATAGTAAGGAACATATAATTTTAAACCTGTACAGGGAATCCTTCTTTTTGTCTCTCTCCAGCGACGACAGGGTGATCTGGCTCACATAGGGCAATCCCTGGAGCGTCGCAATAAAATCGGTGACGCTGTTTTCCTGCGTCGTCCATCCCGACAGAGCTATTCTGATGATATCCTTGTTTTTTTTATCCGGCTCCGAGCCGAGGCGGTCAAAATAGAGATTGTCCGGCCTTTTGCCTGCCAGTATATTGAAGAACCGTCCCCAGGCGGTCTGCCGTGAAAAGGTGTTCTGCAGGCGCATGATCGTTTCTGCAAGTTCGATGCTTTTTTTTGTCAGTTTATTTACTTCGCGGTTATGCCCGATGACATTCTGGTATTCGGTTTCATACGAGGATATCTTTTTTTTGTAATACACATTGGTGCCTGCCAGCGCAGCGGCCATGCATATCCCCAGAAGAATAAGGCAGGCTGATATGGCATACGCAAGAGTGCGTTTTTTTCTGTTCGAAGCTTCGGGGGTCTGTTTTTCGAACAGGGGCGCTGCACTGAATTCCGGGGCCAGAGCCGTACCCATTGCCTTTAAAAGAGCCAGGTCCTTGATGTGTTCTGCCACGTGCTTCGGAGGAGTCTCGAATGCAGAATCGGGCATGAGTGAAGCGTCACCTATCGTATAAAACGTTTCCGGGAAAGGCATATCCCGGAATTGCAGGTCCCAGTGTCGTTTTATCCTTCCAAGGAGACCGTGCAATTTTTCAACCGCTCCGGGAGACATGCGGTATGATACTGCTAATGCACCGTTTATCGTAATGCCGATTATATAATACCTGCTGTTTCCATATACGGAAACGAATGATGACGCACTGTTTTTTAACAAGCCTCTGGGCAGTGTGGCAAGAAAAGCGGTATCTGGCGTCATACCGATGAGGTTGGAACGTAACAGCTCCCGGTGCAGATTAATTTCTATTTCATGTGCTGCCGGACTGCACAGGTAATCGGGTCTGTTTTCGCTGTCGCTATGCTGTGCAACAATCAGTTTGTCCGGAGCCCGGTTGCTGCTGCGGGGCCTCCACCATGACGAAATACCGAAACAGATGCCGCGATTACCCAGAAGAAACGGCCATGCCTTATTTTTTTCGCCGAACTGTTTTGATTTGTCCAGCTCCCAAACGCCTGACTCGCTCCTGCGCATAGATGCCAGGACGTATCGATTGTTTTCGGTATATACGGCGCCGTAAAGATATTTCATACACGCTATTCCTGAGGCACTCCTGCTGTATCGGATTCGAAACTATTGTCTGGTTCGTTGTCTATTTCAGGTTCCATCACCGGAGGCCTGTTTGGCATCGGTCTGCGTTCCCGTATCAGCGGAGAACGCTGGACGGGATTTGTTTTTTCAGGTATTACAGTGGTACTGCCTTCGGGAGGTTCCTGTTGTCTGGTGTTGTTGTGCGGTGCGGAATTGTTTTCATGGGGTATATCAGTAATAATGGTATCTTTGATATGAATAACAGGGGAGTTTTCATTGGAGGCGCTGGTATCTCGTATCAGATCCCTCTTTTTAAAGACGCCATGTTTTTCGTCGATATTGAACTGCTGGAGCTCTCTTTCGATATCAACATAGCTTTCTTTTTCAATAATATGGGGTGTAATGTAAAGTACTAAATTGGTCTGTCGTTTATTATTTATTGTCGTTTTAAAAAGGTATCCGATAATGGGTATGTCGCCTAAAATGGGGACTTTACTATGTTGCACGTTCTCGGATGTTTGTAATAACCCGCCCATGACAAGGGTTTTACCGTCTTCTATACGAACGGTTGTTGTCAGAGAACGGCTGAAAACATTAGGGTATTCCCCTTTTGCACCCGGTTGTTCATTGGAAATTTCCGGGTTGATTTCAGCGGTTACCTGGCCGGTTTTTGAGATCCACGGGGTTATATTGAGCGTAATACCAAACTTTATTGGCCTGAAATTAAGCGTTGGATTGTTTTCTGTTCCACCTTCGACCCGAAAATACCGGGTTTCACTTATATCGATAGTCGCTTTATTACCGTTTAAAACGGTTATTGATGGCTGTGCAAGCACTTTTGCTTTGTTTTGAGATTCAAGGAGACGCAGGCTCATAAAGAAATCGGGGGATAGATGAGTTACAAAGCTGTTCTTTCCGAACACCTGTTTCAGCAAATACTTTACCTCATCTCCTGTTCTGTTTATTTTAATGTAAGGAAATTGATAATAATTTCCGGCTGTTTTCTCGTCACCTTTTTGAGACGCGAATTCAAATCCGAAATCCTTGTTCAGATCGCGTGTATATTCCACCACAATAACGTCAATCACCGCCTGTGGTGTCGGGATATCAACCGTCTCCAGGAACTCTGCTGTTTTAACGATATCTTCGGACGTTCCCGATACCAGCAGTGCGTTTTGTTCTTTTATAACCTGCACATTCGTCGGCGGGATGTTTTTCGGCAATATTTTGGGAATTTCGTCCGCTTTTATGTGTTTCAGGTTGATAAGCTCGGATTTTGACAGAGTCTGGCCGGACGGTGTGGCTGTGTTTCTGTCGCCAATAAGAATAATATTGTCTTTTTGAACGAACGTGAACCGGGTACCACCCAGAAGCAGCGCCAGCGCCTTGGTGAGTGGAATCTCGTTTAGTTTGGCATTCACCACTCCGGAGAGGTTTTCATAGGTGATAATTTCAATATCGCACTGATCGGATATGGCGGTAATGACATCGGAGAGGTTTGCGTTCTGGACGTCAATGGTCAGGCTTTCATCCGAGCATTCGACAAAAAAATCGCTCTTGTCGCCTTTAGGACCGCGATAACGCCGTGACGGAGAGCCTCCGTCGGGTGTGGCAGCCATATCTTCCTGGGACACGTTAAAGATGTTCCTGCGTTTTTTTATGGTATATCCGTTACCTTCAAGGATGGCCTTCAGGCCGTCTTCAAGCGGCACACGGTAGAGTTTTCCCGATACTTTACCCGTTATTTTACTGTCCGGCACAATGCTGACCGCCGCTTTTGAGCTTATCTCTTTGAGGAAATCGAGCACCATGATATTCTGTATGTCCAGAGTGAGCAGACCGCGGCTGTAATTGATAAGCGATTTTTTCTCGTCCACCGGTTTGCGGATACGGTAGACGCTTCCTTCCTTGGCGAGCTCCCAGCCGTTTGATTCGGCAAGCGTGGTCAGCCCTTCGATAATCGGGACATCGGTAAGGTGGAGCGTCACAATGCCCGCGATATCGCGGTCAAGGATCACGTTCAGGCCGTATCCCTTCGAGATCATCCGGATGACGTCTTTTATATCGGTGTCTTTGACGTCAAGGGACAGGGTTCTGGCTCTTGCGGTGTCCTGGATTGGCTGTGATACCACACACACGGTGGAAGTCAGAATTAAAAGCGCGAAAACAGCATGTTTGTGAAAAATCATTTGTGTCTCCAATTTTGCATTCTATGACTATGCTTTATTCTCATCTTCGATATTTATCCCTGAACCTTTTTTCCGTTCATCGTTCATCGTTTAGCGTTTAGCGTTATTTGATTTTGTTTTTATTCCGTATAGCGTTCATCGTTTAGCGTTATTTGATTTTATTTTTATTCCGTATAGCGTTCATCGTTCAGCGTTGTTTGATTTTATTTTTATTCCGTTCAGAGTTCATCGTTTTTTGATTTTGTCTTATTTTTTCTCTTCCAACCCTTAACCCGTAACGCTTAACGCTTAACGCTTAACCCTTAACGCTTAACGCTTAACCCTTAACGCTTAACGCTTAACCCTTAACCCTTATTTCACAATAGTGTCAACCAGAACAACGCGAATGAGCTCTTCCGGCGTCGTTATACCCTGTTTAATTTTCTCGATGCCGCTCTGGGTGATGGTTCTCATGTTATTCTTTTTCAGATACGTTCTGATCTGTGCCTCGGATGCATTGTCGGTTATCATGGTCCGAAGCTCGTCGTTGACCGATATCATCTCGAATACGCCTTTTCTGCCTAAAAAACCGCTGGTACTGCATTTGGGACAGCCGACGGGGAAGAATGCTTCCGTAAAAGGAATCTCGCCCAGGGTTTTACTCCAACGTAGTTTCAATTCGTCGGATATGGCCTCTCTCTTTTTACACAACGGACAGAGTACCCGTACCAGCCTTTGGGAAAGAACCCCAAGCAAAGATGAAGAGATAAGAAAGCCGGGAATGCCCAGGTCCCGCAAACGGGTCACCGCGGATACAGCGTCGTTGGTGTGGAGCGTGGAAAACACAAGGTGGCCGGTCTGCGACGCCTGTATGGCGATCTCCGCGGTTTCGGAGTCTCGAATCTCGCCGACCAGAATAACGTCCGGGTCCTGCCTGAGTATTGAGCGCAGGGTTTTAGCAAAGGTCACTCCCGCTTTTTCATTTATCTGAACCTGATTGACGCCGTCGAGTTTGTATTCGATCGGATTTTCAATGGTGGTGATGTTGATCTCTTTTTTGCGGATACGGTTTAAACAGGCAAACAGGGTAGAAGATTTACCGCTGCCGGTAGGGCCCGTTACAAAAACAAGTCCCTGTGGTTTTTCGATAAGCTCCAGGAGCGTCGCCATCTCCTGTTGCTCCATGCCTGTTTTTTCAAGTTCAAGCAGGGTGGTGTCGTGTTTCAGGATACGTATGACAGTTTTCTCACCGTGGTGTGTGGGCAGCGTGGATACTCGGAAATCATAGGTTCCGTTTTTATATACATATCTGATCCTGCCGTCCTGAGGCACCCGTTTCTCGGCAATGTCCAGTTCCGCCAGTATCTTCATGCGCGAGGTAAGCGGGTTGTATATCCAGCGGGTCACCTCCATATGCTGCCGGAGCATGCCGTCAACACGGAATCGTATCACTGCTGTGTGTTCGGAGGGTTCGACGTGAATATCGGATGCGCGCTGGCTAATCGCTTCATCGAAGATAAGCGAAACCATTTTTACCACCGGTTCGGATTCGGTGTTTTTTCGTATCTCGTCGATGGAGAGCTGGCGCTGGTCGTCCTGCTGCAGTTTATTTTCAAACTCGCGTGAAATTTTACCCGCGGTCTCCCGGAAGAATGTCTCGTCCTTGAAAACCTCCTTGCACACACGGCTCATCTCCGAAGGCAGGGCAAGGCAGGTCTCGATAATCATGCCGGTCGCACATTCCGCTTCCATGATAATGTCAAGGTCAAGCGGGTCGCCGACAACCAGCTTGAGAATTCCGTCGTCGCTGGACACGGGAAAACAGCGCCCCCCTTTGAAAATATCCACCGGCAGTTCATTGATGAGTTTGTAGTCGATACACTCCTTGATGTTGTCCATCAGAGGCAGGGAGAATTGCTGGGATAACACCCGGTATATCTTTTCTTCGGCATACCCTTTGTGCGCAATAAGAAACTCGCCCAGGCGCATACCCCTTATGCGGCATTCGGACAAAGCGGATTCCAGCTCCACCTCATCGATAAGCTTCTCACGAAGCAGGATGTCACCGAGTTTCTGCTGCATAGGCATGGATTAAAAAAGGCGTCGAAATTAAATGAAATACTACGAGTAAAAACCATTATTTATTGATTATGAATAAAATATACCTTTTTTCATGGAACATAAGCATTTACAGGCACTAAAAAGTTTATGCAGGTTTAATTGAACCTGAAATCAGCATTTAAATCGTGCTCCTGCTATGATTTATTGCAGGCTCCAGGATATAGCACGCACGAGCACTACTCCTGTTATGCTGGAGGTTGATAGTTGCATTTTTTGTTCCTGCGGATTGAGGGTTGAGGGTTACGGTCATGGTAATCGAACTGAATGGTTTAACCGCTGCAGGTACAAAAAGATCCGTTGAGAACCCGGTGTTCTTCAGCAACAGGCTTTGTTTTTACCTGCGGTACCGCATATTCAAACAGCAGGGTAGCGCTGTTCTTCTGCGAAACCCGTACCTTGACAGACTCAACTCCCCGCGTAAGCGGCAAACCCTGGGAAGGTTTATACAGGTTTTTTCCCGCTTTTCCGGCTGATGTGTGGGTTGGCGCTGCCAGCAGAAGCGAAAAAGCCATACACAAGCTCATCAACGAACCATACGAAACACACGATCGGTGGTGTTTTTTGGATGACATACATGGTCCTTTCTTTGGGGTTTGAATAAAATGTAACAGGCTGTTTTTCATATAGTTATCTGTAACTTTATTTACGCTGAATATGCAAAATATGCGAAAATCACGTTCGAAGCAAATGAAAAATGAAAAATGCGCACAAAAAGCGTTTCCAACTGGTAAACAGTTGTTACTGACTTTATATCAAGAAGTTACAGGAATGTAAAAACAACGAACTGTAGATAAAAACGGATCGGCTTACTTTCCGCAGCGGTATTGGACAAGAGCCCGCACGTTCAAGAGGTTTTCGACCCGGGAAATAAATGTAGTGGTTCGAATTTTAGTTTGGATTTTTCTTTTTTTTCTCTTCAAAAGCAGAGAAAATTTAAATCCTAATGGAGGAATAAATGCTAGTCCCACACCACTTCCACAACCGCACTCTTTGGTCTCATCAGAAATTATTTGCGGAAATATGCGCACCATAACAATATCATGGGCTGCTACTACTGATGAAAAATGATCAGCAAAAATTCCAATATTTTTATGTTGCCATAAATCACGAACTCGAGCTGATTCGAGACTAGAAAATCCTAGTTCATTCCACGATATGGACATTTCTGCTGCAACTAAATTATCATTAAGAAACAATACAGCCCTGCTGGAATCAGATAATTGTTTTACAAATACCATTTGACCAGATATGTTTTTTATTCTTTGCCCCTGAATTCCTAATGAATCTTGATTAACCGAAATAGCTTCTTTATTTATTAAAATTTCTTTTATTTCTTGCGACATATTCCGTATGTCATTTCCAGCTATTAACGGTGAGGCTAATATGCACCAAAGGCTAAAATGTGCTCGGCTTTCATTAACCGATAAGACTTGTTCTTTCCAAAAAAAATTCAAATTTCCTACTTGCAACATATCAGGATAATTCCAATGCCCTGGCCCTGCGTACATCCATTTATCCACGGTGTTTTCCATTGCTTCCATGACGCCAATACCGACGCCAATACCAGGATTATTATGCCATGCCGGAAACAAATCTGGCCCGGTCCGCCAAATATGTAAAAATTCGGGTCCCCACTCCCAAACTTTTTGCCCGTTTATTTCGGGTGCAAAACAAGCCTCTAATACCATCTGGTGCCCAACAGAATCCACGGTTCGAGAAATATCACCGAATTGGTTTTGGTGATCCAGACATGCGGATCCTGCTCCAGAAGCATCGATTTTCAGATAATCAACACCCCATTGTGCAAACATTTGCATATCTTGAAATTCATGGCCACAAGTACCACATGCTCTTTTATCACCAGGCGTTATCCAAACCCCAACTTTGAGGCCTTTGGAATGAACAAGTTCAATAAAATGCGGAATTCCATTAGGAAACTTTACCGTGTCTGTAATTAGAAAACCCTTTGGATCTCTTTGATCCCAATTAAACCAGCCATCGTCGATTATTAAATAATTATAACCAACATTATACATTCCTGATAGTATTAATTGATCTGCAATGTCAAGTAATGTGTCTGCTGTAAAATTGTATTGGAAACAATTCCAACTATTCCAGCCCATTGGCGGAGTCGTAGCTAAACCATTATTTAA
>Ga0105099_10002747_pt1 | contig 10351 bp, 8 predicted proteins | sample PPLLak3cmMay2015_2_FD_79138 | JGI IMG/M metagenome (GOLD analysis project Ga0105099, IMG submission 79138) | Freshwater sediment microbial communities from Prairie Pothole Lake near Jamestown, North Dakota, USA - PPLs Lake P8 Core (1) Depth... | ecosystem: Environmental > Aquatic > Freshwater >...
CGACGGTAACCGCCGCCATTAAGGCCATGGGTATCAATTATGGTCGTCTTCACGGCCGGGTCGTATGCTCCATAACATACCGGACGTCCGAAACCGCATCGTTTCAATTTGGAATTCAGTTCAACGACGGTCCAACCTTTCATCTTGCATTTCTTGGCCACCGGACGATCAATAATCAAATCGAAAGCCCAGGCAAACTCGCTATAGAAAGGACGGCGGATTTTTCTTTTTGTATTATTCATAACACTAAATAGTTTTTGATTGGGTTTGCAAGCAACGTTCGACCCGGCCGCCGATTTCCACGGTTTCGCCGTTGTAAACCGCATGAATCGAGCATGGATTTCCAATAAGGTCTCCTTGCTTTAAAACCAAGCTTTTTTTAAATGAAGGGCCAAAGCGCCGGCGGCAACTCTGGAGGCGGCGTCTTCAAGGGAAGGATTCAGATGATTGAAATTCCTCCCGGCGAACGCTCCGCATAACCAGCCCAAAAGGCCGGGCCGCAAGACATGTAGATCAACAATAATGTTAGCCCCGGCCTTTTGGGTCTGCGTTCATGCGATTGTTCGCAATCTCTCAATTCTCGTTCTTAAATACAGCTTACTTATTGGTTTTTTCCTTGATTCCTTTCTTTCCTCCAGTCATCGGGCCTTGACCAGGGCCCTTGCCCTTGCCCTTGCCCTTACCATGACCGTCTTTCGGTCCCTGACCTTTTGGTCCAGTTCCATCTTTATTTGGCATATTAATCACCTCCTTCCTGCCGGCGAACGATAGCGACCGCTGATTTGTCGTCGCCTGAATCCGCCTTGTTGGCTGATCTTACTTTTTATCGAGTTTGCCCTGGTCCGCTACAGCCTTCGTTGCCTGCTCTATATTTTCTGAATCCCCCAAATAGTAATACTTGATAGGACGCAACTCCTTATCCAGCTCATATACCAACGGTATTCCGGTAGGAATATTCAGTGCTACAATGTCTTCGTCTGAAACATTGTCGAGATACTTCACCAGCGCCCGTAGGCTGTTGCCGTGAGCTACGATAATCGCTCTTTTTCCCGCTTTGACGGCAGGCGCAATAGATCCGTGCCAATAGGGCAAAAAGCGCTCGACTGTGTCTTTTAGGCACTCTGTTAGTGGCAAATCGCGATCGTTCAATTCCCGATAACGCGGATCATGGACCGGATATCGTTCGTCCGTTTTCTCCAGGGCCGGGGGCTTGATATCATAGCTTCGGCGCCAAAGGAGTACCTGATTTTCCCCAAAGAGCTTTGCGGTCTCCGCCTTGTTCAAGCCTTGCAGAGCCCCATAGTGCCGCTCATTCAGCCGCCACGAGCGCTCGACAGGAATCCACATTTGGTCAAGTTCATCCAACGCAATCCAAAGTGTGCGTATGGCGCGCTTCAGCACTGAGGTATAGGCGATATCGAAGCAGTAGCCTTCAGATTTGAGCGTCTTGCCGGCTTCTCGGGCTTCGATCCTGCCATGGTCAGAAAGATCGACATCCGTCCACCCAGAAAAACGGTTTGCCCTATTCCACAAGCTTTCACCGTGCCGCAATAGCGTCAATTTTATCATCCTATCATCCTATGTTCTTCCTTGTCAGCAAACGTAGTCTTCACGGGTGGCAATGGAGCGCAGTGGAATTACCATCCGAGTGTAAGGCATGGTTCCGTGGTGCCTATTTGATCCAATTCTCAATCTTTAAATGATTAACCCTTTGAAATTCTTTCTCGTTATTGGTAACCAAGATAATATCGTTGCTTAAAGCATGGGCTGCTATCAGCATGTCTAAAGGACCGATGACTTCGCCTTTTGTTTCTAAATGATGACGAATTTCGCCGTAAAAATTGGCAGCATTATGGTCATATGGAAGTATTTCTAGTGGTGCGAGGAATTCTTCAACTCGCTGTATACTAAATTTTGGATTTTTGCTTTTAATTGCTCCGTACTGTAATTCTGAAACGGTTATTGTTGAAATACCAATGTCACCAACATTGAATTGTTTAAATTTGCGGATAATTTCGATGGGTCTTTGATTCATTATGTAAATGCAGATATTCGTGTCCAATAAATATTTAATCAAGACTTTCTCGCTCCTGTTGTTGGTCCGGTTGCTTTCTTTCCATAATGAACGGCGTATCATGCTTCAGCAAATTCTTTTCCCAAAGATCCCATACAGATTGATTTTTTGAAATTAAAAGCACTCCGCCCGCAACTTTTTTAATATATACCTCATTTCCCTCAAACCGATAGGCTTTTGGTAAACGCACAGCCTGGCTACGTCCATTATCGAATAATTTAGCAGTTTCCATAGTTGCCTTCCTTTAATTTGGTTTATACCGTATAGTATATACCAATCGAGCAAAATGTCAACCGATATATTTAATCGTATCTACCTGAAAATATGAATTATTTGTCAAGCCGGATGGGTGCAACAGAACGCGGACATCACCCGGAGCCGGCTTTTTCGGCGATCGGATGCATGACCTTGTTAACTGCCTTGCGTTTTCTGCGTAATGTGAAACACGAAACCATCGAGAACCTTCACCGAGAACGAAGCCAAGAGCTACGCCGATGAGACCTCATGCCTGGACAGATATTTTGGCACATCTCTTCCTCTTGCAGTTAACATTTGAGCTCAGCGGTGGGCCGCGCAGCGGACCAATCGCTGAAGCAAATAGTTAGGCGTTATTTTCATCCGCCGTTCTCAACGCATTCTTCACAACATCCGCAACTGTTTCTTGATTGATTCCATGATTTTTACATCGGATAATTACATATAATGAATGTTTTTTCAAAGGATTTTATACGGATCGGCATAATACCCCGCCAAAAATCTTAAATCAAATCTGCAGGACTGCGTATTCCGGCCGGTCCACGTTTAAGGACATGGGTATAAATCATGGTCGTCTTCACGTCCTTGTTGCCTAAAAGTTCTTGGATAGTGCGAATGTCATCGCCGTTTTCAAGCAAATGAGTTACAAAAAAAAATACCAAAAACTTTGGCATGTGGCCCGACTTGTCAAACCCGCCTTTACCACAGCTGTACGGTTTCCTATTTCGCCCCGGCCTTCTTGAGAATGTCGAGCACTTCTTTTATTTTTTTGATCTCTTCGCTTTTTCCGCCTTTGGTTTCGTATTCCTTGATGCGGGCGGTCACGGCGGCCAGCACAGTCTGCTTTTTATGGTCGGCCAAGTTCACCTTCGCCCCTTTTGCGATCAGGAACCGCACAATATCCCCGGCGCCGTCCAGAGCGGCCTTCCAGAGAGGTGTTTCGCCGTTTTTGTCCTGCGCATTCACGTCCGCGCCCCGCGCCAGCAGCAGTTGCACCCCTTCCTTGTTCCCGAAAGCGGCCGCGCTCATCAATGGCGTCCAGCCGTTGTCGTCCCGTGTCTTGAGATCCGTGCCCCGCGCCATCAGAAGCTTAAGAAGGTCCGTTTGCCCCTTGCAACCGGCCACGCGGCTTAGAGGCGTGGAGCCCCATTCGTCACGGACGTTTATATCAGCCCCCTTGGCGATTAGGAGCTTGACCGTTTCAGCGTGGCATTCGGCCGCGGCCAGCAGCAGGGCCGTATATTTGTAATCGTCAACCAGGTTAACCTGGGCTCTCTTTTCCAGCAGCAATCGCACGATCTCGGCGTGCCCTTTAGCGGCCGCCACCATCAGCGCCGTTCTCCCCATAAACCCCCGCGCATCCACATCCGCGCCCTTTTCCAGGAAAAACTTAACCGCGTCCGCACGGTCGTTTTCCGCGTTAAACGACAACAAGGTGAAACCGAGTCCGCCTTTGAGGTTGACATCCAGTCCCTGATCGAACATGGCGGTCACGCGTTCCAGCTTGCCGTTCACGGATTCCCAGGCGGCGCTGACCCAGAGATTATCTTTTCGGACTTCCAGCACTGCGCCTCTTTTGGCAAGCAGCCGGGCCACATCCAAATAACTGTAATGGATCGCGTGCTCCAAGGCCGATCGGCCTTCATGGTCAACGGCTTTTGGATCGGCTCCCCGATCCAGGAGCAGTTCCGTCGCGTCCACCCTGCCGGTGGAGGCGGCGGCCATCAACGCCGTTGACCCGTTGCCGTCTTTGAGATTTACATCAACGCCTTTTTCGAGCAGCAAACGCACAATGGTCATCCGGCCTTCACCCACGGCATAGGTCAACACCGAGCGGCCGTCCTTGGCTTTGGCGTTTATATCGGCGCCTTTGGCGAGCAGGGCCTGCACCTCTTCCGGTTTTTCAAAAAAAATAGCTTTGAATAATTGATCCTCTAAATCGCCTGCCCGGACGGGTCCCGACCCCATTATCATTAAAATGGTTCCCAAAATAATCAACCAGTGTCTATCCCTATTTTTCATTCGTCACCTCCGATTTTCAGCTTTTCGATTAAGCCTGCCTCATAAACCTCCATGTTCCGGCCGCATTCACTATTAATGCAAGAAGCCTCATATCCCTTGTTTTCAACGCAATGCAAAAATCTGTTTTTCATCTCTCTTTACTCCATTTTTTTGATTTTAATTTCCATTTTCCCTTTACCGTGCCCTTCATGTCAATAAAGTTCCGCGAACTGTACGGCTCCAACCGATCATCCGGATGTTTAACCCGCTCCTGAGTATTCAGTTGGGGCTTATTTTATATGAATTTTAAAAAAAATCATCAGGATGAACGGTTGCCTGTTTCAATCCAAAAAATTGAAAAATCACACAAAATTGTCTAAAATTATCTGTCTACAACCTGCCTGTATTGATCGCTTACCGCCAAAAAGCCTCCGTTATTCCATAGGTTGCATGATTTTTCACCTTGACCCGCATTCCGGGTTGTTTTATACTCATAGCCGTGAAAAGCAAGTTCTTATTGCTTTCATATATATTTACATGAGGAGGAAGTATCATGAAAAAATCATTCGGCAGAACGGTATCTGTTTTGTTCATCGCCTTGGGTGCCATGTCTTTTGCGGCGCCTCAAAGCGTCCTGGCCGGGCCAAAGGGGATCGTGGTCATGTTCCATGCGGGCAGTCTCACCATGCCATTCGAAACCATGGAAAAAGAGTTCGAGGCCATGTATCCGGGCGTGGACCTGCAACGCGAGGCCAGCGGCAGCCAAGCCGCGGCGCGCAAAGTGACCGACCTGAACAAGCCGTGCGACATCATGGCATCCGCGGACTTCAAGGTAATCGACAAACTCCTTGTCCCCGAGCATGCCGACTGGAACATCCGGTTCGCCACCAACCAACTCGTGCTCTGCTACACGGACAAGAGCAGGTTCGCCAAGGAGGCAAAGACCGATAATTGGTACGAGATCCTCCAAAAAAAGGAAGTTGTCTGGGGGCACTCGGACCCGAACCTCGATCCCTGCGGCTACCGTGCCCTCATGGTGATCCAGCTTGCGGAAAAGTACTACAAAAAACCCGGGTTGAACGATAAGGTGCTCGCCAACCGCCCCCAGGAGAATGTCCGGCCCAAGTCGGTGGAGCTGGTGTCCCTGCTCCAGACCGGCAACATGGATTATGCCTGGGAATATCTCTCCGTGGCCGTGCAGCACGGGCTGAAGTATCTGACGCTGCCTGACGAGATCAACCTGGGCGACTACAGGCAGGACCCGTTTTATTCCCAGGCCGTGGTGAAGGTGACCGGTAACAAGCCCGGCGAGTTCATGGACATGCATGGCGAATCGGTCACCTACGGAGTCACCCTCATCAAAAATGCCCCGAACAAGGAGGCGGCCATCGCCTTCCTCAAGTACCTGCTCGATCCCAAAGGCGGGCTGAAAGTCCTCAAAGACCAGGGCCAGCCGCCCTCCATCCCTTGCCGGGTTCCCACCGAACAGATGAAATCCGCCCTGCCCGCGGAATTGAAGGAACTCGTGGAAGTAAAGGACTGAGAGGCGCAAAGTCATGATGAGGAAGGAACCGTTTTACTGGGTGTCGGTGTCTTGCGGCATCGTGGTCCTGACATTCATTCTCCTGCCGCTCGTGGAGATGCTGACGGCCCCTTCCTCAGCCATGCTCAAGGAAACGCTCAAAGACAAAAACGTCGTCCACTCGATCTGGCTCAGCATATACACGGCCTTCTCCGCGGCGGGCATATCCTTTATCGTCGGAACACCGCTCGCCTATGTGCTTGCCCGGTCGCGGTTCAGGGGCAAACGCCTTATCGAGAGCATTATCGATCTGCCGATCGTGATCCCGCACCCTGTTGTCGGCATCGCCATCCTGAGCGTGGCGGGGAGAAACCACTGGCTGGGCCGGCTCATGAACGAGCTCGGCATCCGGATCATGGGCAGCACTGTAGGCATCATCACCGTGCTCACTTTCGTGGGCATGCCCTTCTATATCAATGCCCTCAAATCCGGGATCGAGGCCGTTTCTCCCCGGCTGGAAAACATCTCCAGGAGCCTGGGCGCCCCCTTGTGGAGCACCTTTGCCCGGATCACCTTCCCCCTTGCGTGGCGCAGCGTCCTGACGGGGTTCATAATGTGTTGCGCGCGGGCCATCAGTGAATTCGGGGCCGTTGTGGTGGTGGCCTATCACCCCATGATCGCCCCGGTGCTTATCTACGAGCGCTACGAAGGGTATGGGCTCAAGTACTCCCAGCCCGTGGCGGTTTGGCTGGTTCTGGTGTGCCTGACCCTGTTCCTGGCGTTGAGGGTCCTGGCGCTGCCCGGAAAGAAGGCGGCATGATCGAAGTCAGGGAACTCAGGGTTCATCTCGGCGAATTCCGCCTCAAAGACATCAACCTCTCTATCGAGGACCGGGGATTCTTCGTGCTCATGGGCCCCACGGGCGCGGGCAAAACCGTCCTGCTGGAAGCGATCGCCGGCCTCGTCCCGGTCCTCGGTGGGAGCATCACGATTGACAATAGAGACATCACGACGCTGCCGCCGGAGAAACGGGGCATCGGCATCATGTATCAGGACTATGCCCTGTTCCCGCACCTGACCATTGAAAACAACATCACCTTCGGTTTGCGCTATCGCCGGCACGACAAGCAGGCGGCCCAAAAACGGTTCCACAGGCTCGTGAATGACCTCGGTATCAGCCACCTGCTCCAGCGACACCCGGAAACGCTCAGTGGCGGAGAACTCCAGCGGGCCGCCCTGGCACGGGCCCTCATGGTGGAACCCCGGGTGATACTCCTGGACGAGCCACTTTCCGCCCTCGACCCCGGGTTCAGAGAGGAAATCCGGTTACTGCTTAAACAGGTCCACAAAAGTTCGCCCATCACCTTTTTCATGGTGACGCACGATTTTTCCGAGGCGATCTCGCTGGCCACCCAGGCGGCCGTCATGAACGACGGCGCCATCGTCCAGACCGGAACAATCCAGGATATCTTCCGGAAACCATCGTCTTCCTTTGTGGCGGATTTCGTGGGCATGAAAAACATCTTTCCGGCGGTATTCAACGGGACCACAGCCGAGGTGGGCAGACTGTCCATCGAGGTCCCCCGCCGACACGAAAATTCCAGCGATTACCTCGCCGTGCGCCCCGAGGATATCGTGCTCAGTCTCAATCCTTTGGAATCGAGCATGCGCAATTCATTTCCGGGCGTTATCCGGAGCATTACCGACCGGGGATTTCTCTACGAGGTTCATGTCGCGGTCCACGACCAGGTCTTCAAGTCGCTCGTCACCAAGGGTTCCGCCGTCAATCTGGGCCTGGACATCGGCACGGGAGTGCAGATTTCGTTTAAGGCCTCGGCCGTGCATATGTTCTGAGGACGAAACGCTCTGCGATCAATTAAATGGTTACCGTAACTATGTCGGGCAGGTGCATTATCATTTACTGCCGGGGATATGGTGAAAAAATTTTATATCAGCTTTAAGCGAAATATATTCGCTCCTTATTTGAATAAGGATTCAATTGACGGGATCAGCAGATGTTGAATATCGCGAATATCGTTTGACGGGAGTAAAAAGGAAGCAAAAATATGAGTATCATTGAACGAAAATCAGCCCTTTGCGGCGTTTGTCCCGGGGGCTGCGGCATCATCGCATCCTTGGAAAACGGTAAATTAATCAAGGTGAAACCGGACAAAACCATTCCCTATGGGGATATGTGCATTCGCGGCCAGGCCGCTCCGGAAATCGTCTATTCACCGGACCGATTAAAAACCCCCTTGATCCGCAACGGAAAAAAAGGAAGCGGGAAATTCCGGCCGGCGACCTGGGATGAAGCCCTTGATCTGGTAGTAAACCGGATGCAGGCCATCAAAGCCAAACACGGCGCCCAAGCATTTGTCTATCTTACGGGCCGCGGCGCTTTTGAGCAGTCCTTGCAGGACCAAAGCCGGGGATTTTTATTCCCTTATGGTTCCCCGAATATGGCCGGCGTCGGTTCGATCTGCTTTTACGCTTTCGGCGTTCTGGCGCCCATTCCGACGTTCGGGGTAATGGGAACCGATTTATTGCCCGATATCGAAAACAGTCAAACCATTTTTGTCTGGGGCGCCAATCCCATCACGGATTCCCCGCCCATTATGTTCCATAGGATAATAAAAGCAAAAAAACGCGGCGCCAAGATTATCGCCATCGACCACATGCGGAGCGACATAGCCCGTCGCGCCGATCGATGGGTGGCGGTGCGTTCGGGAACGGACGGCGCCCTGGCCCTGGGTATGCTACGGGTAATCATTAATGAAAAGCTCTATGATAAGGAGTTGGTTGAAAAATGGACGGTCGGGTTTGAAGATCTCGCGGCTTACGTGCAATCCTTCACGCCCGCGGAAGTGGAACGAATAACCTGCGTGCCCGCGCAAACCGTTGTGAATCTCGCCCGCGAAATCGCCGCGACCCGACATGCTTCACTGGTGACCTACACGGGCCTCGAATACACCAACAGCGGCGTCCAGAATATCCGGACCGTTTTTCTGCTCTGGGCCCTGGCCGGGCATCTGGATGTTCCCGGAGGCATGCGGATTGCTCCGCCTGCCGAACCTTTCGGAAAAAAAGAGAAAATCAAGCCGCCCGAAAATATCAAACCGGTCGGCGCCGCCGAATATCCCCTGTTCTGCAAGCTCATCAAAAACGCGCAAATCATGGAGTTTCCCAAGGCGGTTCTGGAGGGCCGGCCTTACCCGGTGAAAGGGCTCCTGATCAACGGCTCCAGCACGCTGACTTCCTATCCGGAACCCGCCATCTGGGAAAAGGCCTATGCCGCGCTTGATTTTTTGACGGTTATCGATCTCTTCATGACCAAAGAAGCCGAGCTCTATGCCGATGTCGTCTTGCCGGCCGCCACTTATTTCGAAATGACTTCTTATCACCGCTATCCCGATTATGTGCGCCTGCGCGAACCCGTGATTGCGCCGGTCGGACAAGCGCGAAACAGCCTGATGATCGTGGCCGGAATCGCGGCCCGGCTGGGATACGGAGATCAATTTCCGCAAACCGAAGAAGAGGTTTTGCAAAAAGCCTTTGCCCTTAAGCCCGGACTGCTGGCGGAGCTGAAAGCGAATCCCCGGGGTGTCCGGCTGGAACAACCGGTCGGATATAAAAAATACGAACGGGGTTTGCTGCGCCGCGACGGCCGCCCCGGTTTCGAGACCCGGTCCGGAAAAATTGAGATAGCCTCCAGCCTGCTCGCCGAATACGGTTATGACCCCCTGCCGGTCTATGTGGACCCGGCGGAGGGCCCTCTGCGCAATCCGGAACTGCATCGGAGTTATCCGCTGATCCTGAATACCGGCGCCCGGATCATGAGCACCTTCCGCTCCCAGCATCTGAATATTCCCTCACTGGTCAAGCTGCAGGACAAGCCCCTGGTATTGATCAACCCCCGGGATGCGGAAAAACGCGGAATCGCAAGCGGCGACAAAGTCCTGGTCCGCACCAAGCGCGGCGAACTCTATATCTGGGCCGACGTGACCGACAAAGTCGTTGCAGGCGCGGTGGAACTGAACGTCGGCGGCGGCAAGCCGATTCAAGCCGAATATTGGCGCGACTGCAACCCGAATGTCCTGACCGACTTCAACAACCGCGACCCGATTTCCGGGTTCCCGGTTTTCAAGGCCCTGCTTTGCGAAATCGAGAAAGCCTGAATGTTTTTTTGATCCTGAAAAGCATAGGATCAAAAAAACATGTAAAAAACCTAATCAAAATATAGACTTGGAAATCCCAACATTGAGCCCGTAGTGGATTATTATTCAGAAGAATCAATGATGAAAAAACCCGTCATGTCCGCCTTAAAAAAAATTCTCGCGAGAAAAGGCATGTTGCTCATCGCCGTAACCGCGGTCGCGATCATCGCGCTCGGTCTGCATGACCCGATTCCGCAGCCTTCCGGCTATCACGGCTTCGCGGACCAACGGAGCCTCTGCGGCGTCCCGAATTTCGCCGACACGCTTTCGAACCTTCCTTTTCTC
>Ga0105099_10002748_pt1 | contig 10348 bp, 5 predicted proteins | sample PPLLak3cmMay2015_2_FD_79138 | JGI IMG/M metagenome (GOLD analysis project Ga0105099, IMG submission 79138) | Freshwater sediment microbial communities from Prairie Pothole Lake near Jamestown, North Dakota, USA - PPLs Lake P8 Core (1) Depth... | ecosystem: Environmental > Aquatic > Freshwater >...
AGCGGATTTATCATGTCCTTGTCCCGGATATCAACGAGAAGGCTGATGGCGTTTTTGCGCTTTTCCTCGTTCTTGCTGTAGAGTAACTTCAGGATCGGTTGGATGTCTATGCCGCGCCCGTCCCTTTTTGCCTTTTCAAAGAGTGCCCTGCAGTCTTTCCCGTGATGTATGAGGCTCCCCAGGGCAATGCCCATCTCCTCTTTTGAGAAGACCATACGGTCCTGCCACCTTTCGACCATTTCAAGCGTCTTTTCATCGAGAAATGTCTCATTGACAATGAAATTCCCGATCACGTTGTGCAGCATCTTTTTCTCTTCCTGATCACCCAGATCGAGGATCCGGTATAGAGGGCCCTTCAATCTTTTGTTCGTCAGCGAAAAGTAGGAGGTCCCCTGGAATTCCGACTTTCCCAGGATCCCCGTGTCCTTCAGGAGGGTGGCGAGCGATCCCGCCCGTTCATGGGAAACACCCGTTTCATCGCAGATCTCTTCAATACTGTAGCGCTTAGGTACCGCGCCGTTGAGGTCAACGAAAACAGACATGATCAAATGGAGATCGCGGTCATCCAGAAGCCCTTTGAAAATCTCTTGCAGTGCGCCGTCGATATCGGCCGCGTCCTTCAGTGCCTCAAACCTCAAGGTCTCGGCGTCGTGTAAGTTTCCGGCTTGCCGTGCAGGCCCAGACCCCCTGTTGAGTGTGCGGGTCCTTCCGGCCGGCTTCAGCTCGTATAGCGATGACACATCCATCCCCTGAAAAACCTTGTACCAGTCGAAAAAGGTCTCTTTTTCTCCGCAGAGAAGGAGGTAGGCCCTCTGCCCATCGAGCAGGAATTCGACGAAACGCACAAGCTTCTCCCGTTCCGCCTGGTCCATGAAGACGATCTTCTCAAGGCCGTCGATGACAAAAAAACACGGCCCTTCATTGAGGAGCGTCTTGCAAAGGGAGGTGATATCGAGATCATCGACACGGGGGATCCTGTGCCTCTTGCCGATCACGTCCCGCAATTCCTTCGTCGGATGGGACCAGAGCTCACAGTAATAGACATTCCGGTAGATGGTTGCGAGCTGAGGCATGATGAACGATGTAAGAAGCGTGGTCTTGCCCGTCGATGCGTCCCCGGCTATGACAACGCAACTTGAGCTGAACATCTTGTCGAGAACGACGGATGCCTCATCCCAGCGTTGTACGGGGGGGCCTTCAAAATCCCAGTAGGGCGAGAATTTGGGTATTTCGAAAACATCGCGGTCGCAGTAGAAATCGCTTGTAATGACCCAAATGATCTCCCTGTACTGGAAACCGAGTTTGCCGTTGAAGTGGTTCTTGAACCGGCTGAACATGCTCTCAACGTAACGTTTGACACTCTCGAGGATATGTGTTTCGTAGGGAAGCTTGCAGTTATACTGGATCGAGATGATCCCTTCCCGGCTGTCGATATCGAAGACGGCCTCGTGCGGCCTCAGGGCAAGCTTATGTTCATGATAACGTTTGAGCCCGTTGTGGGACAGGTCGGTAAAAAAGATATCAACGAGAAGATGGGCAAAATTGAAAAGATATTGAAAGGCCTTCATGTTACGGATGATCGCCCTCGAACTGTTATCGGTGATCTCGCTCTCTGTGGGGACCTTCTTTGCCACATGGGCAAAGCTTATGGCATTGATCGCCTCGATGGCGCCCTCCGGGATATCAAGGCGTTTCGCAATTTCGTAGTTGAGGAAAATGCCTTTTGACCCCGTATGGTGGTCGTCGAGGATCTCTCTGTTGAGGGGCCAGTCAAATCCCTTCATCAGGGAGAGGTCGTGGAGATAGATCGTACCGAGAAGCGTGAATATCTCACCTGAGAACATCTCTTCGGTACGGTCCTTGGGATCGGGAATAAGCTTTTCGACCACCCTCTTCAGCACGGCCACGTGTTCGGCGATGGGTGCATCTACGAGGGGAAAGAGTGTTTTTTCGCAATAGCTCCTGAGGTTGAGGAACCTCTGATGCAGTTTTAGCTCCCTCTCCTTTTCTTTCAGGACGTCTTCGAGCTTTGCCTTCACCGGGAAGCTCCCGGCGTAAAAGCTTGCCCCGTCAGGCAGGTAAAAGACCGGAGCATCTTCATTTCCATGCGATCTTCAAAAATCCGGTGGCTTAAATGTTTTTTTTGCGCCATGCATACACGATGGGGCTCGCGACAAAGATTGAGGAATATGTCCCCACGATAAGGCCCATGAAAAGAGCAAATGCAAAATCAAAGAGCACTTCGCCTCCGAAGATCATGATAGCGCCCAAACTGATGAGGGTGGTAATACCGGTAACGATCGTCCTGCTGAGGACCTCGTTGATGCTCGTGTTGATCACGTTGCCGAAATCATCGCGGGATTTCATCTTTGCCGAGTTCTCACGAATGCGGTCGAAAACGACGACGGTATCCTGCAGGGAATAACCCGCTATCGTCAGAAGGGCCGTAATGATGAGAAGGTTGAATTCCCTGTTCAGAAAGTAAAAAACGCCGGCAATGACCAGAACATCATGAAATGTAGCGATCGTCGCCGCTATACCGGAAATGAAGGTGAACCTCCAGGCGATGTAGGCGATGATCCCCAACAGAGCGAGTATAATGGCGATGATTGCGTACTTCTTGAGCGTCTTTCCAACACCCGGGCCGACCATGTTGCTCCCCATTATCTCGAACTTCACGTCTTTCAACTGGGTCGAGAGAATGGTGGTTATCTTCGACTGGAGCGACTCTTTCTCCGTATCGGAAAGTTTTGTCTTGATAAAGAAATCCCGGGTACCGCTGACCTCCTGGATCTGCACGTCGCCGATCCCTCCATCGGTGAGTGCCTTTCTCAGATCACCGATATCAACCTTCCCGGCAAAGCGGACCTGAACGTTGGTGCCGCCGGTGAAGTCGATGCTCAGGTTGGCCCTGCCGAGGGCGATCATGATGAACGCAAAGACCCCTATGAGAACCAGGATGCCGGAAAAAATAAAGGCCTTTTTCCTGAACCCGACAAAATCTATTTTCGTATCTTTAATGAGCTCCATCATGGGCGCCGCCTCATATACTCAGTGTTCTTGGTTTGTATTTCGACAGTATCCAGTCAAAGATCGATTTTGAACCGAATACGGCGGTGAAAAGGTTGATGATCATACCAAAGATAAGGGTGATAGCGAAACCCTTGATCGGCCCCGTCCCAAATATGAAAAGTACGGCCGCCGTGATAAGGGTTGTGATATGGGAATCGAAGATCGCCGACCACGCCTTGGTATAACCTCCGTCCACGGCAGCCCGCACGGTCTTGCCAAGCCGGAGCTCATCACGGATCCTTTCAAATATGAGGACGTTTGAATCGACACCCATTCCTATCGTGAGGGCGATACCGGCAATACCTGGCAACGTCATGGTAGCCTTGAAGGCACTGAAAACACCGAGGAGGTAGATCAGGTTGAGCGCCAAAGCGACATTGGCTATGACACCTGAAAAACGGTAGTAGATGACCATGAATATGATTACGAGAATACCGGCCAGCAGCGTGGCCATGACACCTTTGTTTATAGAATCCTGACCGAGCGTCGGGCCGATGGTGATGTTCTGCACTACCCTGACCGGTGCCGGAAGAGCGCCGGCACGAAGCACGATGGCAAGGTCTTTCGCCTCCTCCATGGTAAAGCCGCCCGTTATCTGCGCCCTGCCCCCCGATATCCTCTCACGGATCTGCGGGGCCGAATAGACATTGTTATCGAGGACTATGGCGAGCCTCTTGCCCACGTTCTCCGAGGTCACCTTGTCGAACAGCCGGGCGCCTTCAGCGTTGAACTCAAGGCTCACGGAGATCTCACTCCCTATGTCACTGCCGCCCATATTGATCTTGGCGTCCGTCAGAAGCTCGCCGGTCAACAGGGCCTGTTTTTTGAGAACGATAGGGGTCATCGTGACGATACCCGTTTCCCTGTTCTTGGACCTTATTTTCAGTACCTCGCTTTCGCGTGGGATGGCCGTTGTTTCACCCTTGGCCATGGTCTCTTCATCGACGAGCTTGAATTCAAGCTGCGCCGTTCTGCCTATCAGCTCAAGGGCCCTCTGCGGGTCCTTTACTCCAGGTAACTGCACCAGCAACTGGTTCTCTCCCTGCTTGACGATGACCGGCTCCGACACGCCAAACTGGTCGATCCTGTTGCGTATCGTTTCGAGGGCCTGGTTGACGGCGTTTTCCTTTATGGAGGCTAGCTCGCTCTCGGGAAGAAGGAATTCAACGCTCAAGAGGTCGCCGTCGGGTTTAGTGCTGCCCGCCTTCAGGTTTGGGAACTTGTTCCCCACCAGATTGAAGAGCTTTTCCTTCTGGTCGCCGCGCACGGTGATAACGATGGAACTGCCCTTCTTGTCGATACCCAGGAACCGGACGCCGTCGGAGATCATGGTGTCCTTGAGGGAACTCATCTTCCTGTCGACAATATTATCCATGAGCTTTGTCGTGTCGAGCTCGAGCAGCAGGTGCATACCGCCCTTCAGGTCAAGGCCGAGATGGATCTTGTCGCTGGGAAGATACTTCTTCCACGCGCCTTCAGGCTCAACGACGTTGGGCAGGCAATAGATGATCGACACGACAAGAAAAACGAGAATGAGAATAAATCTCAGCTTCAGTGATTTGATCACGTATTAACCTCGTTAGGGTAGATTCGGCAAATTACCGCTCAAAAAGTACAACCAAATTATAATCATACGCCCTGTTTGTCAAGAGAATTTTCTCACAAAACGGCAGGGTACATGACTGTACCGATACAGGTTCTCATATGACGGGGCTGCCAGGAATATCCTACCGGGAACATTATTTATTCAACAATTGACGTATCATTTTGATAAGGTCGCCATGAACTATCGGCTTTTGAATAAAATTTATCCCTTCTTCAAAAAGTCCTTTTTTGTGGATTATATCCGCTGTATACCCGCTCATAAAAATGGCCTGTATACCGGGCTTGATAGTCTCCGCGCCGTCAAAAACTATCTTCCCGTTCATTTTAGGCAGAACCACATCAAGAAGCAGGAGGTCTATAGTTTCCTTGTTAGTCCTGAATAATTCCAGGGCCTCTTCGCCATTTCCGGCCTCGATCACATGATAGCCATAATCCTTCAAGATCATGGTGATCAGCCTTCTGACCGCCTCATCATCTTCCACAACCAGGATCGTTCCCGTTCCCGTAGTATTACTCACGGCCTTAACGGGACTTTCCGTTCTCGTTTCTTCATTGATGGGTTTCGAAAGCGGCAGGTATATCTCAAAAGATGTCCCTTGATGTAATTCGCTGGAAACTTGGATGTGTCCGGAATGCTGCTGAATAATACCATAGGCGATCGAAAGGCCCAGACCTGTGCCCTTCCCGACTTCCTTGGTTGTAAAAAACGGCTCGAAAACCCGTTCGGTCAGCTCTTTGCTCATCCCCTGACCAACATCGGACACCCTTAGCAATGCACAGGGTCCAGGTTTTTGATATTTATGAATATCCACGAAATCTTTATCGACCGATACGATGGAGGTCTCTATTTCAAGTATTCCGCCATCAGGCATGGCGTCTCTTGCGTTCGTCGCCAGGTTCATCAACACCTGGCCAATCTGTCCGGCATCGGCGAGGACAAATATCTCCGGTTCTTTGAAAAGGGTTCTTAATTCTATGTCCTCGCCTATTACCCTGAACAAAAGTTTCTCCATGTTTTTTATGGCATCGTTAAGATTGATATGCTTCGGGGCGATCACCTGCTTCCTGCTGAACGCAAGAAGCCCCTGCGTCAACGCGGCTGCCCGCTCCCCGGCGTGCAGTATCGATTCGACATAAGCCCTCATTGGGCTGTTATCATCAAGCTGCATTTTCAAGATGCCGCCGTAACCGATAATGGCAGTGAGCAGATTATTGAAATCATGGGCTACACCTCCCGCGAGCTGCCCCACGGCCTCCATTTTTTGTGATTGGAGAAGTTGTTCCTCCAGTTCCTTTCGTTCGGTAATATCGAGAATAGAGGCAATGCTTTTTTGTGTTCCCGGTATCATCTCCACCGTAAGGTTTACGTCCTTTATCCCGCCAAACTTGTCGATGAACTGCGTCTCGTAATTGTTGGGGGCCCTGTCGCTGCCCATTCTCCTGAGAATATGATACTCTTTCATCCGCTCAAGGAACCGGGGATGAACAAATTCGGTCCAGCTCATTTTATCGATCAGCTCTTCCAGGCCGTACCCTGACAACTTTGCAAATTCTGCGTTCGCCAAGGAAATGATCATGTCTTCCTCGATGATAATGCTCGCGGTACCGGTATTCTCGAATATTGTCCTGTACCTGTTCTCGGATTCCCGGAGTGCACGTTCAAATTTTTCTCTCTCCTCAAGCTCATGAGTTAAATGGCGATTGACAATGACCAACTCCTCCGTGCGCTTTTGTACAAGCTCTTCAAGGTGCTGTCGATGGGAGTTGAGCTCTGCGTCCCTCTCTTCTATCTTCAAAAGCATTTCGTTGAAACCCTGCGCAAGGTCTCCTATTTCATCTCGTGTCGCAGCGTCGGCCCTCAATGAATACTGTTTTTTCTCCGAAATGACCTTCATCATTTTCAGAAGATCATTTATGGGGTCCGTCACGATCTTCTGGAGGTAAAGGGAGAAAAAATAGCCTATGAGAAGGGACACAAGGATCGCGAGCAATAACACAGCAACGCTCTGATATAATTTTACATAAAATCTCTTCAGATCACGCACCAGATAAACGGCGCCTACGTTCTCATTGTGCAAGATTATATTTTGAAAGAACTCCGCCTCTCTTAAACCGAAACGATGGCCATCCAGCAGCCGGAAGGTTTGCTTCCGGACCTCGTAATCCTTGTCACGCCTATATTCGGCATGTACATTTCCATTTCGGTCCATCGTTGCGGCGTATAGAACATCGGGAAAGACCCCGAGGACCTTCAGCGTGTCCTCGGCATCCTTTTTGTCATTGAACAAGAGGGCTGAGACGCTGTTCTTCCCGATGGTCCTCATAGTACCCGTCGATTCCGAAACAAGCGCCCTTTTTCCGGAAAAGACCTCGTTCACGATAATGATCGTTCCAATCAACAGGAGGATCGCTATTATGGAAATAATATAAATAAAGATGAGCTTGCGCTTTAAAGAAAGACCGCTGAAAAGATCCATTGCGAACATCCGTCCACCCCTATTCATTGTCGACCATTTTGCCCAACTTTAACAATTGGGAACTGACATTGATCTTTGTCCGTTTTATCGCATTAAGGTTAATTTCAAATTTGACCCTTTTTGCCTCCATGAAGAAATTTACCATGATCCCGCTGCGCGCGTAACCTTCGGTATCTCCGACGGTAAGCATATCCATACCTTTAACCGCATCAAGGACCGCATTGACCCGCCTTCTTTCCGAAGAAGAAACGAACAATATGTTGCATTCTTTAACGCTTCGCACCGAAACGACCCTTTTAACGTCCAATGTCCTGCCTCTGACCTTCGTGCCATCAATGATCTTCGTATATTGACCGAAGGGGTCCGACCCGTATATGCAGAGATTGTATGTCGTCCCTCCATCCTGGGCCCGTGAGGGCCATTCGACAAATTTAAAGAAATTGACCAGGAACGCTGCCTTCACCTCGTATTCATTGAACTCCCGCTCCCCGGCGTAAAAAGGGCGCAACTGAACCGAAAATACCAGGGCGCAGCAAATTATAATAAATAGGGTCCGCTTCATTATCCCGCTCTTAAAATCTGTATGTCGCCTTCAGCCCGAAAGTCCTGCCGTCCTGCTCAATGTCGCTCTGCGTGTGTTCCCGCGAGCCGGGGTTGCTGTATTTCTTGTCAAACATGTTGTAGACGCTTAAAGAAAGGTCCAGGTTCCCGAGGACCTTTTCGCTAAGCAGCGTGGTGTTGACAATCGTATAACCGCCATCATCCGTACCATCCGGGTTCTTCCTCGGGCTTGCGTACTGGACCTCGATACCGGCGCCGAGTTTCTTTTTGATGATCGGGACAAAGGTGTTGAATTTCACGAGATGCCTGGGAAAGTTCTCATAATATGTGCCTTCTTCCCGGCCCTTTACTTCCTGGAATGAATAGGCCAATTTTCCCGTAAGACCGTTTGACCATTTTCTTTCGATCTCAAATTCAATGCCCTTACCGTCTGCCTTGCCTGCGTTGTTGAAGACCATCAGTCCGTCTGTACCGAGCTGCTGGGTAATGAGATTGCGGACATCGTAATAGAAACCGGAAAGAGAGACCCTGAAACCATGTATGTAATGTTCAAGGGCAAGCTCATATGTCCGTATCGTTTCCGGCTCCAGGTTGGGGTTGGCCTTTTGAGAGTTATTTCCATCAGTATAATAAAGCTCGTAAATATTCGGGATACGGTAGGCCTCTCCGTAAAGGAGCTTTACCGTAGTTCCATCGAAAGGGTTATAGATCAGGGCAACCCTCGGGTTGAACCTTCCGGAAAAATCCTTGTAATGATCATAGCGGACACCGGCATTGAAGATCACCTTGTCCGAAATTACAAATTCTCCCTGTACGTATGTGCCGATGCTGTATGATGCACTTTTGTCGTCAATATATACCGCAGGGGGGTTCTCATCGAAATTTCTTTGCTGTTGAAGGAAATTATCGCGATATTCGACACCGGCCATGATGGTATGGCGGTTCCATATCTTCTTTGAATAAAATGCTTCCCCTCCCCACCATTTGCCAACCGCCAGGTCCTTGTTCATCGTCAGGGGCGGGTAGTCTATAATGTACTTTCCGTCATACCGGTAATAATCATAGAACAGCCGAACAGAGAGGTTCTGATCATACTCGAATTTCTTTTCGTATTTTACATCTACATAACCCTGCGAATCGGACACCTTTGTCCTGTCGTCGTTAAATACCGTGCTCCATGCGCCCGTGGGGATGCCCTTTGTCCGTGTCCCGTATGCGGCCTGAACGCTCAATCCGGAAAACTTGAGATCGGCAAATAACGATGTATACGCATCGGGATCGTTGTTGTCGGACCTTCCGAAATTCGTCTCCGGCCTGACATATTCCTTGTAATATAGACTCTGCCCCCTGCTTTTGTAATTGGTCGCCGACAGGACCACCTCCAGATCGTTGCCGAACTTGTGCCCGAAGGAAACCCTTTCCTTGTAAGTATCGTAGCTGCCCGCCTCCAGTGATACTTCCAGGCCTTTCATGTCTGATGATCTTTTGGTTATCACGTTGATAACGCCGAAAAAAGCATTGCTTCCGTAAAGCGACGAGCTCGGCCCCCGTATAACCTCGACCCGGTCGACGAGATCCAGGTCAAGGATAAATTCCGTTCCTATGGTGGCCGTATCATATATATTGTTGTTCATCCTGTGCCCATCGATGAGCAGGAGCATTCTCGTATTGTAGTCGCCCGGCCTCGCAAAACCCCTCGCGCCAAGATAATTGTAGCTCCTGTCGTATGTGACATATAATCCGCGCACGCTGTTAATGACATCCGCCAGGGTCCTGTAGCCGTATTGTTTTATCTCCTGCGCTGTGACTATGCTGATAGACGCAGGTGCATCCGATATCTTCTGCTCGTATTTCGATGCTCCCAGGACGGTCGATACCTCGACCTTCATAAGCTCTTCTATGGGCAAATCGACAAGATCTTTGGGCTTATCCGTTGATGCAGCGAAGGAGATGGACGGACCCGTTGCGGAAAAGGAGAAGAACAGGACCGCATAAAGCAGTACAGAGCAAACAAGTATGATATTATAAATGATCTTTTTATGCTTAATCACTATATTATATCTCCTATAATATAAATAAGTTACGCAGTATTTATATCGTCATTCAATAAAAATCACTTAAGCCCTTCGAGCGTCTGTAGTGTATAGAACAGACCGATCTTTAATGAAAGCAATTCTCTGGACTCGAAAATGTCACCTGGGATATGATACATTTATTCAATATAAGCCTTCACAGGACATTGATATCAGAAAGCATAACATTATGGATAAAGAACAAGCGCAAAAAAGAATAGAACGTCTCATGAAGGAACTGGAGCACCATAATTACCGGTACTACGTCCTCGATGACCCCGTCATCACCGACCAGGAATACGACCACCTCATGCGGGAGCTCACCGGCCTGGAGACGCAGTACCCCGAGTTCACCGACCCAAACTCACCTACCCAGCGGGTCGGGGCAAAGCCCCTTGATGAATTTCAGACAGTCCCGCACAGCATCCCCATGCTGAGCCTCCAGAATGCCATGACCGGGGAAGAAATGCTCGACTTCGACAGGCGCGTCAGGAAACTTCTTGGGACAGACGGTGTGGAATACGTCATGGAGGTCAAGATAGACGGCCTTGCCGTGGAACT
>Ga0105099_10002749_pt1 | contig 10345 bp, 14 predicted proteins | sample PPLLak3cmMay2015_2_FD_79138 | JGI IMG/M metagenome (GOLD analysis project Ga0105099, IMG submission 79138) | Freshwater sediment microbial communities from Prairie Pothole Lake near Jamestown, North Dakota, USA - PPLs Lake P8 Core (1) Depth... | ecosystem: Environmental > Aquatic > Freshwater >...
CGGATCGGTCGCCGCCAGGCCGTCCAGCAGTTCGGACTGAACGCGCCGCGGCAGCATCACTGCACCTGCAACAGCGCGCCGTAGCAACTGAAGCCGGCGCCGAAGGACGACAGCCACCAGTGACCGCCGGGCGCGTCGTCCGCCAGCGCGGCCTCGAGTACGAAAAAGACGAATGCGCTCGACAGGTTGCCGTACTCGCGCAGCATGGCCGCGCTGTAGCGCAGCTCGTCGGGGTTCAGGTCCAGTCGCTGCTCCAGTGCCAGCAGCACGTCTCGTCCACCGGCGTGCATGATCCAGGCTGCGATATCGTCGGCGGTGAGGCCCCTGCGCTCCAGGACGGTCAGGAGCACGCGGGCCGCGTACTCCGCCGCCAGCGCCGGCACCGCCCGCGTCAGGATGTTGCGCAACATGCCCCCTCGCTGCTCGAACATGAGCGCGTTGCGTTCGGCGGGCACGATCAACGACGTTCCATCGAGCCACTCGACGCGCCTGCCGGTCGTGCGCGGCGATCTGGACAATACCGCTGCTCCGGCTCCATCCCCGAACAGGCACGCACTGATCAGCACGCCCGGGTCGTTGTCGAGGTACATCGCGGCGCTGCTCACCTCGACGCAGACCGACAGCACGTGCTCGCATCGTTCGGGCGCGAGCAGCGTGCTTGCGAGCTGCAGGTTTGGTAGCGCAGCGGCACAGCCGTGCCCGACCAGGTCGTAGGCCTGCACATCCGCGCGCAGGCCCAGACGCTCGAGCACGTAGCCGGTCAGACCCGGACAGAGGTAACCGGTGCAGGTGCTGACGACCACAGCGTCAATCTGCTTCGCACCGAGCGCGGCTGCATCGAGAGCACGTTCGGCGGCGCGCGTGGCGAGGGCGGGGGCGTGGGTGAGAAAGCGACGCGCCAGCGTATCCGGATCGATCGCGAAGCTCTCTGCCAGCGAGTCGAGCGCCAGGTGGCGCGTCGCGATGCCGTTGTCACGCTGCAGTACGGTCCGTGCTATCAGGTGCGAGCGCGCATCGAGCCGCCCGAACCAGTCGGAGGCCTGGAAGGCGGTCAGGCATTCGGCCTTGGTATAGCGCGTGGTGGGGGTGGCTGTGCCGAGTCCGCTGAAATACATCCATTCACCTGGCGACCGGGTTGGGGAGCCACGACTTTGAGTGTGGCGGTCTGGGCCGTCTGTGCGGTAACGGACATTGGCAAGGAGCGGCAGTACGGGAAACTCACATCGGCGGCAGACTCCGACGAGGTACGTTTTGGCGGATGATTGGATGATGTTCCTATAAGGAGCGCGCCATGCGATACGTCGTCACCAGCACGAAGAGCGTCGGCCAGGCCGCAGCGGATCTCGAGGAGGCCGTGCGCCAGAACGGATTTGGGGTTCTTCACCAGTACGACCTGAAGGAGACTCTGGCAGGCAAGGGCGTTGAGTTGCGGCACGAATGCCGAATACTCGATGTCTGCAACCCACAGCAAGCGGCGCGTGTACTGACAACGGACATGGGCATGAACGTCGCGTTGCCCTGTCGCATCTCGGTTTACGAGGAAGGTGGGCAGACCCGAATCGGTATGGTGAAGCCTACGGCGATGCTCGCGAGCCTTTCGGACTCGCAGGAACTGAAACGTGTGGCGGAGGACGTCGAGCTGGCAATCACTCGAATGATTGATGCGGCGAGGTAATCTGTTCAGCGCGATCAGCCCCGCTTGCGAACCGGCGGCTTTGCAGCCACTTTCTTCGAAGACGGGGTCGTCTTCGGCTTGGCAGATGGCGGTGCCTTGCCGGCCGTGTCCGTCTTCCGCTTGAGGCTCCTGGCCAGCATTTCGGTCAGGTCGATCACGTTGGAGGAGCGTACTTCGTTCGAGGCTTCCTCGACCGGCGTCACCGACTCGGTTTCGCCGGCCTTGATCTTGCGGTTCACGAGTTCGTGCACGGCCGCGCTGAAGTTCTCGGTGTAGTCCGCGGGCTTCCATTTGCCCGTCATGTTGCTGATGAGTTGCAGGATGGCGAGGTGGCGTTCGGTCATGGTCCTCGTGCTGCAAGACTCCGGGAGGCCGCAACCAATGCAACTGGCGCGGCCTCCTTGGAGCGGGTGAGCCGCTTAGCGAGCGGCGACCTTCCGCGGGGCGCTTACAGAAGCTTCCGTGGTGTAGCTGATGTCGTCGGCGCCGGCGCTCTCGAAGATCTCTTTCGCCCGGTCGATTTCCTCACTGCTCTCCGCGTGGACCGAGAGCAGGATATTGCCGCCCTTCACCTTGCCTTCATAGCGCTTGGCTTCGAGTTCGGGGATACCGAGACCGATCAGCGTTCCGGTAAGGCCACCGACCATCGCTCCCGCCGCAGCGCCACTGAGCGCGGCCATGATGGGACCCGCCGCGATCAACGGCCCTACGCCCGGAATTGCCAGTGCACCGATCCCGGCCAGCCAGCCGAGCCCACCGCCCACTGCGCCGCCGACGCTGGCACCGGTTGCGGCACCTTCGGGCGCTTTGGTGTTCTGTTCGTGCGCGAAATCTTTCGTACCGCTCTTATCCGGGAACAACGCCGAGATGCTATCGGCAGAAAATCCTGCTGCTTTGAACGCATCAGTTGCCTGTATTGCGGAGGCCTCGGTCGGCAGGATGCCGAAGACAGCTTTGGTTTTGGACATGTTCGTTTCCTCTGGGGAATGGTTGGTGTATGAATCGATTCAGCGCTTGATCACTTGGAGTTCGTTCAGAACGCGATCCGGGCCGGCAGCCTCGTTCGCGATGGCCACGATGCGCGCCTGCTCGGCAGCGTTCGCCACTGGGCCGCGCAGCGTGACCATGCCATCGACGGTGATCACTTTGACGTTCTGCGCATTCGTACCGAGGGTGTCGTCATCGACCAGCATCTTGCGAATGGAGCGCGTCAGCTCGACATCCGATTCGGCGTGGGATTGGTCGAGCGGCGTCACCTTGTCCCCAGCAGCGTCACGCGCATTGTGAATGCTGTTATCCGCAGGCTTATTCTCATTGACTGCGGCGAGATCAGCGGCATAAATCGGGCTGGATAGCACGAGTGCAATGGCCGCGGCGAGTACTGTTCGACTCAGACTGACTGGTGTAGCGCCTTTAATTGTCATGCGAGATTGTCCGTGTTGAATTGAAACCGGACTTCAGTGTCTACGCATCTCAGGCCCTGGTCCGTGCGCTGGCGCACTTGGTCGGGGCAACGACCCATCAAGCGTCGCGCGGTGCTATTGCGTGCGAAAGCGCACAGACGTTGTCGTCATGCGGTAGCACGAACGCCGGGTCAGCGCGCCATTCGCGGTGACTAGGCGCCCGTGACCTCGTTCATCGATGCGGCGGACGCTTCAGGGCGCCAGCTGCGCCATGACGAACAGGCCCAGGACGAGCAGCGGGACGAACACCGCAAGGAAAACAGCGAGACGCATCCCCAGCAAGTCCGGCAGCATGATGCCGCCGCGGTTGCCAATTCTCTGAATCGTCGAACCGACGTAGGCCGATGTTTCGGCATAGAAATAGCTGCCCGCAATCACGCGATCGGCGCGCCGCGCATGTGCACTCGTTGCCGGATTCGCCATTCGTCACTATAGGAAGCGAGAAGGGGTAGACCGCGTTTCAGATGCTAGAAATTGTTGAGCGACACGTCTGTGCGTCGCCGCGCACGACGGCGCCTAAACCGTGGGAGGGGCGGTCCTCGGCGGCACCGGAGGCAGCAGGCGATCCTCTTCCTTCTTGACGACCGAATAGCACTCGCACGAGAGCCGTTCCAGTTGCGGCCGATCCAGGACGGTGATCTGCCCGCGGCTGTAGCGGATAGCCCCGAGTCTCCGCAGCTTGCCGGCGACCTCGGTGACGCCCTCGCGGCGTACCCCCAGCATGTTGGCGATCAGTTGCTGGGTCATTTCGAGTTTGTTCGTGGGCAGCCGGTCGAGCGACAGCAGCAGCCAGCGGCAAAACTGTTGATCGAGGGTATGGTGGCGATTGCAGACGGCGGTCTGCGCCATCTGCGTAATCAGTGCTTGCGTATAGCGCAGGAACAACTCTTGGATCTTGCCATGGCGGTCGAACTCGTCCTTGAGGCGCCGGCCGATCAGGCGATAGGCGTGCCCGGCGCTCTGCACGACGGCCCGGTTCGTGGTGGTCTCGCCGCCCATGAAGAGCGATATCCCAATGAGGCCTTCGTTGCCCGCCACCGAGATTTCCGCGGATGCGCCGTCAATCGTCACGTAGAGCAGCGAAACGATGCAGTCGGTCGGAAAATACACGTGGCTCAACGTGTCACCGGGCTCATACAGAACTTCCCCGAGCCGCAGGTCGACGGACTCTAGATGCGGGAAGATCCGTTCTCGTTGGTCGGGCCCGAGAGCGGCAAACAGGTGATTTTCAGTCGGATCGTGCTTTGCTGGCATGGCTTCATGATCAGCAGATGTACCCTTGGCGGGGTCGCCAGAGTTAGATGACGCGTTGAGGCTCATCGCGGGGGCGTGCGTCAGAGCTGGGACGACAGTAGCGCCGACGCGTGGTCGAGGAGGCGTTCCTGCCACGGCCGGATCGACTGCCCAGTCAGGTCGTCCGGGACGAAATAGCAAGCCGACAATTCAATCGTGTGCACGGCGGCCGTGATGGAAAGCAGGTACATGAGCAGCATGCTGTCTCCCCCGCCATTCGGGGAACTGGTGAACACCTGCGCGCGAGCGTCACCGACGCGATCATGCGTCCAGGGCTCCACGCCGTCAGGTTGACGGCCACATGCGAGCGGGCGGCGGCACTACGCCGCCGCCCGGTGTCAGGATTCCCGCATTGCAGTCAAGACGAATGCAACGCTGGCGATGATCGCGTTCGAGCTACTTTCCGTCGCGATCCGAATCGCCGGGAATGACGCGTTCGACGGCATCGCTCATGCGCTGCCACGCGTCGCGGCTTGCGTCCTTGGCTCTCTCCCAGGACAAACTGGAATTGCCCCTGACCCGCTCCCAATCACGCTTGAGCTCCGGTTCGGCGTCGTCGAATGAGCGTCCTTTCGATCGCCCGTACGCTTCGGCACCGTGACGGTAGGCCGGGCTGTAATCGTCGAATTTCGAGTCGCCCTTCACATACGGCCGGCTGGAGAAATTCTTGCGCCAATATGCTTCCTCGGCGGTCGGATCGATCGCTTCCGCGATCCCCTTGCCTGCGAGGCCGCCGGCCACCGCACCGACTGCCGCGCCCACGACGGTGCCGACAGGACCTGCGACCGATCCGGCCAATGCGCCAGCCGCGACGCCGCCGGCCGCAGCGCCCACTCCGGTGCCAACCGGGTGCGCACCAGGCGCGCCCGAAATTGGATCTCGATTGGCGTCAGTCTTGGGCGTTTCCTTCCGGATGGGTGTGTTCATCTTTCGTCTCCAATTGAGGTGTCGTTAGTCGTACGGCGTCGCTCGCAGTGATGGGAGGCGGTGCCGTCTGCGCAATATGTCAAACAACGGCCCGAATCTCTGTACGTTGCCGCTCATTGCGATTAGTCAGGCCGGCAGCAATGCGGCCTCTCGCTCCGTGTGTCGATGCTTGCCCACGGCGGCAATGAAGGCGGCTGAAGCATCCTCGGCGTCGCGTGCCAGCAGGATGCCGGGATCGCTCTCGCCCGAGGGCAGAGTGGTCGCGACCCCGGCACTGACGAGCAGGTGCTTCGACGCACCCAGTGCCAGGATCGTCTTGCCGTGGCGGTACTGGTTCCTGATGAAGTCCATCGTCTGGTGGTGCCGAGCCAGATCCGTCACTCCTTCGACGCCGTCGGGTAGCACGAGTGCGTCGAACAGCACCGGTGGCGAATTCTCGAGAGTGCCCGACGCTTCCAGCGGCTTGCGGTCCGCGGTCTTCACCCGACCGAGTCGCGGCGCGATCACGACGGGTACTGCACCCGCTCGGGCGAGTGAAGAGACCATGGCTATGATCGACGCGCCTTCCACCGCGTCCGCGGCCAGGATTGCCACCTTGCGGGTCCGAATGCCACCGTCGCCCGGTAGTGCCGTCAGCGAGAGTGCCGCGGACATCACTACTTCGGGAGACACGGGCCTGGCCAGCGCCTTGGGCAGCGCCTTGGGTAACGCCATGCCGAGTCCGGCTGCGACTGCTGCAGCCAGGTCCGCAGATACGTTCACCAGCGATGCAACCATTCGTTCGCGAATCGCGGGCACCGAGACTTTGCTGAGTTCGAATCGGAAGCCGCCGGCGATGTGCGCTTTCTCCACCTCGGTCTGACTTTCGTAGAACAGGCTGGCCTGGGTGTAATGATCGGCGAACTTCTCGGGCTTGCCGCGCAGCTTTTCGCCCTCGATCGGTTGCGGGAACGACACGAATCCCGCCGCGCCAGCCTGGAACGGGCAGCCGCCCCCCAAGGAGTTCGGCTCGTAGGCGACTCGCCCGCGCGGGATGGCCTGCCGATGCAAGCCGTCGCGCTGGTTGTTGTGCACTGGCGCCAGCGACGCGTTGATCGGGATCTCGTGGAAATTCACGCCTCCGAGCCTGGTGATCTGCGTGTCGATATAGGAATGGATACGGCCGGCCAGCAGCGGATCGTTGCTGAAGTCGATACCGGGGACCACATGCGCGGTGCAGAAGGCGACCTGTTCGGTTTCGGCGAAGAAATTGTCCGGGTTGCGATTCAGCACCATGCGGCCCACCGGCGTCACCGGCACCAGTTCCTCGGGGATCAGCTTGGTGGCGTCGAGCACGTCGAAGCTGAAGGCCTCGGCCTGCGCCTCGGTGAAGATCTGCAGACCGAGCTCCCACTCCGGGTATTCGCCGGCCTCGATTGCATCCCACAGGTCGCGACGATGGAAGTCGGAGTCGACTCCAGAGATCTTGACGGCTTCGTCCCACACCAGCGAATGCGTGCCGAGCCTGGGCTTCCAATGAAACTTGACGAACTGCGACACGCCCTTCGCGTTGACGAGCCGGAATGTGTGCACGCCGAATCCCTGCATCATGCGCAGGCTGCGTGGAATGCCACGATCGGACATGACCCACATCAACGTGTGCGTCGTTTCGGGCATCAACGAAGCAAAGTCCCAGAAGGTGTCATGGGCCGATGCAGCCTGCGGCATGCCGTTGTGCGGCTCGGGCTTCACGGCATGGATCAGGTCGGGAAACTTGATCGCATCCTGGATGAAGAACACCGGGATGTTGTTGCCTACCAGGTCCCAGTTGCCTTCGTCCGTGTAGAACTTGACGGCGAAGCCGCGGACATCGCGCGCCGTGTCGGTCGAACCGCGTTCGCCGGCCACGGTCGAGAAGCGTACGAATACAGGCGTGATCTTGCCCGCCGCCTGGAACGGTGCTGCGCGGGTCAAGTCCGTCAGGGGCTTGTAGGCCTCGAAGTACCCGTGAGCAGCCGAGCCTCGCGCATGCACGACGCGCTCGGGAATGCGCTCGTGGTCGAAGTGCGTGATCTTCTCGCGCAAGACGAAGTCTTCGAGCAGGGTCGGTCCCCGCAGCCCGGCCTTCAGCGAGTTCTGGTTGTCGCTGACGGACACACCCTGGTTTGTCGTCAGCGCGTGGCCGCCGTCGTCGACGCGCACGCGGTCGAGCGAACCGGCGCCGGGCGCGAGATCGCCGGCCGGTTTGCTGCCCGTCTTGGCGGAACGGTTGGCTTCGCTGACGGTGCTGGCGGATACCAGTTCGGACGAGGGCTCGATTGTCTGACCTGCCGAAGGTGCGACGGCATTGTCACGCCCGAATTCCTTGCGCTTGCTGGTGTTGTGCGGCATCGCCGCGGCGAGTGACTGCACGGCCGCCGCCTGGATCTCCACTGCGGCGCACTTCTCTGCAGGCGTGGACTTGGAACGGCTCTTCTTCATATGCGGTTTCTCGCTGACGAGTGACGGAAACGGACCAGTCAATCGGGCGCCGGATCAGCCTCTCATCGTCAGAAGCTTCGCCTTGCGGGCGGCCATCCGTGAGCCGAGTTCGAGGAGATCCAGCGAAGACGCCTTTACCTTCGGGAACATCTCGTTCTGCTCTTCCTTGACATGATGTTTCACGTACTCGGAAAGCACCTTCACCTTTGCGTCGTACATCTCGCCGTCGGGCTCGACCGCCTCAATCTGCGCGATCAGCTCTTTGACGCTGGCATGTTCGACCGTGGCTTCCGGTACCAACATGTGGTCCTTAAGAGCCGCTTTGACCCCCGGGTAGAAAATCTCTTCCTCGATCTGTGCATGCACGCTCAGCTCCGTGCAGATATCGGCGACCAGCGCCTTCTTCTTGGCGACGGACCGCGTCTTCTCGTACGTGGAAAACAGGCCACTGACCTTCGCGTGGTCGGCCTTTAACTGCTTGATCGCGTCCTCGGCGGCAGGTGTCTTCGGCGCAACGCGGGCTTTGGTGGTGGTGCTCATGGCAAATCCTCTGGTGCGGTGGATGCCCTGGGGGTGCGGGGAAGGATCGCAACCTAGAGCCTCCTGCAGTTCATGTCTGTGCGCTGGCGCACCTCGTACCGGGTGGAGATCATCATGCGCGCGAGGTCGCAACGGTGAAGGTCGTCGGCTTGCTCGCGCCGAAGCGGGGTCTCCGTCGTCCAAAGGTCCGCGCCGGGCACGCTGCAATGCATCCCCGGCGCGGGTTGATCGTCAGCGACTCCGCTCGCTGGCCTGCTGCGCCCGCGCCGCGCCGATCGCAGTCTTCACGTGCTTGCGCTCCTCGGGCGGCGGCAGCACCGCCTTCATCCCAAGGGACTGGATCCAGAGCTCCCGGCACCATCCCTGCGAATGGTAGAGATGCTCGTCCTCCTGCTCCTCGACTCGTTCATGTGCTTCTGTGACGGCCCGCGCCGCATCCCCGCGCAGCTTCTTCGCGCACTTGCCGATCAGCTCCCAGTTGAGATGGTCCTTCGTCTCCGCGATCACGACGCACTCGCACGCGACCAGTTCGGCAGCTTCCGGCGTGCCCGACGCAAGGGCCAGTTCCATCGCGTCCACCAGCGCTTCGCCCAGGTGACGCACGACGCTCCGACCGGGGGTTTCCTCCGATGCATCGATCTCCAGGCTCCTGCAGACCGTCGTCAGTGTCTCGACGTGGGATCGGGTTTCCTCGAGGTACTTCTCCCATTCTTCCCTGAGTTCGTCGTTGACGACGCACTTGAGCGCCGTCTCGTAAACCTGCAGGCCGCCCAATTCGTGCTCGAGCGACTGCAGGATCAGCTCAGCAAACTGCTTGGTATCCATGTCAACGTTCTCCGTCGTGAGCGCACCGCGCGCTCGCCACAGAATGCGCGCGCGCTCTGCTCGTTCATGTCGGCAAGCACCGCTCCCTGCTGTGGGATCCGCCTGAGGGTCGGAGCGATCGTCCTACAGAGTGGCGGGGTCGGGTCCGATAGGACAGTCTCGGGACACTCGCCAGAATTCAGACGGTCCCGAAACCCAACTGACTCCAGGAGGAAATCATGGGAACGACTCAACGTACGCACGACCGCTCAGTGACCCGCGATCCGAGCACCGGCGTAGACGATGCCGATCTGTCTGGCACGACCGCCGACAGGGACTTCAATCCGAGCGTGCACGACATCTACTGGCGGGAACAGCACACCCGCGAGCCGTACTACCGGAAGGACTTCACCTACGACGATTACGCGCCGGCCTATCGCACGGGCTACGAGACCGCGGGGCGGTACCTGGGCCAGGGCCGCAGGTTCGACGATCTTGAGTCGGAACTGCATTCGAACTACGAGCGCACCAAGGGCAAGTCCCGGCTGGCGTGGCAGGACGCCAAGGAAGCCGCCCGGGCGGCGTGGCATCGCGTCGAGCGAATCCTGCCGGGCGACGCCGACGGCGACGGCCGCTGACTCGCCAGGAGAGCACACCGTGAACCTGATCATCTGGTTGGTCGTCGGTGGCGTCATCGGCTGGCTCGCAAGCCTGGTCATGAAGACGGACGCGCAGCAAGGGATGATCCTGAACGTCTTGTTGGGCGTCGTCGGCGCCTTGCTCGGCGGCTGGCTGCTGTCGCCGCTGTTGGGCGCGGGAACCGTCAACCAGGGCGACTTCAGCCTCTTAGGGTTGCTGGTCTCGTTCGGCGGCGCGATCATCCTGCTGTTCGTCGTGAACCTGCTGCGCCGCGGGGCGGCCCGCTAAGCGTACTTTCGGGTACGCTGCCACCGGGCGGCGGCGTATTGCCGCCGCCCGTCTTGCATGCGATTCGCATCGTCGCTCCGCCGAGGGAACGTTAACGGGGGCCGTCGCATGGTATGGAGCCGTAAACGCATGGTCGTGGCGGGGCTGGTGGGCGCACTGATCGCGGTGGTCGTCACCGTAATCGCGCTCAATTTCGTCGCTGGCGAAAAGCAGATCGAACGCAAGCTCGAGCATCGCTACACGATCGACGACCCGC
>Ga0105099_10002751_pt1 | contig 10342 bp, 5 predicted proteins | sample PPLLak3cmMay2015_2_FD_79138 | JGI IMG/M metagenome (GOLD analysis project Ga0105099, IMG submission 79138) | Freshwater sediment microbial communities from Prairie Pothole Lake near Jamestown, North Dakota, USA - PPLs Lake P8 Core (1) Depth... | ecosystem: Environmental > Aquatic > Freshwater >...
TATTCGCTTTTCTCGTTGTTGGCGGATACCCCTAAACGAAAACGGGTTTGGAGAGTGACGCGGTTGACCGAAAAATTGCCGTTGATCGAGTTTGATTTCCGCGATTGTTCGCCGTTCAACCGGCCGCGTCCGCTGAAACTGAAGACCCAGAAGTCCCAGGCATCGGAGACCGCGGTTTGCTTGACTTTTCCGGCAAAGCCCAGGGTGAGAATTTGGGCGATCGGCGTTCGGGCGACATAAGGCGTGAGCCCGAGCTTGAGAACCTGGACGAGGCCTTTCCGGGTTTCATCCTGGGTATCGATCTTGTTGGAAAAGTATTTCAGTTCGTTCTTGAGATCTTCGTAAGTTCCCTGGCCGATGAAGGCCATCGTGTATTCGTTTCCGCCGCTTCCGGTGCCCTGCTGACTGACGAGAATATGAACGTCGGCTTCTTGGCGATCGCGGACATAATTGACGAACTCGATTTCAGTTTTGATAAAGTTGGTGTCGAGTCGCTGTCCGTCGAGATAAACTTTTGGAGCCGATTTTTTCAATTCGTCGATATTCTGGATTTTTTCTTTTTCTTCCGCGAGAAGAGATCGGGTGGCCGGCAGCAGGAACGCCGCGATGATCGCAAGGATGAGGGCGCGTTTCTTCAACGTCGGTCTCCTTTTAAAACCATTTCCCCGTCCCTTTTGGGGCTGACGGGGCCATTTCAATTTTTTATATCGAGGTTTTGACGCTAAAGCCGGAGTTTTCTTCCCGTTTAATCATCTATGGGAGAAAAACATCCTTAGAGGCCGCCGGCTCCGAAACCGACGGATCGCATACTCAGACAGGCTATTCTAACAGAGGCATCGTTCTTCGTCCAGCGGATCGACCGCTGACCGATATACGGGTTCCCTTTGGATGAAGAATAGAACTTCCTGAGCCGCTTTTAAACGTTAGATCTCCAGCCCCGACCCGGGGGCTCCGACATTAAATCTGATTGGAAAAATCGGGCTTCAAATCGAAAACCATTTGATGGTCAGGATCGTCCGGATGAGAATCGATTCCGTTTTTTTATTTGTTCAGCGGCTTCCACTCGAATAAATCAAGCTTCAGGGCATACGCGTTCAAGGCTCGCGCGGTTTCGGGCGAGATCGGCTCGAGCCGGGCGCCGAGCGAAGCCCGTTTGGCTTCTGCAATTTCAACCATCGAAATGACCCGGGCTCTGATCTGAGTTTGAGAAAACCGGCCCTTGATCCCGGGCTGATCGAGAACATCGATCAGCTTGGTATTTGGGTTTAGAATTCCGGCCAACTTCATTCCGCGTTCGGCAAAGGCGCGCTCCCAGAGTTCGGTTGAATAGCCGAAGTGGGTGCAGACGAGAGCGGCGTAAACGGGAGCGTGGGGATCGGAAAGTTTCGCGACGGCTTCGTCCACATAGGAGGAAATCAGAAGTCCGGTGTCGTCCCCCCGCCAGTCGGTTTCGATATAGCTCGCGAGCTCAGGGCAAGGTTGAGAAGCGAGGCGGGAGGCGGCGATGCCGTTTGCGAGCAGTTTTCGTCGATGCTCTCCCTCGGCGATCGTCGTCTCCGTCCCGAATAGGATTCCAGCCGCGTCGGGATTTCTCGATAGGGCATCGATCAGGTGAGCGACGCCCGAATCAATGATGCCGATGATCGGAATTTTCGATGTTTTCACGAAAGGGACGTCCGCGATCAGAACGGAAAGGGTGTTGCAACCGACGAGGATGAGGTCGGGCTTGATTTCAGCCGCCAAGCTCCGTAAAGCGCCGTCGAAAACCTTGATTTTGGCTTCGCGGGTCGGGAGGCTGTTGTATCCGCTGTCGTTCGAAAATAAAGCGTTGAAAAAGACCAAGTCGACCTGTTTGAACGAACGAGCGGTCTTCAAGCGCGCGGCCGCTTCGGCCATGATCGACAGCCCTCCCAATCCCGAATCCGTCACGGCGATGGTGATCGTGTCCCGGGAGAACAATTTTTCCAAAGTGGGCCGGGTTTGAAACGTGTCGATGGAAAGGGATTCGGAAACGGGAAGGGAGGCCAAAGCCGTAAGACCGAATACGAGGAGAAAAATTGTCGAAGCGAAAGCAACCCCGGATGAATTTTCTTTTTCGTTCGTCCTCCCTTGGGAGAGGATGTCTCGATTGGAAAAAGGTCTCCCTCGATCGGCGATTCTCTCCTTCCGGAGGAGAATCAGGTTTTTCATTGTCATTTCCTCGTCGCGGGATTCTGGATTATTCCGGTCCATTATATGCCGGAGAAGGGAAGTTGAAAACCGGATGGTCTCCCCAAAGGGGATTCGTCCAAGAGCGGATGGCCGTGGATGAAGACCGAGGGGATATAAACCGAAGAGTGGAAGGCCTATGACCGTAGGGAATCGCGCCGCCAGACAAAGGCCGAGAGATTTATTCCACCGCGACAGAGACGGATCGCCTTTTTAAGCTCATGTTGGCATAAGGCCCGGTCGTGGTCACATGATTGGCCCGTGTAGTATTTCTCCAACAGGGGTAAGGCTCGCGAATCGCCAAGCTGCCCCAGGGCCCAAACGACCCGATTGCGCTCGCGCAGATTGTGGGTCGGTGATTCCGCGTAGGCCATCAGGGCCTCAATCCGATCTCCCGGTTGTTCGTGAAGGGCGGCGGCGCTGACCGTCCGTACGCCCGCCCCGATTATCAGCGAAATCAGAAAACACATGCCGATCAGCAAAATCAAGATCCCGGCAAACGAAAAGACGAATTTTTCCTTCCTGTTAAACCTTTTTTTTAAGCCCGCGGAATTATCGTTCATGGATTCCTCCTGGAAGAAACCGCCTTTTCATCAGAATAATAAAAACCAACTATAAAGTCAACGATCCCGCCTTCTGACCGTTATATGGTTTCCGTTTGGATGAAGAATACACATTCCTGAGCCGCATAAAAATGGCTTATCCCCAAACCCAACCCGGGTGTCCCAACTGTAAATACTGTTTGAAAAATCGGGCTTTACATCGAAAACTGTATAACGGTCAGTCCCGAATTATTCATGAAAATATTTATAATTCCATATTTATTTTATTATCATAAAGATATAAAACAAGGCTGTGGAAAGTGGAAAATTCATTTTTTTAAAAAGCGGTCGCGATGCCGGTCATCCAGCGGTGAAAACCGCGCTCGATATCATGCGTGTATTCGGCGACCCATTTGAGATTACGGCGCAAAAGATGGTTGGCATTGAATGTAAGCGTGTGATAGTTCGCCGTATCCAGGGTGGACTTGACTCTGTTCCAGGCAAGAGTGAAGAACGTCCGCCCTTTTTCTCCCCATGGACTGATAATGGCCTCTGCCAGGAAGGCGTCGCTGGTGTGGCCCTTGGCCGCAGCGGTGAAAAGGGGATTTGAGTCCGTGCGTTTCACGAATTCAAGAAGCAAATCGACCTGGGGCAGCCGAATCCGCAGATCCGGGCCGAAGTAGGTGACCGTATTGGCGAATCCCCCCGCTCCGGCCTCTTTCCCGGAATACCCCAGGACCCCGACGCGAATGTTGCCTTTCCAGAAACTTTGAGCCAAGCGTCCGATGAAGCTTTTGTATTTGTCTGAATCGAAGATGTCCTGTTCTTCAATCCCGTTGCCGTTGACGACTTGGGCGATGATATCCAGGCCGAAATTGGTCCCCGTGGCGGCCAGGATGCCCCGGTCATAGGCCAGGTTGATCCGGCTGTCGCCGACCCGGAATTTCATTAGAGCATAGTTTTCGAAGGTCAGTCGGGTCTCGGTCGCTTTGATGGGATCGGTGACCCGATACTGGCCGAAGAGGATATCCAGGGGCAGGCCAAAGACGTTCCGGAAGTTTAAATAGGTGTCTTCCAGCCCGGCGATCCTCCCATCCTCAGCCAGGAGGAAGTAGGTATAGTAGGAAATATCGTCGGAAATGTTCCCGCCGCTCAGGATTTTCATGGCCACCGGAGCGCGAAAATCGCCTTTGACCTCGGCTTTGGGTTCATAGCTCAAATAGGCGTCGAAGCGGAAAGCCAGGGGGAGGTCGCGTTGAAGAAGCAAAAGCGGATCGCCGGTGTCGACCGTCGCTCGCGGGGGCTCCTTATCGGGGATGCGGTATCCGTTGTCCATGAATTCTTCGCCGAAGGCCTTGAGGTGCGGCACAGGGGCGTGACAGACTTCGCAGGAATAGCCGTATTTTCGGGCGAAGGCGGGGATGGCCGCGGCCGCCTGGGCCATGGCGAGAGTGATGATCACGAGGGTGATGGCTTTTTTCATAGGACGATCCTCCCCGGAATTATTCATAAAAAAGTCATTGGACCATTCCATTCCAATCTTACCGGACTCGCCTGAGGTTTCAGGCCACGGGCGAGTGGCGAGGCTTAGTAAACAACGCGGATGACGGTTTCGGCGGAGTTGACTTCCAAAGCTGTGGATTCTTCCGCCGGGACTTTCAGGAATTCGGCCACCGACTTCACCAGCAGCCGATAGTAGAGTTTTGCTTCGATCCGAAGCAGCCCTTCGGGCAGAGTCTGGGGGAGATTCCAGGAGTAGGTTTCGATCTTGGTTTCCCGTGGACCGATCCTGTAATCGACTCCGAACGATGCCGTATTCCACTGGCCGATCGTCAGCCGGCCTTTGGGATCGAAGTAAGGGAGGCGGAAAATGCGATGCCCTTCCTCTTCGATCGCGTCGCGCGAAACGCCCTTGAAATCGGGCAGATTCATCATCATATCGCCCATGTCCTGATAAGCCGGGGCGTTCGAGGTGATGGTGTACTCCTCTCCCTTGAATCCCTTTTTATCCACCGGAAGCAAATAGCGCAGGCCTTTGGCGTCGATCGCGTGGACTTCGACCCACAGTTGGCGATCCTCGACCGAACCGGTCGGGATCTTGTGGCCGGCTTTGGCGTTATAGAGATGCACGGAAACAACCGCCTTCTCGCCGGGCTCGAGTTCCTCCGCGTCGGAGTAGACTTTCATTTCGATCGCCCCGCGGACCTTGGCCGGTACATGGCCGCCTGGGAAGTTGTGATTGGCCATGTCGTCCAGCGGCGCGCCCATGTCGGCGCTCCGGCCCGGGGCATGCCACATGTGACAGTCCTGACAGCGGACTCCTTGTTTGCTATAAGGACCCTCTTTCCATTCGATCTGAGTGGATTTGACCCAAAGGCCGTAAGGGTTTTTTTCATTGTGACAGGTGCCGCAAAAATCAGGGGACCGAACGAAGTCCGAATATTTCGTCTCATGATGAGGGGAGACGACGCCGTCCCGAGGGCCGTATTTCGTTTTGCCCGGGCTCAGGACGTAGTTGAAGTTGAACGGAGGTTCGGCGCTTTTCCCGGTGATCGTGTGGCAAATATCGCAGAAGACGGATTCGTTGGCTCGGCTGCCGGCCGAGGGGAGCGGGGGTGGAACATCGCCGATGAAGAAAGCCGCCGGAGTGTGACATCCGTTGCATCCCGCTTTGACCTCGGCGACCTTGGCGTCTTTTTCCGCTTGGGGAATGGCCAGCTTGAAATATTCGATCTCGTCCCAGTGATGGGTATAGGCTTGAGCCATCATGGACTGTTTCCATTGGACATGGATGTCCTTGTGGCACTGGGCGCAACGCCGCGGCGTCTCGAACAGGTCGTAAGTTTTTTTGGATTGGGGGACGGAAGCGATCAACAGGATGGCGACGGCGATCACTCCGGTTGTGGCGAGAGCGGCCCGGTTTATGGTTCTCATGGGTTCCTCTCCCTCATGGCGATCATCAATATTAATACCCAAAATAGGCTGAAGAGGCAAGTCACATCTTCCTTTTCCGAAACAATAAAATCGGAAGGTTCTCTTCCCTTTGATGAGGGTGGCTCGAAAGGCTGACAACCTCCGCTCCTCCTTTCGCGTTTCTAAGCTCCACGGATGCAAATCTCTGAAGCTTAGGCGCCGTTCAGGAGGCGTTCTTCTCGGCGACGGGGCCTTCTGAATCCATCCGGAACCCTTTCTTCTCCCATTACCCACACTCTTGGGAAGAGAACCAACTGGAATGAATCATTTGGAAACGATTCGGCGGTCGGAGGGGAAAAAGATTCTTCGACGGTTGTTTGGGGCCTCGACAGACTCCGGATTCGTCGCCTGTCGTCTGGAATAAATCGCTGAAACATGCTAGGATATGGCCCTGCCGAGATCGCTCGTGGGCGTTTAGCTCAGCTGGGAGAGCGCAGCGTTCGCAACGCTGAGGCCGGGGGTTCGAATCCCCCAACGTCCACCAATCTTTCTTTTATGTCCGTGAAATTCATCGGCCTTCTTTGTCGCAATTTCGGTCCCTTTCCGACAACCTGCTTGGAATCCGGAAATTCGGCCTTCGACGCTGGGGAGTGATCTTGTGTCGATCGAAAAAAAAGAGAGGAGACGAGGATTCTGAGGAGGAGGCGGCGCCCTCGTCCGACGAGGGGATCGGATCTTGGAGGCCGGTCCGGATTCCGGTCAGGTTTGAGAGGCGGAATTCTGCTCGCGGAAATGTATCCGGAATTCGGTTCCGGGGGAAGGGATGAGCTCGAGGCGGCCGTCAAGTTGTTGAGTGAGCAGGTTCACGAGCTGGAGTCCCAAGTGTTCGGTTTGATCGATCTTGATGTCTTTGGGGAAGCCGATCCCATCATCCCGGACGGAAAGCAGGAAGTTTTCGGCGATTCGCCGAAGCTCGATCACGATTTCACCCCGGCGGTCGTCGGGAAAGGCATGTTTCAGGGCGTTGGAGACGAGTTCGTTGATGATCAAGCCCAGAGGAATGGCCGTCTTGAGGTCGAAATTGATTTCCTCCGCGTTCGTCCGAATCAGAATCTGGCCAGGATGCTTGACCTGAGACCCGATCAGCGTGTTCGTCAGGTTCCGGATATAATTTCCAAAATCGATTCGCGACAGGCTTTTCGATTGATATAGTTTTTCATGGATGAGGGACATGGACCGGATCCGGCGTTGACTGTCTTTAAAGGCCTCGATCGCCTGGGAATCCTTGAGATGACGGGCTTGGAGATTCAGCAGGCTCGAAATAAGCTGCATGTTGTTCTTGACGCGGTGGTGAATTTCCTTGAGGAGGATCTCTCGTTCCTGGAGAGCAATCTGCAAGTCCGTTTTGGATCGAACGAGATCGGTGATATCGGCGATCATGCCCTCGAAATGATGGATTCGCCCATCGGCGTTGCGAATGGCTACGGTATTCAATAAGGCATGAAACGTCGTCCCGTCCTTGCGTCGAAGACGGATTTCCCGGTTTCTGATTTTATCTTCCGTCTCCATAATCCGGATGATCTCATCGCGGTCCCGCGGATCGGCATAGAGGTCTCGGATGGAGGTGTTCATGAATTCCGAAGTCGAATCGTAGCCGAACATCCGAACCATGGCCGGATTGGCTGCGAGATGGCGGCCTTCCGGAGTGGACTGGTAAACTCCCTCCAAGCTGTTTTCAAACAGGCGGCGATATTTTTTCTCGGAAGCTTGAACTTCGAGTTCGGCCAGTTTGCGTTCGGTGATGTCCTCCACCGTGCCTTCATAGTACAAGGGATCGCCCTTGGGACCAGAGATGACCCGAGCGCTTTCCCGGACAAAGATCGTCGTGCCGTCTTGTTTTTTCCAGGCGGCTTCCAGCCCTCGAATGAAGCCGTCCCTCTCGATTTTTTCCTTGAAGGCGGATCGAGGATAGTCCGGCTCAAATCCCTCCTTCTCCAGGTTTCGAATCGTCAGCTCCTCGATGGTTCGGCATCCCAACATCCGCAAGAGGGCCGGGTTGGCGAGAAGGATCCGACCATCCGGAGTCGTCCGGTAAAGCCCGACGGTGGCATTTTCGTAGAGCGTCCGAAAGCGTTCTTCGCTTTCGAGGAGCGCCGCTTCCGTCCGTTTTCCTTCGGTGATGTCCCGGCTGACGCCGACAACTCCGGCGATCCGACCCTGGGCATCGAGAAATGGAGTTTTAATCGTTTCGTAGACGGTCTTCCGGCCATCCCGTCCCATTTTCGTTTCCTCAAAACGGAAAAACCGTCCTGAGGAGAGAACGTCGTCATCGCTTTTCCGGGAAGCAGCAGCCGTTTCGGGCGGGAAAATTTCTTCGTCGGTTTTGCCGATAATTTCGGCTTTGGGGAGTCCCACGGCCCATTCGAAAGCTTCATTCGAAATGACGATCCGCCGGGCTGCGTCCTTGAAATAGACAAGGTGGGGGATGGCTTGGATCAAGCCGAGGAGTTTCGCGTTTGATTCCTGGAAAGCGCATTCAATCTTTTTATGCGAAGTGATATCGTGGACGATGCCCCGGAAACCGACGGGGGCGCCCTCCGGATTCAGGCGGAGAGCCACGGTGAATTCCACCCAGAATCGCGGGCCGCCACGGAGAGCGACTTCGATTTCCTCGACCCGAAGCGGAGCTCCCGTCCGGAACACCTGCTGGAATTCAGCGAATACGGCGCGCGAGGTGTCCTCGCTCATATAGGCGCGGTTGTCGAGACCGATCAACTGCGCCGAAGACAGGCCGACCATTTTCTGGAAGGCACTGTTGACGAAGGTGAACCGGCCGTCGAGATCGACCTCATAATATCCATCGTCGATCTCATCGAGAATGGAGAGATCGGTCCGTAGGTTTGTGTTTGAGCCGTTTCCTTCTGCCACGGGAGACCTCGTTTCAAGCCGGCGTGCCCAATGACGTGTAGATGAAATCCGGAAGTGTCGATGATTATATTCCAATAAAATCCCGGATGCAATCATGGCCGGGGGTGAAAAAAAACGGGAGGGGGGGAGCCTCCGGCGTCGCTCTTTCCCTAAAATCCCCCCAAAAAAATCCTGGAGGGATCTGGGTTTTCCCGTTCTTCAAATTTCCGGAAGCCGAAGCCCTGCCTTGATTTAGAAGCCTCAGGGAGAGCTGCGAAGATCGGCCCTGATTTAGAAGCCTTATTGAGGACGACGAAACGTCGTGGAGGGCTGATAAGCCCGGGGCGACTGCCACGGCGATGGCGCATCCTTAGATCGGGGATTTTTGGCCTCTGATTTTTCACTGGAACTGAAAAATAAATTGATATTTCCAACGGCTTTCTTCAGGAAGACGATCCCCGGCGAAACGGAAACCTCACCCTCGGCCGGGCTGCCGTTCAAATATTTCCAGCTCACCGGGACTTGAATGGTCAACCCCTCTATGTCCAGGGGAACTTTAAGCTCGACGGTTTTCTCCCGGCTTGTGGTGACGACATCCATAGAGACTGAGTTTCGGGCCGTCCACCATTTTCCGAAATCCCCGATCGATCCGATCCAGGCCGCGTCTTTGACGGCCTCAACCAGGTTTTTTTCAAATTCCAATTTGGCGTCGGCTATATCCGTATGAATCAGGACGACATAGAGTCCGCCGTAGCGGGCGATTTTTCGGGCCAGGTCAACGGCTTGAGCCAAGGCCCCTTCCTTCGGCAATAATTCTTCATCCTCAATGGTGATGGGGAATTCAAAAATGGGCGATTCGGCCAGGATATCGCGATTGAAATTCAATTGAAAGGGAAGGTGAGTCAAGGAATTGTTGGCCGTCACGGAAGAACTGTACCTGTATCCGGTCGCTGCAAGCGATTGGGGAAGAGAATTGGGAAGGGATAGATGTCCGGGACGAAAACCGACCACCGTCTGTCGGCTCAGTTTTTCCAGGAGAAACTTGCTGATCCTCAATTCCCCCAATATTGTTCCGTGGGAAGCGGCGTTGCGGCTTTTGACAAACGGATGATAATCCGGATATTTTTCGTCGCCGGATCCTGCCGGAAATTGGCTGAAGATCTTGGAGTGGCTGACGGAATGGCTGGCCAGCTCCATCCCCAAAGCGCCGAGCTCGGTTAAATAATGGGCATTCTTTTCATTAATGAATATTTTATCATTCCAGTCCCTTACGTATTTTGTTTGCACAAAATATGTGGCCCGAAGGTCTTGTGATTTTTCATATTGGGCATAGGGAATGGAATTGATCAATGATATTCCCGAGTCGATGTCATGCGTCAATATCAGGGTCAAGTCCCGGTTGTCGGGGACGGTTCCCAGGGTGACGGCGTCGGCTTCATTTTCCCGGTAGACCCGGCGGAGCCATCTCAAGAAGACATCAAGAGCCGGTTCGAATTCATTGGCATAACTCCGGGCGATCCATTCTTCGCGGTTGTTGTATCCTCGGAGCAGAAAACCGCCCAGATCCAAACCGATCGCGTAAGCTTTTCCTTTTCCGATCGCATGTTTGGTGATGGCGGCTGTTCCATCTTCATACTCCGCAACGGGGGGAGAAACGGCTTTGGTATATCCATATGTCCCTATCGCCTCCCTCCGTTTTTGGGGGTCCCCAAGGCTGATGACTTTCTCACGCTCATCCGAAAGAAAATCATTTTCCGGTTGTTGATCGGAAA
>Ga0105099_10002752_pt1 | contig 10342 bp, 10 predicted proteins | sample PPLLak3cmMay2015_2_FD_79138 | JGI IMG/M metagenome (GOLD analysis project Ga0105099, IMG submission 79138) | Freshwater sediment microbial communities from Prairie Pothole Lake near Jamestown, North Dakota, USA - PPLs Lake P8 Core (1) Depth... | ecosystem: Environmental > Aquatic > Freshwater >...
TGCCTTCCGGCCCCGGCCCAAAGTGATGTCCAGCGTACTGCGCCTGACGCCAAAACCGGATAAAATGCCCCCCAAAGAAAGGCTGGATTATTATCGCTACCTGAAATTGGCCTTCTCAGCCCCCCGCAAGACCCTGCACAATAACCTCCGCCCCCGGTGGAGTCAAAAAATGGATAATTGTCTGAGTCAATGTGGCATCACGCCCACAGCCCGACCGGAGGAATTGAAAACAAATGATTTCATGGCCCTGTGGCACTGTTTGCAACAAGACCCCATGGCCTAACGCAAGCTTCGCCTACAAGCCCGATTCAGGGATCAGGGATCAGGGATAAGTTTAAAAACTAAAGTTCTTTTCTTTACGGCACTACCTAAAGCGGCAAAGTAGCCATGCTTGAGCCGTCTGGGGTGCGGATACGGATCTTGATGTTTGAGCCAGTGACATATGTCCCGTTTCCCAGACGACCCACAGTCCAGGAATAACCACCACTGGCAGCCGGAACGGAAGCGTCGATGACACCAGCCACAACATCATTCTGCAAGAGCTCGAAAATCAGATTGCCACTGATATTGTTGACTGTCCAGGTGATATTCTGGTTTGTCCCCATACTCCACAGCTCACCGCCGTTGGGAGAGGTAATGGTGATACTCTTGTTGAGGCCACTACTGTAGGCAAAATAGACCGTATCGGGGGTGTCACACATATTGCACCAGACAACACCCAGACCTTGGTTTGTGAACTGAGCGATATCAGGTGTTCGTGGGCAATTGGTCATGTCCAGAGTAACGCCCTGACCCCAGTTGCTCCCACCTTCAAAGTTCTTAACACAAACCTTGTTGGCATAATCGATAAAAGTTAAGTAAAGAGTATTGTCATAGTAGACCATGCCCGTGTAATAGTGCAGGTGGTCAAAAGAACCTTGGGCGATTCGCTGACTTGTTCCATACGTGGGCGTGCTGCCATTATAGGTGATGACCCGGCCCCAGTGGTAATGGTCAGTCAGATTGTACCACTGTACAACAACTTCAGTACCATCCAGTTTGACGGCCAGGTTGGGCAGGACCCGCATCGAACCATCGTTGCTGATATTGACTGGACTTTGCCAGATCCCGTTTACGGTCCGATTATAATATGCCTCATAAATGTGATTATCTCCACCAGTCTTTTCCATCCAGGTCAGATAGAGATTACCTGCATTGTCGGTGACAATATGGGAACGACCGCTGTAATAAGGAGTCAGGGACGCACTGACCGTATTACCCCAGTTGCCGTTTATTCGCTGTCTAACCATGATTTCACCTTGAAGTCCGCCATAGAACAGCTCCCAGCAGACCGATACGATATTGGTACTGGGGTTGTAACATATATCTGGCCACATGCTGTAGGTCTCATGCAGTGTCAGGGCTGGAGAGAAAAAACTGCCATTGTAATGGGAATACTGAATATCGTGGGCATGATCGTAGAAACCAGCCGACCAGACCACATGGAATTCGCCGCCAGCACCACCCCTGACCCGTGGCCAGGTACTTGGCAGCGTCTGACCAGGAATCTCAATAATATCACTCATGCCCCCACCAATAGAATAAATACGAGCCATGATACGATTTGTCGCCTCATTCCACCATACAGCCATCACATGGCCATCTGCACTGACAGCCACACTTGGGTGAATGGCGTTGCCGGCCCCACTCGATATCGGGAGCGACGTAAAATCCATATCACCGGCCGATACGGTCAATACCCCAAAAACAATAATAAACATACATGACAAGCTGGCTTTTTTTCTCATATTCACCTCTTCCTCAAATTGACCCCACCCTTTATAAGCATTATGTGCAAAGCGTCTTATTTTGTCAATAACCAGTAGTCCTCCAACTTAATCAATTGTTGTTCTGTCCGATTCAGCTTCTCTCTGATCTGTTTTGGACATCCCTTCGTCAAAGGCAGACTCACTTTCAAACGCTCTCGCGCATCCACCAGACCTTGAACAATCCGTTTTTTAATCATCTTTTCCTGACGCTTTTGCTCATCACCGTCAACAATAGAATTCAAGGAAGCGACCTGCCGTTCAATTTCTGCCAAATCAAACCATGCCGCCTGATCGAAATAATTCCAGGCAGCCGTTTTGTTCTTCGCTTTTGTGGCAATCAGACCCAGATAAAAAGCAGGTATTGCTGGAAAAGCCCGCTTCTGCAACGAAAGGCTAATGGCCTTCTCAAAACTGATTTGAGCAGTATCAAGTCGATCTTCATAAAAATGAATGATTCCTTCCAACTCCCAGAGATCCGGCAAATCGGCCACATAATCCTTGACCATATTGAGTTGAGCCAAGGCCTCTTCATGGCGTTTCAAATGGTAGAAATTAAGGGCTTTGTAATAAAGCGCCTCTCCCTGATAGGGCAGTTTTCGATCGACAATAATGGAAAAGGTTGCCAATGAATCTTCATAAAACTGAGTATATAACTGAGAAGCACCCATCCCAAAGAGTGATTCGTAATCATAGCGTATGCGAATCAACACCTGCTGGAAGTATTCCATGGCTTTGGCATGGTTTTCATAAGCCAGGTAGATCAAGCCAAGCCCCCGATACACATCCGGAATATCAGCACATAATCCAAGTACCTCGAGATAGAGTTTTTCAGCAGCACTCCTCTTCCCCTGAGATAAAAGCAGTTGCGCTTCAAAAAGCCGGGGCTCCAGAAACTCCTCATCCTGTTCAAAAAAAGGTCTGAAGCTACTGATCATATCCTTATTTAGCAAGATTAACAAAGGTGAATCAGGGTATGTGCGCTTCATCAGTTCAGTAAGCTCTTGCTTTTGCCTTCTCAACTCTTCCAGATCATAAATCCGCCTCATGCAGTATTCATGATAGATAAAAAGGTCCACATCATCGGCAAACTGATCAATTTCTATCAGGGGCTGGTCAATTAATTGTGAATAGTCTTGGTCTTTTTGATTCTCTTTGTCGAAGTAAAAATCTTCCTTGGTCATTTCACCCAGCGGGGTCAACAATCTGTTCAGATTTAACAACCAACTCAGACAATGCATAACCGGTGATTCAGTGGCGGTTTTTATTCCATCATAGATCGGCAATCCTTCTTTCCAGGGTATCTGGAGCAACTGTTTGCGTAGGAGTAACAAGCCCAAGTTTTGAACCCGTCGCGACCTCAATTCAGGCGTGACCTTTATTTCCCAAGCCTGAGCATAAAGTTGTTCGGCCTTTAACCAACCCAGATAATGTCGTTTTTCTGCCTGACGATCCCCTTCAGCCCAGAGATTCAACCATATGGGATCAGGCTCCGGAATCAGGTTGGCCTTCCTATCAGTGGAACAGCCCCAGCAAAACAGCATCACCCCCACACCAAGCCACCCACAACACCTCAATCCCTTTTTCTTCATTTCTTACCCCACTATATGCGACATGTGTCGCACAAAGAATATATAACTTACCCCCCTAATGTCAAGTTAAAAAAGGAGCTCCATGCGTTCTGATTCACAAGGCTCTCAAACCCGATGTCGACGATGACGGCATGGTCAACGAAACCGGAGCTAATCAAGACCGCACCTTCTTGTCAGGCTATGAGATGAATTTGCTATAGGCTTTTCAGCCAATCCTTATTACCGATTCTTTCGGGTTTTACTTCGCTCAACGGCTATACCTAGGATGTCGTCCAACTCCGTTTGGCCGATGAAATGGTATTTGGAGCTGAAGACTTCAACGGCATCTTTGACAGCCTGGGTCGAGATAGCCTGATGATCCATGGTCTTGCCCGGGGTCAGAGATTGAATGGCATAGAAGATTTGGATGTCGGTATAAAAGTCTAACAAATCGATTAATTCTTGAACCATTTCGGTCTGTGGCGGTAGATGGGTTTTAGCGACCTCTGGTTCTTCGATGGCCCTTAGTGCATCGGCGGCAAAGCTGGCCACCACAGGACAGGGATCCTGCCTGGCCTCTTTGAGGGCCGGAATCGCCGACACATCCGCAATATTGCCCAAGGCTTTACAAGCCACCATCCGCAGCTGATGCATGTACCGGTAGCGGGCTTTGATCCAATCCTGGGCCAGTTTTTCTGCGTCGTCGTAGGAGAAGCCTTGTCCTTTCAGAAAGAGGGTTCGTTTCAGTACCAGCAGCTTTTCAAGGTTCTCTTCGTATTGGGTACAATTGAGGGTTTGGACCAGAGCCGGGACCTGTGCTGCGCTACCGATATGACCCAATGCCAGGGCGCAAGTCAGAGAGAGATCGATATCCATACCACTTCCGAGATTGAGCAAGTCGGCAATGGAAGCCGCCGCCTCGACACCATGCAAATCCACAAGGGCATTGATCGCCTCGATGCGGGTCTTGCTGCCATCCTTATCGTAATGCAGGGCTTTGATCAATTCCGGTATCTTGCCTTTTTCCTTGAGCTTGGCGATATTGGGTGGACCGAATAACGACATGTTGATACTCCTCCTAGGTCTAAAATACTGAACCAAGACCAACGATAATCGATCATCAGATTATTTTCAAGTCCCATGGGATCCCTCTTCTCCTCGCACTTCCATCTGCTGACAAAGAACAGGCTTTTATATGATATCAGTGCTGCACAATTTGACATTTTGTGTCAGGGGCCATGAAATCGTGCAGGCCCTCAGCCCCGGCGCTCGGCTAATCCATTTTCTTTGGCATGGGCATGGGATTAAAATCATCCAGCTTACGAACTTTTGCCTTGATTTTGGGATCTTTTAGTTGTTCTTCAGTGTACTCCTTCTCCCGCTCAATCTGATCTTCGTACCCGCCAGGAGCATAAAGCATAAGCGTATGCAAGTCCTGATTGCCAACCACCCGTACTGCGTGCACCGCTTTGGGTGGTATATATAGGGAATCACCCGCTTTCATCACATGGGTTTCTCCGTTAACCGTCCATTCCACTTCTCCTGAAATAATGTAAAAAATTTCACTGTGGGTGTAATGACAATGCGGAATGACTGCGAAACCTGGTTTCCAGATCTCATCGAGCATAGTAAATCGCCCATCGGATTGATATGAACTGACAGCCACATCGGAAACCACCTCTTTGCGATCGTATGAGATCCTTTTCCCGGCAAAAGAGAAATAATCCATTTTTTTCTCACGCTCTTTTTGATCGTCTGAGAAGAGTCCCATAGACGTCAAAAAACCTGCCAATATGAGCACACTCATGAAAAGATTCATTGTTTTTTTCATTTTTTTATTCCTTAAATTACAAGTTGGGGGCAATCAATCGTCTTCATACTTTGCCGAAGGGCCGCTGGTAAACATGAAAATGGGGCGATTCACCTTCTTGATAATCAAGGGGCAATGTTTAAGACCTTTGGGAATGAAGACTAGGCAGCTTCTGGTGATCAAATGACTTTCACCATCAATAACCAACTCGATCTCGCCACCCAGATCCTTTGGATGATTGGGGTCACTCCCATAAAAGCCAAATACTTCATCAAAATCGTGTGCATGCTCCGTGACCCAGACCTTATCAGGGTAGGCCTTCAGTAACCAGGAACATTCCGTATAATAAGCGCCTTTCAGCACTTTGTCGTCCAGGTAAGTCATTTGCAATAGCATGTCCTTGGGTTGATTTCCCAAATTTGTCGCCGGATTGTCCGCTGGTGGCGCAGGCTCCGTGATAATGTAATGCGCATACTTCTTTTTGGCTTCCGTTTTTTTTCCATCACCTTCATTTGACAATTGTGCTGAAACAAAGACACAAAAAGAGAGCAGTACAAACAACAAAAACAGATTCTTTTTTTTCATGTTACCTCCGTTTCTTCCCCCTCTTAGTGGATTTTTTGCAGGGATCCATAAGAAAGAGACCCCGTTTATGAAACATCACAACGGGTTGTTGCGTCAAGTACACACTTTAAAGTAGTATAGTACCCAAAAGAATACCAAGCGAGGTGTCAGAATGGGTGTCATTTCACCATGTCCGGTGGTTACAGCACTGTCTGTGATTGGAGGTAAGTGGAAGCCGGTAATTTTATGGGTGATTCGTCATGACAAAAAGAGGTTCAGCGAAATGAAGAGGCAAATCCCTCCGATTACACAAAAAATGCTGACTCAAAATTTGCGTGAGTTAGAAGCAGATGGCATTGTAGAGAGAACAGTTTACCCCGTTGTTCCTCCCAAAGTCGAATACCAGCTGACACCCTATGGTCAATCATTAAGACCGGTGCTGGATGCCATTGCCGGATGGGGCGAAAATCATCAGGTTCATCAAAAAGAAATGTACCTATAACCATGGCGGCTAATTAATGTGCCCGTCACCTGAAATCCTCTCTCAATAAAACAGGGAGAAGTCTAGGCTTATAGGCAATTTATGCTCTTTGTACAGCACTTGCATGCGATTCGAAAGACTAATAACTATGTTGTAAGAGAAAAATCAGAAGATACCGAATCGTAAGAATGAAAATTTGCGATTAGGGCATCATTTTTGCAGGGTTGTGAGAAATGCGGGTTAGATACCAGACAACTTTTCTTGCCTCACCCAGTCATGATTATGCAGTAGCCTTCTTTCCAATGGCTTTTCCCTTAATCTCAATGGGTAATTTTTGCAGGATTTCGGTGAATGTTCCAATATTGATATTGCTATAATCCTCTTCCTCATAGCGTAAGATTTGTCTAGCACTCTTCCCTACCAGACGGGCGAACTGATCAACGCTCAAATGATTAATCAGTCGATATTGAGTCGGTAATTTTAATAAATCCTCAACCGACTCAACGGTGACTTCAACCATCCCGATTTTTTGTAAATGCTCAAACTCAACAACTTCCTTTTCAATTTCGAGTATCATTTCCTGGGTCTGTTTTCTCGAAGCTTCGATCAAAATACTGGAAATTCCTTCAATCGGCTCAGTTGACAGACTATCTTGTAACATACGAATTTTTTCTTTAGCAACTTTGAGTTGTTTCTTACTTGTTATCATTCTGTCCTCCTAGATTAACGACTAATATGCCTTTTCGATCTCCATCCCTATTGGTCTGAAAGAATTGAGAAAAGGGCTTCCCGGAGCCTCCCTCTGTCAACCCAGCAATAAAAAAATCTAACCCATACTTTTCCTTTGTTGTTGTTCGGCTTAAAAAAGAAGGATCCAGTAAATCAAGATCAATATCCTTTGAACAATCCCAACAACCATCAATATCATTGGGGTGCGCTTTGGTTGTAACGAAACTTCCGTTGATCCAAATTTTCTTTACACCCGCCGCGGCTAGATTCTTAACTGCTTCTTGCAAGCCCTTCATCAATATCTTTCTCCGGGCAGTAGAACGCCCCAGCCGTTCTTCAATGAAGTCCAAGGTGGTGATATGCTCGCCTGGTGGCAATTCTCCATTGGGTAGCCATTCTGGAATATGGAAACCATCTTTCATATGACTAATTTAACATGACATGTTTGTCATGTCTACTTTCAACTTGGGAACTTGGGGGACGCACCTTGGATATTTGGAAATTTAGGATAGTTTGAGCCCTAAAGGCAAAAAAAATAAACTGGCACCTAATCTATCTATTCCCAGAGTGAGGGGACGCCGTTCACTCTAAAAATTTACAGGGCTTTCCGTAGTCAATTGGGTATTTTGGGAACGGATGCGGATTTTGAAATTTGGGCCGCTGCACCAGTTACCGTTTTCCAAGCGACCGACGATCCAAGCCAGACGGCCGCTGGCGGCTGACACTGTGCTGGCGATGATCCCAATCGTGGTATTGTCCTGTATCAGCTCAATGGTCAAATTGCCCGAAAAAGCAGAGACAGTCCAGCGGATTTCATGGGTTGATCCCAGCCTCAAGCGTTCACTGCCATTGGGAGACAACAGAATCAATTGCGGCAGAGGTGGTAAATTTTGTGCCAGACGATCTTTCAGGATTTGCCCCCAGTTCGGCGCCGGTATCAGATCAAGACATACCCGTTCGTTGAAGTGCCCCAAAACTTCCGATGAGAGCATGCCCGGTTGACAGGAATTGTCTTGAAAATACCAGCCCAGGTAGGGTACCTGATGGGCCTCAGCGCTGTCCATCATGGGGACCAGATCACTGACCGACATATACCCGGTCGGATCCGGGCCGAATTCCCCAATGATAACCGGCAGGGTCTGGGATGGAATCTCGAAAAGGCGACTGAAAGGGAAGGTGGCCTCGAATTGGTGGTTGTAGACGTGGGTTTCGTAGATGACATTGGCCCCGCCGCCGGCGGTGATGGGATGGGTGATGTAATAATCCAACTTACGGGCCCAATTGTTCAAGCCCTGAACGGCGATGAGATGGCGGTTGGGAGTAGACTGTCCGAGTTGCTGGGCCATGGCATCTTCATTGTTGCGAATGGCCTGGACCACCTCGTTGAATCGCTGCCAGGCTATCGGTTCATCGCTGACATACTGGGGCTCATTGGTGATGCCATAGATGACATACGGATACTTATAGAAGACAGTTGAGATGGCAACCCACAACTCCTCCATGGTATAGGCACTGCCCGGACGTGGACCGGTGGCTGATGTTGTGGGAACATCGTTGCTGGGTTTGGAGAAGTCATTCCACATGGATAGCATGACGTAAACGGGTTTGTCGGTATTGGGGCCAACCCGCTTGCCGGACAGGTTGTTGACGATGTCCACCAGGTGCTGCCGATAGGCGATGTTGCGGATAAAATTACTGTCATCACTGATGTAGGCGCCCATGGCGATTCTGATAAAATCAGCCCCCCAGCCGGCCTGCTCGCTGCCATTGCAGGTGAGATGGCGGTCGGTTGCAGAGTTGATGATGACATTCACCTCATCGACGGTCAGCCATTCCTGGGTAGCAGACTGAGTCCCCCAGCATTTGCGGGTATCTGGAACATTCATGCCCCTTCCCTGCCAGACCTGGCCATTTCGCATAATGCGATTGCTATAAGTATACAACCAGCCCTGATTGGCATCGGGTGGATCAAGGGGAACCATTTGGGCTGACAAACCCATTGCCAAAGCGATAAGCGACATGAGCACGACAAAAAACCATGTCTTCATCCCACCATCTCCTTTTTCCAATTGTACCTTTTCCTAATTTTATATTAGCAGAATCTGAGTTAACAACAAATTACTTTGCCTGTAAATTATTTTGCCTGTCACCTATTGTTCTCCACTTGGCTTAATAATTAAAACATTGAAGGTGTATAATTAATCATATAGAAGGAGTTGGGGAAAGGCGTACTTATGAAACGATTAGTAAAATGGATGCTGATATTGTGTATGACCTTGATGTCTTTAAAAGCCGTAGGACCAGTGGAGTTAATCCAAATCATAAATCCACAGGGAATTTATGTGAGCGATGATATGCTTTATGTGCCAGAAGGCACAACCATTTACATGTACAATCTGAAAAACTATGAATACATCGGGAAGTTCGGTAAGGATGGCGAGGGGCCTGGTGAAATCCGAAAGAACCCCGTTGGTGCCCCCATAATGCTGGTTCTCCATCATGGGGAAATCTACATCACCAGCATGGATAAACTGTCGGTGTTCAGCAAGCTTGGTGAATTTATAAGAGAGCACAAGTTTAGTACTTCTGACACTTTTTACCCTTTTGCCGAGCAGTTCGTCTGCAGGGGGGCTCATAAAACCCTTGATGGCAAGTTTGTGTTGGCCATATTCATGGCGGATAAAAATTTCAATCGCGGCCAGTTGCTGTACGCTTCAGATGTCGAAGTTGGCCAAAATTCCAGGTTAGAACTCCCTCACATGCCTTTCTATCCAATCTACACTGATGACCAGCTTTTTGTCATAAGCGAAAGCGGAAAGGATGGTTTTGCCATCGATGTTTTCGATCAAACCGGCAAGAAGCAGTATCGCACAGAAAGAAAAGAGCCATCGATATCGGTTCCTGCCTCGTATCGGGTTGAGACCGAAAAAGCCTTAAAAAAACAACATCCATTATTTTCAGCCATGTGGACTAGTATAAAGGAAATGCTCACCTTTAAAAGCACCTATCCACCGATCAAAGAGTATTTTGTGGATGACGGATGGATCTATGTTCTGACCTACAAGATGAAGGGTGATGATCGGGAGTGTATCGTTTTTGATATCAAGGGCAAGGAGATTAAGCGCATGAACCTGCCCGTACCTGAAAAGTTCGGCTTGGAGTTCAACCGTCTCTATACAATCAAAAATACCATTTTCTATCAGCTGAAGGAAAACGAAGAGAATGAGTCATGGAAATTGCGTACCATCTCTCTAAAATAGGGCAATCCCCAACTGAATTGCCATTTGCCGCCGTTTCAATTTGGAATGACTTTGCCTGTCACCTAATTTTCTCCCGCTCACTCCCTGAAAAAAGTAGCCAGGTATTCATAGCTGCCCGGTAA
>Ga0105099_10002753_pt1 | contig 10340 bp, 11 predicted proteins | sample PPLLak3cmMay2015_2_FD_79138 | JGI IMG/M metagenome (GOLD analysis project Ga0105099, IMG submission 79138) | Freshwater sediment microbial communities from Prairie Pothole Lake near Jamestown, North Dakota, USA - PPLs Lake P8 Core (1) Depth... | ecosystem: Environmental > Aquatic > Freshwater >...
AACTGCCAGTCGCTGGTGAGTTCGCCGAAGGAAATCGTTGTTTCTTGTTCGGTATTCAATTGTTATCCCTCTTTTAGAGGGTTCTGATATTAAAGCCACCGGCTCAGCCGGTGGTGGTTTACTGGATTTATCTTTTTGCTCATAGAGTACCTTAGTGTCATTTGCGACTTTGCGGCTTTGCGTGAGCGTTTTTATTGCGGATGAATAGTTACCAATCTCATAATATGATGATTACAGTATTCTTTAAGCAAAAGAATCAATAACTCCATGAGAATGAGGCAATAGGTGAAAAATGATATTCGGAATAAAAATTTATTGATAGCATTACTTGTAATTTATATTTTTGCAGGCGATGAAAAACGACTATAAGCATAACCTATATAGATTATATATACTAAAGGTATCACACTGGTTCATGCTAACCATGCCCATTGTGGTACTCTTTTACAAGGATAATGGGCTTGATATGCGTCAGGTTTTTATCCTACAGGCAATTTACTCCATTTCAATCGTTGCGCTAGAAATTCCATCGGGCTATTTTGCGGATGTATTGGGTCGAAAGAGATCAATAATAGCAGGAGCTATAATGGGTTTCGTGGGATTTCTGATTTACTCTTTCACATTTGGGTTTATAGGGTTTGTAATTGCCGAAATTATCTTGGGTTTTGGTCAAAGCATGATATCGGGGGCTGATTCAGCAATACTATACGATTCTCTCATTGACAAGAACAAAGAGAAGGATTACCTAAAGCATGAAGGAAGAATGACCTCCGTTGGAAATTTTGCCGAAGCCATAGCGGGCATTCTTGGAGGTTTTCTTGCTTTAATTAGCTATCGTTACCCTTACTATTTTCAATCATTCGTAGCATTTATTGGAATCCCTGCGGCATTCACGTTGATTGAGCCTAGAGTAAGCCAAACTAAGCTAGGCTTGGGATGGAAAAACATCACAGATGTAGTGAAGTATTCGCTTATAAAGAATAACCGCTTACGATGGAACATTATATACTCATCGGTGGTAGGAGCCTCAACCCTTACCATGGCTTGGTTTGTACAACCTTGGTTTATCAGGGCAAATCTTCCTACGGGTATGTTCGGGGTTACATGGACTATTCTTAACCTCTCGGTGGGGATTAGCGCTTTTTTCGCCTACAAGTTAGAACTGAAATTCGGAAGGATACCAACAGCAGCTGCTTTTACAGTAGTGTTAGCCATAGGATTTATAGCAAGCGGGTGGGTTAAGGAGCTTTGGGGTTTAGTATTTATTCTGATGTTCTATTTAGCCCGAGGCGTAGCAACACCGATATTAAAAGACAATATCAATCGGATTACCCCTTCCAATATGCGGGCAACTATACTATCGGTCAGAAACTTTATTATTAGAGTGCTCTTTGCTTTTTTAGCACCTTTCTATGGGTGGGCTATCGATAAATTAAGCCTAAGCTCTGCGCTAACCATTGCTGGTTTAGTATTTATTGTACTATCGGGTATCAGCTTTGTCTTTTTTCGGCGATCGGGGAATTTTAAAGACTAATATTCCACCTCAAAGGATAATCCATCGTAAGCCACGTTAATATTATCGGGTAATTCTCTTAACAGATCGACGTATAACCCAACCTGATGGCTAACATGTATGATAAATCCTTTTCGTGGACTAAATTCTGATATCAGTTTAATTGCATCCGACAAGCAGAAATGCGACATGTGCTTTTGCCGTCTCAAGGCATTAATAATAATATACTTAGAACCTACAATCTTTTCCTTTTCCTCTTCAGAAATAAAATTGGCATCGGTGATATAGGTTATATCGCCAATCCTAAAACCATAGATAGGTAACTTATTATGAAAACATCTAATAGGAATTATCTTTAACTGATTAACCTCGAACGGATGACCATCGATACTATTCATCACAACTTCGGGAACGCCAGGGTATTTAGTCTCGGCAAAAATGTAAGCAAACTCCTTTCGAAGCGACTCCTGAACCCTTTGCTCTGCCCAGATATCCATGGGTTTCTGCTGCACCCAGTTGAATGCCCGAACATCATCAAGACCTGCTATATGATCGCGATGCTCGTGGGTTAAAAGAATGGCATCTAATCGTTTAACATTGGCTGTAAGCATTTGCTGCCTAAAATCAGGTCCAGCATCTATAACAATGGTTGTTCCCTCATGCTCAATAAGCGCTGAGGTTCGAAGGCGTTTATCCCTTGCGTCCGCTGATTGGCAAACCCTGCATGAACAAGCAATAACAGGCACCCCCTGCGATGTTCCTGTACCTAAGAAAGTAAATTTCACTTTACGATGCTTTTATTTGATCTTAAAGATAGAAAAATTAAGTATAACAATACCATAACCGCCATAACCGCCGAAGGGATGGCCGCCTCTTTTCCGAATAGGGCTAAAGCTGTAAATACTGAAAATCCTGAACTTTTAATAGCAATCAGCATACTTTGTGTTACTCGCAACGAGTAGTCCAATTTGAGGTATTTTGCAACAACATCAAATGCTAATCCGAGACCAAAAGTAGCTAACCCCAAGACCAATGATATCTTAACCAATAGAATTGGGTTGGCAAAAAAGATATGCCTATTTATACCCACCGCTACAAATATAAGAATCGCAAATCCCCAATCAACCACCTTCCCCCTGATTGGTTCGATATACTTAAATAGTGGTTTATACAATAAAAATCTTGAAACTAACATTGGGATTACAACTAGCTGAACCATCATAATAAAAAGATCGTAGGGTTTCACACCCTGGCTTGAAGCGAACAGATTAACAATAAGGGGAGCAATAATTATTGATGCTAAAAATGCACCCGTAACGCCTATGATGGCGTATTCAACTCTCCCTTTAAGAATATAGGAAAAAGGGATAATTGCCACTCCCGGCGGTGCAGCAGCGATTACAACAAAACCATAAAAAAGGTTTTTATTGGGCATAACCCACCAAGCCAATGGAATTAATACCATAGAAAACAGTACATAATTGAGAAAAGCACCCATTAGCATGGGTTTAGCAAAATTCGATGGTTTTCTCAAGTACTCCAGGCTAATACCTGTCATGGAGAAAGCCATTGTTACAGCCAATGCTAAAAAAGTATAATCCTTAAAGAAAGAAGCGGTATCACCAGCAACCAATCCAAGCACCACAGCAAAAATGAGTATCGAATTTCGATTTATGAGAATTCTTTTTAGAAAATTAATCATTAACGTTACTTTAGCTAATTATTTGATAAAGATAATATACCTATTCTTAACTACATTCAATCCACAATTTTATTAACGCTATGTTAGGAACTTTATATTTAATACCTACGACAATAGGTACTGAGAGCTGGGAAATGGTTATACCACCTGCTGTTATTGCACAAACTCGATTGTTAGAACATTTTGTTGTTGAGGATATCAGAACTACAAGGCGATATTTATCAAGAATAGGCGTTCATACACCTATCAATCAAATCGATTTTCAGCTACTGAACGAGCACACCAAGCAGGCAGAAATAGAGGTTCTATTAAAACCTCTTATGGATGGTATTGATGTTGGGTTACTCTCCGAGGCAGGTTTACCTGCCATTGCTGATCCTGGTTCTCAACTTGTTGCAATTGCTCACCGAAGGGGCATTAAGGTTGTTCCGTTGACTGGTCCAAGCTCAATTTTTTTAACCCTTATGGCAAGCGGTCTAAATGGTCAAAACTTTTCATTTGTTGGCTATCTACCCATTAAACCCGATGAAAGGAAAAAACGTATTAAGCAGCTAGAGCTACGTTCCAAGCAAGAAAATCAAACCCAACTATTTATTGAGGCACCATACCGAAATCTTCATCTCTTTCAGGATATTTTAAAGGAATGTAACCCTGAAACGCTTTTAACGTTAGGTGTAGAGCTAACAACTTCATCGGAGTATATTTGCACAAAAAAAATCCGAGAGTGGAAAAATTCTACACCCCCGGATATCAATAAGAAGAATTGTGTGTTTTGTCTAAATTATTATTCAAATTAATAATATTTCGTAATAAAATAGATATACTTGCCCCCAGCACCTTCATTTGCATCTTCACAACAATTTGGATTTGGAGGATTTGTAAAACTAAAGCAACTAACTAAATTCCAACCAAAAGGAATCTTATCTCCAACATAAACTGTATTACTCATAATAACTCCGAAGCCCGACATTGCAGGAAAAAAGACATCTTTATTTGCATGAGCCCAAATCCAAGCACCACCCGCTCCAGCATTCAAATCTGCATTTTCACCAGTATCTGCATCCTTACATGTGAATTCAGAAACTGTATTAACACCTTTTGTCAGCGAAAATCCTTTTATTCCCCTAACATAATCTGTAGTTAAATCGTAATAAAAGTAAATGTATTTACCCCCAGCACCTGAGTTTAAATCATTCCACTCTGGATCATTATAGACTCCCTTTAAAGGTTTTCTGTAATATCGACTTGTATGACTATATTTACTAATCTTAAAGTAAATATCTTTAAAGCACAGAACTTGTGATTTGACATTCCCTTTTTTTTCTTTACTATCAAGATCAGCCAATATTATAACCTTATATTCGGGATTATCTACATTATCTATTTTCTCCTTTATAACACTATGTGAGTATTGAGTTTTAACTCCCTCTTCTGTTAAATCATTTGTTTCTTGTTCATTGTCTTTAGAACAACTTCCCATTAAGAGTAGTATTCCAATAAATAAAATAATGTTTTTCATTTTGCATTGATTTTAGTTAATATTTAAGCAAATATAATAAATATATTTTAAATAATAATCATAAATTATAAACATATCATTTTAATACGAATAATCATCAACTAGTAAACATATGTTATAAAAAAATCCGAGAGTGAAATAACGCTTCACTCCCGGATATCAATAAGAAAAATTGTGTGTTTTGCTCGTTATTCTGAACCAACCTTTTTCTTTCCAATCACCTCGACTAGTGTTATCTCGAAAACTAAAGGTGTGTAAGGTGGTATTTTTGTTGTTTCATCACTGTTTTTTCCATTTACACCATACATATAGCTAGATGGAATTATAAAAATAGACTTCTCTCCTTCTTTCATTTGCTTAACAGCAAATTGAAAACCAGACAATGGAGAACTCGCATCTTCAACACCAACTACAAATTCCCACGGAGAGTATGATTTTTTAGCAACATATATACTACTATCAATGGCCACGCTTTTAATATTTGTGTCAAAAATAAAACCATCTAAAAAGCGTCCGATATAGTTAACTTTAACAGTAGAATCTTTAGCCACTCCGGTTAGCTTTGTTGATGCTATCTTAACCTTTCTGTAAACGGTATCAGTAATTGGCAAAAAACCAGCACTGTCAGTCATATATTTTTGAATTATCGACTTTTCATATTCAAGGATATTTCCTTTAAACACTTCTTTTAATTCCACATCATAGATTAAAGATGTATAAGGTGAAATTGATTTGCTACCATATTCTCCAAATGCAAGGCTCGATGGCATAATTAGGCGAGCTTTTCCACCCTCCTTCATCTTACCTATTCCATCAGATAATCCTTGAGGGACAGTATTCTTTGAAAGATACATGATAACTTCGGGCGCATAATGGGTTGTGTTATACAAGCCATATATACCGTAAAGCTTTGCAGTATCCTTATACGTATTTCCATAGATGAAACCGTCAAGATTTCGAACCACAGAGGAGTAAACCACTATATCGCTGTCTTCGGGGCTAAGACCTGTGCCCTCACGTTCGCTTATATAGTATAAACCACTTGGCGTTTTGTAACCTGATAGGTTATTCACTTCAATCCATGCCTCAAAACGAGCCATCTCATCACCTTGGGTATCTTCTTTCACTCTATCACAGCCAACCGCTGAAATCAAAAATGGCATTAAAAAGAATAATAAAAATTTATTGCTCATAATCGTCATATATGTTTATTGTTTAATACTATCAAGTCTAATTCTGTATCGTATGGTTTCGTAAGGTTTTACCAAATCGTTACCATTGTTACCAAATCCTAGGTACGAGGGTAAAACCAATTCTGTAATTCCTGTTTTACGGGTTAGCATAAAACCTAGTTTAACGCCTGGAGGAAGTATATCCGAGGATAATACAATCTGCCTGTTATCTGTACTTATCTCATCAAAAACAGTACCGTTAAAAAGCGTTCCCTTATACCAACCATAAATGGTATCCCTTATTGTGGGCGGCAATTCTGTTCCTACTGTTTCAAAGTTGTAAAATAAGCCGCTTGTATCCTCACTGAAACCGCTAGACACTAAATTTAAGCCGCTAATATAACTTTTTTCTTGTTGAATGTTAAGGCTATTAACTTTTAAAAGCTCAATATCGTATGCTAAGGGTGACCATGCTTCAACAGTGCCAAAGGCTTTTCCACCAAATCCTAAATCGGAAGCGAATAGAATAGTAGCAAACTCATTCTCACGTATTTGAAGCAATCCATCGTTTAACCCATCGATCAAATTACTCTCTCCAGCAATTACTTTGATCGGTACGAAAGAACGAAGCAATGTGTCGAGTTTGGCCTTTTTTGCTTCACTCTTTACATTGGTGTCAAATATTTTACCGTCCAAGGTATAACCCCTATACCAAAATTCAACCGTATCGCCTCTTGATGCCAAATATCCGTATTCAGGCACTCTTACAACGTGATAAATACCATCGGCTTCATTGAAAGTCCATTTATTTTTAGCTATAAAACTTTCGATGCTGCTATTCTCATTGAAATTTCGTTCCTCCTCAAGGTTCTTCTTACAGGAAGATAAAGCAATGAATGCTAAAAACAGATAGATTAAGCTATGGGTTAAAGTTAGCAGGTATCTCATCGCACAAATTAGCCTTTACCTTTTTTAACTTCAATTAGCTCAACCTCAAAAACCACAGAGGTGAATGGAGGTATTATCCCTGTTGAGCTACCCTGCTCGCCAAATGCCAACCTGGATGGTATAATGAATAACGATCGTTCGCCTTCCTTCATCAAACCTATAGCCTCCTCAAGCCCTTCGATTACCTGCCATTTCTGACCATAAACGAATTGGAAAGGTTCATTCCGTTTTTTTGTTGAATCGAATATCTTGCTGTTAAAGAACCTGCCCTCGAAATTGACCGTAATGGTATCGCCAACAGCAACGCTTTTCCCGTTGGTTTTCATTACAGGAATATAGTATAGGCCTGTTGAAGTGGGTGCTATGCTCAATTTTTCACCCTCCATGTACTGCTTCAGAATTACCTTCTCGTATTCACCAAAGTCATTTATCCAATGTAAAAATGCTTCTTTCTCCAGCTCATACTCTTTTTCAGTTTGAATTTCTAATATTTTTATATCCACTCGCATAAAATCCCCTTTACGAATGAACTTAGGAAGAGCGGTTTCGAGGGTTCGATTAAAAAAGGAGTCAGCAGGAAAGTTGAATGCTGCGCTATCGCCTAGGGCAAGCATCATGAAGCATTCATCTATTGAGCCGATATAGCTAGGTGATGTTAGCTGAAATTTCCTTAACCCTTGGAAAAATATTGAATCTTTAAGCGTTCGGTAAGCAATATTAACTGTTATATAATTTGAGATTTGAGGCTTAACAACACCATCGCCAAGGCTTATCAATTTATAATGAATGCCGCTATCGGTAACCGAAAAACCTAAAAACTTCGATGATTTCTTAGAGCAACCGAACAGTATCAGAAGTAATGTAAAAAATAGAAGTACGATACGAATCCTCATCAATTTTTATTTAAAAAATTTATGTAAAGTTAGCAAAATCTTATCTCATACTAACGATAAACATTTAACATTTCAATATCATACACAATAATAGCCCGAGCGGGTATCTTATCGGCATCACCAATCAAGCCATGCGCAAGGTGTGGTGGAAGAATAAATTTCCCTTTCTGACCCTTTTTCATGATAAGGACTGCTTGCTCCAAACCTGACTCTACCCCGCCCATTCCAACCTTAAACTTTTTCGGGCTATCGACCCTGGACTGATAGCATAGGGTTCCATCGAGCAGGGTTAACCTATAGCTGAACTCAACAACATCTCCAACTTTAATTGAATCGCCAGTTGCATCGCCCCAAACGAGTGAGTACAAACCGGTACCGCTCTCTTTAATCCCATCCAAACGATACCTTTTTATGTACCCTTCGATAAGCGCTCGATCCTCATCAATCAATACCTTGTTAATCTTTACAAAGGTTTTTTTTGCTTCATTAACATCTTTTTGGGTCATTCTTTTGGGTTCATTCCGTTTACAACCCAAAAAAAAGGTAATGATGATGATTAAGGTAATTGTATAACGAAATCCCATTACTTTAACTTTTATTAAGTATTGTTGAGTATGATTTGAGTATCTCCTCAAAAAAGTTTTCGACCTGGCTAAGCGACATGAACGCCTTTCCTCCTGCAGCATTCATATGACCCCCACCGTTGAAATGCTTCTGCGAAATCTCATTTACCGGAAACGAACCTCGTGAGCGCAACGAAACCTTAACAAATGAGTCGTGCTCAACAAATAAGACTGAAAAAACTATTCCTTTTATTGCAAGCGGAAGGTTGACAAACCCCTCTGTGTCGCCCATTTTATTTTTAAATCGTTTGAGTTCCTCCTTTGTCAAGGAGATATATGCCGTTTTATACTCGGGAAGCACCTTCATTTTTTCGTTTAAAGAGAACCCCATCAACCTCATTCTTTCCGCCGAAAAGTTATTATAAACCAACCCCTGAACCTTTTCAACATTAACCCCCTTGGCAATGAGTTCGCCAGCTACCTGAAACGTTCGCCCCCTGGAGCAGGCGTAGCTGAATGACCCTGTATCAGTCATAATACCTACGAATAAACAAATTGCCGAATCGGTAGTAACAGAGTCGTTTGCAAATGAAGCTGACAGTAGCTCGTAAACCAACTCGCAGGTTGAGCTGACCTCGGTGAACGAGAACTGTAGATCGAAGTGATTCTCGGGGTTAGGGTGATGATCGATGAGTATTTTCTTCCCTTTTGACTGCATTAAATACTCCCCCATCTCCTCGGTACGCTTAAAGCCATTAAAATCAAGGCATATAACAATATCAGCATTAAGAATCCTCTCTACTGCTATTATTTTCTGGTCGGAATACCTAATTACCTCATCAGAGCAAGGCATCCAAGATAAAAAATCGGGGAAACCATTGGGGGTTACCGCTACAACCGGATATCCTTTTGATTTTAAGGCATGGTAAAGCCCTAGTATTGATCCAACGGCGTCGCCATCGGGGTTATGATGAGTTGTTAAAACAATACTCTTTGATGTATCGAGGATTCTCTTAAACTCTTCTACTTTCTTAAAGTCTGATTTTAAAAGCATTATAAAAATAGATTTAGATTCAAAGATATAACAAAAATCGTACTTGCGTGATGAAAAATATTTCGTTATTTTGATAAAAAAAAGTGATATGGAAAATAACCTTACCTTTTCGATGATAAAGCCTGATGCTTTTAAGAAAGGTGTTACGAGTGATATACTTTTCGAAATACTAAAAGATGATTTTAAGCTAAGGGCCATTAAGGTTACCATGCTTACCCTCGATAAAGCGGAGGAGTTTTATAGCGAGCACCGCGGAAAGGAGTTCTTCGAACGCCTTACCTGTTTTATGAGTTCGGGACCTGTAATGGCTCTTATTCTTGAGAAGAATGATGCGATTAACGAGTTCCGAAAGCTAATTGGAAATACTAATCCCGAAAAAGCTGAAGAGGGTACAATCAGGCATAAATACGGAACTACTACCACCTTTAATGCCGTTCATGGAGCCGATAGCTCCGAACACGCCCAACGGGAATGGAGCTTCTTTTTTTCGAAGAGAGAGATTTATTAAGGGGAAGTACATTAGAGTATTTGGAGCATTTCAAGTACTTACGGTCTGGTCTGCTGATTAAGTCACAAATGGGTTTATGAAGCCATTAAAAATAAACCTCAGAGGGTAGGGACAACATAATAAAGTAGATAGAACAGAGAATAATGTCATGCCTACGGCATTTCATCTGCTCCCAGCTATATTTTATTCCATAATGTCATCCCTACGGGATTAAAATTAGAATAACAAGCGCACGTATTTTAGGCTTTTACATAAAAAAGCTTGCGCTTACACAGAAAAAATTGTTGGTAACTACTCAGCATTAGACGAAACAAAATAACCACGAAGACACAGAGAGCATTGAGAAACACGGAGATGATTACTCAAGCAAAATATTGGTATTGCATACCGTAAGTCAGCTCTCTAGGTTGTCTCAAAGCTATTATTCTGTGATTTGTAAAGCAATTGTTTAAAGTAAACTCCGTGACC
>Ga0105099_10002755_pt1 | contig 10335 bp, 9 predicted proteins | sample PPLLak3cmMay2015_2_FD_79138 | JGI IMG/M metagenome (GOLD analysis project Ga0105099, IMG submission 79138) | Freshwater sediment microbial communities from Prairie Pothole Lake near Jamestown, North Dakota, USA - PPLs Lake P8 Core (1) Depth... | ecosystem: Environmental > Aquatic > Freshwater >...
GGAACAAATGGCCCCGAAACATAAAATCGCTTTTGTAATGATTTGATAGCAGGCGCAATAATTTCAGTTTCTTCATTTCCAATTAATCCATTTTCACCGGCATGTGGATTCAATCCCAACACAGCTATTTTTGGATTTTTTATCCCTAAATCTCTAATAGCTGTATAATAAAGCATATCGATAGCGTTAACAATTCTTTTTTTCTTTATAAGTTTTGAAACAATAGAAATTGGTATATGAATTGTGAGTAATCCGGCATTTATTTCTTCTGAAAGAAACAACATCATATAATTTTTGTTGTTCTCGTGATGAGCTAATAACTCAGTATGTCCGGAATATTTTATTTCAGCAAGATTAAAAGCTTCTTTGGAAATTGGTGCCGTCACTAAAACATCTGCATAATTCTGATCAATCAGATCCAAAGATTTTATTATAGCATCAAATGCAATTTTGCCTGATGTTTTTGTAGGATGACCTAATTTTATTTTTGTATTAGGTAAAGGAATTAAATTAAGTTGTGAAGTAGAAAACGAATGTCCGTTACTTATCTGATATCTGAACAATGCTTTTGTAAGCTTGTAATAAAACTCAAATACATTCTTAGGGCATACAAAAGCTATCTGATTCTTATTATTTTTCTTAAAGATAGTTGCAAATGCTTTTACAACGATTTCAGGTCCGATTCCATTAATATCTCCACAGGTAAAAATTATTCGCGTCATTGTCCATTCACTAAAGTGAATTTTCCAGTTCCGTCTTTATCAATAAAAACAAATTTTCTATTAGATTTTTTGTATGTCCAGCTTTCCAAAACTTTATCCTGGTTATCCGTATCACGTACGACTGAATCAGGCGGGCCAAATTTTATATAAGTTTTACCTCTATCGGACTTTGAACCACCATTTCCGGAAAGAGCTTTAAAATTCATTTCACAATAATCAACACGCATATAAAACTCATTCATCAGTTCATTGAATTTTGTTTCAGGCGTAGGATCTTGTTTACTCCAATAATTGAATAATTTTTCAGAGTAACTGCCATTCCCACTTAATATATCTGCAACAACATCTTTACTTTCAACTATTTCAATTAATTTTATTGCTGCTTCAGGATCTGATAAACTTAAAGGTTTCCCAATCCAAATAACATTAAGATTATAAACCTGTTTTTCCTTAACCGAATCATCCGGGTAAATTTCTAATTGAATAGGTCCTTCAGTAAGCTTTGATGAAAAATCTTTAACAAGAAATATTTTCAGCTTAGTTGTATCGATATTTTGCCTGATCACAATTTTATCATCACATAATTTTATTTCTGGATTTGCCAGGAATGATTCCGTAATCTTCTCACCTGTAATAAATATTGTGTCACCTCTTCTTACACTTATATTAATAGAGTTTATACTAGAATTCGTTACCGGTATTGCTAAATAATCATTTGGATTATTGTATGGAATAGATGCTGAACTATTTGAAAGTACATGGGATTTCAGCCCATCACAAATAATTTTTTCTTGATCCATGACAATGGGGTTAAGAATTGCTTTTGATTTTTGTAAATCTAAATTAATTGGGGAAATTCTTCTTTCGCGTTTTGAAATTTGATCAGAGATAATTGCGAGAAGCTCATATTTGCCTTCAGGCAAGCCAACACTTATAATACCTTGCAAAAATGTATTTGGAGAGTTTGTAATTTCAAAAGTTTCAACTGAGATTTTTCTATCATCAAATGCTCGCTTAATTATATTACCAGCAGAGTCTTTAATCTCAATACTTACTCTAAACCCAGCAATAAAGAGATCAGTTTTTTTTTCAAAAAATAATTGGGAATAAGAAATTTTATAAGAGTAGTATACCAAATAATCTTGGTCAGATGGGAAAAAATGAATTTCAGAATTAAAATACTTACCAGATTGAATGACATCCTGCTGCATCACAAAATCCGGTTGAGCTAATAATTGAGAGACCAGAACGAATGTAAATAAAAGTATTTTCTTCAATTTTTAGCTCAAACTTTTAAATAGTTTAATTAAAATTCAATCAGTTTAACGAAACCGGAAAAAGATTTACCCTAATTTTATAAATATGAACAGCATATTAGCTATTCATATTGTTTAAGAACTCTTTATTGTTCTTTGTTCCTCTAACTTTACTAAGTAAAAACTCCATTGCTTCTACTGCGCTAAAATCACTAAGAATTTTTCTAAGTATCCAAACTTTAGCCAGATCATCTTCCTTCATTAAGAGATCCTCTCTTCGAGTTCCTGAACGATTAACATCAATCGCCGGGAATATTCTTCTGTCACTCAAATCTCTATTAAGTACGAGTTCCATGTTTCCAGTACCTTTAAACTCTTCAAAAATTACATCATCCATACGGCTGCCGGTATCTATAAGCGCAGTTGCAATAATTGTAAGACTTCCACCATCTTCAGTATTTCTTGCTGCGCCAAAAAAACGTTTCGGTTTGTGAAGTGCATTTGAATCCACACCACCTGAAAGAATTCTACCGCTATGAGGAACAACAATATTATGTGCACGCGCCAATCTTGTAATACTATCAAGCAGAATAACAACATCTTCTTTTGCTTCAACAAGACGTTTTGCCTTTTCGATAACCATATCTGCAACCTGAACGTGTCTATCTGCAGGTTCATCGAATGTTGAACTGATAACTTCTGCCTTAACAGATCGTTCCATATCTGTCACTTCTTCGGGTCTTTCATCAATTAAAAGAATAATAAGCTTAACTTCTGGATGATTACGTGTTATTGAATTAGCAATTTTTTGAAGTAAAACCGTTTTTCCACTTTTTGGTGGCGATACAATCAACCCTCTTTGCCCTTTGCCAATGGGCGCAAGCATATCCATAATTCTGGTTGAATACTCACCCGGAACAGTTTCAAGCAATATTTTTTTGGTAGGATAAACTGGAGTCAGGTTATCAAATAGTGTTCTGTTTCTTATATGCTCAGGTGATAGACCGTTCACTGCTTCAACTCTAAGCAAAGCAAAAAATCTTTCCCCTTCTTTAGGAGGTCTTACCTGTCCGCTAACAAAATCACCGGTTCTTAGACTGAACTTTTTAATCTGCGAAGGTGAAACATATATATCATCCGGTGAAGGCAAATAATTATAATCAGCAGATCTCAAAAATCCGTATCCATCAGGAAGCACTTCTAATACTCCCTTAGAAAATGTTAACCCATCTTTAACGCTCTGAGCTTCTAATATCTTGAAGATTAGTTCCTGTTTCCTAAGATCACTGTAGCCAGCAATATTAAGATCTTTAGCAAGTTCATTTAATTCTACAATCTTCTTGGATTTGAGTTCAGAAATGTCCATCGGCATTTGTGGTACCTATTATTTTGTTTGTTGAATTGTTTTGATTAAAATTGTTTTCAAATTGGTAATATCCTGATAAGCTCTCGTGGTATTTCTTAAAAATATGAAAGGAACTCGAGGTCTTAACCAAACTTACGTACTTTGATTTATATTGTCAAGATTTAATTTGAGATAAAATTGATTTTATTTCACCCAATAAATACATACTTCCAGCCACTACAAGACAGCTATCTGTATCCCCGTTTATTTGTTCTCTAATAAAATTCTCTAAGTTTGTAACTACAGAGAATTGCACATTACGTTTATCGGCTCGCTCACTTAATAATCTTATGCTGGCAGCTCTTTCATAATTTATTTCATAAAAATAAATATGTGTAAAACTATTTTTAACCAATTCAAGCATCTCATCAATATTTTTATCACTCATTACACCGAATAATAATGAAGTTACCTTGTAATTATTTTTCTCTTTCTCAAACTGATTAATCAAGCAGCTAATCCCTTCTGGATTATGAGCAGAATCCAATATTACTCCAGGTCTAACGTTAATTATTTCGTATCTGCCCTGAAGTTTTGTATTCTTAACGACATTTTTTATCCCGCGCGTAATTACAGCAGGATCATCAATATCAAATGTTTTAGTCGCACATAGAGAGGCTAATGCAGCATTATACTTTTGATGTTTGCCAATCAAAGGAACTTCCCAATCATCAAATTCTAATTCTTCTGTATATAAATCGATATGATCATCTTTTTGGATAATATATTCTTCCAAACAGAATAGAAGAGATTTTACGGATAAACATTTTTTTTCTATAACTTTAATTGCTTCTTCCGGTAATAATCCAATAAATGTTTTAGCACCGCTTTTAATAATCTCGCTTTTTTCGAATGCAATTTGTTCAAGCTTATCGCCAAGAATCGCAGTGTGTTCTAAGCTAATAGATGTGATAACACAGGCAAGTGGATTTAAAACATTTGTTGCATCTAATCTTCCGCCCAAACCAGTTTCAATAACAGCATAATCAACAGCGGTAGAAACAAAATACTCAAAAGCCATCGCTGTTGTAACTTCAAAAAAGGTAAGCTGATATTCATCGATATACTTATAATGCTCGTCTATGAAATTTGCAATAAAATCGTCAGGAATATATTTACCATCAACAGAAATTCTTTCATTAAATTTTACAAAGTGCGGTGAAGTGTACAATCCAACTTTATATCCGTTTTCCATTAGGATGCTGGCAATAAAGGATGCAGTACTTCCCTTTCCATTTGATCCAGCAACGTGAATAGTTTTTAATTTGCTCTGCGGATTACCTATAGATTTCAAAAACTTTTGAATATTTTCTAATCCGAGTTTGACTCCAAATGTATGAAGAGCAAATAATTTATTTAATGATTCTTGGATATACATTTTATATTATATATGATGCCGTTAAATCTGATAATCTTTCAACTTTATTCGAAATACAATAATCTTCAAGTTCTTTTATCATTTTTTCGGGTGCTGTAGGATCAATAAAATTTAAGGTACCAATTTGTACAGCGGAAGCTCCAACAATCATAAACTCGATTACATCTTTCCAATTCATTATTCCACCAATTCCAATAATTGGTATATCAACCTTGCGTGATATTTCTAAAACTTTTGCTAAAGCAACCGGCTTGATTGCAGGACCGGATAGTCCGCCATTTACATTAAATATTTTAGGTTTCCTTGTAAATATATTAAATGCTGTCCCAACTAGAGTATTAATTGCTGAAACAGCATCTCCACCTTCATCTTTTACAACTTGTGCAAACTCTGAAATATATGAAACGTTTGGTGATAATTTAATAATCAATGGTTTATTTGTAATCGCACGCACTTTTGCGGTAACATTTCCGACTGCATTTTTATCGTTACCAAATTGTAACCCGCCATCTTTTACGTTTGGACATGAAACATTTATTTCAAAAGCTTTAATAGTTTCTTCATCATTAAGAATTCTGGTGCATTCAACATATTCTTCAACAGTGCTTGCTGCAATATTGCAAATTAACGGTACATCATATTTTTTTAGAAAAGGAATTTTTTCTTTTAGAAATTCCTCAACACCAATATTAGCTAAGCCTATAGCATTAAGCATTCCGGCAGGAGTTTCAACAATACGCTGTGGTGGATTTCCTTTTCTTGGTTTTAAGCATAAAGATTTTGTGACAATTGCACCGAGCTTATTCAGATCTGAAAATTGTGAAATCTCATTTCCATATCCAACCGTTCCTGATGCCAGCATAATCGGATTACGCAATTGTAATGAACCGATTTTTACTGATAAATCAACTTTGCTCATATCACAACATCCCTAACATTAAAAACAGGACCATCTTTGCAGACTAAAAGATATTTATCAGAATCAGATGTTGATTCTATTGGGCAGCCCTGACAAATACCAAATCCACAAGCCATCGCGCATTCTGTTGAAACTTCACAATCAATATTATGTTTAAGGCAAAAATCTTTTAATACTCTAAGCATTGCATTAGGACCGCAAGCAAAAACTTTTGATGAAGTAATATCTATATTATCAAGATTATTTTCTAAAGATTGAATAACATTTCCTTTATAACCAATTGAACCATCGTCTGAAGATAAATTACAACTTTCCAATCCATACGTAATTACATCTTGTTTAGATCTTCCTCCAACAAAAGAAATAATATTTTTTTTGTCTTTTATTTTTCTGGTTACAAAAGGAAATGGTGCAGCACCTAATCCACCTGCAACAATTATGGCCGTTTTATAATCTCCGTCAATATTAAATCCGTTACCAAGTGGACCAAGAATATCCACTAAATCTCCCTGATGTTTGTGAGCTAAAATTCTTGTTCCTTCGCCCAAAATATTAAACATCAAAAAGATATAATCACTATCTACATCGCAAATACTGAATGGTCTTCGTAACAATGGAAATGTATTTTCGGAAACACGAATGTTTAAAAATTGTCCTGGCTTAATTAAACGGGCAATTTCAGGCGAGTGAATTTTTTGGATAAAAATATTTTCGTGAACTTGTTTTATTTCAACGACTGGAGAATTAATAATAAACAATCTGATTCCTCTTAAAAACGATTACAATAGTTCTGGATACAAAATCAAATGATGGTATATCTAATATGAATTAAAATTATATAACAAAATTATTACCTTCTCAACAAATTTCCGAATAAACTATAAATATTCATCCATTTTATTGATCTTTAAATAATCTACTATTTCTTTAACATCCTGTGCTTTATCTCTTCTGCAAATTAAAAGTGTGTCATTATGATTTATCACAATAACATTATCAAGACCAATTATAGCAGTAATTTTATCAGGTGAGTAAATGTAAGAATCTGAAACCATATTTGTATATACTTTTCCAACCGCTGCGTTTCCGTTATCATTTTTTTCTGATAACTGATATACTTCCTCCCAGCTGCCTACATCACTCCAGTTAAAAGATCCTTTTGTAAGAAAAACTTTCTTAGATTTTTCCATTATTCCGTAATCAATAGATATCTTTTTTAGCTGTGCATAAACAGATTTAAGTTCTTCTTTAAAGTTAGGATGTGACAAACTATTTTCTATCGCAACTAAACCTTCATACAAATCAGGCATAAGATTTCTAATTTCATCAAGTATGACATCAACCCGCCAGATAAACATTCCGCTATTCCATAGAAAATCTCCGCTCTCAACAAATCTTAACGCTGTTGCATAGTTTGGTTTTTCAGCAAACGTGTATACTGGAAAAATATTTTCGGCAACTTGTGTATCATTTATTTGAATATATCCATATCCTGTTTCAGGTCTGGTTGGAGTAATTCCGATTGTAACTAACCCCTTAGATTCATTAGCATACTTTGCTGCATTTTCCAATACTTGTTTAAATTTTTCCTCATCTTTAATAATATGATCTGCCGGAAGAACGATTGTTACAGCATCTGGATCTTTAGCTTTTATAATTACAGATGCCAAGCCAATACAAGCGGCAGTATTTCTGCCAAATGGTTCTTCAATAATATTTTCTGGAGGAACATCGGATAATTGATTTATAACTTCCTGTCTCTGAATTGCGTTTGTTATAACATAAATATTTTCTTTTTCTATTAAGCCTGATAAACGATGAACCGTAAACTGAATCATCGTTTGCTCGCCGATAATTTTTAATAATTGTTTTGGCATTTTTTTCTTGCTTCTTGGCCAAAATCGTGAACCAACACCGCCAGCCATAATAACTGCATATAACTTCATTAAGAGGATTCCTTACTTTTTATAATTGCTAATTTATTCCCAAACTCTTCTGCTTTATTTAGATAATTATTTATATCAACATCCTTTCCCCGCACAACTGCAACTATAACAATTAAACAAGCGCGTAAATTTTCTATTACCTCTTTCCCTGGCATTAACTCCCTATTCTTAATTAAGATTAAAGCCTTGGAAACAATACGATGCATACCGGAAAGAATTTCAAATCCAATTTTGCGGGACAAAACCGAATTGTCTTCCATAATTTGAGCAAACTTAATCAATTCCTCATAATCAATTTCGTTATTAGAAATTTTCTTAAGAAGATTATCCAATGGTTTTATAGGTCCAAGAATTGTCGGTTCAAATTTCTGAATTATCTCTTCATCTTCATTATCATCATCTTCACTAAAAATAATTGTTTCTTTTATCTCTTCGGTTTCAGTTTTAACAAATGGATCGTCATCTGGAATACGCTTCGATAAATCAACTTTAATTTCTTCTTGTGGAAAAACAATTGAACTGTTAAGTTTTTCTATTGCGGTTTTAAATACAATCGGTGTAGTAACCTCAAGCATATGACCAAGATCTTTAATTAAATATCTGCTATGCTCTTTAAATTGATCTGATATTTTCAAAAGATCAATTGGATTTTGAGTTAATGAATTATAAATCTCATTTAAACGAATAGCAAGTAAAGACAATTCAGTAATCTTCTTCATATTAATCAAATCATCACTTAGATTTTCTGATTTAGATATCGTTTGCTTTAACAATGCAACAACTTCAATCTGTTGATTATTCAATCTCAGATTGTTTGCAGCAATGGTTATGCTTTGATTTATGTAGTGTTTTATTAAATCCATTAATCTTTAACAACTCTTGGAACTCTTTTACTGATTCCACAAGTAACTTCATAAGGAATTGTACTTATTTTTTTTGACCAATCCCAAGCATCAATTTTTAGTTTTTCATTTTCTCCAATTAAAATTACATCATCATCAACTTTAATATTATCATTTCCTACATCAAACATAATTCTATCCATCGTTACTGTTCCAACCAGATCATATATTTTTTTCTTAATAATTGCCTGAGCTTTATTTGTAAGTGACCTTGAAAATCCATCTGCATAACCAAATGGAACAGATATAATTTTAGTTTCTTTCTCTGCAAAATATTTTCTGCTATAGCTTACTGACTCACCACGTTTTATTGTTTTAACAGTTGACACTTTAGAAACTAAGGACATTACTGGGTACAATTTAATGGATTCTGAGGTTTGAAGCGAAGGATAATAACCGTACAATGAAATTCCCGGACGAACCATATCATAATAAGCCTCTGGAAAATCTATTATTGCACCGCTATTTGCTGCATGTGCTAAACTGTATTTAATATTTTTCGCTTTTAATTCTTTTATCACTTCATCAAATCTTTTTATCTGAAGTTTAGCATAATCACTTCCAGCTTCATCTGAAGTTGCAAAGTGAGTAAATATTCCATCAATAACAAAGTTTTTACTTGATGATATCTTATGCACGAACTTGACCGCCTCTGAATAATCAACCCCTAATCGGTTCATTCCTGTATCGATCTTAACGTGAACTAAAATTTCTTTATTTGATTTTAATCGTTTCTTTTCAATCAATAATAGTTTGAGATGTTCATTTGTGAATACCGAAGGAATTAAGTTAAATTTAAAAAACTTCTTAATCTGAAATTTATCTACTGGATCAAAAATTAAAATCGGCTGTCTGATTTTTAATTGCCTTAATTCAATCCCTTCATCTGGCGTTGCAACTGCAAAGTACTCAGGTTTATTCTTTCCTAAAGAATTTAGAGCCTCTACAACAGTTTTAACTCCATGGCCATACGCATCAGCCTTAACAACAGCCATAATTTTTGCTTTTCCAACTTGCTTTCTAATGTTTAGAAAATTTTTTTTAAGATAAGATGTATTAATAATTGCTTTTGTAAGGCGCATAGCTAAGGACTTAGATTAAACCACATTCATAAATAGTCAAAACTTTAGTGGAAAGTTAAATAATAATCAAAAATATTGCTACAATTTCATATTTAGAAAATAACCTCAAGGTTAAGTTTAATTTCTTTGTTTACTTAACGGTATTCCAAGTTCTAATATAAAGTTTACTAATAGATTTTCATTCAAAGTTTACTAACTCAAATGTTTTTATTTAAGAATTCTTGACATTCCACAAATGCAATGGTAATTTTGATTCAAAATTTTTTAAAAGTATGCTGACAGAATTCGGAAAAGCTTTCATATTTATACTAATGGCAATAATATTTGTTGTTGGTATAATATATCTCTCAAAACTCATTCGCCCTTCAAGACCAACTCATGAAAAACTTAAAACTTATGAATGCGGTGAAAATCCTGAAGGCTCACCCTGGATTAAATTTAATATCAGATTTTATGTAGTTGCTCTAATATTCTTAATTTTTGACGTTGAAGTTGTAATGTTGATACCTTGGGCTATGGTTTATAAAGATTTTGGTATGATAGGATTTTTAGTAGGCGGAATCTTTTTAGTACTTCTTGGTTTGGGTATGGCTTACGAGTGGAGAAAAGGTGATCTTGAATGGGAAAAACCAAAAGTTGTTCCTCCTACAATAAAGAAAACTAAAATAAAACCTGATGTTGAAAAAGAATTGGTAGAGGCTTGAGTTTATGGGATTTTTAGATAA